>Ga0182027_10012976_pt1 | contig 11665 bp, 8 predicted proteins | sample 712E1DmetaG_FD_121300 | JGI IMG/M metagenome (GOLD analysis project Ga0182027, IMG submission 121300) | Permafrost microbial communities from Stordalen Mire, Sweden - 712E1D metaG (Illumina Assembly) | ecosystem: Environmental > Terrestrial > Soil > Wetlands > Permafrost | place: Sweden...
ACCCATGCACACCAGTGAGTCCATCGCCTCGAATGGCGGGAGCACTCCAAGGGAATAGCAGCCAATATCGCCTGAAACGATGCAGTTCAGATTCTTCAGCGCCGCGTAGACGCTGCGATGCGGGCAGCCTGGGCACAGAGCCGGAGGCTTGCCGGGAGCGCGTTTAGGCTCTGGCGAAGAGTCGCCCGCCAGAATGCGGCGCACGCGGTTCGTGTTCAGTTCGCCGAAGCGGAAGATCTCCTGCTTGCCCTCGGCGGCGATGCCGGCGGTGCGCGCGCCCTCCACCAGATACGGATCGCCTTCTTCGATGACGATGCAGCGCTCAACGCTCTTAGCGAAGGCGCGCATGCGCTCCAGAGGGAGCGGATAGGTCATTCCCAGCTTCAGCACGCTGGCACTTGGCTCGGCCTCGCGCACATGCTGGAATGCAATGCCCGAGGTAATAATTCCGAGCGAGGTGGAGCCGGAAATCAGTTCGTTCGGACCCGCCTCGTCGTTCCAGGCTGCGATCTGCTTGAGTGTTTCGCGCAACCGCAAATGCGCCGGGCGTGCGAAGGCTGGAATCATGACGCGAGAGGAGTAATCGTGCTCGAAATGCGCTGGGCGCGGCGTGGGAATGGCAACCGATCCGCACCTCACGATGGTTTTTGAATGGCATACGCGCGTGGTCATGCGCAGCAGAACAGGCACTTGCCAACGCTCAGAGATCTCGATGGCGCGCACCATGAACTCGTAAGCTTCTTGCGAGTCAGAGGGTTCGAGCATGGGCACGCCGGCAGCGAGGGCATAACGCCGATTGTCCTGCTCGTTCTGGCTGGAAGCCATCCCGGGATCGTCCGCCGAGACCACAACCAGTGCCCCGTCCAGCCGGGTATACGCCACGGTGAACAAAGGATCTGCGGCCACATTCAGCCCGACATGTTTCATGGTTACCAGAGCGCGCGCACCGGCAAAAGCGACGCCGATCCCAACTTCCAGCGCCACTTTTTCGTTGGGCGACCACTGCGCTTTTCCACCCAGATTTTCAAAGGTTTCCAGGATTTCCGTCGAGGGAGTACCGGGATATCCCGTTCCGAGTGCAACACCGGAGTCGAAGGCGGCCAAGGCAACCGCCTCGTCACCGCTAAGCAGTGACGGCGCATGCTGTTGCAGGAGACAATCCAAGCTAAATTCCTGTGTAATTCGATTCTTATGTTTAGTGTACACGATTGCAGAACAAATCATTCACCAGGCGGAATCCATCCAGGCAAGCATCATCGTCATGGGGAAACGCAGCCACTCTATCCTTTATCGTTGGATGGTGGCGCGAATTTGGGTACGCCAGAAAGGCAGGGACAGCTGGGCAACCGTCTGGTCACATAATCGATTTCCTATATCCCCAGGCGCCGTTCATCTCAGGCTTTGCTGCAACTGCCACTATCCTTGAAGGCGGTTCCTGCTGGCCGCTTTGCCTTAGAGGCGGCAATTACCGGCAACCTCGAGTCGGGCGCCGTCCCGACATTGTGCGATTCGGGCGGAGTGTGCAGGGCTCGGGCGACCAGAGCAAGTGCGGCCGCAACGCCTGCGGCCAGCACTGTGCCAACCCAGTGAAGAGCGTTGACCGTGTGGAAGATCATAGTCAAACCTTTCAAAATGCGCGGATTTTACCACTGACCTCCGGCCACGAAATACTGACTGCTGACAGCTGATCACAGTTTTCGACATCGATGGTGTAGCCCTGACCGCAAACAGTACGCAAGATGCCGGGCCCAAGCTTTCTCCGCAGGCTGTTGACGTAGACAGCGACCAGATTTACACTCGACGGCTCTCTTTGCCAAACGCGCTTGGTCAGCTCATCCTTGCTCCAGATCTGGCCCCGGTGGAGTAGAAGAAAGACTAGGAGTTCGTATTCATATTTCGTGAGTGGGCAAGTCATGCCATTGAGAAGACAGGCGTGGGTGAGTCTGTTCAGTTCTAAGCTTCCATGACGCAGGATCAGGGAGGCTACTAACGCCTCGGCAGCATTGGAGTGGATCAAATGTAGATAGCCTTTCTGCTCCTGCGGGTAAACTTCGTCCGCGAGTACGCGATTGAGGTTAGGTTTTGCCATCTTGCTTCCCTTTCGCTCTAACACCGTCTTACTAGTTGAATGCAGACCGGTCACTGGGGGAACTGATTTCTCAGAGTCACATACAAAGGTGCTTCATTACCGCACGCTTGTTCTGAGGTGAGATAGATACCGCATACCATTTGTGTGCGGCACCAGCAATTCTTCTCTTCCCCAAGGGACCTGGCTCGTGCGACTTCGCGGCGGAGCATATGTGACCGAAGTACGTCCATTTTTCTCCCACTACAGCCTGGTTGTGTGTATTGCACGCGGTGTAGTCCGTGGCCGGTGGGCTGCTCTCACGGAGGCTAATTCCGGACTAGAAAACACCAGCGTTTGCTTTACCTAACAGACTTGGCAAGATTCCCTGGAGCTAGACCTAAAAGCCGGTCGCGAAACTTACTTAAACAAAATGCGCAACTTAGCACCGAATGTGAGAACTGCTTCAGATTAGAGAAGTTTAAGCTCGAACCTCGTTGTTCATGTTTGCAAATAGATGTCGGGGGGCGTAGAAAGACGACAATATATGCCACTGCGTTCTTCTGGCCGGTGTGCTAGTTGGCCGACACGTCTTTTTAGCAAGTCAGTTCTTAAACGCAAGGAGCCTGAAGGACTCAAAAGTAAGCAAAGTACTAACTAGAGCGCTGCACGTTGATTCCTAAAGTAACATCCTGGCGTTACGTTTGCGCGCTTTCATGCAGTTACTATTGATCGTTAGTCATATACCTTCTATGGTTCCATAAATCCTGCCAATAGTTACGAAGGTATTATATCTAGAATGATTTTTACATTACGAATGCTAATCTTGCTGAAGCTATTCTTGCGCGCTAGGCAAAAGGCAAACCATTGATGCGAGTTCCCTGTGCATGCTTCGTATGCCACGAACCAGCCATTGCTGATGGGTATACGAACTCAACGGAAACAAAATCACAGTGCTGCCTGGTGGTATTAGTAGCTTCGATTACGAATTTCGGATGTGCGCAGTTCGTGCCCCTTGTTTCTCTCCCCGAAAGGCCAAGGACGTGAGCGCAAAATCAACAGAAGGTCCGCTTCTGAAGCAGAGGCTGGACTCATGGAAGTCCATTGCCCGGCATTTTGGCCGCAGTTGCCGAACTGTCCAGCGATGGCATGCTGAATTTGGCCTGCCGATTCGCCGTCTTGGCGGCAATAAGGGCGCCATCTTCGCCTATGCCGAGGAATTGGATGCCTGGATGATGAGCCGCGGTCAATCTATAGCGGGCCAGTCTGTTGAGATTCCAAAAGGTGTACTTCACACCTCACAGGTACGTGAAGAGCCCGATCGCCGCAACGAGATCCTCTATGCATCTCTGATTTCCGGCCCATCGAGAGCCCGTGCCGCCGAACTGGTTGTTCTCGCTCACAAGATGTGGGAAAGCCTTTCGCATAGCAATATCAGGGTGATCGCCCGACTCTCCCGTGAAGCCATTGACCTGGACCCTGGCAACGCTGTGGCGTTTACGGGCCTGTCGTTTGCACTGATTGCCGAGGGCTTATGGGGGCTTGTACGTCCTCCGGCCGCATACTCTTCAGCCAATGCTGCCTTGCAGCGGGCGCTGGAGATCGATTCTGAGTATCCGATGGCAAAGTGCGCTGCGGCCTGGCTCGATATGGTTTCAACGCGGGACTGGCAGAGCGCACGTCGCGGCTTTGATGAGGCATTGGTGCATCATCCTCAGTCCACACAAGCCATAGTGGGTCGGGCGGGGCTTCACATCGCAGCGGAATGCCTAATGGAGGCTTCCGGCATTCTGCTGGAAGCCGTGCAGCTCAGTCCGCTGAGTTCCTCAGCGATCACTTTCTATTGCTGGAACGAGTATCTGGCAGGCAAATACGCCAATGCGCTCAACCAGATTGAGCAATTCCGGTCCAGCGGCCGGCACGGGCCTGTTGTGGATGCAGTGGAGGCGCTGTCCTATATCCAACTCGAAGAGCCTGATTCCTACATTCAGCACCTGGAAACCATGGCTGTCGATTCTCGTTATCTTGACGTAATGCGAGGCGCGCTCGGATACGCTTACGCTGTGAACGGCCAAGAACAGAGGGCGCGCGAGATTCACGATGCCATGACGCATCCGGAAGCATACGAGCAGCACGATCCCTACGCGATCGCACTCGTTCTGATCGGCTTGAATCAGAGACAGGAGGCCGTGAAACGATTGGAACAGTCCTATCGGGAAGGGTCACTCTGGAGCCTGGGATTCCAGTCCGACCCGATCCTGGCATCCCTGCACAACGATCCGCACTACCGTCTCTTCATGAGCAAGGTCAGCTACCCGGCTCCCTAAAGTAAGGGTGCATGCCTACTGTTCTCAGGCTGAATCCTGTAACGAAGGTGTATTTCCCGAATGAACTCATCCTGGTCCTTTGACCTGACCCCCCGGATTTGTCCAAGTTGAAATACGACTTGGACGGAGGAAAGGGGGCAGGCCAGGACTTCAGCAGTCCCCCCTGCAAGATCATCCAGATATGTCATTCAAAGCACTTTCGAATGCTTTCGCGACCACAGAGTTCGGCAGTGCCACATTTGCTGTACGCCGGGTTCTTCCCGAAAAACCAAGGTTAATATCATAGTCACGAAGTCCTGGAATCTCATGCCAAATTCAGACACCAGTGCCTTGCGTGTTCGACGGAACAATTGCCAGGAAAGCGATGGGACCTGTAGCTCTTCCGCGATCGGCTTCAAACGGCGCGCCACCACGTTCGCCTCATTAATTGGAGTTCCAGGCCGGGATGTAAGAACGAAGTCTTCAGGATTCGTAAACCTCGCCCGATTTCTCAATCTAATCACCATCTGTAACATCTGATCAGACATTGGCAGATTCCTGACACGACTTATCGCCACGTCACCCAACAGACCGCGGTACCACTGCCTCCTGACGGCGATGGTCTTTGGAGGAATAACCTCACCATTGACACGGAGTTCCTGTCCAGTCAAGTTTACGTACTTCCATTGAAGGCCGCAGATCTCTACCATATTCATATCTGTACAGACTGCGAAGAGTGTCATTTCCTTTTCGGGGTACCCCATAGCTCGGATCACTTCGATTGCCTGCGCAAATGTGAGAGTGCCAGACTCTTGGGAAGCTGCCTTCGATAGCTTTACCGGGCTGGCGGGATTATCACCGTCGAAGCATTGTTCTTTCTTCGCGTGAGAGAAAACGGCGGCAACCACATTGCGGATATGCATTACTGTTTGGAAAGAATACCCCTCCTCCAATGCTGCGACAATCAGCCGCTCAATGTGCTCAGGCCGAACGTCGCTCAGTGGCACATTGCCCAGGTAGGGCCAGTCCGGAATAGCTTTGAGCTTTGCATTCGACCTCCCAGAATTGACCTGGAACACGCGATTCACTTCTTCTGGTGTAAGAACATGTTTCAACATGGACTGATAATGGGTACGGCCCGCATACCGCATTTGCGAGACGCGTTCTGGCAAGAATTTGAGTTCCACAAACTCGGCTATAGTCATCCTGGGCCCTTGTGCCGGCGCATTCTGCCAGGGCGGGGCCGTCATGTAGTCCTTGGCAATCCGTTGTTCTTTATTTCCAGTGGCTATCTGTGATGCAGATGTGGGGCCACTCCAGGACTGCTCATTCAAATGGTCTTTATCGAGACCGTGCGCGTTCATCGACTCTTCGCGCACAGACTGTTCCCTGAAGTCAATCTCCTGGCGGTGTGCGCGGATGCGGTGCTGCAGCAGACTCTGTCGGTCCATGTCACCTCCAATTGACTCGATTTGCGGATCGCAAGAAGAAAAGCCCCGTGCAAAATTCACGAATTCAGTCCACCTTCATCGCGTGCGTGCTTGCATCGTTCGATAGTTGGCTTGAGCGGTCTTCAGAAAGAGGTCGATAGCCAACTCGAACTCACCAACCAGACCTCATGCTTGTCACGCCACATGAGATTCTGGGAGAATCGGCTCTTCTTCTGTTTTGAAACCCGCAACCCCGCCGATTACCTATCAGTGCTCGAACCTGAGTTCCGTGACCTATTTTCCCTGTCGAATTCGACAACTTTGAAAGGTAGATTCCGGAAGGATCCTCAACATGAACGTCGCGTGACTAAACGGCAATGAAACACGAACGCGCAAGAAAAAGGCCGCCAATTAAGGGGCTCGAGCGGACTATTATTCGATCTCACGACTGCTTGAAACACAGGATCGCACTGTATTGCCCAAGCACGCGTTCTCAGTACCCTAGAAGCCTGTCGCTACCGAGCGTGTAGCTACATCCAGTCAGATTTCGATCAGTTGACCTTCCTGGCAAAAGCGTAACCATTCTTCGCAAAGCTTCAGGTCTAGTGCCGGCGCGTCATGCGCTCATACGCCGAGACCTCTGCGCTTTTCTAGCGTCTTCGTGCGGCCCCCGAATTGCAACCCGCAACCAAGACCTCTTAATCCTGACACTACACAGGCTCAGATTGTTTGCTTAGTATCAATGACGTTCAAATTATCATAAGGCTTGTGAACAATACGGCGTGCTCATGCCAGAGCGGCTCGGACGGTCCATCCGACATTGTTATGTCAATTTTCCGCGCCTTGCTCTGCTGATTTGTTCCACTCCCCAACTTCAATTCTACAAAGTGAGTTGTTTCTTTGAGGCCCCGGCCATCTTAGCTTTCCAGCAACAATCTTCCGGACAGGGCCCACGTATCCTACTCGCCTTAGTGGGGAATTCCGAAAAAGGATCGTCCCGCCTTCTACCAACACCGAATCACACTTACCGGTTACGGGTGAGAATTCGACGAAGGCTAAATTCGGGGCTTCTCAAACAGGGAAGCATCCAGCTTGGGATTCACTTCGACCTTGTCGATGACTATTTTCTCGCTCGGCACCGGGCCACTCATAACACCTGGAAGACGAGCAGCTTTGGCAACGGGCAGGACGCTGGTCTCCAGGACAAACGGTATCCGAAGGCCGCGCACGGTCCTGTAGTCGCGGTAATAGACTTCAACGGGATGTTCGACGCCATCGAGTCTCCGGGGCTGCCCTTCAACCTTGGCCTCCAGGAATGTTTGCGCGTCGATCCATACATGAATCGCGTGCCCATCCTTCATGGTAAGTCTCAGCTTGTAGGTGTCATGGTCTTCCACCTTCTCCATACCGTCCAATTCGACTCGGGAGCCCTTAGAGGCGTAGTCGACCAGGTATCCATCAAGCTCCGCCTGCGTGGAAGCAATCTTGAGTTCATCCGGTGTATAAGGCTCAACTTCCAGCCGGTTGAGATAAGGTCTCAATTTCCAGCCGTTGACGCCATCAAACACCTGAAGCGCTTTCTTGCCGTTAAAGAGCAGCTCAAACCGCTCTTTGCGGGGGCGCTGCAATTCCATGGTGAACGGAAGTTGGACTTCGTCCTTGGGGCGCTGGTCAGTTGGGATAACTGACATTTTTTTGCCCGGGAGAGGCTCGGGGACAGGGGCACGCTGATTCCCTCCCACTCCCAGTTTCCCCTCCATCGACATGGTTTGGACTGAACGCCACGCCTGCAGTCCGCCGCGTGCCTCGATATTCTTGTTTACAATCTCCGCGGCTGAAATATTGGCTCTCGTTTGGGTGGTATCTGCTGCCCCGGCAATCGAGGTCACAAGTACGAATGTAAAGCTAACTGCCACTAACTTTTTGAACATCTGGTAGTCCTTTCTTCCCTTTGTGAAGCGGAGATTAACGTTGCGAGAGGCCAGCCAAGCCGATCAGCAGGATGCGTTATTTTACAACAAGCTTCCCGGCTTTAAACTGCCCAATCATTGCGGTGCCGCGATCTCAGGACTTCCCTGCCTCCGGTGTGTTGCTCCGGCGCAGGTAGCCGACTTCTAATTTCGCGGCGGCCGCTTCTTCTGCGCGGACTGGTCTGCCGCTCGACGGTCAAGCATCCTCTTGCGGACTTGTCTTTTTTGCTCGGGCGAAAGCGCCTTAAACCTCATACCGTACTCCATTCGGGTATACCCCAGGAGCATGGCATTTTTTTGGTCCGTTGTTAGCTTTTCGTCTTTTACAACCGCTTCCTTGTGCGATTCCGTATCCCGATGAATCTTGTCAAGTTCCGATTTCTGTTCATCGGTGTAATTCAACCCGGCAAAATCGTCTTGTGGGAGTGCATCACTCTTCAGCGAAGCCACTGGTGAAGGCGCCTTTGGAGTCGGTGCCGCACTTTGCTGAGTGTTGTCTGCGCGGACTATCCCTGGTACCGCACAGAGAAAAATAAAGCCAGCCACAACGGTCACTTGTCTTGCGAATCGATTCTTGCTCATGAATAACTCCTCGTAAGATTGCTAGTGCCTGGTTTCGAAACTTAACAATCACGGCCCAAGGTCAGAGGCGCCAGGAACTCAGCGCTATTCGACCAGTAATCCTCGCGCGTGAAAATTGCCAATCACGATATCTACGCGGTCTCCGGGCTTCACCAGCCGGCCGCTGTTCGAGAATGCCATCCAGTAGGACTTCCCGGGTTCAATTTCGCGAGGGGCCTGGCGCAATTGGCCGACCTTGTCCATTGTCGGAATCACCAGTCTGACCCCCTTTTCCGGGCTCTCCAGAACGGGGTTGAGTTTCTTGTCATTCAGCGGCTTGGCTTTTACCGGGTCTATAACGCGGTAGCTAAACCGAAGGATCACTCCCGACTCCACCGTTTTGATGTTGAGATCATCGATTCCCCAGACAGCTTGGTAAAGCGCCCTCTCTCGATTCGCGAGACGATCGGGCTGATTTCGATACGGGGTCGAAGCCGACGCGGGTTTCGCGGCTGGGACGGCGTCTTTTGCCTGGCCCTGGGGCGACTGCGCGCGAGCGGTGTAAACGACGATGCTGCCCGCTGCAACAACGGCCAGCAGAATAAGGGGGGTAGCTTTAACTGACTTTTCGAACATCTTGCATTACTCCTCGAACGGTTGAGGCCTACTTGCCTTCCAGGTAGGCGGTGCACGCCTTAGCTGCCTGCTCTTTCGGCAGCTTGGCAAGCTCCTCGCTTATCGTCTGATATCCATCGTTGTATTCCTGCGTTTTGCGTGCCTCTGTCACTTCCTGCTCGGAAGCATCGCCGGCTACCAACTTCTTTCGCTCCTGGTACTTCGATGCTGCTTGTGGGTCAGCATTTGCGCAAAAATCGAGAATACCTTCCAGCTTTCCAAACGAATCACTCGGCATCGGAAGCTTGGCTACCGCCAGTTGGGGAAGAACAAGGACGACACTAAGACAAAGGAGTCGACGAATTTTCATGGCCTGTTTCTACTCCGCTTTTTCCATGCGGCGCGGCCTGAGTTCCAGTCTGGCGCCGATCTTGCTGGTTTGTTGAAATGAGGGGTCGGACATCCTGGTTTGGATGTCCGACCCTCTCTGGTTGGTTGTCTAGTTAGCTGTGAAGTTGGCGCTGGTCGCAGTTCCCGCCGTAAGATTCCCGGTGACCGTTACGTGTGCGGTAGCGGTCGCTGTCGAAGCGCCTGGCGCGTATTGCACGTTGATTGTGCAATTCGCCCCAACGGCTACGGCTGCACCCGAAACGCAGGTACCACCGGTGATCGAGAACGTACCACCCGTACCGACCTTGGTGATATTCGGAGCCGCGCTGAGGACTAGTTCCGTGGTCGCGGTCGCAGGGTTGGTGACCGTGATGGTGCCAGTCTTGGTGGTTGTGTTGGCCGGAGTTGTAGTCAACGCCGGCGTGGGTCCGGAGAACGTTACCGTTGCCAGAGTGGCGTCGGTGCCGTTCAAAGTGGAGGTCTGTGTGCCCGCCAAATCCGTGACCGAGATGGTCGCGGGTTTTGTTCCCAACGCTTGCGTGGTCAGCGGCTTGAACTGCACTTCGATGGTGCAGGTTGCGCCCGGAGCCAGAGTTGTTGTGGCTACCACTTGACCACCGGTAGCTGGGCCGCAAGTCGAGAGCAGCCTGACGACGGTCCAGTTGGCATCGTTCGCAGTCGTACCTCCAAGAACTCCTTGGGTGATGCCGGTTAGCGGCACGTTGCCAGTGTTGGTGAGGGTGAACGCCTGGGTCGGATCAAGCGTGCAGGCGAGAACCCCAAAGCCAGAACCTGGGCAATTGGCGGCATGGTATAGGCTCCAAGTGGCCGGTGTCAGGGTTGCGCTGATGATCGGCGCCGTGCCTGTACCGCTCAGTGAAACCGGTGAACCCGTGACGTTCACGTTGGCGAAGATGGTCACGTTTCCGCTCACCGCCCCAATTGCCGTCGGCGTGAAGACAACGGTTATGGTGCAGGTAGAGCCTGTGTTCAAGGTCGTGCCGCAGGTGCCACCCGATTGCGAGAAGACCGTCGACGAGAAGACAGGCGTGATGCCGGTACCCGGTGCGGTGCCGGTGTTATGCAACGTAAGAGTCTGCGCTGTACTGGTTGTGCCCGTAGACACGCTGCCGAATGCCAGCGGTCCACCCGTTACACTCAGTGTCGCCACCGGAGCCGTGGAGCCAAACTCGACCGCGCCTGGGTCAATGTGGACAGGAGCGGCGTCTCCAGGTTCCGGCCTCAAGTTGCCAAAGAAGTCCGTCGTCGGCACGAGACTGAAATTCGCTTCAGTCGTTGGGATTGCGGCAGCGGTGCCGTCAAACGACGCAGACGGCGCATAGTTGGCGAGTTGGGTATTGGTGACCGGGTTCAACAGCGACAGGGGGCCCCAGCGCATATTGATCCAGTTGTTGCCCTCGTCCACCGTTGCAACCGGAGTCAGGTTGAAGATGGGGTTGGGCACCGTGGCGTCAGAAATGCCCGCCGGCACAAACCAACCGGACGACCCAAACTCGGGTGGTTGCCGCGAGCCGTCGCAGTACTGGCTCACAAAATTCGGCGCCGTTGCACTGTTATGCAGCGTGGTGCCGGTATACCCAGTGGTGCTGGTTATCACCGAGTAAATCGGGGCGAGCGTAACCCCGGAGCCATGGTTGGTCGGGCTGGTGTCGCCGCGCACGCCGAGGTCCCAGTAGTTTGCGGCCACGCAGGCGCCTGTGCCTCCCGTGATGGTTGCGCCGGCGCCGTGTGCCGTCGAAGAGTCGGTTTGGGGCTGGGTCGGGGCCAGCGTCGCAGTGAAGGCATTATAGAGCGAGACTACATTCTGCTGGTATTGCGCGCTGAGAGCGCCCACGCCGATGTAGTACGCACTGTTCTGCCAGAATATGTTGTTTTCCAGCAGCGGGTAAGAGTACTTCCTGCAGGTTCCATTATTTGCGGTTGTGCCTGCATAATGGTTCGCAGGGCAAGTGATGGTCGCAGGAAGATTGGCCGACAGGATCGCGCTATCTTGGATGGTCACCAACCCTGCGACTTGCGGGCACGAGGTCTCGGTGCCAACTATGCAATTGGTTCCCTCGGAGCTAGCCAGAGGAGCACCAATGGTCGTGAACAGGATTCCAGCCGAAGCCGTTGTCGAGTTGGAAACAACCGTGTTGTTAATGAAGTTTACGTTCAGGGCGTCGACCATCGAGACTCCCGCGCCATCCCAGCCGGCAACGTTGTCCGCGATGATGTTGTTGGTGATCCTGGGCGCAAACCACTGGGCTGGTGTTCTCGGGAAAGCGAGCACGTCGGACCCGTTTACGTTCTGGAGACGCAGGCCGC
>Ga0182027_10012977_pt1 | contig 11665 bp, 5 predicted proteins | sample 712E1DmetaG_FD_121300 | JGI IMG/M metagenome (GOLD analysis project Ga0182027, IMG submission 121300) | Permafrost microbial communities from Stordalen Mire, Sweden - 712E1D metaG (Illumina Assembly) | ecosystem: Environmental > Terrestrial > Soil > Wetlands > Permafrost | place: Sweden...
AATTTTATGAAAATAATACGTGAAAAACTGACACCAGCAATGATAGAAAAACAAGCAACAAAATTATGGACGTGGGGAAACTTCCTACACGCTAAATTAAGCTATACATACTAAGACATTGCCATAGATTAGTTCCATCACTCCATGATGCTGAAGGATTATACAATTGCATGCCGCCTGTGCCTGAAATCGTAAGCTTCTCTGAACCTCTGTGCCCGTATTGCGAGACATAGCTCAAGTCGGACGCAAGGCGCTTTACAATCCTGTTGTTGCCGTAATCAGCAATGTATATGTATGTTCCATCGCCCCACACTTGTGTTGGATTAATGAATTGGTCATTTCCATTTCCAGTAGTTCCAATTTGCGCAACATATGAAAGATCTGATGCAAGACGCTTCACAATACGATTATTGCTATAGTCCGCAACATAAATGTATGTGCCATCTGCAAAGACATTTGAAGGATGACTTAATTGGTCATTTCCACTTCCAGAAGTTCCATATTGTGAAACATATACAAGGTTTGACGCCCAACGTTTTACGATACGATTATTATTATAGTCTGCAACATAGATATATGTACCATCGCCTCCTATTCCATAAGAAGTATTTAATTGGTCATTTCCACTTCCAAGGCTTCCATATTGAGAAACATAACTCAGATTGCTTGCCCAACGCTTCACAACGCGATTATTAAGCGTATCCGCAATATAAATATATGTTCCATCAGCATATACTCCTCGTGTATAGTTAAGATTATCGTTTCCAGTCCCCACGCTTCCATTGTATGCAACATAACTATAATCATCTATTCTATACTTTAATATACGATTATTGTTGTAATCAGCAATGTATATATATGTCCCATCGCCAGATATGCCTTGAGGATATGAAAATGCTGTTAATGTCGGACCTCCAAACTGCGTGATGTAGCTGAAATTATTGCTGATATTTCGAACGATAATCCTATTATGCTGCATGTCAGAAATAAATAATCTGTCGCCATATCCATATACTCCATAAGGTCCGTTAAGATCGTCCCTATCCTGAACCTTTGAATATATAGTCCCGTTAGGCATTATTCTGATCTTCATTCCGGGAGTTGAATACGTAGAACCCAAACCTTCAGAATATAATTCCTGTTGACGCAGTTCAGAAGAATTGAATCTCATGTACACTGCAAAGTCAGTCTGGCTATCCTCAACATTAGTGCTTCTGATGGTTACTGAAGAACTTTCGTTGAAGTATCCTAGTCCGTTGCTTATTGTGACATTCGCAATGTTTATGTCATAATAATTTCCTGAACTTTCAGGATAATCAGGATTATTGAAGTCGAGTTTGAGTATGCTGTCAGCATTGCTGTTTCCGACGGTATCTCCATTAGTATAACCGGTTGTATATATTGAAGTTCCCTTAATCTGCAAGTCGCTCGAGTTAAAGCTTCCGTTCTCCGCTATTGGACCAAAATTATGGTAGCCAATTCCTAAACCATATCCATTGTATCCTTGTTCAGTAGTATAGCTTGATGCATTGCCAATCATAGTCGATGTATTCTCGAAAGTTTCGAGAAGTAATGTCTGAGAAGTAAATTTAGGATCGCCCGCAATCCATGAACTCCACGAGATATTTCCTGAACTGTTTCTTCCTATGCGATACTGGACGTGGGATTCTGTGACATTCGCGTTCGTCAAGGATGCAAAATAAGATTTTCCGATAGTGAAATAATCGTTAAGATTCAATATCTTTGACTCTGCATAGCCAGTAGATTCATACTGGGAATTATTTGTGTAAGTGATGTACGCATTCGATATCATAGGGTTTGCGCTTGCATTCGATTTTCTAAGAATAACCCTGTACTGCACATAATTTGGCGACGAGGATGACAGGTTGTAAGGCAAAGCCATCGATGTATCATTGTATCCATTCCAGTATGAAAGTTCGAACCTTTCAAGAGAACGGTTGCTGATTCTCAATGAATCTATCGCTCCTGTGAAATAATAGTATGTGCCGTTCGCAGTAGCGTTCGTTGTACTGTTCATGCTCGATCGACCAATAGTAAGATTATTTGATGTCTGATTAAAGATGCAGCCCTGCTGTGATTGCGAGACGAGTGTTCCATTCAGATATGTTCGCGCAGACTGGTTAGTGTATGAGAAAGCAACATTAGACCACTGATCAAGAGGCAAATTAGCCGTGCCAACGACGTTATATCGAGAGCCATTCCAGCAAGCAAGATTATTATCATAATACAATTGCTGCGCCTCAGCATAAGATAGTGAACGGTTATAGATGCGAACGTCAGAGAGAGCGCCATTAAAATATCTATTGGCATTTCCATCGTAGCCAAATGTAAGATTTCTAGTGGCGTTCATGCTGCCTACAGAAACACTGGAACCTACAAGTACGCCATTAACATACATGTAATTAGTGCCGTTTTGCATTCGTGTGCATGTGAGATATGTCCAAGCGCCATAACTGAGATTATAAGAAGTCTCATTGGCTGATAATCCTAAAGCGCCTAAATCACAATAGACTATTCCATTAATTGAGTATATATTAATTCCGGAAAAGCCTGCGCCAGCATCCTTCGTCGACACTATATCAGAGATTTTCGGATCACTGTTTCTCATCCACAATGATATTGTGACTTCTGAATATCCGAAATTTAAGTTGCTGCTATTGAAAGTTGATATATATGAATTAACACCATTGAGATTTAAAGAATCTATTTGAAAATTTCTAAGTGAATCAAAAAATACAGGATTGCCCGATATAGTTCCATGATTGCTCCCTTGCGAATCATTGGCGCTATTATTGAATCTCCACCAGCCAACAAGCCCATTCGTCGGAACTTGTCCATAATACATTCTGATTCCTGTTCCTGTATCCAGAACGCCTTGTGTAATCGAAGTATTATTGGAAGAATTTGTTGCATTCGAATAGATTGATGAATTAGGATTAATCCAGAATTCAATTGTCCCTTCAGTGAAGTTTGCATTTGCGTTGCCGACCATAAAACTGTTGTTGAAGGAAACATAAGAATTATTATTGAATACAGCGCTATTATTGACGATGCCTGAAACATAAGTTATGTTGGAATAATTCAATAGATTGCAGACACCAACGCAATAGGATGTGCTCAATGAACTGCTGTTGTCGAGTCCTGAATAGAATACTGTATCATTAGTTATCCTATTGTCGTCATAAACGTTAGGATACCATGAAGACCAAGTCATATTGTCATTCGAGAATCTTGACTGTATAAGCACAGTCGAATTGCTTGAATTTGAAACTACAACAGTAATGTTTCCTAAAGTTAGGTTTCCTGAAAGCGGATTTGTCTGTGGTATAGTAAATACTGATGAAGTGTACATTCCTGATCTAGGTCTATAATACAGTCTTTGAATTTCTGAAAAGTCGAGTGAGCGATTATATATTCTTACATCGTCAAGAGAACCATTCAGAGGGAACGCCAGTGCTCCTTGATTATAGTTGCCTAAATATAATGGAGTATTTTTATTAGGATAAAGCATGGATACATAAGGCGAATTATATGTTCCTATCAAAGTATTGTTCTTATAAAATTTCACGGTTTTTGAATTATAATCCGCTACAAACGTTACAAATATCCATGTGCTGCCTGCGCTTGAAAAATAAGTAATTTCAGGCGAGATGACAGCAGAACCATTTGAAGTCTGATAACCTAAAGTATTGCCATTGCGATAAATATTAATGAATCCTTGCGCAGGGGATTGTCCGTTGTCCATGATTGTAGGATAAATATAATCGCTGGTATTCTGCACATTCATCCATAAAGATATAGTAATAGAATTATAGCTGCTATTAGGAATCATATCAATAGGCTGCGACGTTGCAAGATATGTTCTTGTAATGTTGCTTCCAAAGAAAGTGTAGCAGTTGCCTCGAGGGCAATTGGAAATCATCGGAGTATAATTCACAATGTTGAATGGCGCATTTCCAAGATTATAAATGCTGCTTCCATTGTTTGCAGCCCCGCCGTAATCCTTCAAATTATCGAGAGGATAATATATTATAAGATTGTCGCTTACATCAGGCATAAGCCCTCCGTCAACCTTTGTCATATCATCCTTGATGCCTGTAAAATTGTCATTAAGGTTATATTTCTTTTTGTCGAGCATCAATGTGCTGTCATTTCGCATGAAAGTTATTCTTGTGGTCGATGCATTGAGCAACTGTATGCTATTAGGATAAACAATTTGCATCATCACATCGTTTGGCATCGTGAAAATCCCATATATCAAATTATCAATGGAATCAAGGAGCGATGACAATAATGTGAATACAGATATCCTGTAAGGACTCTGCACAGTAAAATTCTTGACGGAACTCTGACCGAGAATGCCATTATAATCATAATATCTAAGATAATAACTTACAACAGTATCTTTAGGATATGGCGATGTGTCTATGAAAAATTTCGTATAATCGTATGTACCGTCGAGGAATTGTGTCTTGTATACGCTATATCCTGAGCCGCTGTTGAGGAGCAAGGATACATTCCCCAAATTTGAATTGTCAGAGAATTCGGCATCAACATCGACAGTGCTGTATCTTATAGGGCTTGATGGACCAAAATAATTGTATATGTTGGGCGCATAGAAGTCAGACGCTGAGGTATATGCTATTGTTGAATTGAATGACAAGCCATACGTTGAACTGATGAGCAGAGTCGCGTTCTGCGCTCCGAAACCGTTTGCTGACAAGAGCCTGAAGAACAGATTGTTTGCGTAATTGTATGCTACAAGGGAATTTGCTGCAGAATAATTGCTCACATTGTATTTATACACGGAAGTTGCAGTTCCTGAACTGGAATAGGGAACAACTGAAGATATATTGATGTTTGACGGGTATGTAGCAAACTTTCCTATGGTGAAATTTCCAGCTATGCTAAAATTTCCCCTCGCTGAAGAACTCATCTCCGTATATGCAAAAGACGCGCAAGGAACTCCATTCAATGATACTGTCATAAGGCTGCTGCCATAATTCACGAGATAGAATCCGTTGCCCGAGCAGAATTGTGAAGATGAAACTCCCGAACCTGTGTATGTGAACAGGATTCCTGAACTGTTGCTTGTGATATTTATCCAGTTGCTTGAATCAATGAACATCCTGAACACATTACCCGTTCCAGCGCCTGCGCCACTAACGTTTATATCAAACGCTATCGCGCCAAAGTATCTGTTGAAAGAATCACCCACTGGAACAGTTATTGAGGATGAACTCATGTCGCCGACTGAAGAATTATAGTATAATGCAGGAATAAGAGAGAGCATGCCTTTTCGAAGCAATGCGTTTGACAGGGAAAATTGTGTGCTGTCATTGAAGTCTATGATCGAATATCCTGTATTGAACGAATCCACGTACGGAGTTGTCGTTCCATTGAGTACAAACTTCAGATAGACGTCAGAATAATTTGATGAATCAAGAACATTCCACGAATTTCCGTCTGTTGAATAATACACTGCAATAGTGTTTCCTGCTGACGTTGATGCGCTATTGACGTTTAAACCTCCAATCAATGAATTGTCGTATCCGTCGCTTATGTTTCCTGCGACATCATAATATGTTCCATTGACGACAGTTCCTAATGCCGAGAATGATCCTGAAAGGTTGCGCACGTAAAGAATTGTAGTATAACTTGCATTTACAACACTTCCGACATACACATTATATGTCAAGTTGTAATTTCCCGGAACATTAGGAGCATTGAAGGACAATAGATATACTCCATTATTGAATGTAGTATTATACGTTGCATTATATGCCAAGCCGTTTGATGTGGTATTTGCCGATCCATTAACTACGAGCGTAACATTTGATATTGCCGCTCCAAGTATAGTCGCTGTTATTGATACATTGAGCGATTCGTTCGGACCGACAACATAGTCTGACTGCGAGTGCGAGTCAACAAGAGATGTATCGAGCACTGCGCCGTTTACTACATAGAAATTCTTGTCGGCATACGAATCTCCATAATATGCTCTTACACTTATGTTGTTCGTGCCACTTACATTAAGAGGATAATTGAATCCTCCGCTTGAGTTACTTACATAACTGCACACTCTTGCGCCAGTCATTCTGAATGGAGCAGTATAGTCTGCAATTGTTGCAAGCTTTGTGGAATTGAATCCTCCAATCTGCCATACTTCGCCTGAGCCGTTCAATAATATGGATAATGATCTTGGAACATAATTTCCGCTCGTCAAAGGATTATATGCACTATCATTTGTGAACACGAAAGAATCGATGAACAAAAAGTCTCCGCCCGGACTGAAATCATCAAGATACCGTATCTGCAATGTCGAGACGTTGGAAATATTGGATATATTGATTTTGTTCCACTGGAATATTGTGCCATTATCGCGTACACCGGACGTTCCGACTGTAATATTAATTTCACTGCTCCATGAATTTCCGTCGTATATGCTAAGATAGTAGCTTGAATTCTTGTTCACGATGCTTTCATTGACGCTAGAACGTATCCATAAATAATTTGCAGACACTGACGACGCCATTCCGAAGTCTATTGATCCAGGACTCCAGCCATCGCAGAATTTTATGCATGAGCCGCCGCCGTAGCATGATGTTGATGCATACGTGCATCCTGTTACTGACGTTGATTCAGCCTCAATCCATGACACGCCATAATCAGGATAAATGTATGTCGAATTTATATTCAGGACTGTCTTATTGAATCCTGAAGTGGAATTATACTCGAGAATAACAGACAGATTCTCGCGCGCAGACAAATTCACGCTAAAATAAGTATCGTTGAATATTGGAGAATAATCATTCGTAAGATTTACGCCGTTTAAAGAAATCATGACGCAATCCAAACTGCCGTTGCTAAAGCCTGTTACATAAGTCAAGCCGCTATTCGACTGGAGATATGATGTCAAAAAATTCTGCGCGGACACGAGGCTGACATTAACTGTCTCGTTAGGTGTTGCGTTCGTACTCAATAGATAATTTCCGTATGCGTGGCTTGGCCAGACGCATTCCCAATAATTGTCCGAGTAGGGCGACGCGCATGATATTGTATAATTTGTCGTGCCTGATGATTGCCCGAATATGTTAAGAGACAGGTTTGTAGTCGATGAACTGCTCAAAAATTTCACTTTATAACTGCCGCTTCCGACTGTTCTTCTCGAGATGTATTTCAAAGAGTTTGACGCATAGTTATGCGCGTACGCTTCAAGACCTCCAAAAGAAAATTTCAGATGATGCGATCCGGTGCTCAATTCTTTTGAAACAAAGTGGCTGTTTGAATTACATGAATAATTCCTTGCGACGAATCCTGAACTGATGCCTGAGTCATTGCCCGAAATGTTGCCTGAAGTTTCAATTAGTTCGACTGGGACTGAGACATCGCCGCATTTCAGGCTGAAGAAATCTATGTCTTTACCGAATGTTGTATTGATTCCATAAATATACAAATCGCTGTTTCCTGTTACCGCAAACTCAACGTCCCACAATCCATAAAGCACAGGATAAGACTGCACGTTTATTACATTGAGCGTCATCTCGAATGTCTGATTCGAAAGATGCGGAATTACAAATGAGATAGCGTCGAAAATCCCGTTGCCATTTGTGTCGACGCCTGAAAAGTTTAGTGTCGTGTTCTCTTCAAGCCAGTAGAGCGATACGTCTTTGAGGTCTGTTCCTTCAGGAATATCTATTCGCGCCTCTACATCAGTATAATGTTCATCGGATACAACAGACATAACAAGCCTGTTCATAGATTCATCAACTACTTCTGAATGTGGACCTGAAGTCTCATACTCCAGAGAGATTGTGTCAAAGCCCGAATTATCGACGGACAACAATCCTGAATCCTTGTCGTAGTTTATTTCGTTAAGATTCAAACCCACATCCGAACTTGATGCGCTTGATGCTATTGAGGAAGATGATGCTATTGAAGCGGATGAGTCAGAAGATGAATCTTGTGAATTTAAACTCTTCACTTTTTTCACATCAATATTAGAGGCGATTGAAGAATTCTTGAGAGTTACACCAACGATGATTGAATCAGAAGGCACATCAACATTTACAATGCCTCTTCCCTGAACAGACACAGTCTTTTTCCATCGAACATTCTGGTTCAAAACGACAGTGGAATGCGAGACATTCTCGAGAGTGATGTTCGCAGCAGGTACAATCACAGATACAATTGATGCAAGGGAATTATCGGCTGAAGAATTGTTTATTGAAGAATTATCTATTGAAGGACTATTTACAGACGAATCTAAAGAAGAATTGATTGAAGAATCGATAGGAATAACTGTAGATGAATTGATATCATTGCCAATTGCAGAAACGTCGAATGAAGTGGAAGAATCATTTACAGAAGTTCCTGAATTGTCAGATGCATTTAAAGAATCATTAACGCCTGAACTACTGTCGTTGAAACTTGCATAGGCTAGCCTACCAAATAGAGGTATGCCGAGTATGATGCCAACAAACAGCATCAGGCATAGTACAGTAAGTAAAGTCTTTCCATTCTTATTCATTACAAAAATACCCGAAATGATTGTGATTCAACTGATATAAGTATTGACTGAATGACATAATTATTGACGATATAATTAATGCAAATGCAGATCAGCAAAATGCACTTCAAAGCTTCTTTTCAAGAAGCCTTGCATTGCCAAGTATCATGTCAAGATTCTTGTCGACAAAACCCATCGAGATAAGCTCGTTCTTGACTTCAGAGACCGTCTTGTCCTTGAGCCTTAAAGCGAAATATGCCATGATTGTGAATGCATAAGGATTATCCTTGAAATTCTTTAGTTTTGAAGAATCGACGCCATAATCTTTTATCAAGAGTTCCATATTCATGTACATGAGCATCTTCAAAGTGTTGTTGTTTACTTCAGGAGCGGCAGAGATGTTGTTCGTCTCGATATTTATTCCGGACTTCTTCAAATCCTCACGCACAAGCTGATGCACCATCTTTATCTCGTCCTGCTTTACGCTAACCTCGATATCCTTGAGCAGTTTGCGCTTGTAGTTCTCCATATCCTTTGCGACAACATCCATCATCTCGGACTTGCCCTTGTCGAGTGATTCCTGAACTTTGCGCAATTCATCGCGCGTGACGCGAAGGTTCAAGTCGGACTTGAATTTGTCGACGCCAATAAGAAGCTTCTTTATGGATTCTGAAATGTCGGTTATTACTTTGGTATTCTCTTTTGAATCCTTGATTGATTTCTCAATCTCATTGAACATTGATTCAACCCTGTCGCTGTGCTTTATTATCTCGAATTCAATTTTCTTAAGATCCCTGAATCTATTCTTGGAATCTTCATTAAGTTCCTTTATCATCTCAAGATTCCTGAAGATTGAAAACTTGCTGCGCAGATCGCGTATATCGTCGCGAACTTTGGAATATATCAATTCATTGGCTTCGACTTTAGCTTTCAACGCTTCAATCTTGAAATCAACTTTATTGACGGCGGACAAGAGCGCCTGTGGCTGCACTGCATCAATCAATCCGACAGCACGTTCAGTCTTGGCTTCGATAGCAGATATAGTCTTCTCATTGTTTCGAAGCATCGTTCTAAGTTCGCCGATCTCCCCTGAAATTTTTGCGAACCTATCATTAGAAGCTGTGCGCACTTCCTTGTTTGCAAGGCTCTCGGCATTAAGCTTTTCGATAGACGCGAATACTGAAGAAAGATTCATTGAACCAGCACCAGAATTATTATTGATATTATTGCTGGAATTATTGGAAGCATTAGATGAATTATTAGAGGTGGAACTATTATCGGCATCTATAGAATCACTCGAAGAATCAGCTGAAGATTCCGCCTTCTTTCCTTTACCAAAAAGACTCATTCTACTACTCACCCCGACACGAAAAAAACTAACTAAAATATACTAGCCAGCATGGATGGCACAATAATAGCATAATAAAACACTGTAAAAACCCAAGCGATACTACGTTATGATATATTAGACATACTGAAAATATTCTTTTATAAAGATTGCTGTTTTATGCAGCCAAAAGCACACCTGAGGCGCCATTAACTACCGACTGTAATAACATATTAAAACTACTTTAGAGTGGAGTTAATTATAAAAAACATTTAAAAAATCCCAAATAATAAGTAATCGTATCATTAAACCTTATTAATTTTCATCAAATTTAAATAGAATCCCTTCCAGTATGCCATTAAGACGAGACAGGGGAAAACATGCACAAACGCAAATACACTCGCGAACAGCTTGAATTCTATTTCAAGAAATTAATGGACAAGATACACAGAGTACCTCGAGAGGAAGACCTGTCGAGATTCGAAGGATATCCGTCTGTAAAAGCGTACAGCGAAAGGTTCGGAAGCTGGCAGAATGCAGTCAACATGTTCGCGAATTTCGATCTCTCAAAACGCAAGTGCGCAAATTGCGGAAAAGTGCTCATAAAGAAAAAGAAGACGCACAAGTTCTGCAGCGATGAATGCCAGAAGGCATACTACCACAAGAAATCGACGAACTACACAAAGAACATCGAGAAGAACATAAAAGCAATACTCGGGAAAAAATGCTTCGTATGCGATTTCGAACCCATAACAGAGATACACTGCCTCGACAATAAAAAGGAATCGACTGGAAAGATATTAAAGAGCTACAATGGCAGAAACATGCACGAATACATCCTGTTATGCCCAAACCATCACCAGATGATGCACAACAAACTTGCAACATTAAAATACAAGAACGATGAACTGGTATGGGAAGAGAAGTGATGCAACACTCTTGTTTCATTAAAGATTTTCTCTTAAGCAACTTTATAAATTCTTAAGGCTTACTGGCTGTATGAATATGACGTCTAATGTAATCCAGATTGACAGGGTCCTTTCTGAACTCGACAACTTTGCAATAGATTTTAGTTCATTAATAGGAAAACATACATCTTATGTTATTGTAAGCGGATACGTATCGATATTGCTCGGCAGGTCCAGAACTAGCGAAGATATCGACATGATAATACCTGTTCTGGACAAAATATCATGGACTATAATATATAATGATTTAATCAAACATAATTATTACTGCCTTAACAGCGAGAGTGCTGATGAATCCTACTCATACTTGAAAGACAATATCGCAGTAAGATTCGCTCCGTTGGGAAAAGTCATTCCGAATATGGAAGTTGCTTTCGCATCAAGCAATACACAGAAACTTGCATTATCGACGAAAATCAAAGCAATAGTCGGAAAGAAAATTCTGTACATCTCAAATCTCGAACTGCAGATAGCATACAAGGAAAAGATATTGAAATCTCCAAAAGACATGGAGGATGCAAGGCATCTGCGATTGATGCTCGGCAAAGGTATCGATTCAAAAAAGTTTAAAGAATATCAAGGCATGCTAAAATGATCAAGAAAAACCAAACAATCAGGAAAACATCCAAGAAGAACATATTGAAGACTCGAATGGATTTCGTGGATTATTGGGCTAACTATGTATTGACACACGACGACAAGGACTGGTCAACACAGCAGAATGTAATAATCAATTCATGCCTGAACAGTTCTACTATGACTAAAGAAGAATATCTGAAAATGAAGGGATGGAAAGTATAATATCTAAATTTTGCATATCCTTAATTTTAATAGCCTCAA
>Ga0182027_10012979_pt1 | contig 11664 bp, 11 predicted proteins | sample 712E1DmetaG_FD_121300 | JGI IMG/M metagenome (GOLD analysis project Ga0182027, IMG submission 121300) | Permafrost microbial communities from Stordalen Mire, Sweden - 712E1D metaG (Illumina Assembly) | ecosystem: Environmental > Terrestrial > Soil > Wetlands > Permafrost | place: Sweden...
ACATTGTGCATTTCGACGCAAGTCGGCTGCGCCTACGGCTGCAAATTTTGCGCCAGCGGCCTCGACGGCTGGAAACGCAATCTGACGCCCGACGAAATCGTGGAGCAGGTCATGTCAGTCGAAAGACTTGGTCCACAGTCTACAGTCCGCAGTCAGTCGTCCGCAGTACAACCACCAACTGGGGACGGTGGACTACGGACTGTGGACAATCTGGTCATCATGGGCATGGGCGAGCCGCTGGCCAATTACGATCATTTGCTCAAAGCTTTGCGCATCCTGAATGCGCCGTGGGGTGGCGGCATCGGGGCGCGGAAAATCACGATTTCCACCAGCGGTCTGGCGCCACAAATCCGCCGGCTCGCCGCTGAACCACTGCAATTTCGCCTCGCCATTTCGCTGCACGGCGCCACCGACGAGGTGCGCAACAAAATCATGCCGGTGAACCGCAAGTATCCGCTCAAGGAACTCGTCGCGGCATGTGAAGAATATCAGGGCCAAAAGGGCCGGATGCTCACATTTGAATACGTCCTGATTGCCGGCGTGAACGATTCGATTGAGCAGGCGAAGCCTTTGGCCGCGCTCGCGCGCAGACTTTTTGCCAAGGTGAATTTGATTCCATACAACCGGGTCGAGGGCCTGCCGTGGGAACGTCCGGACGAGGAAACCCAGGAAAAATTTCTCGCCGCGCTGGAAAAGCAAAAGGTCATCGCCACGTTGCGCCGCGAAAAGGGCCACGACATTGACGCCGCGTGCGGCCAGTTGCGGTTGAAAACAGAACGTGAACTCGGAGGGGCGATCTGATACATTATTTGCATGAAACGGATTTCAAAGGCTGCTTTGCCCCCGCTGCCACAACGTGCTGCGAAAATGCTGGCACGTTTGAAACATGTCCGCGGATTGAGCAATGACGAAAAATCCGTTTATGCGCTTGGCCTAGCTGCAACCCCCGAAGAAAGATGGGAACTCAACGAAAACTTCATCCGGTCGCTCGGCTATTGGAAGCCCTTGAAGCGGAAGACATCCGCTTCATGTTGATCGGCATGTCCGCTGCCATTGTTCAAGGCGTCATGGAGACGACTTTGGACGTTGATTTGTGGATTGATCTTCCCAAACGTCAATATATGCGGGTACAAAAGATTGCCCGCTCGGTTGGCTGCGCGGTTGCCGCCAACACAGTGGTTTATGCCGAAGACGGAACGCCGGTGAATTTTGTTTACGAGGTCAATGGCCTTGGTGCTTTTGCCAGCGAGCGAAAAAACTCCGAACCATTGGCGTTTCGCGGCAAAATCATACCCGTCTTAAAATTGGAGCGAATTTTGAAAAGCAAGGAAACCATCCGCCGCGACAAGGATTTGCCCCACATCATCCATATTCGCGAATTGCTCCGCTGCCGATGCGCTCTAAAGGCAAAAACGACCAAAACTCGCAAAAAGACCAAACCATGATCGCCCTGCTTGACTACGGCTCCGGTAATTTGCGCAGCGTCCACAAGGCGCTGCTCAAAGTCGGTGCGGACGTGCGCATCGCACAGCAACCGGGTGAAATCGGCGATGCACGGGCGATGGTGCTGCCCGGCGTCGGCGCGTTCGACGATTGCATCAACGCCCTGCGCAAACAGGAATTGCTCGAAGCGGCGCGGGCATTCATCAAATCCGGCAAACCGTTCCTCGGCATCTGCGTCGGCTACCAGGCGCTGTTTGAGAAAAGCGAAGAATTCAACTCCTGCGCCGCCGGGCTGGGTATTTTCAAAGGCAAAGTCGTCCGCTTTTCGGAAAAGCATGGACTGAAAATTCCGCAAATCGGCTGGAATCAGATTGAAATCGTAAAACCGGATTGTCCGCTGTTTCGCGGCGTGGCCAATGGCAGTTACGTCTATTTCGTCCACAGCTTTTATCCGCAGCCGGTGGATGTGGGCATCGTCGCCACGCGCACGGATTACGGCGACACCTTTGCATCGTCCGTCTGGCGCGACAATGTTTTTGCCACGCAATTTCACCCGGAAAAAAGCCAGAAGGTCGGTCTGCACTTGCTGAAGAATTTTGTGGAACTGGCAGCCAAATAGCGTTCTCATTGGGTTGTAGAGTCGGCGCTGTGCGCCGAACAAAGCGAGCCACAGGCTCGGCATTACACCAAATTACGGGATCGGCTGAAGCAACGACGATTAACACATCTATGAAACCTATTATAAATCCGATCATCCATTTTTCACTGGCGATTCTGTGCGCCGGTTTGGCCGGCTGCATGACTCCCAATCCGGTCACTCCTTTGGGCGGCGGTTATGAAGAAAAAGGCCACCCGAACAGATCCTCGCCGACACCCGCCGACACGCGGGTTTCATTTCAATACCGCGCACCGGACGGCAAAATCACTCTGATCTGGCCTTCCTTGTACGGCGTTGGCGAAGTCATCAATGGCGACGTGGCGATCTTTGTGGGCGACAAGGCCTATGTGGAACCAGACGCGGACAATCCCCGGGGCGTCAAGCCGCGACTGTTTGCGGTGCGGTCACCCGCCCTGCCGCTGGACATTACCGATGAAGTGTTGTGGCAGTGGTCAAAAAAATCCGGGAAAGATTTCTCGAAAGCTTTGGACCGGTTCAGCATGATGACCCCGGCGGGAAAAAATGGTCAGTTGGAACTGCAATTGGAGTTTTGGACGGAAGAAAAAGACTGGCCGGATACAACCACGTTTCAACTGGATTGGAACCAGGTGTCCGACATCATGCGCGAAGTGAAGGAGAAAGGTGTCATGCGCAAGGATCCGCGCTGGGGCACACCCTACATTGAAAAGGCGCTTTAGCCTGAAAGCAACCGGCGAAGCGCGTTAATTCATCCGCACTTGCTTTTTCCTCGACATTGGCGCAATTTGATTTCAAGTATTAACAAAACGAAACGAAAGGATTAAAAATTATGGCACATGAACTACCGCCCCTGCCCTATCCCAAGGAAGCCTTGGAACCGCACATTGACACGCTGACGATGGAAATCCATCACGACCGCCATCACAAGGCTTACGTGGACAATCTCAACAAGGCCATCGCCGGCAATGCCGCGCTCGAGGCCAAACCGCTCGAAGCGTTGATTCGGGACCTCGCGTCCGTGCCCGATAACATCCGTGGCCCGGTGCGCAACAACGGCGGCGGCCATTGGAACCACTCATTCTTCTGGAGAATTCTCGCGCCCAAGGCCGGCGGTGTGCCATCCGGCAAGTTCGGCGACGCCATCAAAGCCGCGTTTGGCTCGTTCGCCGATTTTCAGGCGAAGTTTGAAGCGGCGGGCATCGGCCGTTTCGGCAGTGGCTGGGCCTGGCTCGTCTCGAACGGCGGCAAACTGGAAATCGTCTCCACCGCCAACCAGGACAATCCGCTCATGGGCAAAGCCATCGCCGGCGTTGAAGGCAAGCCGCTGCTCGGCGTGGACGTCTGGGAACATGCTTACTATCTGAAGTACCAGAACAAGCGCGCGGATTATCTGAAGGCGGTCTGGAATGTGATCAACTGGAACGAAGTCGCCAAAAACCTCTGAGTTTTAATCGTAGCAGCCGAGGTGACGAGGCTCATTATTTTCGATTTACGATATACGATTCACGCGGCCTGTCTGGATTGTGGAGTGATTCGTAAATCGCAAATCAAACATCGTAAATTCAGTCAGAGCCTCCTCACGTCGGCTGCTACGATGCTTTATATTCCGCGCTCGTCCACAATCTTGTTTCCCTTGCCGAGCACAACCACGCGCGGCTGCCATTTTTTCGCCTTCGCCTGGCCGACGACCGCAAAATTCATGATGGTCAGCAAATCGCCCTTTTTGCCGAGATGCGCCACGGCGCCATTAAGAATGATTTCGCCGGAACCGCGTTTGCCGGGAATGGCGTAAGTCTCGAAGCGTTTGCCATTGGCCATGTTGCCGCAGAGGATTTTTTCATACGGCCGCAGCCCGGCCTTTTCCATCAGGTCAACGGCTATGGTCAGGCTGCCCTCATATTTCAAGTCGCCGCCGGTAACGGTGGCGCGGTGAATCTTTGATTTCAGCAAAACAATCTGCATGAGCCGCTGAGTATAGCGCACCCCGCCATTACTTCAACCTGAGAAAATTCTTGATAATTTGGCGCCCGTTTTCGGTCAGAATGCTTTCCGGATGAAACTGCACGCCCCAGATCGGCAGTTGCTTGTGCCGCACACCCATGATCTCGCCCTCATCGCTTTCGGCAGTGATTTCGAGGCAATCGGGCATCGTATCACGCTTGATGACGAGCGAATGATAGCGCGTGGCGACAAACGGATTGGCCATCCCGGCAAAAAGATCCTTGCCGTTGTGTTTGATTGGCGAGGTCTTGCCGTGCATCATGCGGTAATTGACCACCACCTCCGCGCCAAACACATGCCCGATGCACTGGTGACCGAGGCAGACGCCAAACACGGGCATTTCCTGCCCGAACGTGCGAATGACTTCGTTCGACAATCCCGATTCGCGCGGCGAGCACGGTCCCGGCGACACGAGGATGCGTTCCGGCTTCAAATCACGGATCTGGTCGAGCGTGACCTCGTCGTTGCGCCGCACCTGCAGTTCCACCTTCAACTCGCCGAGATACTGCACGAGGTTGTAGGTGAACGAATCGTAATTGTCTATGACCAGAACCATGTCGGCGACAAGTTAGCACGGAGCGCGATTTTGGAAATCAGGAAATTAATTTGATTTGACGCTGTCTGCCGGGAAGTTGAATTTGGCCGGCATGGAACCGGATGAAACTGCGCGCGGATCGGTATAGCAGTTGAAATCTCAATTTATAAATGAAACTGCCGCTAACAACGATATTTTATGGAATGTAAACAACCAACCAATTTGAAACGGTGCAACTGCAGCTACGGCGGGTGTCCGAGACAGGGAATTTGCTGCGAGTGCCTGCAGTACCATCTTGGCATGCGCCAGCTTCCGGCCTGTTGTTTTCCGGATGCTGTGGAACGGACCTATGACCGCAGCTTTGAGCGGTTTGCCCAACTGGTCCAAGCCCGGGCGGTTTGACCATCCGTTAAAACAGCGGGAGCCGACGCCTGCCCGGTCATGGCGCTTGGTGCGAAAACTGGTAAGAAGGCTTGCTTCCCGGCGGATCTCTGAATAAATCCCCATTTCGATAAGGAACCCACGAAACCATGAACCGGCCTTGCTCCTGCCTTCCTGGATTCCTCATTCCGGATAAATTCAATCCATGAAGGAATCCTTGCGGCGGCGGCGGAATTTACGAACATGAATTGCGAATGAGCATATAAATTTTCCTCGCGAACCTGTATAGAAAGCGTGGCGTGAAGATTGAACGAGTAAAAATCTGGAATTCACTTTGACATATCGTGGCGCGCTCGGTTCAAATGGTAATCCGAAGGAGAAGCAAATTTTACGGCGGCACTTCCACAAACAGCTAAAAGAACTCTGGCATCTGACGGCTCAACCATGAACCCTCAACTTGATCAGAGCCTCGTTACCTCGGCTGCTACGAAAGAATACGCTTTCTCCGCGCCTCTGCACCTCTGCGGTAAATACCGCCAAAAAAAGAATTGCACTGGCCGCCGACCGGCGGATAATCGCCATCAATCTTCCAGTTGTTGGAGAAGCAGTGCGCTGGACAAAACTTAAATGCGAAACACACTCACAAAAATGAAACCGGATAGCCTGCAAAACAGGATGTCCATTTTCTGTTAGGCATCTACCACAATTATGCGCATAAAAAAGCTGGTTATTACAAACGCTGTGATTGTTGCAGTCGTGCTTATCGCGGGTTGCTCGAAGAGTTCAAGTTCGTCGCCTCAAACTACCCACGTAGTTACACCGAAAAATTCTCCCCCTGATGCAAAGGCATTCGTCGACCTATTAACTAATAGATTGGAGGTTTTGCAACAGAAATATCAGGAAGACGATAAACAAATACAGGAGATTCAAACCAAACTGCATTTGCTACGCCAAGCAAACAAAAACACTGATCAGTCATATTTTGACGAACAAGCTAAATTAGACCGGATGCTCGCTTGGCACAAAATGCTTTGGGCTAAAATTCAGGCCATGAAGACCGATGCCGCACACTGATACGAGAGGTAAATTGATGCCTAACGTGAGGCTGCAAATCTCCCACCGATTGACTTCCTCCGCCTCGTTCCATTGAGGCGCACAAGCAGTCAAGGCGGCTGACCCGGTTCAGGCCGGGTGATTGAGCATCCGCACTTCGCGTTGCGGGAAGGGAATCTGGACGTTGTTGGTTCGGAATTGATCAATGATGTCCTGATAAATTTCCGCCTGCGCCACGACGTAATCGCCCACGGCCGTCCACGGTTTGATGGCAATGTTGATGGATGAATCCGCCAGCATGGTCACGCCGACGACGGGCACGGGTTCTTTAAGCACACGTGCGTTGCGGGCCAGGACATCCCGCACGATGATCAGGGCGTTGTTGATGTTCGTGCCGTAGGCGACACCCACCGACAACTCAAGCTGCCGGATGTGACCGTAGTTGTGCAAAATTTCACCGACGATTTTCCGGTTGGGAACAACGATTCGCGAGTGGTCGGCATGCAGCAGCGTGGTCGTGAAAAGTTCAATGTTGGTCACCTGCCCCTGCACGCCGGCAATTTCAATATATTCGCCGAATCGGAATGGTTTGGTGAAAATGATGGTCAACCCGGCCATCAGATTGCCGAGCACGCCCTGCAACGCGAGACCAATGCCCACACCGGCCACGCCGACCCCGGCGATCAGCGCCGTCACGTCCATGCCCGCCGTGCCCAGCGCCACAACCAGGGCCATGGCGAAAATAATCAACCGCACAATGCGCACCAGCAATGTGCTCATCGGCGGTTCCATCGCCTTGCGCGTCAGCCAGCGGTCCACCAGTTTGCCAATCCAACGGGCGACAATGAAACCGACCACCACCACGACCAGCGCCGAAATGAGCGCGCCGCTGTGACTGATGACGTATTCGATGAGTTTGTCCTGCCAGGCTGCCGAGCTTCCGTTTTTATTCATGTGTGCCTCTGGTTGATGGTCCGTTATCAGTCATTCGTTAAATCAATTGCCTGCGCTTCGTCAATACTTGAATTATTGACGCCATTGGTGCCGAATGATCTCAAGGCCGTTCCCCAAGACCCGGTCAGCGGCACAAATCTGGTTTTGACGCCGTAAACTTTCGGAGGGGCGAGTTATACGAGTCCCCATTCTATTTTTTCGTTCCGGGTCATGAATTCGCAGTCAGGGACTCGTGTAACTCGTCCCTCCGAAAATGATTTTCACTCCCCGCGATAAACCGCCCGCGCGGTGCAGGTTTCCGCCACGACCACTTCGGTGAGCAGCGGCAACCTTGGCTTCAGCTTGTTCCAGATCCACACGGCGATTTCCTCGCTCGTCGGGTTCTCCAGGCCGGGAACCTGGTTCAGGTAATTGTGGTCAATCTTTTCCCAAATGGGGTTGAACGCCGCCGTGATGTCCGCGTAATCCATCAGCCAGCCGAGCTTCGCGTCGCATTCGCCCGCCACCACCACGTCCACCTTGAAACTGTGTCCGTGCAATCGCCGGCACTTGTGCGCCTTGGGCAAACGCGGCAGCAAATGCGCCGCTTCGAATTGAAACGTTTTTCGTAATTCCATTTTCATAATCATTTTAAACCACGGATGGACACGGATGGACACGGATAAGACTTTGATTGACGGGTAGGGCGGGCAGTCCGCTGCCCGCCGTTCGTGCGAACACAAACTGCGGCGCGCACGGAGTGACGCGCCCTACCTGCATACAATTTGCCAAACTCTTTTTTGCAAATCCGTGTTTATCCGTGTTCATCCGTGGTTAATTATATTTCCCAATCCGTCCACGTCACCAAATCCCCCAGCACCGGGCGGCCATCGTGACGCCAGGTCAGCGGCGGATTTTGCATCCGGCCCAGCGGACATACCCGCGTCACGCCCCAGTGCGCCAGTTGCTCCGCCAATTCGTGCGTCTTTCGTTCCGGCGCGGCGATGCCGACGGTCGAAACCTTGCCGCGCACGCTCTCTGCGTTTTGCAGCATTTCTTGCAGATCCTTCACCCCTTTCACATAAACGAACCGGTTCAGGCACGACAGTTGGAAACGCGGGTCGGCTTCGTAAATCACCGTCCAAGCCGTCGAATTTTTGCTGTGCCACATCAGCGTGTCCAATCCCTCAGCGCGGGCTGCCGCGCGCACTTCGTAGAACGCCCGGCGCGACGCGATGACCGCCGCATGTTCCGCCGCCAGTTCCCCGCGCGGCTCGGTTTGCTCGCGCCGCTCCAATTCGTCGGCGAGCATTTCCGCGAATTGTTCCGGCGACACCTTGCCGCCAAACTGCACGTAAATGACGTGCGGCGAAAGACAGCCAAGCTGGTTCCACGCCACCACATCGTCCGCCGCGTGTGAAATGATTTGCCGGGTATTCGAACCATGCAAAGCCGCATCGGCCACAAAACCAAAACTCACGCGATGGCCATAACCAAGAAAACGGGTTTTCGCCGGCAACCGTGCGCGAATGGCCGCCAGCGTCTCGTCGCTGCCCGTCGCCGTCACACAATCAGCCTCGGCGAACAATGCGGTTTCCAAATCAATTTTCCCACCGCGCCACTCGGCGATTTCCAGGCAGGCGCCCAGTTTGGGGTCGGCGTCGTAAAGCGAGTGGGCGAACAGCCGGGGCAACAACGCCGCGCCGCTCGCGCATTTCACGAATTGCGCCGAACGGGTCAGCAGGCCAAGCACGATGCTCATCAGCGCCGGATTCGGCACGTTGCCTGCCGTGATGTGAACGAGAAATTCCGGGCCGTGCCAGAAGTGACGCGTGACGTGTGACGTGTGACGCGGGGAAGCTGCTTCGCCTGTCACACTGATGGCGTCACCCAATTCCTGCTCCAGCAGCGCCTCCAAATTTTCGGCTGTGAGCTGCCGGAAGAAATTGTCCAGGCCTTTTTCCAGGGTGGCGCGCGAAAAAACAATTCCCGGAGCGCCGGCCTCCGGCACGGCATTTCCCGTCATGCCTATCGTGCCGTGCCGGAGGCCGGCGTTCCACGTTTGCTCCAGCGCCAGCTTGCGGAACTGATTTTCCTCATCCAACCAGCCCTCCGCCACGTCGCTCAGAGTTTGTATGAGGTTTTCCGTTGAACGGCCAGCCAGGTAACGCTCGCGGTTGCGCTTCAGCGTCTGGCACGCCTCCGTGATCATCGCCGGCGACAGCGTCGCCTCCGGCGGCAGATCAGCGAGGAAATAATTTGGTAAAATCATCTATTTTGCCCGGTTTGTCTCCGGTGGGAATTCCACGAGTTTCGCCTTGATACCATCATAAAGCCGGTTACTCCAGGCAGGAAGGCTAGTCGGTGGAGGAACGGCCTTCCCGACACGAAAATCAACCGGCGAGATAATCACCTCCAGATTTTTCAAGCCTGTGTCCGCCGCCAGCACGAACAAATCCTCCACTGCCTCATCACCCATGGCCAGACAGCCGGCCGACACAAAGCTGCCGTGAATCATGATGTCACCACCGAGTTTCGTTCGACCGTCCTTCCCGGCCTGATCGCGATCGAAACTGTTCGGATAGCCCACACGCAAAGAAAGGTGAAAGGTGCTGTTTGGATTTAATGATTCGATCGGATAAATCCCTTCCGGCACCTGATCATCACCCTCACGCAACTTGGGACCCGGGTCCCCGCTGGCGGCGAGGATAGGATATGAACGGACAAAATGAAATGCCCCGGTGGAACCAGCGGCATAGATTTGCAAAACGCGCTCGGTCTTCAGGCCAATAAACGCCACCCGTTTCGGTGGATATTCAACATGCACTTTTTCAAAATATGGCTTCAGCCTGCTGTGGGCATTGGGTCCATACTGTTCAACTCTTTCGGCCACCGTTTTGGCTTTCGTGAATTTCCTGACCAATGGCGCTGCCGCGATACGAAGATACGGCTTGAACACCAGCGCTAAAACCATTAGCGCGAGCAAAATCAGCAAAAGATACAACCGTTTCATGACATCACTTCTCAAACCGTCATTAAGGAACACCCGCGCGGCTCGGCCAGTTGTGCGCGGCCAATCAAATCAAATCCGTCGCCGCGACGGATCCCCAAATCTTCCGTTTGAATGGCCATGACGGAAAACACATTCGCCAAATCGAACACGCGAATCAAACCTGTTTCGCCATCGGCCACTTCCCGCCCGGTCTCGGGCGAGATGATTTGCACCTGTGCCCAGGGGGGGAAACGAAAGATGCTCGAACCGGAGTGCGCCCGTCCCGGGCGCAGCAACGGACTTGCGCCGGGCGACCCCTGAAAATCGGAAGACGGTCTCATGTTGAATGTCGCTGCGCCCGGAGACGGGCGCATTCCGACATCAATGCCATCATAAGCTTGTGAACTTAGCTCGCTCATGCCGTATTCGCAGATGATGTGTGATGGCGGCACACCGAGCCTTTCGGTGATGAGTTGGTGAAGTTCCGTTTTGGGCAACGCGCGTGAGCGGCCTTTGTAACCGCCGGTTTCCATCACGCGTGAACCGGCGGGCAAATCGAAACGCAAATTTCTCTCCGCCAGATAATCCAGCAGGTGAACAAAGGAAAAGGCGGTGCCCAAAAGAAGTGACGGGTGACGAGTGACGAGTGACGAGTTGAGCGCGGCAAGTGTGGCATCAAAATTCAAAGTCCAGGAACCGTCTGCCGCCAGTGTGCCGACGAACGCTGTTTCCGCCGCGCCAAGCTTTTGCCGCACGGTTTCAAACATGTGGACGAGGGAGGAATGCGGCGCTTGAGCAGGTGGTGGCGTGATAACAACCAATTTTAAATTTTGAATTCTAAATTTTGAATTGGCAAAAAGGTTTTGCCCAAACCATGGCCACAACGACGCTTCGTAAACCGCCAGCGATTCCGCGTTGTGAAAATGGCGGCTGGGCTTTTGTTCCGTCGTGCCGCTGGAATGGAAAACCGTGGTGCGTTCCGCGGGCGCCAGACAGGTCAATTCCAATTCCTTGAACGCTGCCGTCGGCACGGCGGGAATTTGTGTCCAATGTTCGACGACTCCCGGCGTAAGGCCGCCCGCCTCGCAAATCTTCCGATAAGTGGCGTTGTGCTTGAATTGCAGCGCAAAGAGTTCGAGCACGAGCCGGTTAAAATCTCGGAGGGGCGAGTTACACGAGCCCCCATTCAGACTTTGGGGTTCGGAGTCAGGGCCTCGTATAACTCGGCCCTCCGAAAGAATGGCCTCGCGCAGTTGCGCGGCAAAATTTGAAAGCTCGGTGGTCATGCGGTATTTGTTTGTCGGCTGGTTTTCCGCCACAGCCGGATGGAATTGTAGCACGGAATGACCTTGCGGCAAGCGCGAAGCTTGTTCTTATCTCAAAATCCTCCTCGTCCTCGTTCTCGTCCATCGTCCTCGAAACCTTCACTCGATTACGAGAACGAGGACGACGACGAGGACGAAACAAGCCGATGTCGCAGGATTGCCAACCCCGCTTTTGTCCTTCACACTGTCCGCCTTGATGAACAAACAGTTTTACATCACGACACCCATCTATTACGTCAACGACGCGCCGCATATCGGCCACGCTTACACGACCATTCTGGCGGACGTGTTATCGCGCTTTCATCGGGCGCTGGGCGATGAGGTCTTTTTCCTGACCGGGCTGGATGAGCACGGGCAGAAGGTG
>Ga0182027_10012980_pt1 | contig 11662 bp, 10 predicted proteins | sample 712E1DmetaG_FD_121300 | JGI IMG/M metagenome (GOLD analysis project Ga0182027, IMG submission 121300) | Permafrost microbial communities from Stordalen Mire, Sweden - 712E1D metaG (Illumina Assembly) | ecosystem: Environmental > Terrestrial > Soil > Wetlands > Permafrost | place: Sweden...
CGGGTTCGGAGCGCCGATTTTCAATCGGCTTTCAACGTCTTCGCGGCCACAAAGCCGACTACAAGTCGGCGCTCCGGACTGTTGGCATTTCGTGCGGAGCATGAAATATGCGGGGTAGCGGCGCCTCGGCAGAGCGCCGCACTATTCGGGTTCCCTGCGAAGCTCGACCAGCGGGGGCAGAGCCAATGGCGGCTTTCTGCCGAAAGCAAAGTCGTGTTCTGGGAACTCCGGGCGGGACGTCCGGTGAACCCGCAGCCGAGGAAGTCAGAACAACAGTAAGCTGGCCCTCTGAGCGGGCTGGCTGCGCTACGTAGCGCAGTCCCGAAACTGGTTCGGGACTGCGGCTTCAAGCCGCGTCTCGCGGCGTTCCTTCCAGCGCAAGGTGACTTTGTCACTGGCCCTGTCGCCCGCTGGCGGCGGGGGCGGAAATGAATTCCCCCCGGGTTCGCCCCATGATACAAAGGCAGGCAACGGGATGAGCGTTCCCTCCAAAACTCCGGCCCTGCGGCTGCGGCTTGCGGCCGCGGCGGAAAGCATCGTGCGCGCCGGGCATCCCTGGGTGTTCGCCGCGAGCGTCCGCCGGCAGAATCGCCCGGGAAAAATGGGCGAACTGGCTGTTCTCTATGACCGGCATGATGAGTTTCTCGCCGCCGGGTTGTTTGATCCCGATTCGCCCATTCGCGTGCGCATTCTGCATCTGGGCAAACCGCAGCCCATTGACCACGATTGGTGGCGCAAGCGTCTGGAGCAGGCCCTGTCGCGCCGCGCCGGCCTGTTTGACGAACAGACCACGGGCTATCGCTGCATTCACGGCGAAAGCGACAGTTGGCCGGGCCTGGTCCTGGACCGGTACGACACCACGCTGGTTCTGAAATTGTACACCGCCGCGTGGCTGCCGCGCCTGGCCGAGGTGGTGGAGCTTCTGGCGGCGGGGGAAAATCGCATCGTTCTGCGCTTGAGCCGAAACATCGCCAATCCGGCGCGCGTGCAATTCGGGCTTGAAGACGGGCAGATGCTCCACGGCGCGGCGCCGGACGGGCCGGTGGTTTTTCAGGAAAGCGGACTGCGGTTCGAGGCGGATGTTTTGCGCGGCCAGAAAACCGGCTTTTTTCTGGACCAGCGGGAGAACCGGCGGATGGTGGAATCGCTCGCTGCCGGACGCCGCGTGTTAAATTTGTTCAGCTACTCGGGCGGCTTCTCGCTTTATGCGGCGCGGGGCGGGGCGGCCTCGGTTTGCAGCGTGGACATCAGCCGCTCGGCGCTGGCGGCGGCGGAGCGGAATTTTGCGTTGAACCGGAATTTTCCGGCGGTGGCGGCTTGCCCGCACGAGTTGGCGCAGGCGGATGTTTTTTCCTGGTTGCCCGAGGCGGCGGCCCGCCGGTTTGATTTGGTTGTGCTGGACCCGCCGGCGCTGGCCAAGCGCCAGTCCGAACGCGACGACGCCCTGCGCGCCTATTCGCGGCTGCTGGCGGGAGCGGTCGAGCGCCTGCACACTCCTGGAATGCTGGTGGCCGCGTCCTGTTCCGCCCATGTTTCCGCCGGGGACTTCTTCCATCTGGCGCGGGAGGCGGCGCGCCAATCCGGGCGCGGATTCGAGGAATGGCGAACCACGGGCCACGCCCCGGATCATCCGGTGACCTTTCCCGAAGGCGAGTACCTAAAGTGCATTTACCTCCGGTTCCGATAGTGTTATCCTGCGGAACTGAAACCAATCAAAGAAACCATGAATATAAAGAACGAAGTCGCAATGGAAAAACTGCTGGAGGGTTACAACTGTGCCCAGTCCATTTTGTACGCCTTTGGTCCCGGCCTGGGACTGGATGGCGAAATCTCGCTCAAGGTGGCCACGGGTTTGGGGGGCGGCATGGCGCGTCGGGGCGACGTCTGCGGCGCGCTGACGGGCGGGATTCTGGTGGTGGGCTTGAAATATGGGCGCGGCGCCCGGCAGGACCGATCCGCCACGGAGAAAACTTACCAGAAGACGCAGGAGCTACTGGCGGGCTTTGAGCAGCGACATGGCTCCTGTTTGTGCCGTGTCTTGCTCGGGGGATGTGATCTCCGGACACCGGAGGGGCAACGGTTCTACAAGGAGCACGACCTTCTCCGCAAGACGTGCATAGGGTGCGTGCAGAGCGTGGTGGAGAGCCTGGCGCAAGTTGTGGACGCGCCGGAACCCCGGGCGGGCGTTGAGAAGATACCGGCAGTAGCAAGAACCGACAAACGATAGAATCCCATCGCGTCTCGGAGAATCCTGCCGGGTCATTGCTCCCAATCCGGCGGGTCTTCCCTGCCAAGTTCCAGGATGCGCGCAACATCCCGACGGCCATCCAACACCCTCTCGATGCTGACCCCCTGTTCCTCCGGAAGATAGTAAATCAGATAATTTGTTCTGCTGATGACCCAAAAACGCAACGTTCTGTGTCGGGTAGCCCACCTGGGATGCGGACCGGCCAGCGGATGTTGGACGAGGAACCTTGTGGCGTCCCGCGCCAACTCAAGAAATCGGTCCGCCGCTGGCGGGCCTTGCCGGACGGAAATGCAGGCGAAAATGCGATCCAGGTCGCTCTGCGCCCGGGCACTGATCCGGGCATTCATCTACCCTTTTCCCGCCTTCCGGGCGAGTTTCTTCCCTCGTTGGCGAATCCCCTCCCAAACCGAATCGGTCAGCGGGAAATGTTCACTCTTGATTCCTTCGTCAATCAAGACATCAAATTCGTCCGGGTCCAAGGGTTCGTAAGCCCTCAAAACCAGCAATTTCCCGCCACGGGAAATGACTGTCGGGTGGCCTTGAAGGGCGGCGTCGGCCAGCCTGCCCAGGGAACTCTTTGCTTCGCTGAGACTGCAAGTCTTCATTTTTGATCCAAGAATAGACCGCATTTGGACTATGGTCAACCTGAATTTTCGACACCAGAATTGTCGAGAGCGCCCTAAACCAACTCCAACTGGCGGCTGCGCTGGGGTTCAGGCTCTTCGAACCTCAGAAACCTCTTGATGCGGCCTGGCTGCGCCCAGTTGCATGTGCCTTCGATGTTGAGCGACTTAAGGTACCTTTCAATGTGCGAAGAGCGCAGTTGTTTGAGAAGAGACTCGGCTTCCTGTGCTGTCCAGCATGGGATGAACGCATGCATCGCCTGATTCGGCTGCCAGGGTTTCCTCTCAAAAGCCGAGAAAACCTGCGGAGCGAAGGTATGCTTGCCATAGGCTTCCCACACCACTTTATGCGGCGCGAAACTGTAGCCACCCACACCCAAGCACGCCCACCAGATGCCTCGCTTTATCCACGCACCGAGCAGGCTTCCCTTCCGATCTTCAAGTGCGTGCCGGTGAAGATGGAGGTAAGAACGCAAGGCGGGGTGCAGCTTCAATTCAGCCTCGGTGAGGGGATTTCCTGTTTCGGGGTTGTACGGGAGGAGAATGAACCTGCGGGGCCTGAAGTTCACGCTCCGGAAACATTCCTTTGTCAGGAGCGGGAAGACAAACTGCGCTGGCAGTTGGTTCGGGTATTGGTCGAAAATAAAAACCTGGTTTGCCCCGCAGGTGTTGACGCCCTGCCTGGGCTTCTGGCCGGCCTTGACAGTGATCGGAGTGGCGGCCCTAATGTCGTCGAGATCGGAGCGTTCGATGGACAGAGACAGCGGAGCAGTGGCTTCGCCAATTGGAGCGGCGTACTGGCTTGTCCAAGATTCCCCCGCGAGGCTTTTGTAGGGTATAGGGAATGAGTTTTGTCTGTCTCGATGGAATAGCGCCGCGCCGATGCGGGTGAGGATGTCCGGAAAGATCTTCTGTTGTTGGAAATCCCAGATTTGGCAAACTTGAAACTCGGCATTCTTGAGTTGGTATTTACGGAAACCGGAGTGCGCCCCGTCATTGAAAAATAGCGAAAGCGGCAAGAAAAAGGCCGCCTGGCCATTTCGCTCCAGATTTTCGTTGAGGCCCACGGCGATTACGAGCGCGGCTAAGTCAACTCGGGAACTGCCCAAGAGCACGGCTTGCATATCCAGGACCAGACCGTACTCCAAGAAGTGTGGTTTGATTGACTCCTTGTAGCTGGGGGGAAGGTCGCTGAAGTTGACCCAGGGCGGGTTCCCAGCCAGAAAATCGAACCTGCGCTTGGGGTTCGACAGGATTATATCGGCATGGACTAGGCTGCCTTTGGGGAAGCCCCGGTGGTACTTCAACTGGAAACCAGCCTCGAATTCGTGGAGGAACTTTGCCTGCTGCTCGATCAGGCAGAGCCGTGACAGCATCTTGTCATCCACTTCAATGCCGGCGCTGGCGGCTAAGTCCATCAGGGCATAAGCGAAGGCTCCGTTGCCCGCCGTGGGGTCACATACTGTCGCGCCCCCAGCCCAGCGCCGAACGAGGTCGGCTTGGTCAACGAGCCATTTTGCCCAGCGGAGCGGGGTGAACACGGCCCCGATTGGTTTAGGCGGCAAAGGTGAATTTTGCATACCCGCTGCGCTTGAAGTTCTCGATGGCTTGAATTCGCTTCTGCGCGTCTCTGCCGACGCGCTGGTAATGTGTTATGGCGGGTCGGTGAAGATGTCATAAAAGGCTTTGCTGTCGCGATCCCACTCGATTTCGTCCCACACCTGGTTGATGGTGTAATTCAGGCGGACTTGGCCGGTGCCTAAATTCTCAATGCGATAGCAGTTCTGCGGAAGGAGGATAAACGGAGCGACACGAATGTACTCAAGGTCTCTTGCGTCTGTCGCCGTTGTTGACTGGTTGTGGCCGAACTCCGCGATGATGAACTGCCCTCGGTCATTGGCTAGAAACTTGAGCAAGTTTCCAACCGCACAGATTCCGCCGTCAGAGTACTTTGCGGTATCGAGATCCTTCGTTTTGACATCAATTCCAACGACGCGGTTTTCAACCGTGAAACCGAAATCGAAAATAGTGCGGCGTCCGGGCAGATCAACTGGCGCAAAGCCACAACGTTCACAAATCGCGCGCCAGTTGTCCAATATTCTGCGCTCGATCATGGCTCCAAACGCGCGGGAATCTTCCCGGGCCGCCATCCCGGAGCGGAGCTCCTCGAAAAGACCCACGGGCTCCTTCTCGATAGCCGCTGATATTTCTCGCAAATCACTGGTTGCCTTTTCCCACATTGTATTCCCCCAACGGCAGAAAGCAAGAAACAGACTTGCTGCGACGTTTTCCACAGAAGAGGCGTCGATAGACTTTTTCCAAAAACAAAAGGCGGAAGAGCCCTCGAAATCATGTGGTTTCGAGTGCTTGTCGCCAGGGCCACAAAAACGGGAAAATCTGGTCACTCTTCGTGCGTTCCGCTGGCGTCAAGCACCTCCCAACCGCCGCGCCGGATGAGCAGCGTCAGGGAGCCGGCGTCGCGGCAGTAGAGGACGCGCGCGGCGGCGCGTTGGGCGAGGCGCTCGCGCAATTTGGCCCCCGACTGGCGCGTGGCCGGAAGCTCGGAATCGGCGATGACGATCAGCTTGGGCTGGAGCATGTCCAGCAGCGGTTCATCCAGCGGTTCGTCCCGCGATGGCAGCCCCGCCACCACGATCTCCGCGCGCAAGTCCGGGTGCCGCGTCATCAGCAGCTTTTGCCCGTCCCGGCCCAAGGCGGAAAGGAGCAGAACGGAGTGGCCGTGGATGCTGCGCTGCAACACCAGCGAAAGTTCGTCCGCCGCCGGAAACTGATCCCGCGCGCCGGGGTAAAGGACCGCCCAACTGTCCAGCGTGTCGCCGTCCTGCGCGGTCCGCCAGAGGCCGGGAGTCTGTTCCATTTCCGCCGTCACGCGCCGGTAAGCCGGGGAACGGAGCCGGGCCGGGCCGCCCACAACGGCGGCGGGCGCAAAATTAGTCAAGATGATTTCCGCGCCGCCGATGCGTTCCTGGTAGCCGGCCGTCAAACAAAAGACATCCAGCCGGTTGACCCCCTGGGCGCGCAGAAACGGCTTGACGATCCCTTCCGCCGCCGCCGCGTCGCCGCAATCCGCCAGCAGGTCCCGGTTCGTCCCGGAGCCGCCCGCGAACACCGCCGGCGCCCCGCGCAACGCCAGCACATCCAGCCGCGCCGCGCCGCGTTGCAGGGTCCAGTCCGCGGCCCAGGCGGCGCTGAGGAGAAGCAAGGCGGCCCACACCAGGCCCTTGCGCCGGACGCGAAAAACCCAGCCGGTGAAAACGGCCAGCAGCACCGCGTAATACCACACGAACGTCAGCGGCCGCGGCGCGGAAACATACCAGTTGCCCGCCGGCCAGCGCGCGGACCATTGGCTGGCGGCCAGGATGCACTTCATCCAAAACCAGCCGGCATGATTGAACAAGACCGCCAGACCGGGAAACCAGCCTCCGGCCAGCAGGCTTCCCATGCAGCTCATCAAAGCCAGCCCCGTCAGTGGCACGACCGCCATGTTGGCCGCCACTCCCACCGGGGTGACCAGATGAAAGTAATATGCCGCCAGCGGCAGGCCGCCGAGAAAGGCCGCCAGGGACATGACAAACATGTCAAGCACCCGCCGCCGCAAGCCCTCCATCCACACCCGCCAAACCGGCCGCGCCTCGTCGGGCACCAATGGGTCCGGGGGCAGGAACCGCGCGTAGAGCAGCCGCCGCATCGGCAGCGCCAGCAATCCAACGCACAACACCACGAGAAACGAAAGTTGAAACCCCGCCTGAAAAAGCTGTTGCGGGTCCCACACCAGGATGACCAGCGCGGCGGCGAAAAGGGAATTGATCAAATCTCCGGGCCGGTTCGCCGCCCATCCCCCAATGACAATGCTCATCATGACCGCCGCCCGCACCGCCGACGCCGGCCATCCCGTCAGCCCCGCATAGAACCAAATCACCGGAACCACCAGCAGCCCGCAAACCGCCCGCGGCATCTGGAGCGCGCGCAACAATCCGATACCAATCGCCGCCAGCAATCCGATGCGCAGACCGTCCACGGCGAAAATGTGAAAAGTCCCCGCCCGCAGGAACGGGTCCTCCACGCTTTCCGTCAACGGCGCCTTCCAATCCAGCGCCAGGGTCCACATCAGGTGCAGGGCCTCATCCTCCACCGGCAGCCCCAGCGCCAAAGTCCGGCGCGCCCATCCGCTGAAACGTTCCGCCAGCGGCGCGTCGTTCCCCTCCCCCAGCGCAAGCCAGGCGTTGGTCGAGTCGGCCTGCAACTGGAAATAGACCTCCTGCCGCTGATAATAGCGCCGCGGATCGAACAATCCGGCCGCCAGCGGGCCGCGCAGGGGACGAATAATGCCGCTGACTTCGACGCTCCGGCCGTTGTAAAAATCGGAGGCCAAAATCCCCGAAGTCCCCACAATGACCTTTCCCCAGGCCGGCTGCCATTGGCCGTCGCGCCAAATTTCCCCGGCGCTCACCAGCGCGCTCGTATGCCAGAATTCCCTCGCCCCGCGCTCGAAAATCCGCGGCGCCGGTGTCGCGCTGAGGACGCCGCGCAACTTCACATCTTCCGGCTGCCCGCCGAGCAAGACCCGCAAATCCCGGGGCGAAACCACCGCCGTGTGCCGTTCCAGGTTTGCCCAGCCCGCCAGCAGGAGCAGCGCGCCCAAAAGCCAGCCCCGCCCGGACTTCCAGGCCAGCGCCGCCAAACCCGCCGCCAATCCCGCCGCAAACAACCCCGCCAGCGGCGGATGCGCCCATTCCCCCAGCACAACGCCGCCGGCATAGCACAACGCCACAGGCAGAAGCGGGCGTTTCACGGGAACTATTTTTTGGGCCGCAGCTTGCGAACCGCCCAAAGCGCCGCCAGGCCAAGACCCGCTCCGCTGGAGTCGAGCAACACATCCCGCACCGCCGCCTCCCGGCCGGGCACAAAACTTTGGTGGAATTCATCCGACGCCGCGTACAAGGCGGCGACCAGGAGCGCCGTCCCAAACTCCCTGGACCGGCAGGCGGCGCAAGCGGGGTCAAAATGGATCAGCCGCCAAAGCGCCAAACCCAAAATGCTGTATTCCACAAAATGCGCCGTTTTTCGAACGGCGAAATGGATTTCTTCAATCGTCTCCTCCGGCATCTTCGGATTCAGCCAGAGCAGGAAAGGGCGGACAAAGCGCGAGGTGTTTTCCGGCCGGCCCAAGCCGGTCGAAGCGCCAAAAATCACGGTCATCCAAAGCATCACCGGCAGCCAATACTTGAGAAAGCGTCCAGTCACGGCTGTAAAGAACAACGGCCACCCGGCCAAATCAAGCTGGAAAAACGGGCGAGCCTGAATTGGCTGTAGCGTCGAGCCTCTGGATTGGCTGTAGCGTCGAGCCTGTGGCTCGATCTCGGCGCACAGCGCCGACACGACAACAATTGAATAATGCGTCAATCCGCGGGCAACTCCGAATTTGCTTGCGCCGGGCCGTTGCGGGCGTTTTCCTGTTTTCCATGGGGTCGGCAGGCTACTCAAGTGGCTAATAACCAGGGCTTTGCAAAAACCTGCAAAAATCTTCATTTTTCCCTTGACTCTTTTGGCTTATGTGCTAAACTTGCATGAGTATGGTAAGGTCCGAATGGTTGGATGGCAACGGGACGAAGGTCCCGACCTGTCGGGACTCTTCCGGAGTTTCGCTTTCTCCGGCGGCGCCCCATCCCTCCATCCCTCCATTCCCGCTTCCGTGAGCACCCGCCAACCTCCCAACCACAGTAAAGTACAATTCCACTTAATTCCACTTAATTCCACTTGGTTCCACTTGGTTCCACTTCCGGGAGGGGGGAGGGGAGGGCGGCCGCCGTAGCCAACTCCATGAAATCCTGATCCACCTTTATCGTGTTCAACATAGAGCCCAAAAGAAGGATGCCATTGTTCTGCGGATGCTTGTATTCCTTTGCGGCAATCCGCAATCCGCAATCCGCAGTTAGTTTCGGAATAGAGATTCCGTCGGCGGGACGCCCGCGCTTCCGGAAGAGTCACTAATGATCGGGCCGGAAAAACGCGGGCCAAATTCAAGTTTGCCAAATGCCGCGGCGTCTGGCATCAATAACACCCCTTTATGCGCTTTATCAAAGTTTTCGGGTTGGGGTTCGCCATCGTTTTCTCGGCTGCGACCGAGGGGTTCGGCCAGGCGGCCGCGGAGGACAACGCCGCCGCCACCTGGCATTTCGCGGGCAGCGCCCAACTGGCCGACAACACCAATTTTGACAACGCCAGGAAAATTCTGACCCTCGCGCCGAGCTTGGAATTTCAAAACCTCGTCTTGAACCGGTTTTCCAGTTGGCTGGGCAGGTCCCTGTTCTCCCCCACCAATGACGATACCGCCTCCCAGGTGCGGCCGTTGCTGGACGATCTGCTGTCCGCCGAGTCCTTTTGGGCTTTGGGCGGCGCGTCCAACGGACCGCTCAATTTTGTCCTCGCCCTGCGCCTGGACGACCCGCGCGCGCAGGCCTGGCAGGCCGCGTTGCCCAAGGTCATGGGCAAGCCAGGCAGTGATCTTGCCTTGAAAGCCCAATCCTTCAAGGGCTGGCAATGGAAACTGGCCGGCGGCCAATCGCTCTGGCTGATTCGCGCCAAGGACTGGCTCCTGACCGGCAACGGCGACGGCCTCCTCGCCTTGCAAACGCAGTATCTTGAACAATTGAGCCAGAACGACCGGCCCGGTCCCGCTCTGAATCAAAGCTGGCTGGAAGCGGATATTGATTGGCCGCGATTGGCCCATTGGTTGCCGGACTTTCCCCGCATCCTCCAACTGGCCCGCGCCAAAATCTCTCTCACCTCCCGAAATCAGTCTCTTTTCATGTCGGCCCGGGTAATTTATCCCAAACCGATTCCGTGGAATTTCGACCCCTGGCGCGTCCCCACCAACATCATCCACGATCCCTTGATCAGTTTTACGGCCGGGCAGGACATCGCCGCTTACATGGACCCCGGCGAACCGCTTTCCCATCTGACGGAGAATCCGCTGGCCGGACAGTATTACATTTGGGCTTTGAGTGAAATGGCCCTTCAGACCTACGCCACCTGGCCGGTGGCGGACGCGACCAACTCGCTCCGGCGCCTGGTGACGGAGACGGCGGCGGCTTACAATCCCGCTTTGAAGCAGAGCGGCGGCGGGGAGATGCGCTGGCAACCGGAGCGCCAGGCCCTGCTTTGGGCCAATGTCAGCCCGGGGTTGTTCCCCACGGTCCAGGTGGCGCCCGAAACCAACGGCCAGTATCTCCTGGCCTCCCTTTTTCCGCTCGTGCCGCGAAACAAGCCCATTCCGGCCGATCTGCTCCAACAATTCCTCGGCCGCACCAACCTGGTTTATTACGATTGGGAAGGAACCGGCCAACGCCTGATGCAGTGGCAGTTGCAAAGCGGAATGCTGCCGATCCTCGCGCGACAGCCGATGCCTCCCGCCGCGCCCGTTGCCACCAATAATCCGCCCGCCGTCCCGCGAACCCGCTCCCCTCTGCAAATTGAGGAGAATTGGCTCACGGGCCTGACGCCCATGCTGCTGGACCGCGAAACCATCACCGAAATCACCCGCACCGCCCCCACCGAATTGACGGTGGCCCGCAAGTCTCCCTTTGCCTTCAGTTCGGTGGAGTTGGTCCTGCTCTCCCACTGGCTCAGCGACACCGGTTCGCCAGGGATCAACCCCTATCTTCTTCCTGCCCCGGCCAAAATGACCGGTCCCGGGATCCAGCCCCCCAGCCCCTGATCTATTCCCATGCTCAAACTCGGGGTGAACATTGACCACGTTGCCACTTTGCGCGAGACGCGCTATCGCGGGCAAGAGCGCGGCGAACCGGATCCCATTGAAGCCGCTCTCATTTGTGAAGCCGCAGGCGCCCACGGCATCACCGCCCACTTGCGCGAAGACCGCCGGCACATCCAGGACCGCGACGTCCTCCAACTTCGCCAGGTCCTCAAAACGCGCCTCAACCTGGAAATGGCCAACACGCCGGAAATCGTTTCCATCGCCCTCCACTTGAAACCCGACATTGTCTGCCTGGTGCCCGAGCGGCGCGCCGAATTGACCACCGAAGGCGGCCTGGACGTGGCGGCCCAATGGCTGGCGCTGGCGGACACCCGCCGGAAAATGAACGACGCCGGCATCGAAGTCAGCCTCTTCATCTCCCCCGTTCCGGCGCAAGTGGAAGCCGCCGCCCGGACCGGCGCGCAATTCATCGAACTCAACACCGGTTCGTTCGCGGAAAATTTCCACCGCAAACACCAGCGCGCGCGGGAACTGGAAGCCCTGGCCGCCGCCGCCGTCCAGGCCCATGCCCTGGGCTTGCGCGTCAACGCCGGCCACGGCTTGAACTACCAGAACCTCCCCGCCATGCTCCCGGTGCCGCATCTGGTTGAATTGAACATCGGCCACAGCATCATCAGCCGCGCCCTGGTCGTCGGGCTGGCCACGGCGGTGCGCGAAATGCTCCTCGCCATGCAAGGGACCGCCCGGCCGGCCCTGGAACCATAACCCCCGTGATTTTAGGCAGCGGCATAGACATCATCGAAGTGGACCGCGTTGAAACCGCCCGCGAGAAGCATGGCGAACGATTCCTCAAGCGCATTTTTCATCCCGCCGAAACGGCTTACTGTTTGTCCCACAAAGCTCCCGGCCCTTTTTTCGCCGCGCGTTTTGCCGCCAAAGAAGCCATCTCCAAGGCGTTTGGCACCGGCATTGGTGCGCAACTCGGCTGGCAGGACATGGAAATTGGCCGCAAAGACTCCGGCGAACCCTTCGTCATCCTGCACGGCAAAGGCC
>Ga0182027_10012981_pt1 | contig 11662 bp, 16 predicted proteins | sample 712E1DmetaG_FD_121300 | JGI IMG/M metagenome (GOLD analysis project Ga0182027, IMG submission 121300) | Permafrost microbial communities from Stordalen Mire, Sweden - 712E1D metaG (Illumina Assembly) | ecosystem: Environmental > Terrestrial > Soil > Wetlands > Permafrost | place: Sweden...
ACTTGGAGTGCTTTTACCGAGGGGGAAACACCCGTTCCCATTCCGAATACGGCCGTTAAGCCCCTCAGGGCCGATGGTAGTTTAGTCGTAAGGCTATGCGAGAGTAGGTCGGTGCTCCTTTAATTTCGTCCGTTATTCTAGAAATAGAGTAACGGACGTTTTTATTTTACGGACGAAATTAAAGCCTATGCGACCTACTCTCGCAACGAAAGAGGGTTTGGGAGAAAAGATTGTTTTCTCCCAAGAGCGCTATAGACCGCTAAGGAGGGGTGACAGCGAACGTAGTGAGCGCCATTAGGGTAACCATATGGGTTCCCCTAATGGGGAGCGACAAGCTATTTTGTTTCGGGAGCGACGCGAGATTAGGTCGGTGCTCCCTCAAAAAATTTCTGTTAGATCATCTGGCTTGCTCCGTCTATTACTGCAGAAGGGTAAACCTTCACTCATACCTCCTCGTAGCATAAACGGATAATGCTCTTTCCTAACGAAGAAGATGATGTGGGTCCAAATCCCACCGAGGGGGTATCGAAATGGGCGTGTTTAGACAGGGAAAGCTAATCACGCCCTGTAATTTTTCTTGACTTTGGGTATAGAGTGGGTATACTTATATTGAACTTCGTTGGGAAAGAAATCTATGCTATGAGGAAAGGCGTTGAGAAATCAGCGCCTTTTTTGTTTCTTGCGGGTCCTGCCCTGTCGATCCACCTCGTCGTGCTCACTTTTCGTTGCGTGCGGCAAGGGCTTAGTCTCGACAGTCACCCGCTTAATCATATTAATTAGCGGAGAGTGAGGTAATCTAAACCAGTGGAGAAGCTGCTTACTATACAACAATTAAGCGAACTTATTCAGGTAAGTCCTAAAACAATTTACCAGCGGATACACATAGGTTTTATTCCCTGTTATAAATTATCAAAAGGAATTAGGTTTAATGTTCTTGAAGTGGAGCAGTGGTTAAGTTTTTTAATCTTAAGTCCTAAAAAGTACTGCGCTAAATAAAAAATATTGTGCTTGATTATTGTTTGTGGGAATATAATATAAAGAAAGAAAGGATGGTGTGGACTTATATGAATAGTATTAATAAGAAGATATATTCTCTCCTATGGATTTTGATTGCCGGCTTTATAGCAACCTACCTGTTTTTTGCTCCCCCTAAAGATAAAATCGCTGTTTCAAAAGACGGCGTAAAGATAGCGTATTCGGTATATGGCAAGGGTGAGCCGACATTGGTCTTTGTGCACGGTTGGTGCGGCAGCCGCGCTGTCTGGTATAAACAGATACCCTATTTTGCTAAGAAATACAAAGTTATTGCTCTGGACCTGGCAGGCCACGGCGTATCCGGACGCCAGAGACAGGTGTATGCCCAAGAAGCGTTTGGTGAAGATGTAGCCGCGGTGGTGAACGCGGAAAAAGTTGATAAGGTCATCCTTATCGGCCACTCCATGTCCGGCACAGTGATATTAGAGGCATACCAATTGCTTAAGGGCAAAGTGCGCGGGCTTATTGCTATTGATACCCTGGAGAATTTTGAGCGCGTGCTTACCGCGGAAGAGAAAGCAAAATACCTTGATCCCCTTAAAAAGGATTTCGTAAAGAACTCCGCTTCTTTTATGATGGGGATGTTTAATAAGAACGCCGACCCCCGGCTGATTAAAGAGGTAATTAAGAACGTGTCCGGATCTAATCCGGCAATCGCCATCAGCACCATTGAATGCTATTTTAATATTCCGGTTATCCCGCTTTTGTCCGGCGTGGATGTGCCGTTGTGGTGCCTGAATGCCGACCTCTGGCCGAGTTATCCGGAAATTAACCGCAAATACCTTAAATCCTATCATTTAAGAGTAATGCCGGGCCTGGGGCATTTCCTGATGGTTGAGTCGCCGGATGAATTCAATAAGCAATTGGATGACATTATAAAACAAATAGCTGGGAGGTGAGATGAAGAAAATATTTATTTCGTTTACCTTTTTATTAATTTTAACGGGTTTTTGTTTTGCTTTGACTGTTGATGACAATGGCTATGGATGGAAAGGCGCGTCTATTAAAGAGAAGGCAGCTGTTTGCGAAGAATTGTCAAAAACAAATGGTAAGGATTACGCCTATTGGATTGGCATGCTTGATGCTTTTTACAACATTGATAACCTGGGTATTCTTTCATCCAAAATTAAAAATGTAGCTGCCCAGATATCATCACCTGATTTGCAGGGGCAGGATAAGAAATAGGTGGGCTCGGATGTTTTCTATTATTCTAAATATATTTTTCAGGCATAAGTAATGGCAAGGAAATATCTCTACTTATTATCCTTAACTTTAATTTTAACCTTATCCGGATGCGTTTCTTTGGACTATGCTCCTGGTGTATGCCCTATGAGATTGTCGCTCGGCACTATCCAGAATCCCATTATTGATAGCAATATTACATTGTCCAAAGCCTTAAGAAAATTTGCTCCGCTTAAGTTTAAAGCCAGGCAAAGAATGATCGGCGTATTGTATTACTCATTTGATGGCAAGGTACATAAGGGCCAGATTGTTATTGAGCAGAGGCTGGTAAAAGATGTGCGTGAAGTATTTCGGGTTATCTTAAATTCAGGATTTCCCGTTCAATCGGTTATCCCGATTTCGGATGACCGGTTTTTTAAGAATGGCGAATGGAACAGCGATGACCAATCCATGTTATCCAATAATACCTCTGGGTTTAATTACAGAACTGTAACCGGAGGCAAGAAGCTTTCTAAGCACTCCTATGGCTTTGCTATTGATATTAACCCAGTGCAGAATCCTTACTTCAAAGGCAAGGTTGTGCTCCCCGAAGGCGCAATTTATAACCCGTCTAAACCCGGTACGCTTACTTCGGATTGCGTTGTTGTGAAGACTTTTATCCGTTTAGGATGGGATTGGGGAGGCAACTGGAAATCTTTAAAAGACTACCAGCATTTTGAGAAAGTCCTAAACAAGATATCTAATTAATTTTTGATTGGCGGCATAATGAGCAAATTAGAGGATGCCAGAAGGCAATTGCGTAAATACGCGGATAAGGAGAAGGCTAAACTCCTGTTGCGTTTTTTTAAGACCGGGCCGGGTGAGTACGCGCAAGGGGATATTTTCCTTGGAGTAATGGTGCCTTTCACCAGAAAGGTGGTAAAAGAATTTCAAGATTTGCCGCTTGCGGATGTGCTTAAGCTTTTGCGTTCAAAGTTTCACGAAGAAAGGCTTTTGGCGCTTTTTATCCTGGTGCAGCAATTTAATAAAGCAGATGCTAAGGCGAAAGAGAAAATATACAAGGCGTATCTGGCAAGTACGAAATTTATTAATAACTGGGATCTGGTGGATTTAAGCGCTCCCCAGATTGTTGGCGGGTTTCTTATAGATAAAAACAGGCAGATACTTTATAAATTGGCTAAGTCGCCATTACTTTGGGAAAGGCGCATAGCAATTCTGGCTACATTTGCTTTTATCAGAGCAGGTGATTTTGATGACGCCTTTGCTATTGCTAAGCTTCTGCTTTACGATAAAGAAGATTTGATCCATAAGGCATGCGGTTGGATGCTGCGCGAAGCCGGTAAGCGCGATGTGAGCTGCGAAGAAGATTTTTTACGCAGGCACTACAAAGTTGTGCCCCGGACAATGCTGCGATATGCGATAGAGAGATTCCCGCAGAGTAAAAGAAAAGCATTTCTTGAGGGAAAGATGTAAGGGTGGTGGCACCTTTGCTAAAAGGAAGGCAAAGTGCCACTCCCGTGAGTGGACAAAAGTCAGGAAAAAGGAGAGCGCAAGTCTTTACAAAAGATGAGCTAAGGTGTAAATTATCTAAATAATGAAAATAAAAATTACTATAGGAAAACTGGTTGTTTTTGCCAAACTGAATGAATCCCGCACCGCGAAATGGATATGGGGTTGTTTGCCGGTTACTTCTAAGGCAGAGTTGTGGGGAGATGAGGTTTATTTTAATATCAAGCCGGTAATAGGTATCGAAAAAGGGTGCGACCATGATGTGGTTGAGGTGGGGGATGTGGCTTATTGGCCTACTGGTCCTTGCATATGCCTGTTTTTTGGTACAACTCCTAACAGCCGTAGGGGTAAGATTATCCCTGCCAGTACTGTGAATGTCTTTGGGAAAATGGAAGGCGATCCTCGCGCTTTAGCAGCAGTTAAAGAGGGTGAGCCGGTTAAAGTTGAGCGGGCCCGGATATAGAGGGCACTATCAAGCTTTTTTCGATGAATTATTGCATCATATTGATCTGCTTTGTTTTCTGCAGCGGATGCCAAGACAATACTCCTATTTCGGGGGTTTATTCGGTAGTGGGTTTTGCCAGCTGGTATGATTCCCGGTTTGTTGCTAGCGGAGAGAGTTATCAAGAACATGGATTTACCTGCGCTATGCGAAATAGGGATTTCGGCAAAGATTACCTGGTATGTAACCGGGAAAACAATAAATGTGTGGTAGTCAGGCACAATGATTTTGGTCCGGCGCTTGAACTATTTAAGAGCGGAAGGATCATTGACCTAAGCAGATATGCCTTTTCCAAGCTAGCTGACTTAAAAAAAGGGATAATCAAGGTGAGGATCGGAGAGGTGCATTCCGGTTTACCTATTGACAACTAAAAAAATAGTGCTAATATTATTTTAATTTACTAACTTTCCTAAAAATTAAACAATCAACTAAATGAGAGGAGGTGAATAGAAATGAAGAAAATAATTTTTGTGCTTATTGCGCTTTGTTTTGTGACTTCTTTAGCGCTTGCTCAAGATGCGACCCAGCCCACTGCTACAACTACAGCTACAGCTACAACTACGACTACAACTGTAGCTACTACGACTGATGCATTGGTGTTAAATGGTGTTGTTATTGATAATTTGAGCGCAACTACAAACAAGGATACTTTGGCTGACTTTGTAAAGACGAATACTAAGGATCTTAGTTTAAAGCCGGAAGGTGTTAGCAGCGGTTATTCTATCTTTGCAAATGGCAAGCTTTACAAGTTTGACAATGATTCCAGCGCCAAGGTAGGCGATTTCCTCAAGAATGCTGACAGCAAGTTACAGGTATCAGTTACTGCCAAGCAGGTTGGCGATGAGTTAAGCTTAGTCTCAATCGAAAACCAGAAATAATACATTCTTAATATCTACAAAAGGCCTCTTTCAAACTTGAGAGAGGCCTTTTTGTTTGCTATAGAGGCAAAAATTGCTCTTTGCAGTTACAAAAAGAATATGTTATACTTTTATCAAAAGGGGGGAATATGTCCAAGCCACGGGAACCCCAATATTGCTGGCAGTTTTGGTCATGCGTAAAAGCTGTCAGAGAAAAGTGTGTAGTTTACCAGAAAAATTACGGTAAAAGGTGCTGGTTGTTGTCCGGGTGCACCGGCATGGTTGAGCGTAAATTCAAGAACTGCTGGGAATGCCCTTGGTACCTTAAAGTTAGTGCTGCTGAAGCCAAAGTAAAAGCTTAGTAATCCTGCCTGTATGATTTCTGTCTTTAAACCGAAGCTAGTCTTATAAAGGTATAATATTCTATGAAGAAAGTTTTTTTAAGCTTTGCGGGTGAAGATTCCCAAAAAGTAGAAAAATTAATCTCTTTGCTGCGCAGCCCGGATTATGAACTGGATTTTTATGCAGGCCCCCTGGATTTGGATTTTGAAGCGGAGGGGGCGGAAGCTCTCAGGAAAGCGATAGGAGAAAAAATAGTAAATTGCAACCTCGCGGTCTGCCTTATAGGTGAAAATACACATAAAGATAAATGGGTTGATTGTCAGCTGCGCAAAAACAGAAACAAGGGTAATAAGATTATCGCTATGGCCTTAAAAGGAGTCCAGAGCGCTGTGCTGCCTAATGTAGTAAAAGAGGAGTTCCTGACTTTTTATCCCTGGGACCCGCAGAAGCTAGGAGCACTTATCACTGACGATACGCGTAAACCTTTTAATAATTCTTCATAATTTAAACAAGTTACAAGAAAATAGAAGTAATTCCATCATTAATCCCAATAAATTTATGCTTGGGATTTTTGCTTTATTAAGGTAAAATAATAACATGTCCAAGAAAATACTCATCCTCTCCGGCAGCCCCATAAAAAACGGCAATACCGCCACACTAGTGAAATGGTTTATCGAAGGTGCCCGGGCAAAAGGCGCCCAGGCTGAAGTTGCGCAGACTGCTTTTCTTAAGTATAAATCTACCGGCTGTACATCCTGCAGGGCCTGCCAGAAGTTGGTTAAATACGAATGTGTTATTAATGATGAAGCAAAACCTGTCCTGGCGAAGATGGCGAAGGTAGATGTAATCGTGATGGCCACCCCGCTATATTTCTACGGAGCAAGCGCCCAGCTAAAACTGGTTATGGACAGGATGTTTTCTCTCTACAAATGGGATAACCAGGCTGGAACAATGAAAACACCGCTAAAAGGAAAAACATTTGTTTTAATTGCCAGCGCTTTTGAGGATATCGGATTAGATGTACTTGAGAAAGCATTCGCCGTCACAGCGGATTACTCTGATATGAAATTTAAATCTTTGCTTGTCCCAAACGCAGGGGAGTCAGGAGATATCAAACATAAAGATAACATCCGTAAACAGGCAATTGCATTAGGTAAAAAAGTAGCATAAACAGGAGGAAGGCATGAAAAAATCTCTCGGAGCGATTACCATTGTTTTCCCAACCCCGGTTTTTATTGTAGGTACATATGATAAAGATGCCAAGCCAAATGCCATGGTGGTTGCCTGGGGAGGGATATGCTGCTCTGACCCTGCCTGTGTCAGCATCTCTTTAAGAGAAGCCACATATACCTACTCCAATATTTTAGACAAAAAGGCTTTTACCGTAAACATCCCTTCAGAAAAATACATCAAAGAGGCGGATTATTTTGGAATTGTTTCAGGCAGGACAGAAAATAAATTTACCTCAACCGGTCTTACCCCGTTAAAGAGTGAGCTGGTGGATGCTCCTTATATTAAAGAGTTCCCGTTGGTTTTAGAGTGCTCTCTGCTGCATGCGGTTAAAATAGGATTACACACAATTTTTGTCGGCCAGATCAAAGATGTAAAAGCCGATGAAGAGGTGTTAACAAAAGAAGGGGTTCCTGACATTGATAAAATAAAGCCCATAAGTTTTAATCCTATCAACCGCACTTATAATGGCGTTGGTAAATGTTTGGGTAACGCGTTTTCTATCGGAAAGAAAAAATAATGGCTACTAAAAAAACTCAATTAATTATGATTTGGTTTCTGCCGATCATTGTAATTGGCGGGTTGTTTTTTCCTGCGTTTGGTTATCTCATGGTAGCGATGATGGCGTTTTTCCTGGTGCTGTCTTTTTTTAAGGCCAGGTACTGGTGTTGGAATCTATGTCCTAGAGGCGCTTTCCTGGATATCGTTATGCCAAAGCTTAGCCGGAATAAACCCCTCCCGGAAGTTTTTGCTAAAAATTGGTTTCGTTTGGGTGTATTTATTTTGCTGATGGAGTTCTTGATCTTGCGGATTATCCGCTCGGGAGGGCATTTTGTAATTATTGGCGCTGTTTTTGTAGGAGTTTGCCTGGTTACCACAATTATTTCGATTTTCTTAGCTGTGTTTACAAGGCACAGAGGTTGGTGCGCAATCTGCCCGATGGGTTTCCTTCAGGAGAAAATAGGCCTGTTAAAGCGGCAGGGGGAAAATGGTAAAAATTAATAAGAAAATACCCGTAATCGTTTCGCTTTTGGTTTTGTTATGCGTAACGGTTAGTTTTGCGGGTGCCTTCAGCGTCACTCTGGATAACGGTGGTTTTAATAGCATACCCGAGCCAAGGCTTAGGTATCCTATTTACGAAACAGCTGTTATAACCGGCAATGATCCTCTGGAATTTAAATGGTGGGATGATATTAGCGGGATACGCGGATTTATCCTTAAGATATATAAAGGTTATAATATGTACGCGGCAAATTTAATCCATAAAGAAGATTTACCCCCTGATGCGGATTCTGTTAAGGTTAAGTCATATTTATTTACAGATGGCCAGGTTTATACCTGGTCTTTAATCCGTGTTTCATTTGCAGGGTATAAAAGCGATAGAAGCTTTAATTCTTTTAAGGTAATTAAGAAGCAGCAGGGGGGGTATGAAAAGTAAAAGCTTGTTTTTTAAAAGTTTTTACGTAAAAGTAGTCTTATCCTTTATTCTTTCCCTGTTGTTTGTGGCACTCCTGGGTAGTTTTATCCTTTTGCAGTACAGTTTAAAATCACAGTTTAGCCAACTGCGTGAGAAACTTAAAGTAATCGCGCAAACCGCCGTTCTTTCGGTGGATGCAGCCGGGCTTGCCGATATCCCGCTAAATCCCGAAGGGATAAATACTCCCGCTTTTAGAGGTATCGCCTCCCAGTTATTAAAAATAAAACAAGCTAACTCCGTAATCAGGTATATTTACATAATGGAAAGAACAAATGAGCCGGGGATCTATCAGTTTGTGGTTGATCCTGACGCGCTAAATGTCAAATCTGCCAGGCTCCGGGCAACTTCGTATCCGGGGGATAAATATAATGCCGGCAGGTTTCCGGAGATGCTTAAAGCTTTTGATGGGCCAAGAGCGGATACTAAGTTGGTGGTTGATGAATGGGGGAAATTGCTTTCAGGATATGCTCCTATTTTTGATAAGAATAATCGCGCTGTCGCTATATTGGGTATAGACATAGATGCCAGCGATGTTTATCTTACCGAAAGAGGCCTATTATACAGAGGGATATTTGTTTTATTAATGGGTGTTGTTTTTTCCCTGCTTCTTGGCTTCATATTTTCAGCGGGGATAATCTCTCCCATTAAGAGGCTCATTGATGGCACAAAGCATATAGCCGAAGGCGACCTGGAATACAAGGTAAACATTCTTTCCCAGGATGAGATTGGGCAACTTGCTGCATCTTTTAATGATATGACCTCAAGCCTGGCGGATGCCCGTGAGAAATTGCATGAATATTTTTACCGTATGGTTCAGGCTATGGTGCGCAGCCTGGAAGCAAAAGATCCGTATACGCGCGGCCATTCAGACAGAGTCAGCGAATATTCCTATGATATCGCGGTTAATATGGGTATCCCCCCTAAAGAAGCGGATTTATTAAAGAAAGCGGCGCAGATGCATGATATTGGTAAGCTGGGTATCCACGATGATATATTGAATAAGAAAAGCGGTTTGTCGGAAAGTGAATGGGATATTGTGCGTAAGCACCCTGAGGTAGGTGAGGAGATACTTAAGCCGGTATTTCTTGATCCGCAGATGCTTACTGTAATCAGGTCGCATCATGAACACTATGATGGCACAGGTTATCCTGATGGTTTAAAAGCCGACCATACCAGTCTTTTTTCACAGATTGTTTCGGTTGCGGATGCTTATGACGCGATGACCTCGGCGCGTTCTTATCATGCGGCCCTGGGTAAGGATGAGGCGTTGGCCAAAATAAAATCTGGTTCCGGTACTCAATTTAATCCCGCGGTTGTCCGGACATTTATCAAAATAATGGAGTAAGCTGAAGAAATTTTTCCTAATAGCACGTTTTTATTGATCAGCCTGGAGTTTTTATGAATACTCTCTCTTACACTCAAGATACTCCAAAAGCCGCTGCAGAAGCCTACTCTAAAGAGCAGATAATCAAACAAAATATACTTACTTTATTCAGGTGGATTGAAGGGGGGAACCTGAAAGAAGCAGAGCTGAAGAATGCGGTATCTTTTATTAAAAAACAACCGGCAGTATATGGGTATATGGATAACAGTTTCTTTGCCGCCTTTATCAAGGGCTATGAATTTGAAGCCAATAACGCAGCCTTATTAAATCGTTTATTTGTTGCAGCTACCGGTAAAACAATCACAACACTTCCCAGGCACCCCTGGCTGGATATTAAGAATAATTTAATAGACTGCCTGGAGAATGAGGTAATAATTTCCTGCAGCGGGCCTGCAAAATACGCCAAGACAGATTTAACAAAACCTGAGATATATGTTGCTCCGGATATCAACTCCATCGTGGATTTAGTGACTAGAACTGTTACCCCTGCCATAGAAGCTCAGCTTGGCCTATCCGCTGCTTATAAACTGGTTCATAAGGGTTCTACCGCCAGAGGCGTATCTCTTGACAACACAGAGTTTGATTTTGATCCGTTATTTGGGAACCAAAAAGATTATGATTTATTTTTAAAAAGGCTACCCTCAGTTTTAAGTTCCTTATCCGAAAGATGGAGGTTAAACGGGGTTAACATTCTAAGCGAAGATAGCGATAGCCAGTATCCATGGGGAAGATTGATTAATCTTATAGCTCAGGATAAGGAAGGGATTGTTTTCAGGGTGCAGTTACTTGTGGGTAAAGATAGAAGAAGTTGGAATGAATTCATTGGCGATCAAATGGAGCAAATCAGGGCCTTGGGAGGAAGATGGGAATATGTCAGCGGGCAAATTATTTTATTCAAGAGACTGGTGAGAGATGTACTTCATAGTTATGGAAAATCTTATGGTTTAGATGGTATGATGTGCGTGGAGTTTATAGTGCAGGCGGATAGCTCTACGGAATATGGCAGAAAGATAACAAGTATAGGCTCATTTGATAAAACTATGCGCTGGATATATAAAATAGGTTTTGATCAAGCCTCCTCAGCAATCACTCCTTTCGATATGGCAACTAAGCAGACAGGTATATATTCCCCGGATGCAAAGAAACTACAAATAACATGTTCCCCTGTTTTTTGGAATAAACTGGTAAATGCCGCCAGAAAGTATGTAGCATTAGGCAAGGCCGAAATGTCGGAGGATGAATTTTCCGGCTTAGGCCACACATTAGAATAATAACCGCTATAAAAGGAGCATACTATGAAAGTTTTAGTTGCGGCTGTTGCCGATCACGCTTGGGTTGAAAATGGGTGTCTCTCTTTGTGCAGGGCATTCGATAGTATTAATGCGGATAAGTTTCCTTATGCAATGCCGCGTATGAGCGTTGCTTTGCGCCTGTTGATTAACAGGCTGGAGGTGGGGGAGCATAAATTAAGCATCTCTTTAACTGATGCCGATGGCCAGAAATTAATGAATAGTGATATAAAAATAAACTTTCAGTTCCCTCAGGGCTCAGTGCCCGAAGCCTCTTTTTCATTTGCGCTTAACGGTCAAAACATTACTTTCCAGAAACCCGGTGATTATGTGGTTAATATATTAGTTGATAGCAGGGTTGAGGCCAATATCCCGCTTTATGTAAGAGAAAACAAAGGGGAGAATAAGCTGGATATCCCGGACCGGATTTAGATTATAGGAGGTTAGCGCGTTTATGGGTAAAATAAAATTGGATTTGCATGATATCTATGGTAATGGCAGAGCGATTGACAGTGAGCTTAAGCGGGTAATGGATGAGGCGGTAAATAAGAGGATTAGCGAAATCGAGATTATCCCGGGCAAGGGCAGCGGCCAATTAAAAAAGCATGTAATACGTTTTCTGGAGCAACCGCAGATAAAGCAGCTTTACCACCGTTTAGAAAAAGACGATAAAAACTTTGGTAGGATATTCGTACACTTCAGGTATTAAAAATAATACTGGACAAGTACGCGAAATGTGTTATACTCATTTCAGTAGTGAATAAAGGATTAGAGGTTTGTAGGCCGCGAGGTTTAGAAAACTAACCTTCGCGGTTTTTTGTTTCTGCCGTTATTTGCTATAATTTCTAGGGAAAG
>Ga0182027_10012982_pt1 | contig 11661 bp, 4 predicted proteins | sample 712E1DmetaG_FD_121300 | JGI IMG/M metagenome (GOLD analysis project Ga0182027, IMG submission 121300) | Permafrost microbial communities from Stordalen Mire, Sweden - 712E1D metaG (Illumina Assembly) | ecosystem: Environmental > Terrestrial > Soil > Wetlands > Permafrost | place: Sweden...
ACAATTGCGATGCCCGGCGACACGATCACGGTTCACGAAGGCGTCTATCGAGAGCGCGTATCGCCGCCGCGGGGCGGGACGTCTGACGCAAATCGCATCGTTTATCAGGCTGCGCCCGGCGAGCGGGTTGAGATCAGCGGCGCTGGAGTCATCAAAGGATGGGAAAGGTTGCAAGACGGCGTCTGGAAGGTGACCATCCCCAATCGTTTCTTCGGGCGATTCAATCCGTACAGCGACGTGATTCACGGAGACTGGTTCGATCCCAAAGGGCGCGTGCATCACACAGGAGCGGTCTATTTGAACGGCAACTGGCTGGCAGAGGCGGCAATGCTCGACGACGTCTTGCGGGACGCTGCCGAAATGCCGCTCTGGTTTGCCCGGGTAGAAAACGAAACCACCACGATCTGGGCGCAGTTCGGGCCGGCAGATCCAAATCAACAGCAAGCAGAGATCAATGTGCGGCAGTCTGTCTTTTATCCAGAAAAGACCGGCATCGACTTCATCACGGTTCGCGGCTTTATCCTGCGCCAGGCGGCTACCCCGTGGGCGCCGCCGACAGCCGAGCAGATCGGCCTCATCGGCACGCATTGGAGTAAAGGCTGGATCATCGAGAACAACGTCGTCAGCCACTCGACCTGCTGCGGCATATCGCTCGGCAAGTACGGCGACGAGTGGGACAACACGTCGGCCAATTCGGCTGAAGGCTACGTGAAGACCATTGAACGGGCATTGCAATCGGGCTGGTCAAAGGAACGCATCGGCCACCACATCGTCCGCAACAATACGATTTCCCACTGCGAGCAGGCAGGCATTGTGGGCAGCCTCGGGCCGGTGTTCAGCGTAGTTACAGGCAACACCCTCCATGACATTCACGTCCGGCAACTCTTCACCGGCGCTGAAATGGCCGGAATCAAGTTTCACGCCGCCATCGATGTGGAGATCAGCCGCAACCATATCTTCCGCACGTGCCGTGGCCTGTGGCTCGACTGGATGGCGCAAGGGACGCACGTCTCGGGAAATGTATTCCACGACAACCAGACCGAGGATCTGTTTGTTGAGGTCGATCACGGACCATTCGTCATCGACAACAACATCTTCCTTTCGAAGACCTCGCTCCAGGTGAACTCGCAGGGAGGAGCGCTGGCGCACAACCTGATTTGCGGAGGCGTGAATCTGCATCCCTACGACGGACGGCAAACACCGTTCATGGAGCCGCACTCGACCGCGGTGGCCGGCTACCACGACAACCCGAGCGGCGACCTGCGCTTTTACAACAACATCGTGGCCGAGAACGGCGACCTGACGCCCTTCAACGAGACGCGCCTGCCGATGAACTTTGCCGGGAATGTATTCCTTGGAGGCGCGAAGCCGTGCTCACGGGAGACAGCGCCGTTCATCAAGCCGGACTTCGACCCGCATATCCGGCTTGTTGAGGAGGATGCGGGGCCTCGTGTTGAATTGAGTCTCGATCGCGCGTGGGCCGTGGAGCGGCAACGCAAAATCGTTACGTCCGATGCGCTTGGGCTCGCGGTGATACCAAACCTTCCCTTTGAGCGCGCCGACGGCTCACCGATCCGCATCGATGCGGATTATTATGGCCGGCCGCGCGACCTCGCCAATCCATTCCCCGGCCCGTTTGAATCGGCGGAAGGGGATAGCAACCCGATCGAATCGGATTTTCGGATAAGCAGGACGGGGGCAAATCCTTCCCTCAGATGAAATCCGGGTACACAAAGAGTACCCTGGCTTAGAAACCGCTTCCCCGATTGAAATGGACGATCGAAGAAATCTAACCCTCTCAAATTGCGTAAATTACGGCCGGGAGACACTGGGGAGATTCTTCGAGACGCAAATTTGAAACCGTTTTCGAAATAATCCTTGACATCCCTTGAGCGCGCTTGTAACCATGGGGAGCGGATTCCCAGTGGTCTGACCACGCTGCGGGAGCCGCGAGCAATCCATTCATCAGAAGTCCGGCGATTTTCAGGTCAATCGCCACACACAGTAAGGACCTTTAGGAGGCAACAATGCAGCGATTCACCACCATCCTATCTTCATGTACGAACATGCGTGCGTTCAAGCGGTGTGCACGCTTCATCTGCTTGCTTGGCGTAGCCGCTTTTTTGGTGGCGCCCTGCGTCGTTCGAGCGCAGATCGCAGGCACGGGAAGCATTCAAGGTACTGTCACAGACTCGACGGGCGCCGTGGTTTCCAGCGCCAATGTCGTGCTGACCAGTGAAGCGACGCAGGTCAAGCGCACAACCCTCAGCGACGCCAGCGGCGTGTATCTGTTTCCGAGCGTTTCCATCGGGACCTACGATTTGGCCGTAACGGCGCCCGGGTTCAAGTCCTACGTGCAAAAGGGCATCGTGCTTGAGGTCGGCAGCAGTATTGCCATCAATCCCGCCCTCACCGTCGGCGCAACTTCGCAAAGTGTCGAAGTGCAGGCCGAAGGACTGGCGCTGCAGACCGAAGACCCCACGTTCAAACAGACCATTGACAAGAACGAAGTGAGCGAAATGCCGCTCAATGGCCGCCACATGACCGATCTGATCACGGCGTCAGGCGGCTCGAGCCCAGCTCCGGCCGGGGATTTTACGGGCACCAAATACTCTTACGCGACGATTTCGGTCTCCATTGCCGGGGGCGGCGGCAACACCACACTGTGGCGTCTGGACGGCGGCGACAACCAGGATTACATGGCCAATGGCAACCTGCCGTATCCTTTCCCTGACGCTGTCAGCGAGTTCAGCGTGGAATCAACAGCACTCGGCGCGCAGGACGGCGGCCACGTGGGCGGTATGGTCAACGTGGTCACGCAGTCGGGAACAAACCAATTCCACGGAGAAGCCTTCGAATTCATCCGCAACCACTACATCGACGCCACCAATTTCTTTTCGACTTGCACCCCGGTCGCGCCCAAAACAACTTGTTCACCCAAAGATACCCTCCACCAAAATCAGTATGGCGGCGTTTTTGGTGGGCCCATAAAGCGCAACAAACTGTTCGCCTTTGCGGGCTACCAGCGCACGCAGGCCAAGCAGTCGCAAGCGACCACCCAGGCCACCGTGCCCACTGCCGCTAACCTGGCAGGCGACTTTTCCACCTCCGACGGCGTGCCCGGCGTCACGGGTAGCAATCCCTGCAACTCGACGGGCGCACCCATTAAGCTGGTTGACCCGTTGACAGGCGCGGCGCTGCCGGGAAACAAGTACGCGACCCAGCCAACGTACAGTGCGCCTTCGTTGAAGCTACAGACCTATCTGCCGAAGATTGACCCGACGTACGACACCAAGAACTGCGGATTCGTCTCCTACGCGATTCCCTATCAGCTCACTGACAACCAGTTCGTCACCCGCGTCGACTGGACCATCAGCCCGAAGAACAACCTCTTTGGCCGTTACCTCGTCGACGGCTATCAGTTCCCGGCGTACTTCTCGCCCACCAACATTCTCATTACTACCCAGTCGGGCAACATTCAGCGCGTGCAGAACTTTACATTGGGCGACGCGTACAGCTTCACGTCCAACTTTGTGAATTCGGCGCACATCTCCATCCTTCGCCGCGTCAACAATCGCGGATACGCTCCCAACGACATCAACGCCGCGACAGGACTTGGCGTGAATGTCTACCAGGTGGAGCCCAACGGCTTGCAGTTGACTGAAGGCAAGTTCTCGATCGGCGGCGGCACTAACTCGGTTGCGCACTTTAACGACAACACCGCGGCCCTCGACGACGACGTGACCTGGGTGCGCGGCAAGCACCAGATCGGATTCGGCGGCGAGTGGGTGCAGAACCAGCTCAATATCGCCAACGCCTACGAAGGCAACGGCATCTTCACCTTCAACGGCGAATACAGCGGCAGCGGGCCGAACGGCGGAAGCACCATCGGCGACCAGACCCTCGACTTCCTGATGGGAACCTTGGGCAGTTCATCGCCGTTTCAGCAGAGCAAGCAGCAGCAGAACGCTCTGCGCGGCCCGATTCCCAGCCTCTACGTGCAGGACACCTACCACGTGAGCCATAAGCTCACGCTGGTCGGCGGGCTGCGCTACGGGCCGAACGTGATGCCGCACGACTACTTCAACCGCGGCGTTGAGTTCAACCAGGCGGCTTTCCTTGCCAACACGATCAGTACCGTGTATCCGAACGCTCCGGCCGGGGCGCTCTACTACGGCGACAAAGGCGTGACGAAGCAATTCACGAAGAACTCGTGGACGCAGTTCTCGCCAAACGTTGGCTTCTCCTACGACCCAGCCGGCGACGGCAAAACGGTATTTCGGGCCGGCAGCGCGCTGATGTTCGATAATCCGAATTTCTTCACCAGCCAACGCAACCAGCAGAATCCGCCGTTTGCAACAGCCGTCACCAACACGCAGACATCGTCGTCGCCGCCAATTCCGTTCGCGGCTCCCTGGTCGGTGGGCACGTTTACCACCAGCCCATTCCCGCAGCCGCAGATTCCGTCTCCAACCCAGGCGCTCTTCTTCGCGCAATCGCAGTTCATCGTAATGCCGGCGCAGTTCAAGGCGGCGTACACCATTCAGTGGACGGTGAGCATTCAGCATCAGTTCCCCCACGACTGGCAAGCACAGGTTGATTACATCGGCAACGCGACGCGCCACGATCCTATGAGTTTCACCTTCGATCCGGCGGTCTACATTCCGGGCGTGTGGGGCGCAGGCGGCACGGGCTGCACTGGCATCGTGACTTCGGGTCCCGCCAAAGTGACAGCAGGTGCTGCCGGAACGCCTTGCTCGACGACCAAGAACCAGACTTCGCGCTTCCTGCTCACCCAGGAAAATCCCGCACAGGGCAATCAATACCTGGGCGGCGGCGCGGGCTCGAACATCGTTGGCGACGAAGGCACGGCGAATTACAACGGCCTGGTTACGTCCCTCCAGCACCGCCTGTCGAGCACTTTCAGCCTGCTGGCCAACTGGACGTGGTCGAAGTGCCTGAACGAAGAAGACGCGCAGGGTGACCTTGCCAACGAGGTCATCGAGAACCCCAACAACCCGGCGTTGGATTACGGCCCGTGCGGCTCCGATTTCCGCCATATCGAGAACATCTCGCTGGTGGCGAGGAGCAAATTCAACTGGTCGAACTCCCTCTTGAAGCAGACCCTGAACGGCTGGGAACTGGCTCCTTTCGTTCACATCCAGACCGGATCACCGTTTACGGTGACCCAGGGCGCGGACGACTCGCTGACCGACGTGGGGAACGATCGCCCGAATCTCGTTCCCGGCGTCAATCCGTACGGTGAGGTTAAGTTCCAAAAGGGCACGGGCGAATCGAATCGCGAATTCCTGAATCCGTTGGCGTTTGCGCCTGTTTGCCCGAACAACGTGACGGCCGGATGCGCCGCGGCGGGAACCTACGGCAACATCAGCAGAAACTCCTTCAGAGGGCCGAAGTCGCTGCAATTCGACGCGCAGGTTTCGCGTGAATTCCCGATCCACGAGAGCCTGACCACGACGCTGCGGCTGGAGGCGTTCAACGTGCTGAACCACCCTAACTTCAACCCTCCATCCAGCGCAACAACCGGCTCGCTTCCGGCAAATACCGGAGGCGCCGCAACTCTTACGTCATCGACCTTTGGTCAGGTCTCGGCAACGCTCAATCAAGCCCGCGTCTTCCAGGGCAGCATCAAGATCAACTTCTAACCTGTTGCTTGTTCCGGTGCATCATTGAAAGCCGGGCGCTCAAACTCCAAGGGCGCCCGGTTTCATTTTGTAAAGAGTCCATTTGTTCACCCGTCCTTCCCGCATCCACCGCACGATTACAATTCCAACGGAAGACCATCGTTGAAGGGAAAAGCCATGAATCCGAATCAAAACAATCGCAGGGAATTCTTGAAGGCGGGTGGCGCGGCGCTGGCCGCAACCGCAGTTTCGTGGAACGCCAAAAGCTACGCACAGATACTGGGCGCGTGGGCATCGTCGGCTGCGGCGATCGCATGAAAGGCGGCGATCTGCCCGCGTTCCAGCAGAGTGCCCAGGAGCTCAACTTCCAGATCGTGGCCGTTTCCGATGTCTGGAGCCGTCGCCGCGATGAAGGCGCCGCGTACATTGAGAAGCTCTGCGGCAGCCGCCCCGACCCGGTGCGGAACAACGATGAACTGTATGCCCGCAAGGATGTGAACGCCGTCATCATCGCCACAGCCGATTTCCAGCACGCATACCACGGCGCTGAAGCGGTGCGGGCCGGCCGCGACGCTTACGTGGAAAAGCCCATCGCGCACACCATGGCTGACGCGCGCTTGATTCTCGACGCCGTGAAAAAGAGCGGCAAGATTGTTCAGGTAGGAACGCAGCGCCGCTCGACGCCTGCGTATCAAAAGGCGGCGGAATACATTAAGTCAGGCCAGTTCGGCGACATTGTGATGGTGGAAATGAGCTGGAACGTGAACCAGCCCGGCCGCTGGCGCCGGCCGGATGTGGTGCCGCTTCTGAAAGAAGAAGACACGGACTGGAAGCGGTATTCGCTCGGCAGAGACATGGGGCCGTTCGATGCCCGCAAGTATCTTGAGTTCCGTTTGTTCTGGCCGTATTCGTCGGGAATTCCCGACCAGTGGCTAGTCCACCAGATCGACACCGTGCACTGGTTTACCGGGCTGCCGCATCCTCGCTCGTGCGTGGCCAACGGCGGCATTTATCTGTGGAAAGACGGACGCACCAATTGGGACACGATGACCGCTGTCTTCGATTACGGTCCGCCCGACGACCCGACCAAAGGCTTCCAGGTACAGTACACATCGCGCTTCACCAACTCGGCCGGCGGCGTGAAGGAGCTGTATTACTCCAACGGCGGCATGATCGATATGGACAAACAGACAGTGACGCCGACAGGCGGGCTCACGGCCAAATTTGCGGCCGAGATGAACATGAAGCCCAACCTGCTGCCAAATTCCTCGCTGGTTGAAAAGGCCGAGACTGTCGAGACGGATGCCAACACGCATGGCGATCCGCAAACGGCAGCGAATATGCGCAACTGGATGGAGTGCGTGCGCTCGCGCAAGACGCCTAACGCGCCCATCGAAGCCGGATACAGCCACTCCATCGCGCTGTGCATGAACGTCGCCGCCATTCAGACCGGCATGAAGGTAACCTTCGACGACAAGACACAGCAAGTGATGGCGGGAGGCAAGGTCTATGCATAGCCGCGCGGTGTTCGGCTTTCTGGCTGCAAGCTCGATGTTGGTTGCGGGCGCTTTCGCCGCGCCCAGGGGCGTCCAGGTCGTTCCCGATCAGGCCAACCGCCGCGTTGACATCACCATCGACGGCCTGCCCTTTACCTCCTACATCTGGCCCGCAACACTCAAAAAGCCGGTCCTCTACCCCATCCTCGATGCGGATGGCGTGACCGTGACCCGCGGCTACCCGCTCAAGCCGCGCCCAGGCGAGCGCACGGACCATCCGCACCACGCCGGTCTCTGGTTCAATTACAGCAACGTGAATGGCTTCGACTTCTGGAACAACTCCGAGGCCATCCCGCCGCAACGGGCGCCGAAGATGGGCGCCATTGTGTTCGACAGAATCGTCTCCGCTAAGAGCGGCGCAACCCGCGGCGAACTCGTTACCAACTCCACGTGGATCGACGGCCAGAACCACCCCATCCTGGTCCAGACCACAGGCTTCGTCTTCGCTCACGATGGGAAGACACGCAGCATTGATTTGATCGTCACGCTGAAGGCGCTGGACCACGTTGTCTTCAATGACGACAAGGACGGCCTGCTTGGCCTTCGCGTCGCGCGCTGGCTCGAATCGCCTGAGGAAAAGGGCGGAACATTTACCGACGCGAACGGCAACGCGACGCAGGTATCTGCGGCGGAGAATCGTCCGGGCGTAGCGCCGCCGACGGGCGAATATCTCACAAGTGAAGACGTAAAAGGCGAGGCCGCGTGGTCAACGAGAGGCCGCTGGTGTGCACTCACAGGTCACAACGGGGAGGGCCACATCGTGACCATCGCCATCTTCGATCACCCCGGCAACATCGGCTATCCGACCTACTGGCACGCCCGCGGTTACGGCCTGTTCGCCGCCAATCCGCTGGGCCGCCACATGTTCGATCCCAAGCAGCCGCCCCTCGACTTCACGCTCGAGAAGGGCCAGTCCGCCACCTTCCGCTATCGCATCGCCATCTACACACACGCAGCCACGCCTGCGGAATTGAACCGCGAAGCAGACGCTTTTGCCGCGGCGAATGACTAGGGCCAACCCGCGATCGGGAGTTCTTCGTCAGACTCGCGAAAAATTTGCGCATTTCAGCTGTTTGTTCAACTCAAAAAGCTTGGGCGCCTCTCGCTTGAGGCGCCCATGGAATTGAAATCCAAGCTCTTCGAGAGTTAGAAGTTGATGTGCCCTGCGAACTGCCAGTCGCGGGGGTTGTAGTTGCTGGCGAGACCGGTGACCGTGCCGAACGATGTGGACCCGGAGGACCAGGTGGCAGTTGGATTCGAGAAGATCACGTTGTTCCAGGTATTCAGGCAGTCTGCCTCGAACACAAACTCCGCGCTTTCCCAGTGCAACGGGAAGCTACGGCGGACGCCGGTGTCGAGATCCCAGTTGTTGGGGTTTCTTATGCCGTACGGCGCCGTACGGGGGGCATTGCCGATGAGATATTGCGCCGTGCTGATGGTGGAGACGTTTTGCGGAGTGGCGAAAGCCGTGGGATCAACATACTGGACCTTGCCCAGCGACGCGAATTGATATCCGTTCGGTCCTTTGCCGTAGCTGCCGTTCATGCGGGCGCTGCCGCTGTAGCCGCTGGCCATGTCAGGCATGTTCTGACCCTGGGCCGGGCAGTTCGTTGCTGTGCAACCTGACCAGGTGATCTGCATTGGAGCTCCCTGGTTGAATTGATAGATGCCGGAGATCTGCCAGCCGCCCGCGAGCCAGCGGACCAGCAGATTGTCGGCGCCGAGCCCGCCCTTGCCGAATGGCAACTGGTAGACGGCGTATGCGTGGAGTGTGCTGGGAGCGGAGATGGTGGTCCAAGAGCGATCGATGCGGTCCTGCTTGTAGGATCGGGTTCCGTGCGAGATGGCCGCGGCCGGAAGGTTGTAGCCGTCGCGATACGGACCATCATCGCCCAGGTTCTTCCCGAATGTGTAGTTCACGTTGAAAGCCAGGCCGTGACTCATGCGCTGGTCGAGGGTAATCTGCAAGGAGTTGAAGCTGAAGTTGCCCACGTTGCCAAAGGTGTCGCTCACGCCGCTGTACTGCGGGTAGGGAGTGAGCATTTGGCCGATGGTGGCCTTGCTGCTGGCAGCGCCAGCGGCAGTGAAGAAGGCCGGCGTGGGCGCGGTGGGAACCGCAGCCAGAACAAGGGCCACGTTGGCCGGCGTCGCCTGCGCATTCAGCAGCGGGGTCTTTCCCGTGCTGTCAGTGAGCGGTCCCAGGGCCACCAGGTACTTGGGATCGACCTGGTTGGTCCAGTAGCCGCGCGCGTTGCCGGTTCCGGTGTTGGTGGAGTTGATAAGGAAGTGGCTCCCGTTGCCGACGAAGTTGACGGCCAGCGTCAGATCCGATGTAAGGCCGCGCTCGACGCCGAAGTTGTAAAGCTCAAACTCAGGCGCGCGCGAGGAGTAGTGCAGGTCGGCGTAGGAGACGCTGCTGGCACTCACGTACTGTTTGGCGCTGTTCAGGTAGTTGCCGGTATTCAGCTCCTGCGCGGCCACGCCGGGTGTCGGCGCGGCAGGATAGGTAGCGGTTGGACCGAAGAGCGCCGTATTGGCATTGGCGCCCAGGTATGCGCTGTTCCCATTCAGCCAGTAGGAAGGTCCCGCAGTCGCGCCAATGCCGCTTTCAGTGGGGCCGATGAGGGTGGTGTTGAATCCTGTCTGTCCGGTTCCGTTGTATGCGCCGCCACGGCCGCCCACGCCGCCGCCCTGCGAGAAGACCTGCGCAAATCCGGCGCGAATGACGGTTTTGTTATTAATTGAGTAGGCCAGACCGACGCGCGGTCCCCAATTCTTCCAGTAGGTCTGGACAGGCGTGGTGCACTGGCAGCTCACGCCGGGGCCGCCGTAGCTGCCTGCGAACTGCAACATGCCGAGCGTACTCGTCAGCGGGTTGATCAGACCCGGATTCAAGAACGTCCACCGGTTCTTCAACTCGTGGTAAGGCGGCAGGTAATCCCAGCGCAATCCCAGGTCGACAGTCAGCTTGCGTGTGAGCTTGTAGCTGTCCTGCACATAGGGTGAAATCACCTTGTATCGTCCGGCCAGTTCGCTCACCGGATCCAACCCGAGAGACGGCGCCGAGGTGTCGTTCGATGTGGACCCTCCCACCGCACCGAGCAGGAAGCTGGCGTAGGAGTATCCAGACGGGCCGGTGGCTGTTCCCGGAGCGCCAGAACCGCCAGTGTTGAGGGAACTTGAGCCGGCAGCAAAATTGGCCGTCGAGTAGGCGTTGTACGCCAAGGCGAGAACCCCAGTGTACGTCGCGGGGTTGGCGTTGTTGATCTCCTGCCATTGGAAGGTCATGCCCATGGTCAGCGCGTGCTTGCCCTTTACCCACAAAACGTTGTCAGTGAGCGCGTAGTTGTTCGGTGTGGTGAGCTGCGTGGAAGCTGCGTTGCCGTTCTGGGTCCACCCGGTAAACGCGCTGCCGAAGTACGATGTGGTTCCAAACGATGCGCCCGGAAACTCCTCGCCTGCCTGTCCTTGCGGCAGGTTGGTGATTCCCAGTGTCCCAGCCTCCCATTTCGAGACGCCCTGCGTGAGGTCGTGAATGTTCTGGAAGAACCGTGTGAAACTGTACTTCAACTGGTTGATCAGGTTTGGTGTGATGGTGTACGCGTCTTCCACGATGTAGTTCTTCGGATAAACGTTGGCCAAGTCGCCGCCCATGTACGGAGGGGGAAGGTATCCGTATGCTGTCACGCCGCTTCCGCCTGAACTGTAATTGTTGAGGTAGTTCTCCACGCCGATGGTGCCCACCGACGAGATGCGATGTTTGGTGCTGAGGTCGTAGTCGACGCGCCAGTCGGTAAGGTGATTGTCGAAGCCTTTGGGCGTGCCGGCAAGATAGTTGTTCACGAGGGAGGCTGAGTTCGTGGGTGAAGGCAAAAACGACGCCATCGCCTTCGCAATGGGCGAGATGTCGCCCGGGGGGATCACGTTGTTCGTGCCGTTGTACACGAACGGCTGCCGGGTGCAGACGGTGCCGGTGCAGGTCGTGGTCGCCGGATCGAAAATGATTGGGGGGTTGTTGGAGCCAGTTCCCGTGAGGCCCGTTCCTACGGCGCCGTTGAGTTCAGTGAAGTTGCCTTGCGCCATCAGTGTGCTGGGAATCGTCCACAGAGAGGGCTGTGCCACGTACCTGTCATGGAATTTGTCGTAGGCGACAAAGAAGAACAGCTTGTGCGCGGTGTGCGGCACCACGCCGCCCCCGCTCAGCGAAAGCTCGTTCTGGTGCTCCGGCGGCTTGGGCGCGGAGACGGTCTGGCCCAGCGCATTCTTGATGGTGGCCCACTTGCTGGTAAACGACCAGTTGTCGAAGGCCGTGTTACGCACAAAATCGGAAACCTGGCCGTGATACTGCAGGCCCCCGGATTTCATGGTGAAGTTTTCCGAGCCGGCGCCCATGTACTCCGCCGGCGGCGTGCTGCTGAGCACCTGAAACTGATCGACTGCGTCAACGCTCATGGAGAGCG
>Ga0182027_10012983_pt1 | contig 11661 bp, 10 predicted proteins | sample 712E1DmetaG_FD_121300 | JGI IMG/M metagenome (GOLD analysis project Ga0182027, IMG submission 121300) | Permafrost microbial communities from Stordalen Mire, Sweden - 712E1D metaG (Illumina Assembly) | ecosystem: Environmental > Terrestrial > Soil > Wetlands > Permafrost | place: Sweden...
ATCGGCCGCGGACTCCTCTTCCAGCGCATTGCTGCTTTCTCCTCTCGGACTTATGCGGTATTAGCCCCGGTTTCCCTGGGTTATTCCACACTAGAAGGTAGATAATCCACGTGTTACTCACCCGTACGCCGCTTTACTCACCGGATTGCTCCGGCTTTCTCGCTCGACTTGCATGTGTTAGGCGCGCCGCCAGCGTTGATTCTGAGCCGGGATCAAACTCTCATTTAAACATGTAGAGTTGAGTAATCGCCCCGGTTTGACTCAGAGTTACTGACGAGTTCTTCTTTACTGCATCCAACCAGATTGTCAAAGATCTGCGCAGCACCCCCTGGCATCTCGATACCAGGAACTACTGCGGGCCTCGAAGCTTTCCCAGCCGCACGAACTCAAAGATCCGCCGCAGCCAGTAAACCTTAGAACTTTAAAAAGAGCCAAACAGGAAGGCCGTATTCCGCCCCTATCGGTGGCCCGACGGGAGTTTTGTTACCATTCCTTGCAAGGGACCTATCTCGGTCATACCGTCGTTACGCGCCTGTGACACTTCCCGGGAGCGTACGATTCCTCAAGATCCCAATATCGGCGACTTGTTCAGAATACCAGACTCCCGGCCGGGTACGCAAGGGGCGGACGCAAAAAAAGTCGGCAAATCGCCCAATATTTCCGCACCCCTCCCTTAACCTCTTGCAAATACTGGTGTTAGGATACAATTGGAAGATGCGCCCGTGGCTTGCAGCAGTTCCCGTGTTATGGCTGGCGACCTCATTTCAGTCCCCGGCGCAGCCTCCGCCTGGCCAGCCGCCCGAACCACCCGCCTCGCTGAAGCCGGTGCTTTCGCGCGTCTCCGAGGAGGCTGCCGTCTTCCAGCGGAATATCGTGAAAGCCCTCTCGCAGGAGACCCTCGAACAGCGCAGTTGGATGCCGCCTTCCCGCTTCCAGCCCCGCGCCGGCCAGAAGGCCGCCGGGATTCCGGAGCCGCGGCTGCAGACCCGGTCGATCGTTTCCGAATATAGCGTCGGCATCCTCAAGGAATCCGAATCCCGCGACCTGGTGGAATTTCGCCAGGTGGTTTCCGTCGATGGCAAGGCCATCCGCTCGCAGGCCAGCGCCCGGCACGCGCTCTCCCTCGGCCTGCAGTCGCCCGACGACCGAATCCGCAAGCGCATGCTGGAGGACTTCGCCCGCAACGGGCTGGTGGACATCGCCACCGATTACGGATTGATCCTGCTGGCCTTCGGCAAACGCGGCATCGCCGACATGCAGTTCGGCGAGGAGCCGGCGCGGCAGATCGGCTCCGAAGCGGCCCGCTCGATTACCTGGGAACAGTTGACGCCGGCGGGCGGAGAGTTGCAGTTCCACGGCCGGCAGTCCACGCGCATTCCCCTGGCGGGGCGGCTCCTGGTCCGCAAGTCGGATTTTCTGCCGATGCGGGTCGAGGTCTGGGCCGAGAGCGTCACCAGCGGCTCCCTGGTAATTCGCGACGAGGCCGTGGTGGACTACCAGATGTCGGAGCACGGATTCCTTACGCCCTCCTCCGTAGTGCATCGCCACATGGTGAATCGCACGGTCCTTACCGAGAACCGCTACCGCTACGAGCCCTTCAAGCTGTTCAGCGCCGACGCCGAGATCCAGTTCACCGAGCTTCCCGACGCGCCCCCGCCACCGGCCGGGAAGTAGCGCGCTACCATGGCGGTGATGACACGCGCGTTAGCGATCCTTTTGTCCCTCGCCGCGGCGCTGGCCGCGGCACTTCCGGCCGCCGAATCGCCCGCCCAGCGCCTGGCGAAGTGGCATCCCGTGGAGATGCCGTTCCGCTCCGCCGGCCTCTCCGCGCAGGAGCGCCAACTGGTCGAAAAGCTGGTGGACGCCTGCCGCTCGCTCGACGAAGTCTACTGGCGCCAGAGCGACCTGGCCGGCCGCGACTTGCTGCGCGCCACCAAGGACCCGGCGATCCAGCGCCTCCTTATTATTATGGGCAGCCGCTGGGACCTCATCGACGAAAACCGTCCCTTCACCGGCGCCGAGCCGATGCCGCCTGGCCACGAGTTGTACCCGCGCAACCTCACGCGCGCCCAGATCGAGGATTACGTCGCCCGGCATCCCGCCGATAAGGCCGCCATTTACGACCCCTACACGGTGGTCAAGCGTCAGGGCGACCGTCTGATTGGGGTGCCCTACCACGTCGAGTACAAGCCGCTCCTCGACTCCATGGCCAAAGCCCTCCGCGACGCCGCCGCGCTCTCCGCCGACGCCCGCTTCGCCAGTTTTCTGCGCCTCCGCGCCGACGCTCTCCTCGCCGACGACTACTATGAGAGCGACCTCGCCTGGCTGGACGAGCGGGACCCCAAGTTCGACGTCATCTTCGCCCCCTACGAAACCTATCTGGACGATCTGCTGGGCGTGAAGACATCCTACGGGGCGTCCATTCTGATCCGCAACGACGAGGAGAGCCGCAAACTCGCCGTCTACCAGAAATACGTCCCCGAAATCCAGGACGCCCTGCCTCTGGACGCCCCCGACCGCCCCTCCAAGCACGGCCACCTCACGCCCATGGAAGTCATGGACGCGCCCTATCGCGCGGGCGACCTGCGCCACGGCTACCAGGCCGTGGCCGACAATCTGCCCAACGATGCGCGCATCCATCAGGAAAAGGGCACCAAGAAAATCTTCTTCAAAAACTTCATGGACGCGCGCGTGAACTTCGTGATTCTGCCCATCGCCCGCAAGCTGATGCCGCCCGGGCAAGCCGCCAAGGCATCCGGCGAAGGCTACCTGGCCAGCACGCTGCTGCACGAGATTTCGCACGGACTCGGCCCCGCCTGGGCGCTCCGGAACGGCAAGCGGGTCGACATCCGCGAAGCTATCGGCCCCGCCTATTCCGGCCTCGAGGAAGCCAAGGCCGACGTGGTCGGCATGTTCGGCCTGGAGTGGCTCATCGCTCACGGCGCGCTGCCCAAGGAGCGGCGCGAGGAATACTACGCCTCCTACGTGGCCGGCATCTTCCGCACGCTGCGTTTCGGCACCGGCGAAGCCCACGGCCGCGCCGAGATGATGGAGTTCAACTACCTGTTGGAGAACCGCGCGCTGGCGCACTCCGCCGGCCGCTACGCCATCGATTTCGCCCGCATGCCGGCGGTGTTGGCTGAACTGGCCAAAACCCTGCTGCTGTTCGAAGCGCGTGGCGACCGAGCCGGCGCGGAAGCCTGGTTCGCCAGGTACGACCGGATGCCCGCGGAGCTGACCGCCGCGCTGGCTGCGACCAGCGGGATTCCCGTCGATATCGAACCGGTGTTCTGGTTCAAAGACGACGTGCGATGAGACCCGGGCTTGCGGGGCGACGCGGGCACTTCAGTTCGCTTGCCGGATTCTCACGGCCATCACCTGCCGGACCCACCGAGCGGCCCGCTTCTCACCGGGCGCCACCAACTGAAATGGGCCATCCTTTTCCGGGAGCGGCTTGCCATCCCGTTTCGTGACCAGATACACGGACTTATCCACGACGGTTGAATCCAGTTCCGCCCAGGCGAACGCCGCCCGGTAGCCGTCCTTGCCTTCCACCACCAGGTAGTACGACGCCGCCGTGCTGTGGAACTTCTCTCCGATCGGCAGATCCACCTTGGCAAGCACCTCGGCCAGCAAGACGCCCTCAAATGTGGCCGGGGTTCCGTGGTCCATGACCTTCACCGTGTGTTGAGGCAGGTTGAAGAGGTCAGCCGCCGTGATGTCAATCACCTTACCGCTGACGCCGGTAACCGTGATGGTGGCGGGAGCGATCTCTGGCGGAAGGCGCCGCGGTTGCCGAGTTCCCTGCCCATGGAGTCCAACTACTGCCGCAAGGATAATCGCGGAAATTGAGGCCGTTCGGTTCATAGTCCTGCCCCGCCAATAATTGTAGACCTCGCGCAGATCTGGTGCGGATGCCAATTGCCGCCCCACGTAGTCCGCATCCGCTTGTCGAAATGGGGTGGGTGCATCTGGGACAAGCGTTCCAACGATCCCGTCCGTTCACGCCAGCGCGCCAGAGCGGCTACGTCTTCGACCGTGTGATTTGGTGCCATTGGCGGGCCGCTCGCTCACGCTCGCGGTTCTGTCCGGAACCGCGAGCGTGAGCGAGCGGCCCGTGGCAAAGGAACAGTTTCTCGCGGTCAAGGCACTCCTACCATCACGCCGGCAAGCGTCCTGCCCACGGCGGTGAACCCACGATAGAAGCCTGGACGCCCGATCTCCGAGTGCGCCGTCCACTGGAAGCCGCCCGCGGCGACGCCCCCTACCTCACCACCGTCACGCGGTCGAACCCCTCGGCTTCGCCCGGTGGGATCAGCTTGGCGGCCATGGCCGTCAACGCCTCGTCCGGCACCACCCGCGCTCGCCGCGCATTCCGCTCGCGGCACACCTCCACCGGCACGTCGAAGAACACCGCCTCCATCTCGCAGCCATACGATTTCCCCATCTCCACGTACGGTTTCCGTTCTTCCGGCCTCAGGTTGGTGGCGTCGATGCAGGTGACCGCGCGCCCGATCTCCAGCCGCTGGCGCAGCAGGTACCGCAGGGTCTGGAACACGCGCTCATGGATGGTCTGGTCGGTTTCGTCATCCGCCAGCAGCTTGCGGATTGCATCCGAAGACAGCCCCGCCGCGCCCATCCGCTCCAGGTACGTGGACTTTCCCGAGCCCGGCAGTCCCACCAGCACAACAATCTTCATCAGCGACCAGTGTAAACCGACGGCGGACCCGCGGAGGCCGTCGGCCGGAAAGACACACCCCCACCGCTCCCGATCGACGAGGTGGACGCCATGGCGCCATTCCGCCAGAGCACTCGCGGCGAGTTGGAGAGAAGCCATCCGAGCCTGGCCGAGGTCTTCGGCCGGGTGATTTGGCGCCTTTGCCGGGCCGCTCGCTCACGCTCGCGGTTCCGGACAGAACCGCGAGCGTGAGCGAGCGGCCCGTGGCAAAGGAACAGTATCTTGCGGCGACGGCACTAGGTCGAGGCGCCGCCGCGCAGAGGCTGGGCGCCCGGAGTGCGATCGCGGGTTCGAGGAGGGTGAACGACGAAACCACGGCGGGGCTGATGGAGACGATGTGCCGGATCCGGCAAAGCCAGCCGGAGTTGGGGAAGAGCGAGGCGCTGCGGCAGGCGGCGCTGTGTGCGCTGTTACAATCGGGTGTGCCGCCAAGCATCCGGTCGCGAGCCTTGATCCTGTTCCTGGTTGCCGCGTTGGCGGTGCTGGCTTACGCGCCGCTCTTCACCCAGCCTTTCGTGCAGGACGACTATCCCGACATCGAGATGGCTCGCGTATTCGGAGCGCCCACCGGTTTGGGCGCCATGCTGTCGCACCCCATCTTCCGGTATCGCGCCACCTGGTGGGTGATGGCCTACTGGACCGACCGGATATTCGGCTTCTCGCCGGCCGCCGCTTACTCCGTTACCATCGCGCTGCACATCGTGTGCGCCTGGCTGGTTTATGCGCTGGGAGCGTGGAAGGCCATCGGGTGGCGCGTGTCGGGGGCCGCGGCGGCGTTCTTTGCGGTGTATGAAGGCCATCAGGAAGCCGTGATGTGGTACAACTCCGCCCACGAGGAGCTGTTGTTCCTGTTCGGCGTCGCCGCCTTTCTGGCCTGGGTGAAGTTTCTGGACGGGGGCTCATGGCGCTGGTATGCCGCGTCGCTGGCGGCGTTTCCGCTAGCGCTCGTATCGAAAGAAACCGCGGTGGTGTTTGCGTTGCTGCTGCTCGTTCCGATGGCGCTACAAGGCCGCCGGCGGTTCGGATTGTGGCTGCCGTTTGCGCTGATGGCGGCGGTTGAAGTGTCGTTGCTTCTGGGCGTGCGCTCCTACTCGTTCCGTTTCCACGACGGCAGCTTTTCCCTGCACGCCCCATTCTGGATTACGTGGCCGGAGAGCTATCTGAGGCTGTTGTGGGTATGGGGCTTGTTGGCGATCGTGGCATTGCTGGGGCTGCGCGCCGTCCAGTATCGCCGCGCGGCGATACTGGCGGCGGTGTGGATCGGCATGGCGCTGGTTCCCTACAGCTTCATCACCTACATGCACCGCCTCCCCAGCCGCCACACCTATCTGGCCAGCGCCGGACTGGCCCTGCTGGTGGGCGCCGGATTTGTGGCGCTGCGCGACCGGGTGGGGCTGCGCTGGGCGCTGGCCGCGGCGTCGCTCGCCATCGCCGTGAACGTCGGCATCCTGTGGACCAAGAAGCGCCAGCAGTTTCTGGAGCGCGCCGCGCCCACCGAATGCCTCATCGCGCTGGCACGTCAGGTGAACGGCCCGATCTATATGCGGTGTTTTCCGGACCCAGGGATGATCGCCGATTCGGCCGTCCGCATGCGCGCCCCGGGTACGACGCTGATCTGGGACGCGGCCCGGGCCGGCGAGGCCAAAGCCGAGTTCTGCTACGTGCGGAAGTGAAGGGCGGCGCGCCTGCCATGCCGTTCACAAACTCAGCCGCAGGTAGATCGCGCCTGGAGTTGGATTGTCCTGGTAGGGGCCGGCTTCCACAAAGCCCAGGCCGCGGTAGAGATGGCCGGCCGAGGCCAGTTCAGCCAATTCCTGGCGCGCCGCTTCGTTTTCTTTAATAAAGGTCCTGTCGGTCATCCTTCCAAATTACCGGCGATTCCGCCGGCTGCCGCTACGTGGGAGACGAGCCCCGGGGCAGGATCGGTCCGGCCATCTCCCCACTGCCATAATGAAGCGTGGACAACCCGTGGCTGGCCATCCCGCTGGACGATTACGAAGGCCACATGGCGTCCGCGGGCGTCGAGCAGTCCGAGGCGCTGGCGGAACTGTTCGAGTGCGCGTTGCGGCGGACGCGGCCGGAATCGGTGACTATCCTGGGCGTGGCGGGCGGCAACGGCCTGCGCCGCATCTCGCCGGATGTGACCACGCGCGTGTGCGGCCTGGACATCAATCCGCGCTACCTCGAAGCCGTGCGGCGGCGCTACGGCGGTCTGCCCGGCCTGGAACTACATTGCGTGGATCTGTCGAAGGAGGCGGTGGGGCTGGACCCGGTCCGGCTGGTGCACGCCGCGCTGATCTTCGAACACGCCGGGCTGGACGGTTGTTTGCGGAATGCGGTGTCGATGGTGGCCCATGGCGGGAGCCTGTCGGTAGTCTTGCAGATGCCCAGTGCGCAGGCGCCCGGGGTGGGCGCCAGCCCGTACCCGGCTGTGCAGGCCCTGAGCGGGCACTTCCGGCTGGTGGAGCCGGCACAGCTTCGGGCCGCGCTGGAGGGTTACGGCTTCCGCCAGACGCGGGAAATCCTGCGTCCGCTGCCCGGCGGCAAGGCGTTCTGGATGGGCGTCTTCGAAGGGCCGCAGCCTACTTGAAGCCCCCGTCCACGACCGCCGTCAGCGGAACCACTTCCACATCGCCCTTAAGACGGTAGGGGTCCGTGCCGGGGTACACCAGCAGGCGGCGGGTCGCCTTGACGTCGTCGCAGGCCACATGAAAGCCGCGGCTGGGCGTGGGGCTGAGGGAGCGCTTCACCTCCACGGCCCACAAGTCCCGCGCACCTAGCTGCAATATCAGGTCGATCTCGGCGCCGGCCGAGCTCCGGTAGAACCACGCCTCGGTGCCGGGCGGGGCCGAAGCCACCAGGTTCTCGATCACGAAGCCTTCCCAGCTTTCCCCGGCGACCGGGTGGCCGAGCAGATCCTCGCGATCCGCAATGCCCAGCAGCGCATGCGCCACCCCGCTGTCGCGGACGTACACCTTGGGCGACCGCACCAGCCGTTTCCCGGCGTTAGCGGCCCAGGGCCGCAGGCGCCTCACCAGCAGCAGGTCCACCATTATGTCCAGGTACCGCGCCACGGTCTGCCCGCTCACCCCCAACGAGGCGGCGAGCCGCGCGGCGTTCAGCAGTTGTCCCTGATTGTGCGCCAGCATGCGCCAGAAGCGGCCCAGGGTTTCGGCGGGGATGCGCGGGCCGAGCATGGGGATGTCGCGCTCCAGGTACGTGGCGATGAATGAGCGGCGCCAATCGAGGCTGGCCGGGTCGTCCGGCGCAAGGAAGCTGTCCGGAAAGCCGCCGCGCACCCAGAGCCGGTCCGCGGTTGCGGGGTCGCCGGCGTGCACTTCGGCCGCCGTGAGAGGCGTCAACTCCAGATAGGAGATGCGCCCGGCCAGAGTCTCCGCCGACTGTTTCAGCAGTTCGATCGATGCCGAACCGAGCAGCAGGAATTGACCGGCGCGGATTCCCTTGCGCCGGCGCTGGTCGATGATGCCGCGAAGTGCCTGGAAGACTCCTGGCGCGCGCTGGATTTCGTCGAGGACCACCAGGCGGTTCTGGTAGCCTGACAGGAACAACTCCGGGTCGGACAGTTTGGCGCTGTCGGACGGCAATTCGAGATCCAGGTAGGTGGCCTTGTCGCCCAGTTCGTCGGCGATGGCGCGCGCCAGCGTGGTCTTGCCGGCCTGGCGGGGGCCACTCAGGCAGACTGCGGGGAAGCGTCCCAGCAGGTCCTTTAGCCTGGCGGTAGCGGCGCGGGTGTACATGCTTTCCGTCATGTCCTGACAAAACAACTGCTATTCATGCAATTATGCCATGATGTGGAAGAATTGCAAGGATAAATCGAGAGGCCAACCTAACCCCGCTCATTCTACAATAGTTACCAATGCCTCTTGAGACCCTGATCCTGGCCTCCCAATCGCCGCGCCGCGCGGAACTCCTGCGCCAGGCGGGAATTCCGTTTGTGGTTCGCGTGGCCCAGGTGGACGAGAACCCGCTGCCCGGCGAGCGGCCGGAGGAGTACGTCGTCCGCCTGGCCGAGAGGAAAGCCATGGCGGTGGAAGCGGCGCCGGAGGAAATCGTGTTGGGCGCGGACACCACGGTGGTGGTCGGTGGGGCGATGCTCGGCAAACCTTCCAGCCAAGCCGAGGCGCGCCACATGCTGGTGCGGCTCTCGGGGCGGCGTCACCAGGTGCTCACGGGGATTTGCCTCCGCTACGGCGGGCAGGTGGTGCGCGATTGGGCCGCTACCCAGGTGTGGTTCAGCGCCATGAGCCGGCGCGAGATCCGCGAGTACGCGGCCAGCGGCGAACCCACGGACAAAGCCGGAGCCTACGCCATCCAGGGACTGGCGTCGCGCTACGTGGAACGGATCGAGGGCTGTTATTTCAACGTGGTAGGGCTGCCGGTGGCGCTGGTGTACCACCACCTGCAGGTACTGAAGAAGACGGTCGGGGAACCATAGCCGAAGGAGCGGCGATCTCGTCCGGCCCTGAGAACAAACGGGCTAGCGACTGCCGCGGCCGCCCTTGGTGGGGGCCTTCTTGCCGCCCTTGCTGCCGCCCCTTCTGCCGCCACTCCTGCCGCCGCCACTCCCGCCCCTGCCCACCGGCCGCTGCGCCAGGAGCACGGGCACCGCCAGCAGGACGCTGAGCAAGCCGAGTCCCAAAACCTTCCGAATCATACCGCGCATAAACGCTCCTGTCTGTCTATGATTCCCGTTTGCGCCCAATTAGTTGCGTGAATCTTCGACGAAATGCTCAGAAAAGTCCGGCCAGGCGGGCGAGCCGCCACCCGCCGATGGGCAGAACCGTTACCCGCCTGTACGGGGCATGTTACGGGCGCGGACGCGGCAGCAGATCCCCGGCACCGCGCCCCAATCCCTCACCCACCTGCTCGGGGCCTGCCGCAGCGGCGCCGGAATCCAGTTCGCCGACCGGCCGCGACCCCTTGCGCGCCTTCGCAAGCCCTCTGCCGCCGCAGTCGGTCACGAGCTTGCAGCCAAAATACTTGTAGATTTTTACGACAAGCAGGTCTTATAATCTAGTTTAAGGCATCCTGTTGTGAATCCACATTAAGTTAAGGAGGGGAGAGTTGGAAAACTCATCCATACCCGTGCGGCCCAAGGTCACTATTGACGGCAATGAGGCCGCCGCATACGTCGCGCATCAGATCAACGAAGTCATCGCCATCTATCCGATTACGCCATCATCCAACATGGGCGAATGGGCGGACCAGTGGTCCGCCGAGGGCAAGACGAACATTTGGGGCACGATTCCCCTGGTGATCGAAATGCAGAGCGAAGGCGGAGCCGCCGGCGCCCTGCATGGGGCTTTGCAGGCCGGATCGCTATCCACCACGTTCACGGCCTCGCAAGGGCTGCTGCTGATGATCCCCAACATGTTCAAGATTGCGGGCGAACTCACCAGCACGGTGTTCCACATCGCGGCCCGCGCCCTGGCGACGCAGGCGCTCTCGATATTCGGCGACCACTCGGACGTGATGGCCGCCCGTTCCACCGGGTTCGCCATGATGTCGTCCAACTCGGTCCAGGAAGTCATGGACCTGGCGCTGATCTCGACGGCGGCCAGCCTGGAGGCGCGGCTTCCGTTCCTGCACTTCTTCGACGGTTTCCGCACGTCGCATGAAGTCGCCAAGGTGGAGCAACTCACCGCCGACGACCTGCGCGCCATGATCGACGAAGACCTGGTGCGCGCCCACCGCCAGCGGGCGCTCTCGCCGGACCGGCCGGTGATCCGCGGCACGGCGCAGAACCCCGACGTCTACTTCCAGGGGCGCGAAACCGTCAATTCCTTCTACCTGGCCTGCCCCGCCATCGTGCAGAATGCCATGGACAAGTTCGCCAAGCTGGTGGGCCGCCAGTATCGCCTGTTCGACTACGTGGGCGCCCCCGATGCCGAGCGCGTCATCGTCATGATGGGCTCGGGCGCCGAAGTGGCGCACGAAGCCGTCGAGGCGCTGGTGGCCAAGGGTGAGAAGGTCGGGCTGCTGAAAGTCCGCCTGTACCGGCCGTTCGCCGTCGAGACCTTCGTCAAATCGCTGCCGGCGTCGGTTAAATCGATCGCCGTGCTCGACCGTACCAAGGAGCCCGGCGCCACGGGCGAGCCGCTGTACTGCGACGTGATCACCGCCTTCGCCGAAATGGGCGTGAGCAAGCGTGTCATCGGCGGGCGTTACGGCTTGGCCTCCAAGGAATTCACCCCCGCCATGGTGAAGGGTGTGTACGACGAGTTGCTGAAGCCCTCGCCGAAGAACCATTTCACGGTGGGCATCAACGACGACGTCACCCACACCAGCCTGGATTACGACCCGGCCTTTTCGACCGAGGTTGCCGGCACCGTGCGTGCCATGTTCTACGGTCTGGGCGCCGACGGCACGGTGGGCGCCAACAAGAACTCGATCAAGATCATCGGCGAGGAAACCGATAACTTCGCCCAGGGCTACTTCGTCTACGATTCCAAGAAGTCCGGGGCCATCACCACCTCGCACCTGCGGTTCGGCCCCAAGCCGCTGCACTCCAGCTACCTGATCAACCAGGCCAATTTCGTGGCCTGCCACCAGTTCTCCTTCCTGGAACGCATCGACATGCTGAAGAACGCCGAGCCCGGCGCCACCTTCCTGTTGAACAGCACCTTCGGGCCGGACGAGGTCTGGGACCACCTGCCGCGCCTGGTGCAGCGGCAGATCATCGGGAAGAAGCTGAAGTTCTACGTGATCGACGGCTACGAAGTGGGCAAGCAGACCGGCATGGGCGGCCGCATCAACACCATCATGCAGACCTGCTTCTTCGCCATCAGCGGCGTGCTGCCGCGCGAGGAAGCCATCAATGCCATCAAGTACACCATCAAGAAGACGTACGGCAAACGCGGCGAATCCGTGGTGGCGAAGAACAACGCGGCGGTGGATGCCGC
>Ga0182027_10012984_pt1 | contig 11660 bp, 6 predicted proteins | sample 712E1DmetaG_FD_121300 | JGI IMG/M metagenome (GOLD analysis project Ga0182027, IMG submission 121300) | Permafrost microbial communities from Stordalen Mire, Sweden - 712E1D metaG (Illumina Assembly) | ecosystem: Environmental > Terrestrial > Soil > Wetlands > Permafrost | place: Sweden...
GTCATGTTTATTTTGCAGCGGCGAAATGCCGCAAGTGTGTGGTGCAATGCGCCCACTTTGTCGAGGATGCTCACCATCAAGCTTGTCCGGTCGTTGCCGGTGGGAGGACTGCATTGGCGGCCCAGCACGAGAAAGCGTGTCGCATTCGACGCGTTGTCCTGAATGTCCTGCTCCAAAACGCGCAGACCGTATTTTTCGGCGGCGAGGAGGCCGGTGATGGCGGCTGCGTTGCGGACGGTCTTTCCCGCCGTATGCGCCACCAGCTCGGCCGAACGTGCATTGGAGGATGTTTCCAAAATTTCGGCGCGCGGCAGATTCTTTTGCACCCACGACCGGCACTGCCCCAAGGCCTGCGGATGCACGTAAAGACGCCGGATGTTCTCCAGTTTGCACCTGGCGGCCAGACAATATTGTATCGGCAGGACAATTTGCGAAACGATCTTCAGTTCGCTGTCCACGAACATGTCGAGCGTGTGCGTGACGATGCCTTCGGTGGTGTTCTCGACGGGCACAACAGCGTAATCCGCGCGGTTCCTGCTGACCTCTGAGAACACGTCGGCGATGGTCTTTTGCGGGGTGTAATTAAGGCTGGAACCGAACTTTTGTATCGCTGCCTGATGCGTGAACGTCGCCTCCGGGCCGAGATACGCGATGGTCATGGTCTTTTCGAGCGCCAGTGCGCTGGACATGATTTCGCGGTAAACCGTGCGAAGCTGGTCATTGGTCATCGGCCCCTGATTGAGGCGGCAGATGCGTTCGAACACGGCGCGCTCGCGGTGCGGCGCATAAATCTCCTCGCCGGCCTTCAGCTTGATGTTGCCGATGGCCAGCACCTGCTTCGTGCGCTCGTTGAGCAGCCGGACGATGTGCGCGTCCAGCCTGTCAATCGCCTTGCGATGTTCGGGAATGTTCACAATGAAGGTAGAATGCAGAATCGGGAGGGAAGAATCAAACCTGTTTCGCGCGGCAATTTATTGGCACACGGCAGCAAGCCCCAATCCCAAAGGGATTGAATCATTCAGCCCAGGGTTGCGAGGAACGAGCTACCCTGGGTCACAAAAGAAATTTCTTCACCAACCCTGAAAGGGTTGAATCAAATCAGCTCGCGACGCGCTCAATCCCAAACATACCGTTCATCGAATTCAATTTCGTAACGTTTCAACAATTGCCGAAGCTCATCTTGAAACGAAACCTTGCGATGATGTTCCTCTTGGCTGGCGATATAATTTCGTGCTGATTCGATTTGCGAAAAACCAACGGAGAAAATTCCATAACCGTTCTGCCACGCGAAATCCTGCAGGTCTGCGTTCTTGGTTTTTAGCCATAGCGACGAACCACGTTTTACTTCTTTGATCATTTCCGCCGGATTGCGGGTGCGCGACAACGCGCAGAGAAAATGAACGTGATCTTCCACACCGCCCACGATGATGGGCTGGCAATCGAGATGGGTCAGAATGCCGCCGAGATAACGATGTAATTCCTCGCGCAACGCCCGGTCGCGTAGAAGTGGTCGGCGGTCTTTGGTGGAGAAAACGGTGTGGACCAAAATTTTTGCCAGCGATTGAGGCATGAAATGAGAATGAACGAAAGACGATGTTGATTCAACCCTTTCAGGGTTGGCGATTTCTTTTGTTTTGACCACCCAGGGTAGCCCGCTACGCGGTCAACCCTGGGCTGAGTGATTTTCATCCCGTTGGGATGAAACAAACAAATACCACCTGTGATTGGACAATTTTAAGGATTGTTTTGCGTTGCGTCATCTATCCCCGCCTTTTGACCGTCGCCTTCCGCCTTCAACGCCAGTTGCTCCGGCGGAGTAGTGGCCAGACCGGGCGCGGTCGGTTTTTGGATGGTGATGCGGCGGAGTTCATCCGCAGCGGGCAAATCTTCCCGACTGCGCAGGCCGAAGTATTCAAGAAACAGCGCGGTCGTGCCGTAAGTCGGCGGGTGGCCCACAACGTCGGCGCGGCCAGCGGTCTCCACCAATCCGCGTTCCATGAGCGTCTGCATCGTGGTGTCCACGTTTACGCCACGAATCTGTTCGACTTCGGCGCGCGTGATGGGTTGGCGATAGGCGATGATGGCGAGTGTTTCCAGCGCAGGCTGCGAAAGCCGTGTCGGACGCGCCTTCACGCCGACGAGCGACTTCAACCACAGCGCATATTCAGGCTGCGTGACGAATTGCCACGAACCGGCCACGCACGCGAGGCGATAACTGCGCGCGGCAGTTTCGTGTTCACGCGCCAATTCCTCGAGCGCGAGCGTCAGCTCGGTGTCTTTGATTTTGCCCAGCGATTTGGCCGTGGCGTCGGCGTCTTCCGCTTCGGCGGCGTGGGTGAGAACTTCGCGAAGTTCCTTCACGCTTAACGGCTTTTGCGCGGAGAACAAAAGTGATTCCAAAATAGATTTAAGTTCCATGTTATTGAGGTTGTGAGGCACTGGGCGTCGGGCTTGAGGCGCTCGCTTCGATTGCGGTTGTAGGCACGGCATTCATGGCTTACATACTGGGCGGAAGAACTCCATAAAAAATAAAACACAACATTCCTAAGAAAATAAGAATAATAATTGAATAAAGAATTAAATCAGGAATTGATTTCCATTTTTGTCTAAACAAAACAAGTGCGTAAACCAGTCCCACCACCATTCCAATTGCCCAAGCAATTTTTACTAGCAAATATTTCATTTCCTCACTGAATCTAAAAACTAATTGGGCAATTACCACAGTCACAACGAGAATCATCACCATTGAGGCAGAAAACATGAATGGTAGAGAAGCTTTATCTCGGGGGAATTCAATTTTCATGTTCTTACGATTCAATTGAATTGCTGGGCGCTGGGCTTGAGGCGCTCGCTTCGGTTGCGGTTGCGGGCGCGGCGATTGATGTAGTCGCGCAACGGATTTCTATTTCGGCAAAAGGTTCGGGCTGAACGCAGATGAGTTGTTTCAGGCGAATCAATTCGAGCAGCGCGAGAAAAGTGCAGATGACTTCCGAACGGCTGCTGGCGCTCTCGAACAATTCGCCGAACCGCACGCTGCCGCGTTCGGCCAGGATGCGGCGCAGATGCTCGATTTTTTCGCTGACCGTCCATTTGTCCTCGAAAATGTCCTTGGAAGCGTCGCGATGACCGAAACGCTGGAGAACACCGTTGACGGCATTGAGCAGATCAAAAATCGAAACGTCCGGCTTTGGCGCAGGCGCGGTGCTTTCAAACTCCAATTTCCCCGGCACGCGCGGATAGATATTTTCCTGTTGCGCTTCGAGGACTTGCAGGTGCGCGGCGGCGTCCTTGAATTTTTTGTATTCGACAAGCTGGCGGATGAGTTCCCAGCGCGGGTCTTCGCCTTCCTCCTCACCTTCGACCAGCACCTGCTGGTCCACAGGCAGCAGTTCGCGGCTTTTAATGTACATGAGCGTCGAGGCCATGACGAGGAATTCGCCGGCGATTTCGAGGTCGAACTCGCGCATGAGGTCAATGTATTCGATGAACTGCGTGGCGAGCTTGGTGAGGTTGACCTCATAAATGTCCACTTCCTCCTTCTTGATGAGGTAAAGCAGCAGGTCGAGCGGTCCTTCAAAAACCTCGAATTGAACTTTGTATTCGGACATGTGATTGAACTGCGAAAATTCTAGGACGGGTGCGCAAGGTTTGCAATGGCGGAGCGGGTTTTTCGGCAAATCATTTTTAGGAAATCATATCCGCGAATCAAAAAAACGCCGTAGGCGTGACATCTCTGTAGAAAACAAATTCCCCCAAATTTTTAGCTCCGTAGGAGCGATATCATCCAGAAGATAAACAGAATATGCCGCTCCTACGGAGCTTTAGAAATATTTTGTGGCTGGAAACTACAAAGATGCCGCACCTCCGGTGCTAAATAGCCAACAGCAGTTTCTTAATTTCCTTTAACCGCGCGCCGACCTGTTTCTTTGTCAGTCGCGGAAATTTTCCGCCGAGCGTGATGAAATCGCCATGACGCGTGAGCATCAGCTTGTCTTCCTTAACTTCGATGACCGTCACGGATTTTTCACTGGCAAGAATTTTCAATTCAGCTACTTGCAGCAACAATTCAACCGCCGATGGCAGCGGGCCAAAGCGGTCGCGCAGTTCCTTTTGCAAACTTTCCAGCGCGGATTTTTCATTCGCCTGTGCCAGCTTGCGGTAGATTTCAATGCGGTGCTGCGGTTCGGTGACGTAGTTGTGGGGTAAGTCCGTAGTCAATGGTTCGTAGTCAGTAGCTACGGACGACTGACTACCAACTGCTGACTCGTTCAAAAAATCCAATTTCACGCTCACTGTCACGCGCGGCCTCACCTTTTCACCTTTCAACGCACTGACGCTTTGCTTGAGCAACTGACAGTAAAGTTCGAAACCGACTGCGGTGATGTGGCCGCTTTGTTCAGAGCCGAGCAGATTGCCTGCGCCGCGGATTTCGAGGTCGCGCATGGCGATTTTGAATCCGCTCCCGAGCGTGGAGTATTGCCGGATGGCGCTGATGCGTTTGCGCACGTCGGTCAGCAGGCTCACGTGGCGCGGCAACAGCAGGTAGGCGTAAGCCTGGTGCTTGTAACGCCCGACCCGCCCGCGCAACTGGTAAAGATCGCTCAGACCGAATCGGTCGGCGTGGTCAATGATGATGGTGTTCGCGTTCGGAATATCGAGGCCGCTCTCGATGATGGTCGTCGAAAGCAAAACGTCCGCTTCGCCATTGACGAATTTCGTCATGACGTCTTCGAGTTCGTCTGAATCCATCTGGCCGTGGCCGACGACGATGCGCGCGTGCGGTAAAAGCCGTTTCAACCGGTCTGCCATTGTCTGGATCGTCATCACGCGGTTGTGCAGGAAGAAAACCTGTCCGCCGCGATTTATTTCGCGCTGGATGGCGTCGCGGATGACACGTTCGTCGAATTGCGTGACGATGGTCTCAACCGGCAGCCGGTCGTGCGGCGGCGTTTGAATCGTGCTCATGTCGCGAGCGCCGGTGAGTGCGAGGTAAAGCGTGCGCGGAATCGGCGTGGCGCTCAACGTGAGCACGTCCACGAGCGTGCGGAGTCGCTTGAACTTTTCCTTGTGCAACACGCCAAACCGCTGCTCCTCGTCAATGACAACCAACCCCAAATCTTTGAACGCAATGTCGTCCTGCAACAGCCGGTGCGTGCCGATAACGATGTCCACTCCGCCCGCTGCCAAATCCTTTACCACGCGTTGCTGCTGGCGGCGCGTGCGGAAGCGCGAGAGCAATTCGATCCGAATCGGATAATCCGCCATGCGTTCGCGGAACGTGTTGAAATGCTGCTGTGCAAGAACCGTCGTCGGCACGAGCGCAGCGACTTGTTTGCCGTCCATCACGGCCTTAAACGCGGCGCGAATGGCGACTTCGGTCTTGCCGAAACCGACGTCGCCGCAAATCAAGCGGTCCATCGGCTTGGGTTTTTCCATGTCGGATTTTGTTTCCTGAATCGCGCGCCATTGATCCGGCGTTTCTTCAAAAATGAATGCGCTCTCAAATTCACGCTGCCACGGCAAGTCTGGCTTGAACGCATGGCCGGCCTTCGACTCGCGCACGGCCTGGATTTGCAGCAGTTCGGCGGCGACATCACGCACGGCGCGTTCAGCCTGTTCCTTCGCTTTGCGCCAACGCGCGCTGCCAAGCGTGTTCAAAGGCGGATGCGCCTTGCCCGCGCCGACGTATTTGCTGACCAGATGCGCCTCGGTGACGGGCACATAAAGTTTCGGCGGTTCGTCGCCGGGATGGGTAGGTGCGTATTCGATTACCAAACATTCGGTGCCAGATTCATTTTCGGTAGGGACGCGCTGCTGCGCGTCCTGGCCGACCGGCAGGCCGGCCCTACCGGATTTGGCTGTTGTCGTGGGCAGGTTTTTCAGACCGAGAAAACGGCCAATGCCGTATTGGATGTGGACGACGAGGTCGCCTTCTTCCAGTTCGGTAAAATCAATGTCGAGCGCGGAGCGGGTGGCGAGCGCGTGCGGCGATTTCAACCGGCGTGGACGCTGGATTTTGTAGCGGCCAAAAATCTCCGCATCGGTGACGACGACGAGCCCGGCTTCATCGCAGAGAAAACCGCGTGCGAGAGAGCCGAGATGAGTCGAAAGTCCAATGTCCAATGTCCAAGGTTGTTCGCGCGCGCCAGACTTTGGACTTTGGACCTCGGACCTTGGACTTTCTGCAAGACCCAATTCATTCCAGATTTCCGAGAACCGCTGCCGTTCGCCGTCGTTGTTGCAGAAAATGTGAACGTCATAATTTTGGCGGAGCCAGCGATGCAGTTGGTTGAAAAATTCGCGGCGCTGCACCTCGGCAATTTGCAATTCCGGTGCGTGGTCGGTCAAAGGACGATAAGCATCGAGTGATGCGAATTGTAAATCCTGTTGGGAGGGACTGCGTGTCGCAGTCCCTGATTCATGGGACGGCAACATGCCGTCCCTCCCAACGGAGGTTTCTCCAACTTGAAGTAACGTCATGCCTTTCTTGACTGCTTCGATTTGCAATTCTTCCCACGAAATAAAAAACGGATCGTTTTCAGGGATTTGCTGCGCATATTCAGCGGCACGGGCGGCGAGTTGCTCCGGTTCGCACAAGAGAAACATTGTCTCCGGTGGCAGATGGTCGAGCAAGGTTGCCAATCCTGTTTGATTCTGACTTCTGAATTCTGACTTCTGAATTCTGCCCTTGAGAATTCCCAGTTCACCTGCCGGCGGCGAGGTGACGGAAACAATTTCTTCGCGCGAAATTTGCGTGAGCGGATCGAAGTGGCGGAGCGATTCCAATTCGTCGCCGAAAAATTCGAGTCGCACCGGCCACGGACTGGTCAGCGGCCAAACGTCGAGAATGCCGCCGCGCAAGGCGATTTCGCCTTTCTGCGTGACCTGGGCTTCGGGTTCGTAGCTTTGCTCTTCAAGCCATTCGATTAAATCGAGCGGAGCGATTTTGTCCCCGAGTCGCAGCTTGCGCGTGCGTTTTTGAATTTCACCCGGCGGAAAGGTTTTTTGGAGCAAAGCCGTAACGCTTGTCACCACGATCTTGGACTTTGAACTTTGGACTTTGGACTCCGCTGTCAGCGCAACGAGCGTTTGAAGGCGGTCGCTGATGGTGTCGGCGTGCGGTAATTTGCCTTCGTGGGGAAGAACTTCCCATGGCGGATAGAACAGTGGCGATGAGCCGAGCCAGGTTTCGATGTCCTGCTGGAAACTTTCCTGCGTTTTCAGGTCTTCGACAACAACGACGATTGGCCGGCAGGGGAAGATTTTTTGAAGCAGAACGGCAAAAAACGGCTGCGCAGCCTGGCTGACGCCGGCGCAGGACAACACTCCGCCATTCTCCAATCGCCGCGCGAGGGACTGCACAGCGGGGGATTGCACGATGTCAGCGAACAAATGGCTTGCCGCCGACGCTGTCGCGTTTTGCGCCAAGCTGGGACAAAGGTCGCAGCGACATTGCAAACCGTCAAGCGGTTGAATGATTCGGGAGTGTCTTAATTTGAATTTTAAATTGAAAGCCGGAGCGCGAGTTGTCCCAACTCGCAGCATTTTTGACCAATCCAGCCGCTGCGGATTGAGGACAGTCCGCGCGCCGTGACAAATTAAGACACTGCCAATGATTCTGTTTGACCTTGTTACTTTTGTCCGCTCAACCTTTTGGCGCATGAGTGAAAACATCATTGCGCCAAATCCATGGATGTTGCTGCCCTTTGTGCTGTTGCTGGGCGCGATGTCGCTCGCGCCATCGCTCGCGGGCAACTGGTGGTCGCGGCATTATCCCAAAATCGCGCTTGGTCTGGGGGCCATCACACTGGGCTACTACCTTTTTGTTCTGCAGGCGCCAGACCGCGTGCTTCACGTGGCGCACGATTATGTCAGCTTCATTGTGCTCATCGGCTCGCTGTTTGTGGTTTCCGGCGGCATTCGCATCCACGTGAAAGGCGAGGCGACGCCGCTGGCCAATGTTATTTTTTTGTTCGTCGGCGCGGTCGTTGCGAATTTTTTGGGCACGACCGGCGCATCCATGCTCCTGATTCGTCCGTGGATTCGGATGAACAAATACCGCGTCACGGCGCATCACATTGTTTTCTTTATTTTCATCGTTTCAAACATTGGCGGCTGTCTGACGCCCATTGGCGATCCGCCATTGTTTCTCGGCTATTTGCAAGGCGTTCCGTTTTGGTGGGTGGCGGAACATTGCTGGCCGATGTGGGTGGTGGGCGTCGGACTCCTGCTGGCAATTTTTTACGTCGTGGACCGGCTCAACTTTATTCGCGCGGCGCGGGAAATTCGCGAAAAGGAAGCAGGACATGAAACCTGGAAGTTCGACGGGCTGGCAAATCTGGCTTTTCTGGCTGTCATTCTTGGCGCGGTGTTCATCAGCAAGCCGGTTTTTCTGCGCGAAGCGGTCATGCTTGCCGCCGCGTTCGGCTCTTATTTCACCACCGAAAAAACGGTGCATGAGGCGAATTGTTTCCATTTCCATCCAATTCAGGAGGTAGCCGTTTTATTCATCGGCATTTTTGCGACAATGCTGCCCGCGCTCGACTGGCTTGGCGCCAACGCGCGTGTGTTGCTTGGCCAGAATCCTGCGCCGGAAGTTTTTTATTGGGGGACCGGCGCGCTCTCCAGCACGCTCGACAACGCGCCGACGTATCTCGGTTTTTTAAGCGCGCTTTTCGGAACGAGCGGCGCGAATGAAATCGGAGAACTGTTAAGCCGGCACTCATTGAGCCTGATTGCCATCAGTGTGGGCGCGGTGTTTTTCGGCGCGGCCACTTACATTGGAAATGGGCCGAATTTCATGGTGAAAGCCATTGCGGATCATGAAAAAATCCCCACACCGACGTTTCTGGGATTTATTTTAAAATTCGCGCTGCCGTTTTTGCTGCCAGTGCTGGCGGCAATCTGGCTGATCTTTTTCCATGGCTGATTTAAAACATTTTCTTTGCGCGCGGCGTCTGTTTGCGGAAAAGTAACCCTGTTCAGCTTGAGAATCAGAATGCGCACACTGTACAACATCCTGTTTGCGGTTTTTTTTGTGCTGACGTCGCCGTATTACTTCATGCGAATGTGGCGGCGTGGCGGCTGGCTTTCGGGATTTTTCGAGCGTTTTGGGTACTATGACCGGGACCTCAGACAGCGGCTCACCAACCGCCATGTGCTCTGGCTTCATGCTGTCAGCGTCGGCGAAGTCAATCTTTGCACGCAGTTTATCCGGGTGCTCGAGCCACGCATGCCCAACATCAAAATCGTCGTTTCAACCACCACGACGACTGGCATGACCGAACTGAGCCATCACTTGCCGGGGCACATCAGCAAAATTTACTATCCGGTTGACAGCCGGAAATCTGTCAACCGCGCTCTGGGCGTGATCAGACCCGCAGCCATTGTGCTCGTTGAGGCGGAGATCTGGCCAAACTTCATTTGGCGCGCGCGTGACCTTCATATTCCGTTGTTTCTGGTTAATGCGCGATTGTCCGATCGTTCCTATCGCGGGTACAAGCGATGGGGATTTTTGTTCCGGCCGCTGTTCGCTTCGTTCGCAGGCGTCGGCGCCCAGAACGAAGCCGACTCTGAACGTTTGCGCGAAATTGGCTGCCGGCCAGAAGCGGTCCGCGTGGTGGGCAATTTGAAATTCGACGCCGCCAAACTCGATGGACCCCGCACACTCGATGTGCCGGCGCTGTTCCGGCAAATCGGTGTGCCGCCTGACGCGCCGGTTTTGGTCGGCGGCAGCACCCACGCGGGCGAGGAGATTGTTTTGGCGGAGATCGCACAGCGATTGCGCGTGTTGTTCCCAAAACTTTTTCTGGTGCTCGTGCCGCGGCATTTTGAGCGTTGCAAGGAGATTGGACGCGAATTGCGCGAGCGCGGCGTGAAATTTGTTTATCGCAATCGAGTTGCTGCAAACATGCGGTTTCAAGATGGCCAGGTTGAGTGTCTGCTCGTTAATACGACCGGCGAGTTGCGATTTTTTTATGAACATGCGACGGTTGTTTTTGTTGGCAAAAGCCTTACAGCGGTCGGCGGGCAAAATCCAATTGAGCCGGGCGCAGTGGGCAAAGCCATGGTGTTCGGACCCAACATGCAAAATTTCGCCGGCATTGCGCAGAGTTTTGTCGCTCAAAATGCGGCGATTCAGGTGGATAACGCAGGGATGCTGGAACAAGCGATAGCTGAACTGCTTGCAGATGAAAAGCGGCGCGCGGAATTGGGGCATAACGCGCTGCGGGTCGTTCGCAAAAATATGGGCGCCATTGTCCGCACTGTGGACATCATCCTGGAAAATCTCAAGGGCCGCGGAATTTACATTGTATCAGAAAAGTAATTTTATCATGAGGTTTTCCCCGCTTGACGAGACGAGGCGTGCTTTTCATATTCACGACCGCTTTCGGTCTATGAACTGGGAGTGTTGAGTGAGTATGTCGAAATCAAAAGTTCGCAAAGCCGGGGCAAATTCCACCCTCAAAAAGAGAGCGCAAGCTGCTGCACTAATCGGACGGCATCGTGTTGGATCTCCCGCGGCCAGGTTTTTCAATGACATTCTGTCAAATGCGCCCACCGCGGCTCTTTCAGAAAAGATGAGGGAACTCGTCCGCCTTGCCAAGGAGCAGGGGTATTTGACTTACAGCGATATCAGCGACGCGTTGCCGGGAAATGTCACGGAGCCGAAGCAATTGGATGAAATTATCAACAAGCTGCGAAGCCTGGATATCGAAATCATGGATCAGGCCGAGGTGGATCGCGTCAAAACCAGTGAGTCCGACGAAGATGACGCGAGCCGGCTCGATGCGCTCGATGATCCGGTGCGGATGTATCTCAAACAGATGGGGCAGGTGGCGTTGCTGACGCGCGAACAGGAAGTGTTGATTTCCAAACGGATTGAGGCCGCTGAAAACGAAGTGCGCAAAATCATTTACGGTTTCGGCTTCGCCGGCAAAGAGCAAATCGCTCTGGCTGAAAAACTGGCGGCAGACCCGCCGCGCGAGCGATTCGACCGCGTTGTTCTTGAGAAAAAGGCGAACAATCGCAATGCGCACCTTCGCGCGCTTCGCAGACTCATCAAACAGGTTCACAAAATTGACCGTGAGGCGGATCGTAAATACACACTGTGGCGGGATTCCAGGGCCAAAGCCCAACGCAGTCGCGCGCTGGCGGCGTTCAAACGTCTCAATCAAAAACTGCAGGGCACGTTTCACAAATTTTACTACAAGCAAAATATCATTGAAGAAATGACGCTTGTCGCGGAAAACATTTACGACAAGTTTCATTGCAGCCTCCGCGCCCTGGCCGAGACCGAAAGGCAGCGCGAGTCCACCGCGCAGCGGCACCTCGTCGAGGCCGAACGGCAAAAGATCAAGGCGCTCGAAGAGTTTGTGCGGATGCCGCATGCGGATTACCTCAAGATATTTGACCGGATGCGCGAATTTTCCAATAAAGCGCTCCAGGCAAAGACTGAAATGGTTGAGGCCAATCTGCGCCTTGTCATTTCCATCGCAAAAAGATACACGAATCGCGGCCTGTCATTTCTCGATTTGATTCAGGAGGGGAACATGGGACTGATGAAAGCGGTGGAAAAATTCGAGTATCGCCGCGGCTATAAATTCTCCACTTACGCGACATGGTGGATTCGCCAGGCCGTCACGCGCTCCATTGCCGAC
>Ga0182027_10012985_pt1 | contig 11660 bp, 11 predicted proteins | sample 712E1DmetaG_FD_121300 | JGI IMG/M metagenome (GOLD analysis project Ga0182027, IMG submission 121300) | Permafrost microbial communities from Stordalen Mire, Sweden - 712E1D metaG (Illumina Assembly) | ecosystem: Environmental > Terrestrial > Soil > Wetlands > Permafrost | place: Sweden...
ATCGAGCAGCTTGAGCTCGTCAATCTGTTCGTTGATCCACTTCAGATTCTGCAGGCGCTTGTCCTCCTCGTACATAATCCTGGCGAGTCCGGCGCTCAGGCCGGACGGATTGAGCAAGCAAGCGAACGGCGCCATGTATTTTTTCACCAGCACCGCGTCCAATGCTGCTGGCGACAACCATTCCATTTCATCGATCCTTGGCAGGCGATTGCCCCACACAATCATCGGAGCCATTGCGACGATTTCCGGATCGGCCGGTGGCGGCTTCTCTGCAGGTTTTACTAGCGTTGGGCTCCAGACTTGTAGCGTGGAGGCGATCCGACTGGCGAGCATCAACGAAAGTTTCAGTCTTTCCGGAATCTTGGCGGCGCTCGCAGAGGAGGGAGCATCCATGCTCGTGGGTACCACATGCGTAGCCAAACTGTCCGGGAGCGCAGATTCCTGCGCCGCTCTCCCACGCGCGCTCAACATCAGAACAAGAACAAACAAAGCGCCTCGGACGCTGGCATGCCGGGTCATCAACGAATAGGACCGCAGAAACTTCAGAATGTTTCGCGTGAAGGGCTTGCCCATCGTGCTGGCATCCGCCGTGCTATCGGTTGGCGTTCCGGAAAGGCATCCTGCCCTTGCCAACGCCGATCTACCAAATTGTGAATCTGATCACCCCCGTATTCTTCGCGGTACCGATCTTTTTGCATCGCGCGGTTGGCCGTAAGGTGAACGGATTCGCAGCGACGCTGGTTTACCCCTGCGCACTGGTCGCAACGCAGCCCAAATCTTCAGCCGACAAACCCCGAGAGAAGGTCTTTGCCTGACAGGCAGGGTGAGGCTCGTCTTACTTCAAGAGATACGGCTTGGTGTCGATGAGCCGAAGTCCAGGGATATGGGCGAAGTGGCGAATATTGGTCGTAGCGACATCAAACCCATAGTGCAGGGCGGTAGCCGCGATGAGCAGGTCATGTCGATGATCAGTCCCATTTGGATTTCATCGGGCTGAAGTTGTTCTTGGCCGCCTTCAGATCGCGCTCGAAGCGGACGGCCTCCTCGGCAGGGACCTGGGCCAGGGTCGGCCATTGAGAATGACCCTTTGATTCGTTCCCGGCTTGCGAGCGACCAGGAAGCCCGAGGCGATGCCGCCCAAGCCGACGGCCGTGAGGATAATAGGAATCCCCGTACGAAGGCTGCCGGCCATGGTCCATGCATTGACAGTTTTTCGCGGATCGGGAATCATGGATGCGACGGTCATAACCCCCGATGATCACACCAATCCTTCTGCGTACGCGCTCCCTTGACGAGCCCGGTGAGGGAATACCGCACTCCGGGATCTGCGAGGGGGCCGTAGGGAAACCGACGGTCCTGCCTTAATAGGAAAAAGCATGTCCGTGGCACAGATTTCGTGATGTTCTCAGTATCGGACCTTGGCAGGTCGGTCGCGTTCTACCGCAAGGTCCTTGGCCTGCGTTGTGAAATTGAGAGCATCGAATATCAGTGGGCAGAGTTCGACTGCGGCAATGTCACTCTTTCGCTGCGGGGAAATGCTGTGCCGAACGAAGCCAGCGCGGGTGGCCAAATCGCACTGGCCGTCGAAGACGTTCTCGAAGCCTATGACGAGATCATGGCAGCTGGTCTCCGCGTGGAGATGGAACCCATCGACAGCGGATTTTGCGTTGCCCTGAAGGTCCGCGATCCCGACGGCAATTTGGTCATCCTGCATAGACGGACTGATGGCACTTATGGTCAGAACCAGAATGTGCCGGCCAAGGCGGCGCTACAGAACCCAGCCAGCGTCACGCCGGATTCTGGCGCATCCGTGGCGTCGCCGCCCTGCGCTGCAGGTCGATGACGGTGGACGAAATATGAAAATGCCCAGTCTAGAATTGAGACCTCTCCGAGTGGAGGACGAGCGTTCTTTCAAAAGTGCGGTCAAGGAATTTGCTGACCAGACACCTCCGTGGCAGTTCGCGTTTCATTTCGACCCATCAGGCGACTTCTCCGAATACGTCAGAAAGTTAAACGCCTGGTCGCGGGGTCTTGAGCTTGCGGAAAGGTTCGTACCAAACAGCTACTACGTTGGCGTCGTCGACGGCGCAATCATCGGCCGGGTGTCGATCAGGCATGAACTGAATGACTTTCTGAGGCGGGTCGGCGGGCACATCGGCTATGGAGTCATCCCGACCGAGCGACGGCGCGGCTATGCCACGGAGATGCTCCGGCGGGCGTTGCCCATCTGTGCCACGCTCGGAATCAGAAGAGCGCTGGTCACGTGCGATGCCGACAACATCGGATCACGGAGAGTGATTGAGAAATGTGGCGGGTGCTTCGAAGGCCTGACCGACCACCCGGACCTTGAAGTCCAGAAACGACGCTATTGGATCTCCACGGAGCAGTCCGGCGCAACGACACCGATCCAAGACGGGCCGATGCAGACGCCGTTGCGGACGCTGGGCAATATCACGCCGGTTTCTGCTGGCGCACTCGTCGCGCCGCCGTCCGGTGCCGAGGGGGCTCGCGTTAGCCGAAAGAAATGAAGCCGATCGCGATAGTCTTAAACGGCGCGTCGAGTGCTGGGAAGGGCGCCATCGCCAGAGCAATTCAGGAACTGGCCGGGAAGCCAGTCCTGCATGTCTCGTTGGACATGTTTACCGACATGTTTCAGTTTGAGCGTGTCCATGAGCAAAAACCGTATGCGATGGAGGTCGACACGTCCGCTCATTCCCCGACAGAGAGTGAGGCCGCCATTCTCAGATTCATTGAGGACGCGGAGAAGGCTCAGCGTTGAATAGATGATGGCCGAGTGCTGGCCCGCCTCAGGGTGCCCGATGAACAGACAGTTCTTTTTGTATGCCAGACAAGATCGGTTGCTCTGTCTTTAGAGACTCTCAAAACGTAAAAACGACTTGCGGATAGCAATAGAAACCTGTATATACGTACAATATGGTCACCGAAAAACTGAAGGAACTGGCGGAGATGGAGGCGAAAGCGGACGAGATTAGAAAGGCGATCGAGCTAGAGCGCGCGAGTGAACTCGCGCGCCTGCCGGAACAATACGGTTTCGCGAGCATGCGGGAGTTCATCGGCGCGCTCAAAGCCATTGCCGGTAAGAAACGCAGGGCAAAGACGAAGGGGCGCAAGAAGCGCGCCCGCATCACACCGGAGTTGAAAGAGAGTATTGTGAAGGCACTCAAAGGGAAGAAAGCAGCCACTGCCATCGCAGAGGAGCTCAGCGTCTCGGTCGCGAGCGTCAACCTGATCAAGAAAGCTGCGGGGCTGGTCAAGGCTCGAAAATAGCGCGGCGCGCCGCGAAGCACGATTAGTGTCAGGCGGCAATCCAGCGAGATTAGCCGTCAATGTTTGCTCGACGCGTTTTTGGCGCGGATGACGAGGATCGATTGGGGCAGAGAGGGTCTGGACGGATAATATTACCCAATTGCCCAACGGGGTCATTTCGCAGGTTTTGACCGCTTCCGGCTCGGTCGGCTGGAACTCTCACAAGCGATTGCACAGGTGCAACTACCTGCATTTTCGTAGAGCGGGTCCGGAAACAATATACACGATTCGAATCCCGGTGCGAAGATCAGCGTTGCCAGTTTTGCGATCGCGGCGTCAGGGGGCGAGGACGGAAGCCGGGGTTTGTCTAGCCCGGCTCGGTCGAAATGCCAGATTGTTCGTCGTTGTCTCGTTTCCCATCGCCGGCATCGGCGCGTTTCGGACGCGAGGCGCGATCATCGTGCCGATCAATATCGTGTCCTTCGACGCGAGTTTCTCCCCCGGCAGCGGTCGCAGGTCCACATCGACGATGTGTTCTCTCCAGCCCTGCGGCAGCATAGCGGCGACCGTAAGCAAACCCAGCGGAGGCATCCGGCGGCCGTCTGGCGCAACATTAGGTAGGTGATCACCCCACATTCGCTCGCTTGCCACAGACGGCACGTCGCGCTAATAAAGTAAATGTTCCAACCAGCCATGGAGAAGACATTTGCCGAACTATTCTGCAGCCACCGCCGTCTCCAACCTCGGCAATACCACGAGGTGATGTTTCGGTGCTGCCTGTATCGGAGAACACTGATCTTCAGTCATCTTCTGGCTGTTTTCTCACGCAGTTACTTCAAGGCGGACCACGAATTGATTTCCAGAGTCGGCTTGCTCACGAAACCAGAGACTTTGGATGACGAGATAGACATCTTCTATAATGATTCTACCAACCGCAGCTTCCTACACCGTGTGCTGCGCCTCAGGGTATCCGCACGGCGTGTGCAGCGACTTTTCGATGCGTTCTCCAAAGTGCCCCAGTTGCAGAAGCCAGGCTAAGGCATTGCGGCTGCCTGTTCTATCATCTTGCGCCACCCCTCGGGCGTAAGCGTGGCGCGTTGGGCTTCGGCGGCGGCAGCGCAGACCAGCCGCCGCAGAGGCGCGACCGCCATGATTTCCACCGCCGCTTGCGGCTGGCCCGCCCGCGCCAGCGCCGCAAGCTTTTCGCGACGCCAATCGGCCGAACATGGCTGCCGGCTGGCAACAGCCTGCAGTGCCTCTTCGCCCGCCTGGCAGATTTCAGCGAGCGCTTGCAACAGCGGCGCGATTTCCTTCACACGCGATGAATGCGGCACCAGATTCTGAGCGACCGCTTGTGCAGCCATCCGCCAGGCGGCCAGCTGCCGCGCCAACGCCGCCGCTGCTGCCGGGTCCCGTTCGCCCGGACCAAACAAGAACCGGTCCACACGCCGGGCAAAATCGCGAGCGACCGGGCTGTCGGGTCTCGCGCAGTCGGCCAGGCCGGTCAATGCGCTAGCCTGCGTGATATCCGGTTGAAACTCGCCGCGACGGTAACCCTTCACGGGCTCCATCAAGTCGGCAAGCGTGCGTAGCGCGTCGAGTTCGGCAGGCGTGGCCGATTCGCCTGCGAAACGACGCAGCATGGGGGCGAGATACGCTTCGTGCTGCAACCCTGCCTCCGCGAGCCGATCGCTGACAATCGCGAGCCGGCGGTACATGTCGTCCACATCGGTGACGGTTCGCGGCGACCAAAGGCGTTCGGCAATGGCCGCCATGCGCGGCCAGATGCGAGAATCGATCGTCTCCGGCGTCACCCACTCCGCCCACATCGTCCCCTCGCCGCCGAGCACACGCGACTGATCCGCGGAGGCGATCGGTGTGTTGGCCGGCAGCGGATCCACCCGGTAATGGTCCGCGGCCGGCTGGATCAGATCGATATAGTAGCCGTTGGACAGGATGCCCGCATGTCCCAGCCGGGCGGACTGGGCCAGCGACTCCTGTCCGCGCCACGACTGAATCATCGCATCGGTCGGCAGGCTGGGATCAAGGATCTCGTCCCAGCCGATCGCTTTGCGGCCGTGCTTTGCCAAAATCGCCAGCAGGCGACGATTGAACCATGCGTGCAAACCCGCGTTGTCCTTTAGCCCGTGCTCGCGGATAAACTGCTGGATCCGGGCATTGCCGTTCCACTGTTTTCCGTTCACCTCGTCGCCGCCGATATGCAGGTAGGCATCGGGAAAAAGCCCGGCCATTTCTCCGAGGAAGCCGTCGAGCAGCGGATAAAGCGCTTCATTGGTCGGATCCATCACCGGATCGAACACGCCCCAATGGCGCTCGATCGCGTACGGCCCTGGAGCAGAGGCTAGATCCGGGTATCCGACCAGCCAGCTCGTCGTATGGCCCGGCATGTCAAATTCGGGCACCACGCGGATGCTCCGCGCCGCAGCGTAGGCGACGATCGCGCGAATCTGATCCTGCGTATAGTAGTGCCCGTCGGAGCCCGCCTCCTGCAGGCGCGGAAAGCGCTTGCTCTCGACGCGGAAGCCCTGGTCGTCCGTGAGATGCAGGTGGAGCACATTCAGTTTCACCAGCGCCATGCCGTCGAGTTCGCGCAGGATCGCCTCCATCGGCATCCAATGACGGCTGACGTCGATGAGCAGACCGCGCCAGGCAAACCGCGGCCGGTCGCGAATCTGGATGACCGGCAGCTGCCAGCCCTCTGCACCGCCCTCGAGGAGTTGCTGCAGGGTGGCGAGCCCGCGCAACACGCCCGTCACCGTGGGGGCACGCAACCGGGCAAGGCTGGCGTCGACTGCGAGCAAGTACGACTCGTCCTCGCCCAATTGGGGAATCTCCGGAGCCGGCCCGTCACACTCGATCAGGAGGGTGGCCGCTGCAGCCGGTCCGCGTCTCAGATCCAGCCCAGTACGAGCTCCCCAGCGCTGTAGAAAACCGTCGACAGCCGCTTTCAGACGGGCGTCGTCATGGCCTGTCACGGCAACGGTGAATGCCTCCGTGACCGCCAGGTGGCCTGGAAAGCCGGTCGAGTCCGCAGGCAGCGGCATCATGGGCGGAGTGGGCACAGCGACAGCGCGCCCGATGGACGCCAGGGCAATCATCACGGCGCCGAGCACCGCCCGCCGGGCGTAATTTGTCCACGCGAAAGAACGATGATTGGAAAACATGTGCATGTCCTCTTGGTTTGACCGCGCTCCGGTCGCATCCATGGGCATCCCGCCCACATTCGAAGAATTGCCGTTGCAAAAAGAACTTGCCGATCATGCGATGCGACCGAGCCGATGCAAGGGACATGAAGTCGAACCAAACAAAACGCATCCCGGCTGCGTCAGCCGACCCGCGTCCTTGCGCTTGATCTTAGGTTGATGCGATTTCGGCGTTGACCCCTCCCGGCGCGCGCGCCCCCATGGCAACACTTCAATGTCCAGCGATTTACCAGGCCTTCCGCCCGGATGCGAGGTACTCATTCTGGAGGACGACGTCGGACAACGCAATCGACTGGGCGGCCGCCTGCGTGCGCTGGGCGCGACGGTAACCGAGGCCGGCCGGCTCTCCGAGGCACGCAAGTTATTGCGCGAATTGCGATTCGACTTCGCCTTGGTCGACCTGCATCTGCCCGACGGAGAGGCGCTCGCTCTCCTGCGCGAAGGCGCATTCTCGGAGAACACAGGGGTCGTCGTGATGACCGCTTTCGGCAGCATCAAGAAAGCCGTGGAAGCCATGCGGCTCGGAGCAGGCGACTATCTGGCAAAGCCGTTCGAGCCGGAAGAGCTGCCCCTGGCCTTCCTTCGGTGTCGCAAAACCCGCACGGCGGCCCGCAGGGACGAGCACCGCGCCGCGGAAGTCGCGGGCGAAGCCGATCAGATCTTCTTTGGACAAAGCCTGGCGTCCATCCGCGCACAGCTCGACACCATTCTCGCGGCAGAACGCCGCCTCGAACGCGCTTTACCACCTATCTTGATCGAGGGCGAGACCGGCACTGGCAAGACTGCCCTGGCCCGCTGGCTCCATCGCCAGGGCCCGCGTGAGGCGCAGCCCTTCATCACCATCAACTGCGCTGCGCTGCCCGACACGCTTGCCGAATCGGAGCTCTTCGGCCATGAACGCGGGGCTTTCACCGATGCGAGAGTTGCCCGGTTTGGCCTCTTCGAAGCAGCTGACGGAGGCACCCTGTTTCTCGACGAGATCGCCGCGCTCGCCCCCAAGATCCAGGCCAAGGTGCTTACGGCCGTTGAAGAAGGCGCCATTCGCCGGCTCGGCGGCACCAAAGAGATCGCCGTGGATGCGCGACTCATTGCCGCAAGCAACCGCCCGCTGGCCGATTTGGTGAAGAGCGGCGAATTTCGTGAGGACCTTTACCACCGCCTCGACCTGCTCCGGGTTGTTCTGCCACCCCTGAGGGAACGCGGGACCGACATCCTGCCGTTGGCGCGCCATCTCCTCGCAAAGATCGCCACACGCCACCGCCTTCCGCACGCGTTAATCACGGAAGCTGGAGAGGCCAGGCTTCTTGCTCAGACATGGCCTGGCAACGTCCGCGAACTATCCCACGAGTTGGAGCGCGCTGTTATCTTCGGCGGAGACCACCCTCTTGACTTTGCGCATCTCGGCAGTCCGATCGTCCCTTCTGCTGAATGGCGTAACCCTGCCTGGCAACTGCCCCCAGCCGGCTTCGCCCTCGATTCCGTCGTCAACGACCTTATCGCCGAAGCGCTGCGCGCGACGAATAACAATGTTTCCGCAGCCGCCCGCCGCCTTGGCGTCAACCGCGACTTTTTGCGATACCGTGTCTCCGACCGCAAACCGAACTGATGTCGTCCCATTCAGGTAGGCCACGATTTGTAGGTATTCCCCATTTCCGGCCGCTGCAACAGGGCGCATTTTGTGATAAACCCCAAAATCCCGGCGCTCGGCCTTGATCAACTTCTAGCCGTTCTTCCTATATATTTATCAGCTATTCTCTTATGAATCGATGGACGGAGCTGGCACGCGTCAGGCATAGAAAGACATGCCAAGCAGCCGCCAATGAATCGAGCCGTTCACGATGAAGATCTCATCAACACTGCGAATAGCCCTCAACCTGCTTGACTGACCATCGCAGATCTTCACGGCGAAGCCCCACCTTTCCCAAGATCATGAAAACAAAAATCCAGCTCCTCGCCCTTATTCTCATTGGCGCCCTCTTTGCCGGGTGCGCCACCTCCGATCAAATGAACCGGATCCGGATCGGTATGACCAAGGATCAGGTCGTAGACATCCTGGGCAAACCCGACAGCATGAGCGGCCAGGCAAATGTTGTATACCTGACTTACTATCTCGAGGCACCCAATAGGTACGAACAGGAACAGCCATACATGATCCGGCTCGTCGACGGGAAGGTGGAATCATTCGGCCGATTCCGGCAGCTCTTTGATCTCTACAGCCGGCCTGTCACCAGCGCTCAACCCGGCGAATCGAACTTTCCGCAAGTCTTTGGCACGACTTCGACAGTCTTTGCTCCAACAACACCGGCTCGGACACACGTTCCGGATTTGGCCCAGCAAATATCGGCGCTAAAAGCGCTTAAAGATCAAGGTGTCCTGACCGACGAGGAATTTCAAAAGGCCAAGGATAAGCTGCTTTCGGATACCAAGTAGGTGTCGCCAAACATCATTCGAAGGGTGCTGCCTGACAGCATGCGGACGCCCAAGGCGAATGCCTAACTGTTGCTCCTGATGAACACCGAGGCAGGCCATCCCGAGCACCGGGTTTCAGTCTTCGCTCTATGCGCGATAGCACTGGCAGCCATCGGGCCATCTTCGGCCGGGGAGGCCCCGACGATCCCGGTGGCTCCACTTCAGATCTTTCTGCCCCCAGTGCCGCCCGTCCTGTGGGCGCCCCACCCCACCGCAACAAACACGGGGGCAGAAAAGTCGCTGGCTCCTTCCGGGCTGGCTGTTTTCGTCACCGAGCCGTTCTACGCTCCTCTCAGTACGCGGATGGCGAAGTCCGAAATCGGCGACGACCTCGCATTCCGCCTCGATACGTACCGGGCTGAAAGGACCTCCTTGCTGGCCGAACTGCGCGCCCGGATCGACACCCTCAGGGATGCAGATCCTGCGAGTCGGCAGGGGGCGCTGGAAGATTTCTCCGGCGAGCAGACTCCGCGAATCGCCGCTCTGGAGAAAGAGGCGGAAGCAATTCGCAATGACCTCTCCCATCATGGCGGCGGCCTCGCTGAATTTGAACGATGGCGGAATGGTCTTGCCTCCCTGCCGCCAGGCGCTCTGACACCCGAGGTTCGGCGCCAGTTCGTGCAAGTCAGCGCCTTCTACAGCGAGGGCCTTTCACCGGCACAGCGACGCCTCTTGAAGAGCATCGCCGCGAGCTCGACTGATAAGCCTGTCCCTCCAGGGGGCAATACTGGTTCCCTTCTCGATTTCTCACCCGAAACAGCCCGGATCCGATTTCCTTCCAAGCTTCCGCACGAACTTGCCGACCAGATCGTTGCCTATTGGAACGTGAAAAAAGAGTTGGAACACGAGCTCCTCAAAACGTTGTACCCCGACAAAACTCCCTTGTCCCACCGGGCCTATCTTGACTCCCTTCAGTCTCTCGCCGGAATCCAAGCGCCTCGCCTGGCCGCGTTGGAGACCCAAGCCGAGAAGATAAGGGAAGGACTGGCAGCCTTGAATGATCCCGCCAAGACACCCGATCTGCCGGATTTGCCGGTGGAGCTGACCGCGCGCATCGCCGCCCACCGAGCAGAAAAACTTGCGCTGAACAAGGCCCTCCTGGCTCGGCGGGATGAAGTGATGAAGTCAGCGTCGGGCGCAGACGCCGCGACGCTCGCGGAGAAAGTTCGCCAAACCATCGCGGATTTCAGCCGGGAACACGCCAGTCAATATGCAACCCTTGAAAAGAGCGGCGCCGCCATCCGCGCCGACCTGGCCAAGATCCCGGGCCCGAGCGTTGACTCGGCCGCCGCCCTCTTGATCAAGTTCTCGGAATCGATCCAACGGCTGCAAAACTTTTGGGATTATCGCGACTATCAGACTGCGGTTCTGCAGCCCGGACTTTCGCCTGAACAACGTCGGCTGCTCTTCGAAGGCGCCCTGGAAAAACTCGCACTGCCACTGCCCGGGGCCACGCTTAAGATCATGGGGAACCCCAAGAGTCCTTGAACTGCGAAACATACTGCGATCAGGTCAAGTCTTCCGGCATTGGCTTTTGCGATCGTGCCAGGGTTCCATCTCTTGATATGCAGGCTGAACTCAAGCCGCGACAGTCCGCCTAATGCCGCGATCTTTTCCCCACCTCCCTCTGGCGATGCTGGTTGCCGGCGCCTTGCTCGTTGCGATTCTCGCAGGCACGGCTGTGCGCCTCCGCACCGGGGACCAGGGCATGTACGATGACACGATAATCAGGCGCTACGCCGCGGTCCTGTATCCGGTCGCACAGCAGGAGGTGGCCGAGAGCACAAAAGCGGCGGTTGATGGCATCAATGAACCTGCTGAGATCCTCGTGCCTGTGCTCCTCAAGAGCAAGGAACAGGAAGGCATGCTCGGGGTCGCCATATTCGATCCAGAGGGCAGCATCATCCAGCATACCGACACACTGCTCCTACCGGAACTGGTTCCCGGTGACTACGCCCTCCTTCTCAGCGGCGAGCAAATCAGCCGATACACCGCTGATTTTCCGTTGAAGAACAATTTCGCTGGAATGACAGGAACCGCGCCCGTCCTGGAGGTCTTGTTGCCTTTGCGTGGCAGCGATGGAACGAAGCCCATCGGATTCATTGCTTTCTACATCGATGCTCGAAAACTCTCTCAAGAACTCGCGGCAGTCGACCAGCGTTTCGAACGCGAAACCACGACCGCCATTGTAATCGGCACCGCGTTGATAGCCATCGTCCTGGCGGCAGGCTATTGGGGCCTGAGCCGGGCCGAGCGCCTCATCGCCGAACGCAACGACCGCCTCATGCGTGCCAATTTCGAACTCACGCTCGCCGCCAAAGCCTCAGCCCTGGGCCAGATCACTTCGCATCTTATCCACGGGATGCAGGGATCGGTGGCCAGCCTCCGCGCGGTGGTGAGCAACCGCCCCCTTGAAGGCGTCGAGTCCGGTGACTGGAAATCGGCCGCTGACTATACGGGGCGACTCCAGGACATGATTCAGGAAACGGTCGCCATTCTCGGAGACACCGAGGCGCAGTTCTCCTACCTTCTCAAGGGGAAGGATCTGGCCGATACCATCCGGCGCCGCAATGCCCCCGCCGCAACCGACAAGGGCGTTGCCCTGGACGTAACAGGAGATTTCGAGAACGGCCTCGACAGTTATCGCGGCAGCTTGGTCTGCCTGATCGCCGCCAATCTCGTCCAGAATGCAATCGCCGC
>Ga0182027_10012986_pt1 | contig 11658 bp, 9 predicted proteins | sample 712E1DmetaG_FD_121300 | JGI IMG/M metagenome (GOLD analysis project Ga0182027, IMG submission 121300) | Permafrost microbial communities from Stordalen Mire, Sweden - 712E1D metaG (Illumina Assembly) | ecosystem: Environmental > Terrestrial > Soil > Wetlands > Permafrost | place: Sweden...
AGCAGGAGCACACAGGCCCAGATGGTGAGAACGAGCAGCGGTAGGATAACGGAGAAGTTGAGAGGAGGCATGGCAGGCTTTATATCAACCAGAACTGAATGCAGACCGCGCTAAGCGTGTTCATCGCATCGCCAGGGCGGCCTGGAATGGAGCCAGTAGCTTATCCACGGATGGAGCCATAAGGTGGAAGAAGGGCGCGGGATAAAGACCGATCCAGAAGACGAAGATAAGTAACGGGACAATCGTGGCGATCTCGCGCCAGTTAAGGTCACGCAGGGGGTGTCCGTGCTCTTTGGATTCTTCCACGATCGAACCTTCGGGGCCAAGGAACATTCTCTGGAACATGTAAAGGATGTAAATGGCAGCCATGATGACGCCCAGCGCGGCGAAACCCGCATACCACGGCGAGTGCAGCACGGTCGAACCGAACGCGCCGAGCAGGATCGTGAACTCACCCACAAACCCGTTCAATCCCGGCAGGCCCATGGAGGAAAGCGCGATGATGAGCATCATCGTGCCGAAGACCGGCATGACCTTCCATAACCCGCCATAGACCTTGATCTCGCGTGTATGTGTCTGCTCATAGACCATGCCGACCAGTAAAAACAGTGCGCCCGTGCTAAGCCCGTGGTTGATCATCTGCAGGATCGCGCCCTGAACACCCAGTGAATTGAGGGCAAATAAACCCAGCATGACAAAGCCGAGGTGGCTGACGGATGAATACGCGACCAATTTCTTGACGTCGGTCTGGGCGTACGAAACCGCCGCACCGTATATGATGCCGATGATTGCCAGCACGGCGATCGTCGGCGCGGCCTGCACCGAGGCTTGCGGGAACAAAGCCAGGTTGAAACGCAGGAAGCCGTAAGTTCCCATCTTCAACAGGACACCCGCCAGGATGACGGAACCGGCGGTGGGTGCCTCCACGTGGGCATCAGGCAGCCACGAGTGCAGAGGCCACATCGGCACTTTGATGGCAAAGGCCGCTGCAAAGGCGATGAACAACCACAACTGAGTATGCGGATCAATGCCGCCCTTCGCAATAAGATCAGGAACGGAGAAGGTGCCTTGATAAATGCCCAGCCACAGGATCGCCAGGAGCATCAGGATCGAACCGGCCATCGTATACAGGAAGAACTTTATGGCTGCATAGATGCGCCGCGGCCCGCCCCAGATACCGATCAGGAAATACATCGGGATGAGTGTGAATTCCCAGAAAATATAGAATAAGAACAGGTCCTGTGCCAGGAACACACCGACCATGCCGATTTCCAGCAGGAGGAAAAAGAGCATAAAATCCTTCACGCGCTCTTCGACTGCCGTCCAGGTCGAGAGGATCGAAATCGGGGAGAGAAAGGTTGTCAGCAATACCAACAGGATGCTCAGTCCATCCACGCCAAGGTGATAATCGATATTCCAGCCGGCGACGGTGATCCATGGATAACGGGCCACCATTTGCTGGTCGGGGTTGGCAGCATTGAACATGGTAAGCACCCAGATCGAAATAACGAACGTAATCAGGGAGGTGACCAGCGCCGTCCAGCGCAGGGCCGTCTTTGCCTCGGGCTTTAAAAATAATAGCACCACCACACCCACCAGTGGGAAGAAGGTCAGGAGCGTGAGGGGTTGAAGAATAAATTCCATGATTGACCTCGGTTTTCTTGCTCAACGGCGCTGCTTCCTTCGGAAGCATTCCACAAAACAGCCGTTGGAGCAGGAATTACTTGAATAATAAATATCCCAACATGGCGACTACGCCGATGAGAACAGCCAGTGCATAACTACGCACAAATCCGTTTTGGAGGCGCCGTACGGATGCCGAGGCATCCTTTGTCCATCGCCCAACGCCGTTGACAATGGCGTCAATGCCGCGTTGATCCACGTAACGATCGAGCGCAATATTGGCAAGGAAGTTATATGTACCTACGATAACCTTCTCGTGGAACCAATCGTGCCAGAACCTGACATCGATCACGTTTGCCGTAAAGCGGGCGATATCCGTATAAGGATCAATGAACAAAGCCTTGTAACCCTCGTCCACGAACCATTTGTGTTCCATGCCCGTGAAAATCGGGCCAAGTATTTTCTTGAGTGGGTCCGCTTCACCGGCCTTGAGCGGATCGCGCCCATACAGAAGCCAGGAGATCAGTATGGCTGATAATGCCAGGCCGGTGGATATCAGGGCAACGCTGCCGATGAACTCGCCGGGCTGGATGGATATGGTATTCCCGAGCCATAATGAAAGTTTTTCTGCCGGGCCTTCTCCGACCAGCGCCTTGGGCAGGTTCAAGGCACCACCCAGCACCGAGAGAGCCGCCAGTACTATCAGTGGCACGGTGATCACCCTTGGGCTTTCCTCCGCTTTCGCGGCGGCCTCGTGCCGCGGCGCCCCAAAGAAGACCATCCAGATTTGACGACCCATGTAAAACGCAGTGAAGAAAGCGGCGATCGTCAGCAGCCAGTAAACCATGCTGTAACCCTGACTGAAGGCAGCCGCTAAAATTTCATCCTTCGACCAGAAACCGGCGAATGGGAAGATACCGGCCAAAGCCAGCGTGCCGATCACATAAAGCCAGAAGGTGACCGGCATGGTTTTGCGCAATCCACCCATGTTTCGCATATCGCCGGGGTCGAATACTTCCTCGGAGTGTGCGTCCTGTCCCGCTGAAGTCCGGACTCCTTCGGGGGTGCTTCGCGACGACTTTGCGCCCCGATTCCCTTTCACGGCATGGTGACCAATCAGATGATGTCCGCGCTCCATACCAAGGATGACAGAACCGGCTGATAAAAACAACAAGGCCTTGAAGAAGGCATGCGTGACAAGGTGGAACATACCCGCCCCGAAAGCCCCCATGCCTACACCGGCCACCATGAAACCAAGCTGACTTATGGTGGAGTAAGCCAGTACTTTTTTGATGTCAAACTGGCCGACCGCGATCGTAGCCGCAAAGAGGGCGGTCACGGCGCCGACCATCGCCACCACAAACTGCGCTGCAGGGACGGCAGTGTAAAGAGGAGCCGAACGTGTGATGAGATAAACACCGGCCGTGACCATGGTGGCAGCATGGATCAGCGCCGAGACCGGCGTAGGGCCGGCCATCGCATCCGGCAGCCACACATAGAGTGGAATCTGCGCCGATTTGCCGGCGACTCCCAGCAGCAGAAATAATGTGATCGCAATGATCAAGGGAGAGTTCACGGCAGAAATGCCCCGCACGGCGTTAAAAACCTCATCGAACTGCAAACTGCCAAAGCCCCAGAATATCAAAAAGGCCGCGATCAGGAACCCAAAGTCTCCGATCCGGTTGGCAACGAAGGCTTTTTTGGCGGCATCGGAGTTGGCCCATGAAGGGCGGCCCAATGTGTCCATCTCGTACCAGAAGCCTATCAAAAGGAAGGAGCACAGTCCCACACCTTCCCAGCCGACAAAGAGCATCAAATATGAGTCGCCGCTGACGAGGATCAGCATGGCCGCGATGAACAGGTTGAGGAAGACAAAGAAACGGCGAAAACGCTTTGGGTCCGATTTGATGCGCACATCCTCGTGCATATATCCAATGGCATAGATATGGATGAGCGTGCCCACCCCGGTGACGACCAGCATCATCGTCACCGACAGGGTGTCGACGCGAAAGATCCAATCGAGCTGCAGTTTACCGATATGGATCCATTCGCCGACCGACCAGCGGACAACCTCAGGATGACCGGTCAGGGAATACGCCAGAAGGACGGATATAAGGAATGGAAGTCCCGCGGCCAGGCTGGCGATGGTCCCGATGACCTTTTCGTTGAACCGTTGACCGGCAAAGCCGTTGATCAGCAGACCGATCACCGGCAGGAACACGATCCAGGGGGCAAGGTAGAAGAAGGTCATAGGTTAGCCCTTGAGGCTGTTCATTTCGTCGATATTGATGCTGTGCTTCGAACGGAAGATGGCAACGATCAATGCCAGTCCCACGGCTACTTCGGCGGCAGATACCGTCATGACGAAAAATACAAAGATCTGGCCGTCAAGGTTCTGATAAAGTCGGGCGAAGACAACAAAAGCCAGGTTGGCGGCGTTGAGCATCAATTCGATGGACATAAAGATGACCAGCGGGTTGCGACGGACAAGTACGCCCAGCGCGCCGATGGTAAACAAAATGGCAGAGAGCGCAACGTAGTAAGTTACGGGTACCATCTACTGCCCTCCCTTCTCTTTTTTGGTAAGGACAATGGCGCCCACCATGGCGATGAGCAGCAGGATGGAAGTGATCTCAAAAGGAAGAAGATACTGGCTGAATAATAACTGGCCCACTTGCTGCGGACTGCCGAATGATTCAACGGGTTGAGGCACCTGACCACTTGTTGCTTTTCTGAAAAAGAGCAGATAGATCGCTTCGGCCGCCAGCATCATTGCCAGAACCAGAGCTAGGGGTCTCTGCCATGGCAGGGCTTTCGTGGTCGGCAGCAGCTCCGTTCCTAGAAGCATAATGACAAAAATGAACAGCACCATGATGGCGCCTGCATACACGCTGACCTGCGACATGGCAATGAAAGGCGCATTCAACATAATATAGAAGACCGCGATCGTACCAAAGTTCATAACGAGGAACATAGCCGAATATACGGCGCTGCGACTCAGGAGCATACCCAGCGCAGTTGCGACAGCCGAGATAGCGATGATAAAAAAGAGAAGCAGGTCAACAGTCATAGCGCACTACCTATTACGATTTTTTGATTTATCATTTTTCATGATCCAAAGCCCGGTCGCCCATCGTGAATTCAAAACCGTCAATCTCGGTGGTCCTTCATTTCAGGCACCGAACGCGTAAACTCACCCGGTGTCGTCTTCTGCGGAGTGGTCTGTGCGCCGGCCGGCGCAGGTTCGAGCAGCAAATCCTTATCATAGATCGCCTGGCGGCGGTTGGTGAAGCTCAATTCATAATTATCGCCCAATACGATGGCTTCCGTAGGGCAGGCATCTTCACAGAAGCCGCAATAAATGCAGCGCAGCATGTTGATCTCATAGGTGCTGGCGTAACGGTCACCCGGCGAGAAACGATTCTCGTCCGTGTTCTCCGCAGCTTCCACGAAGATCGCATCGGAGGGACAGGCCGCGGCGCACAGCGAGCAGCCGATGCACTTCTCCAAACCATTATCGTATCGTTTCAAGACATGACGGCCGCGGAAGCGCGGGCGGACGGGCCGTTTCTCTTCCGGATACTGGTAGGTCACCGGCCGTTCAAACATGGATTTGAGCGTTGTACCGAGACCCCGCGCCAATCCTCTAAGCATGAGCCACCTTCCTTCTCAGTGAAATGTTCACCAATAAAACAGTAATCAGTCCGGCAATGATCGAGAGTATCGGGATCGTCCAAATATAGCCCGCCCCATACTGGTCGGCCAGCAGGATGCCAAGCGCGGTAATGAAAACCACAACGATCGAGAGCGGTAGCATCACCTTCCACCCAAAAGCCATCAGCCGGTCATAGCGGATGCGCGGCCAGGTGGCACGCAACCAAATCATAAAGAACAATAGCACGACGACTTTCATAAGCAGGTAAATGGGTCCGAGCCACCAGGTACGGTCCACACTCAGGATGGTATCTTTCAGGAACCAGAACTCTCGATAACCGCCAAAGTATAGCGTCGCGGCGATCATGCAAATGACGATCATCTTCTCATATTCGGCCATGAAGAATAACGCGAACTTCATGCCCGAATACTCGGTGTGATAACCGGCTGCCAATTCCTGCTCAGCCTCGGGCATATCGAACGGGGCCCGGTTGACCTCCGCCAGCGTTGCCACCATGAAGATCAAGGCCCCCACCGGTTGAAGGACAGCGAACCACATGTCCTTCTGCGCCTCGACGATGGACACCAGACTCATGGAATTCCCGAGCAGGATCGCCACGACAAAACAGATGCCGAGCGCGAGCTCGTAAGAGATCATCTGTGCTGTGGAGCGCATGCCGCCCAGCAGGGCGTATTTATTATTCGAGGACCAGCCCGCCAGGACGATGCCATACACCGCGATCGAAGCGATGGCTGTCAGGTATAAAACACCGACGTTAATGTCCGAAACGTAAAGAGTGACCACGCGGTTGACGATCGGCAGCGTAAACTGTGTCCCCAAAGGAATGACGGCCGCAATGATCATCGCCGGTACCACGGTCACGATCGGTGCGATCACAAAGATCAGTTTATCGGCCTTCGCCGGAGTGAACTCCTCTTTGAAGATCAATTTCACTGCATCGGCAATGGGCTGCAACAGACCCTGCCAGCCGGCGCGGTTCGGACCAATGCGCACCTGGATGCGTGCCAGTGCACGCCGTTCGTATAAAGTCAAATATGCGAAGCCCGTCAGCAATACAAAGATCATGACGAAGGCTTTGATCACCAATTCAAGCCAGATTGTCCAATCCATCGCTACTTCACCGCAGCCTTCCTGACGGCCTTGAGGCTCACCTCGGTGGGCCCGCTGATCGGCAATCCCATCGAACGCGGCACCAGCGCAATGCCTGTCGAGATGGTGTCGTCCACTTTCACGACGACTTCTTCGGAGGCACCGTCGAGATTCAAAGTTACGTGCTGGCCTGTGATCACGCCGAACTTTTCAGCAGTATTCGGATGCAAAGCCACGAAGGCTTCGCCAATCCTTCCGTCCAACAACCGCGAGCTGGAGACGGTAATTCCGCGATCATAAAGTTTCGTGACGGGCACCGCCAGGAGTTTTTTCTCTTTTGGCCGAAGAACGATGGTCTTTTGGATCCGTGGCAGACTTACCTTTTCGCCGCGCTGTGCAGCAGTCGTTAAATGCACACCCAAACCCTGTTTATTGGCATAGGTCGTGCCGCCGTAATACAGATCACTGCGGCCGACGATCGGCCACTGCGGCTCGACCTCCGACAGCCTGGAATAGTTTAACCCCGCATAGGACAAATTATCTGCGGCCAGGATGTCGAAGACCACGGAAGCGGATGTACCTTCGAGGATGACGCCCATTTGTTTGGCAACCTGGGATGTAATTGCAAAATCGGCTTTCGTCCCCTCCAACGCCGGAACCGCTTGATAGAACCGCTGTACACGGCGTTCTCCTGATGTGAACGTCCCCTCCCGCTCGGTATATGCCTGGGCGGGCAATAATACATCCGCCAGTTTGGCGGTCTCGGTTTCAAACAGATCCTGTACCACAATGAAAGGTTTACGCCTTCCACTTTTGATCTTGAGTGCCCCGTCACCAAATGGGTCGGCACCGACGATGTATACGGCTTCGGCCTTATCAAACGCCGCCTGCAGGTCCACTTCCGGGCGGAAGCCGATCTCCCACGCGCCCTGGTCGTTGGCGCGCGGCCATACGCCGATCAAACCGTTGTTTGGTTTACCGACATGTCCGGTGTCATTCAAGGCCCGGGCACAAGCTGTAGCGAGAGCTGTAGAGGCTTCCAAACCAAGCCCTTCGCTCCCAAATAAAATGACGGCGTTCTCAGCTTTTATAAAGGCATCGCCGATCTTGCCCTTCTTCGTCAAAACCTGGGCCGTTTTGACTTCATCGCCATACGCATAGCGCACAACAAAGGATGCATAGCGATCAAGTTTTGTCTCACGTGGATTGGCGACGATCAATGTGGCGCCGCGCTGTGCCGCCTGTTTGACGCGCAGATACCAAACGGGGGCTTCTTCATATAGATCGGATGCCATGACTACGATCGTGGAGCCGATCTTCCCTTGAAGCGGGCTGCCCAGCTCACCCAGGTTTGTGCCATGGCCCACCCCGACGAGCGAGGTCAATCCGCCACCGCCCATATTGGAATAAAGCACTGCCTTGCCGCCGACCTGGTCGGTGAGCGCCTTCAAATTGAACAAATCTTCATTGGAAAGCCGGCCTGAGGCCAGCACCATCAAGTTATTCTTTGCCTTCGCAAACCCCTCGCCCGCCAGTTTGGTCGCAGCCTCCCACGACGCCCGCTGGGAGGTCCGCTCCGAACGGCCATCCGTCCCGGCTTTCTTGCGGATATGAGGCTTGCTCAAACGTTCCATACTCTCCGCATAGTGGTAAGCAAAGCGGCCCTTATCGCAGATCCATATTTCGTTGACTTCCTCGTTCTGGCGGGGCATGACACGTTTAATGACGATCTTGCCATCAGCCATGGCTTCGCGGCGTGTGTTCAGAGTGATATTGCAGCCCACAGGGCATTGAGTACAGATCGAAGCCGAACTGCTCAACTCCCAGGGGCGGGCTCCAAAGCGGAAGTCCGCGGTGGTCAGCGCCCCGACCGGGCAGATGTCCGTCGTATTGCCTGAAAAAACCGAATCAAATCCCGGTTCCGAAAGAGAGATGATTTGCATCGAGCGGCCGCGTTCTTCGAAGCCAAGCACCGAATCTCCAGCCACTTCATCCTGGAAACGAATACAGCGCGCACACTGGATGCACCGTTCGCGATCGAGATAGATGAGCTCGCCCAATGGGACATTCTTGGCCAGGTGCAATTTCTCGTCGTACAGGAACCGGCTCTTACCCGGCCCATGAGCCATCGTCAGATTCTGAAGCGGACACTCACCGCCTTTATCGCAGATCGGGCAATCGAGTGGATGTGAAGTGAGCAGGAATTCAACGGTGCTCTTTTGTCCGGCTTTCGCTTTTTCGGACTGCGTCAGAACGACCATGCCCTCCGAGACGGGATTGGTGCAGGCTGTTTCGAGCTTGGGGCCGAATTGTAATTTAGGCTCACCCTTATCATCGAGGATGGCCTTGCCGGTGGTGCGGTCCATCATGGGGCGCCCGATCTCAACCAGGCACATGCGGCACATGCCGACCGGCTCCATTTTGGGATGATAGCAAAAAACCGGTACGTCAATATCGGCCAGTTTGGCGGCATTTACCACCAGCATCCCTTCGGGAACCGTTATTTGCTTTCCATCAATGGTTAGCGTTACCTGTTTCGTCATTTTTCTCCGGTAGTTGAGAGTCGTTGTCTGCTATTCGGGATCGGGAATGGCTCCCCTTTCAGATCACCGATTCACAAATTAAGACCCTCAACCTTTTTGAAATCATCGGGGACGTGCTCATTGCCGGGTTCGACTGCCTTTTTAAAATCCTGAGGGAATCGTTCGATACCGGTAACCACCGCCATCGTCGAGAATTCACCCAGGGGACACAGGCATTTGTTCTGCATCTGCCTGGCAACGTTGAGAAGTAATTCCACACTGGCAGGACCGGGATGCTCATGCTCGAGACGTTCAACGATATTCGACATCCAGTACGTGCCTTCACGACATGGGGTGCACTTGCCGCAGGATTCGTGTTTGAAGAAATGAATGGTCTTGTTGATGATCCAGTCGATCGAGACCGTATCATCGATCACAATGATGGAGGCCGAGCCAAGGTCTGCGCCGAGCGTGCGGACGCTGGCATAGTCCATCGGCGTGTCGAGCACCTTGTCATCCACGACAATAAATGAAGACGAAGCCCCCGCCGGCATGATGGCTTTGACGGGCCGGCCTTCCTGGACGCCGCCTCCATGCTCATATATCAGCTGGCGGAAAGTCGTGCCAAAGGGCAGCTCATAGTTATCCGGCTTGCGGACACGGCCCGAAAGCGAGAAGATCTTGACTCCCGCGCTATCGGGAGTTCCTAACGTCTTGTACCAGTCCGAGCCCTTGGCCAGGATCATCGGCAGGTTGGTAAGAGTCTCTACGTTATTGACCACGGTGGGCTTGCCATACAGCCCATAAACGGCGGGGAACGGCGGACGAATGCGCGGTTGGCCGCGCTTGCCTTCGATGGATTCGAGCATGGCCGTCTCTTCGCCGCAGATGTATGCCCCCGCACCGAGGTGAGTATAAATATGAAGGGAGGTATCGGTGCCGAACAGCCTATCACCCAGGTAGCCGGCTTCTTCCAGCTCGGCGATTTTCTCATCCAGAAAACTTGCGATCTGCCAGAACTCGCCGCGCAGATAAACATAGGCTGCCTTGGCACTGACCGCATAGGAAGCAATCGCCACGCCTTCCAAAAACTGGAAGGGGTTGTTCGCCATGATCTCACGGTCCTTGAACGTACCGGGTTCGGACTCGTCCGCGTTTGCCACCACGTAATGCGGCCATATCTTCTGGTCGATAAAAGACCACTTCATGCCGGTTGGGAAACCAGCGCCGCCGCGGCCGCGCAAGCCGGAGTTTTTAACGAGGTCGGTGACCTCGTTCGGCTTCATTTGCGTGACGGCTTTTTTGAATGCTTCCAGGCCGCCGTTCTGTTTATAGACATCCAGCTTATGGAGATCGGGTATGTCACGATGACGGAGGAGGATAGTAGGCATTAACCGACCTTCCTGCCGGCTTTCTTGAGCGTTTCGACCAGTTCCATGGTCTTATCCACGGTCATATTCTCATGATATTCCAGGCCGTCCCGGGACTGGATCTGGAACATGGGGGCCTTGTCGCAGGCCGCCAGGCAGGTTACCGCTTCCAAAGTTATGGTGCCATCAGCGGTCGTCTCACCGACCTGGATGCCGAGGTTGGCGCACAGCGATTCCATGAATTGATCCGCGCCGCGCAGAGCACAAGGCAGGTCCGTACAGACCTGCATACGGTACTTGCCTTCTTTTTTATCGTGATAGAGGGTGTAGAAGCCCACCAATGCGCCTACATCGGTCAAGCTGATCTCCAACAGGTTCGCGATGTCCTGCATCGCATCTTTTGTGATATAGCCGGCTTCGCTCTGAGCCAGGTAAAGCAAAGGCATGACCGCCGAGCGTTTATTTTCAGGTGGATATTTTGCCAGGATCCGGTTAACTTCCCTGTGGTATTTCTTAGCAAGACTCATCGGTCTATGTCTCCCAGAACAATATCAACAGAAGCCAGAATGGCGATCAGGTCAGCCACCAGATAACCTTTGGTGATCAGGGAAATTACCGATAGGTTATTAAAGGATGGCGTACGCCAATGGACGCGGTACGGTTTTGGACCGCCGTCGCCTTCGAGATAGACGCCCAATTCACCACGCGGTGATTCAACCGCGTTGTAAATCGATGCTTTCGGCGCAGGGAAACCTTCCGTCCACAATTTGAAATGGTGTATGAGTGACTCCATGCTCGTACCGATCTCCGACCGCGGCGGCGGGACGAACTTGCGATTATCGCTGTTGATCGGACCCATCGGCAATTTCTTCAGTGCCTGTTCGATGATCTTGAGAGATTCGCGCATTTCTTCGATGCGGACGATATAGCGCGCATAGGTATCGCCTTCCGTGCGGGTCGGGATTTTGAATTCATATTGTTCATAACCCATATAAGGGCGCGCTTTGCGAAGATCCCATTCCACTCCCGAGGCGCGTAGCATGGGGCCGGTTACGCCGTAGGACAGGGCATCCCCCGCGCTTAATTTTCCGATGCCCACCACGCGGTCTTGAAGCAGGGGATTCTTCGAAAGCAGGGATTCATATTCGTCGATCCGCTTTGGGAAAATCTTCAGGAAATTTCGCACAGCCGACTCGAATTCAACCGGCACATCGCGCCACAGGCCGCCGGGACGGATATAGGTCGTCATCATACGCTGGCCTGAGACCAGTTCGAAAATATCGAGGATCACTTCCCGTTCACGGAAGCAATACAGGAAGACCGACATCGCCGCCAGGTCGAGGCCAAAGGCACCCAACCATACCAGATGCGAAGCAAT
>Ga0182027_10012988_pt1 | contig 11658 bp, 13 predicted proteins | sample 712E1DmetaG_FD_121300 | JGI IMG/M metagenome (GOLD analysis project Ga0182027, IMG submission 121300) | Permafrost microbial communities from Stordalen Mire, Sweden - 712E1D metaG (Illumina Assembly) | ecosystem: Environmental > Terrestrial > Soil > Wetlands > Permafrost | place: Sweden...
ATCGCGGCCTTCGAAGCGCGTTGCGGCTGCGCGGTGAACACGCTAGGGTAGGGTTCTGGCACGTAAGAAACAGCGAGTGCGCCCCCAGGTCCACATCCAGCCGAGCTGGACGCGGCAACATCTGGTGGCGCTGCTCATCGCCGGGGCCATCGCCCTGGGCTCCGTGCGAATCGTCTCCACCTACCTGGTCTTCAACCACACTGTGGACGAGCCGGCCCACATTGCCTGCGGGATGGAGTGGCTCGAGCGCGGCACCTACACCATGGAGAGCCAGCACCCGCCGCTGGCGCGCGTGATGGCCGCCCTCGGCCCCTACCTGAGCGGCGTCCGCCTGCAAGGCATCTGGGACAAGAACCCGACTCAAGGCGGCATGTACGAGGAAGGCCAGTACATCTATTACGCTGGCGATCACTACAATCGCACGCTGGTGCTCTCGCGGCTCGGCATGCTGCCGTTTTTCTGGATCGCGTGCCTGTCCGTTTACTTCTGGGCGCGCCGCTTCTTCGGGAATCCCACGGCGGTGGTGTCCGTGTGGATCTTCAGCTTTCTTCCGGCGGTGCTCGCGCATGCCGGGCTGGGCACCACCGACATGGCGCTGACCGCGTTGACGGGCGCGGCATTCGTTTCGATGCTGGCATGGTTGGAGAACCCGACGCTACGGCGTAGCGCGCTGTTCGGTGCTGCCTGTGGCCTGGCGGTGCTGGCGAAGTTCTCGAGCCTGGCGTTCCTGCCGCCGGCGGTCGCGGTGGCGCTGGTTGGGTACCTAGTGGCGGAAAGGCCGGGATTGCGGCGCCTGTTCGGACATGTGCGACGCCTGGCGCTCCCCCTGGTGGGCGCCGTCGCCGTCGCGCTCCTCGCGATCTGGGCCGGCTACCGGTTCCACTACGGCCCGACGACCTGGCCCGGTGGCCGTCTGCCGGCGCCGGAGCTCTGGAGCGGCATACAGGCCGTGATCCGGCACAACCGCAGCGGACACCCCAGCTATCTTCTGGGCGAGAACGGGATTTACGGCTGGTGGTATTTCTTCCCGGTGGTGCTGGCGGTGAAGACGCCGCTTCCGTTCCTGGCGCTGGCGGGGTTCGGCGCCGTAATCTCGCTGGCGCGGTGGCGCCAGAAGAGCGGCGCGTATCTGATCCCGCTCGGCTTCGCGCTGGCCATCCTGGGCGTCGGCATGGCCGGCCACATCAACGTCGGCTTGCGCCACATCCTTCCGATTTACCTGGGACTGGCGATCGTGGCGGCGATCGGCGCGCTGCGCCTGTACGAGATTGCGGGCCGCGGCCACTGGGCCATGGGCGCGCTGATGCTGGTGGCGTTCTGGTTCGCGGTGACGTCGCTGGCCGCGCACCCCGACTATCTCGCCTACTTCAATGTGATCGCGGGAGACGAGCCGGAGCGCATCGTGGCCGATTCCGATCTGGACTGGGGCCAGGACATGACGCGCCTCGGAACGCGCCTGCGCGAGATTGGCGCGACGAGGGTCACCTTGCAGCCGCTGGTCTTCGACTTCTACGACCGGCGCGGCCTGCCGCCCATGGATTTCGGCTCGCCGCTCGCGCCCGCGCCCGGCTGGAATGCCGTGAGCCTCACGCAGTGGAAAGTCATGCGCATGGGCGTGGACCCGCCCCTCACGCCCTGGCCCGACCGCACCACCATGAAGCCCATCGAGCGCGTGGGCAAGGGGATGCTGCTGTACTACTTCCCGCCGGGGCGGTGAGTGTCCGCTTGCTGACGCGCGCGGTTCCGAACCGCGACCGTTAGGGAGCGGACCCGGTACACTAGGCTCATATGCTGGCAGTGCTGGTGTTGGCAGCCTCTCTAAGCGCAGGCGAGGCGGCACCGCCGCTGCGTTCGCTTGAAATCCTACAGGCGCCCGCAGGCGTGGGCGGCGGCTGGCGACTGCCGCGTGGGAAGCCGCTGGTGCTCCAGTTCTGGTCCACCGCGAGCGTTGAGCAGACTGCCCGTTGGAACTCCCTGGCCGAGAAGTTCAAGGGCCGGGTCGAGTTCATCGCCATCACGCCGGAAGATCCTGAAGTTGTCGCGGCCTTCCTGAAGCAGCGGCCGATGGCGGGCTGGGTAGGGCTCGATCTCGATGGCGCGTTGCATCGCGCCTACGGCGTCGAAACAATTCCGCGCATTTTCGTGGTGGACGCAGCGGGCAAGCTGCGCGGCGTGACCCGGCTCTCCGCGCTACGGGATGCGGACATCGAGGCCCTTGCCGCCGGCCGCGCGATTCATCTGGAACCGCCGGGCCCGGCCTCAGCGGTCAAGATCCAGCCCCCGCGCGTTCCCCGGCTCGTCTCGCCGCTTGCCGGCGACTCTGTTCCGTACTCGGTCGTTTTCGAGTGGACGCCGGTCGGGGGCGCGGCGGCCTACGGCATCCAGGTCGCCGAGCAGGACGGGTTCAGCGACCTGTACGCGAAGGACACCACCGCTACGCCGCGCTTCGCCCTCGATGTGCAGGTGGCGGGGCCGCTCTGGTGGCGGGTGCGCGCGCTCGATTCGCGCGGCAAGCCCGGCCCGTGGTCGGTCACGCGCAAGCTGGAGATTCTGCCTCCGCCGCTGGCCGCAGCGGTCCGCGGGATCACTCTGGACCCTACCAGCGTCGCAGGCGGCGGCGCAGTGGTCGCGATGGTCACGCTGGAGAACGCCGCTCCCGCCGGTGGCGCCTCGGTACGGCTCTCGTCGGGCGACGCCTCGCTCGCCTCGGTCCCGCCCCGTCTCCTGTTCCCGGCCGGCGCGATGTCGGCGCAGTTTACCGTGTCAACCACGAAGGCCGCCGCAATCGCGGAAGTGAGGATCCTGGTAAGCTCACAAGGCGAACAGCGGCTTGCGACGCTTAGAATCGGCCCGCCGCCTCCGCCGTCCGTGCTCGCCGGGGTGGCCGTGCAACCTGGAGTCCTCGCCGCCGGCGGCGCGGGGGAAGGGACGGTGACGCTCGAAGCGCCCGCTCTCGCCAGAACGACCGTGCGTCTCACATCGAGCGACGCCGCGCGCGCCTCGGTGCCGCCCGCTGTGACCGTCGCCGCGCACGCATCGGGCGCCACGTTTCCGGTGCGTGCGGCTCACTCCACCACCACGGCGAATGTCACCATCACGGCTTCGCTTGAAGGCGTGACCAAGACGGCGGCATTCAACGTGACGGCCGCCGATAGCACGGAGCTGCTGGCCGCGCCCGTTCCCGTAGCGCCCTCTTACGGCGCGGCTATGGAGGACTACGGCTCGACCGAGTTCTCCTGGTCCAGCGTGAATGACGCCGTGTCCTATACGATCGAGGTGGCCGGCAGCGCCCAGTTCGACACACCGTCGGCCATCAGCCGGACGGTCCCGATGCCGGGCGTCACCATCGACCCGCTGGCGAAGGGAACGTTCTGGTGGCGCGTCCGCGCGAACGACATCAAGGGCTCGCCGGGGAACTGGTCGACGCCGCGGCTGCTCGTGGTGCGGTGAGGGGGATGCGCGCCGACGGTCAGCCGAGCGCGGGCGGCTAGGGGAACTATCGTGATTCCTTTCTACATTCTGGTTTTATCTTTCCTGCTTTTCTGGATAGCCGGATTCGCGGGTGCGGCTATCGTGTGGCCCTGGCCGGCGGCGTTGCGTGCCGCACTCTCGATTATGTTCTTGGTAACGGCGTCCGCTCACTGGGGAAAGAAGAGAGCGGACCTCATCCGGATGGTACCGCCGGTATTTCCCAAACCTGACTTGCTAGTCACGGCGACGGGTTGTTTTGAGATCGCAGGTGCGATCGGACTACTGCTTCCTGCCACCACCAGACTTGCGGCCACCTGTCTGGCACTGCTCTTGGTGGCGATGTTTCCCGCCAATGTTTACGCATCGCGTCAGATTCTGTCGTTCGGTTCCAGGCCCGTTACCCCGTTGCCGATTCGAACCGCACTGCAGCTTGTCTTTGTGAGCGCTGTGCTCGTTGCGGGATTTGCCATGGAGGATCGATTGTCACTTTTCGTCGTGAGAATCCGGCGTGCCGTCTGACCACTTGCCGACAGGGATCATGAATACAGTTAACCGGCCCGGAATCTCCTCGCCGGCGATCATGGGAGAGCCCGTCATCCCTGCGCCCCAAGATTTCGGTTCCGTTCGTTCGGCCCAGAACATCAAGTGCGGGTGCCAGTGCCCAGCCTCATCGTCCAGGTAGCCTTGCTTCGACAGCATGTAGCACATCGCACCGGCTTCGAGCGCAGGCAGTTCCTTCTTGTCGAGAGCCGAGTTGATCGCGCCGAGCATCTGGGTTTCCGATTTTCCCGCCAGAGCCAGTCTGGTTCTCGCGATGGTGATGGGGAGGTATGTTCGCACGGCCGGCGGATTGAAACAGATCGGCCCCCGGATTTTGGGATTCCAGAACGCGGGATCCCCGAACCCTGCCGTCCACGAGCGTTCCACCATACACACGAAACCGTTCGTGCCTTTAACTGCCGTCTTGTACCCTTGCCGCTCCAGGACCATCACCTCAGCATTATCCGAAATGGATTTTGGGGCAGCAGTTCTCGCCAGGGCTATTTCGGCATTGGGGTCGGCAATCAAGTATTGGTCAAGCGGGGCCATGCTGGGATAGGGAGTGTTCGTGCTCTGCGCCTGTGCTACCAGGCTCAGCAGGAGCGCCGCTGGGATCATCTTTAGCATTCTGATCTCCCTCCGTTGTCTCCCAGGATACGCTAGTGTGCCACATGATGCGTCTTGAGACCCGAAGGTCAGCCGGGAACACTCCCGATCAAGGAAGTTGGACAGATCTTACTTACGAGCCGCGGGCGAAGCTATGGGCCCAGGCTGGCAAGATTGCGGGTTCTCGATCATCTGCGCGTCGTTCTGCATCAGGCGCTCGAGACCGCAGGCTTATTGCTTTCGGCCGAACAGGAACTGGCGCCACTGCTTGAAGGTTTTCGGTCTCATCCGAGCCAAGAGGTTCTTCGCCGTCAGCGTGTGAGGGTGCTTCTTGCCCAATAGACGACGGCGCGCGTACAGCACCTGCTCCTGAAGCGCCCATGCGCCCATCAGATCGCCCTGCGCGTAGAGCGTCCCGGCGAGATTGCTCATTGCCCACAGCGTGTCCGGATGCTCCCGGCCCAATTGACGACGGCGTGCTTCCAGCACCAGTTCCTGGAACTTCCGCGCCCCCGCCAGATCGCTCTGCTCGGAGAGCGTCGCGGCGAGATTATTCAGTGCCCTCAGCGTGCCTGGGTGCTCCTCTCCCAATAGACGACGGCATGCCTCCAGCGTCTGCTCCTGAAGCTTCCGTGCGCCCGCCAAATCGCCCAGCGCGTAGAGCGTCGCGGCGAGACTCTGCGTCGCCGACAGCGTATCCGGATGCTCCTCACCCAGCAGACGGCGCCGTGCCTCCAGCACCTGCTCCTTAAGTTTCTGCGCGCCCGCCAAATCGCGCTGTACGGCTAGCGTCGCGGCGAGATTGTTCACTGCATTCAGCGTGTTCGGGTGCTCCTCGCCCAGCACGCGACGGCATGCCTCCAGTGTCTGCTCCTGAAGCTTCCGCGCACCCGCCAAATCCCCCTGCTCGTAGAGCGTCACGGCGAGATTGTGCATCGCCGTCAACGTATCCGGATGCTCCTCGCCGAGCAGACGGCGCCGCGCCAGCAGCACCTGCTCCTGAAGTTTCTGCGCGCCCGCCCAGTCGCCCTGCGCGTGCAGCGCGACGGCGAGATTGCTCATTGCGCTCAGCGTGTCCGCGTCCTCCTCGCCCGACAGACGGCGGCGCGTAGAAAGCACCGCCTCCTGAAGTCTCCGCGCGTTCGCCAGATCGCCTTGGGCGTAGAGCGTGCATGCGAGATCGGACATCACCGCCAGCGTGTCTGGATGTTCCTCGCCCAGCAGACGGCGGCGCGTCTCCAGCACTTGCTCCTGAAGTTTCCGCGCGCGCACCCAGTCGCCCTGGGCCTTCAGCGTCAGGGCGAGTTGTTCCATCGCCGCCAGCGTGTCGGGATGTTCCTCGCCCAGTAGACTGCGGTGCCCCTCGATCACCTCTTCCTGAAGCTTCCGCTCGGAGGCATAATCTGCGGGCTCTGAGTCACGTTTGTCCATGGCTAGTTCGATCCGTATGCTATCGCAATCCAGGCTCGTTTGGTCCATCCACACGGCAGCGCGATTCGGGTGTGCCTGAACCAAGTAGAATAGGCATCTTGCCTCCTTCCCTCGATCTCGATCGTCTGCGCGTGGTTCTGGTCGGCACGCGCAACCCGCTGAACATCGGCGCGGCGGCGCGGGCGATGAGCAATTTCGGGTTCTCGCGGCTGCGTGTGGTCAATGCGTACGACGTCGCGTTTCGGGAGGCCCGGTCGGCGGTGGGCGCGGCGGCGCTACTCGCGTCGGCGGAAGATGTCGGCACGGTGGCCGAGGCGGTGGCGGATTGCACGCTGGTGGTGGGCACCACGGCGGTCGGCCATCGCGAGTTGCAGCATCCGCTGCGTCGCCTGGAATACGGCTCGCGCCTGGTGCGGCGGGCGATGGGGGCGGGGAACGTGGCGCTCCTGTTCGGCTCTGAGAAATTCGGACTCTCGAACGACGACCTGAGCCATTGCCACTGGCTGATGCGCATCCCCACCCGCGATGCGCACGGCACCATGAACCTGGGGCAGGCGGTGGCGCTGTGCCTGTACGAACTGGTGCGCGATCCGCGAGCGGCCACGAAAACGCCGGTGCCGCTGAAGCCCGCGAGCGAGGCAGAGCGGGAGCGGCTTAGCACCATGTTGCTCGACGCCCTGCGCGCCAGCGGCTACGTCAACCCGCGCACTGCCTCCTCCACCACGCAGAAAGTGCGCCGCCTGGTGCGCCGTCTCAACCTGCCGGCGCGGGACGCTGAGGTCTGGCTCGGTATGATGAAGCAGATCCTGTGGAAGCTCGACCATCCTGGGGGAGGCGATGACAAAAGTTGAAATCCAATTCGACGTGGACCGGCCGCTCGCCTCCGAGGAACTCGAGCGGATCGCGGATTCGCACGCCATCTATGGCATGCTGCGCCTGGCTCCGGGGCCTGGCGAGGGCAAGCTGACCGTGGAATACGACGCGTCGCGGCTGACGGCTGCCGACGTGGAGGCCGCGCTCCGCAGAGCCGGCGTCCCGGCGCATTGATTACACTAGAGAGACTATGGACGAGCGGGCTTTCTACAACGAGACGCAAACGGTGAAGGCGGCGGAACTGGTGTGCCCCTTCTGCCGAACCCCCAGCAAACAGGACCTGCGCTGGCTGGTGCGCAAGAAGAAGGACCGCCTGCCCGGCGGCGCCAACTCCGATGACAAGGCGAAGTTCCAGAAGGCGCAGAGCTACATGGTGCTGCTCGACGACAAGGCCGCGTGCAAGAACCTGCGCTGCCGCAAGCGGTTCGACATCTCGGGCATGAAGACTATGGCGTTCCTGGCCGATGAGGGCCTTCCGAAAGAGGTCTAGCGGCCTGGCGCAGGGCATCGTCCAGCAGTTCGAGGACGCCCAGGCGCGCCGCCCACTCGCCGAGATAGGCGCGGTCGAGGCGGTCGCGCTGAATCCGCATCACCCCGAGAACGTCGTTCCACTGGCGGGCTGAGACGGAGCCGCCTTTCTTGAACCAGGCCAGCTTGGCGAGGATGATGTCCTCGGCCGAGGCGATGGGGAAGTCGAGGACCTCGCCCAGAAGGTCGGAGTGGACGGCCACGCGGCGGGCCAGTTGCAGCACGCCGAACGGATCGCCTGAGACCGGAAAGAAATCGAACTTGTAGGTCGTCTTCAGGTGGATGACGCAGACCATGTCGGGGTCGGCGTAGAAATCCGGTCCCAGTTCTTGCGCGAAGGCCTGAGCCTGCGCCGGCTGGAACTCAGCGAGCAGATCCACGTCGTTTGTCGCTCGCGGGCTGCCGTGGTATGAGCTCGCGATCGATCCCCCTACCGCGTACGGGATTCCGCAGCGGTCGAGCGCGGCCATGATCTGTCTAAGCGGGGCCGCTGGCGTGACCGTCATCGGGGTACCATCCGTAGGCGCGAATCACGAGTTCGTGATCGAGGTGCCGCGCGGCCAACCGCACCAATACTTCACCCTCGGTGGCCTGGGGATACATCGCGCGAACGCCCGCTTCGGCGAGGCTAACCAGCATCCCGCTCAATTGAAACACCAACGCGATCTTCTCTCCCGGCGGCATCTTGCGCTGCAAGTCGTACATGACCTAGAGCGCGCGGGGGTCGGTGTCGGTGTAGTCGGGCTCGAATTCCATCTGCTAAAAGTATACGTACTGTCACGGGGGTGTAAACTATCCTTCTTCGACGTTGTTGTAGACTGGAGCTTAGGGGAGGTGGGTCTTCTCGAGTAGCCTTTCCATCGGGAATGTCCCGGCGGCGCTCGGTTCGTCACTCCGCAAGACTTCTGCGGCCCTCTTCAACCTTTTCTTCCCGGATGACTGCCGCGTTTGCGGCGCCCCCCTCACCAACGTCTCGCGCATTCCCGTGTGCCGCTCGTGCCTGGCCCAGCCACAGCCGCTGGCCGCCGAATACTTCTGCGTCCTTTGCCGGACGCCGTTCCTGAACCCTGCGCCGCTCGATGACCAGGGCCGCTGCGAATTGTGCCGCCGCGGGCTGCGCGGATTCGACGTCGCCTATTCGTTCGGCTCTTACCAGGACACGTTGCGTGAGCTGATCCACCTTTTCAAGTACTCGCGGATCCGGACGCTGGCGGGACCGCTGGGGAAGATGATTGCGTCGGCGGTGCCGGGCGATCAGTCCTTCGACGCCGTGGTGCCGGTGCCGCTGCACTGGCGGCGGCGTCTGGACCGCGGCTTCAACCAATCGGAGCTGCTGGCGCGCGCCGTGGCCCGGCGTTACGGCCTCGCGGTGACGAACGCCGTCCGCAGGCGCCGCACCACATCCGCGCAGGCTGGTTTGAGCAACGCCCGCCGCAGGTCGAATGTCGCCGGGGCGTTCACGGTCGCGCGGCCGCAAGCTGTCGCGGGCCGCCGCGTGCTGCTGGTAGATGACGTGATGACCACCGGGGCGACCGCGGCCGCGTGCGCCGGGGCGTTGCGGCGGGCTGGCGCAAGCTACGTCGCCTTGCTCACGCTGGCGCGCGTGGACCGGAGAATGGGTGTCGAGCCATACCTGGCGGGACCCGTGGGAGTGGGGGTTTCATGATCGCAGCCATGAAGGGACTGCAGAAGCCGGTACTCGTTTTGAATGCGAGCTATGAGCCGATCAACATCTGCGCGGCGCGGCGGGCGCTGGTCCTGGTTCTAAAGGGGGTCGCACACCCCGAGGAGTTTTCCTCGACGGCGCTGCATTCGGCGCGGCAGACGCTGAATCTGCCTTCGGTGATCCGCCTGCTCGAATACCGGCGCATCCCGCACCAGACGCGCTCGTTGTCCCGCAAGAGCATTTTGATGCGCGACCGGTATACCTGCCAATACTGCCTGCGACCGCTGCCCTCAGGCGAACTCACGCTCGACCACGTGGTTCCCCGCTCGCGTCACGGCGAGACCACCTGGGAGAACCTGGTTGCCTGCTGCCATCCCTGCAACAACCGCAAGGGTGGCCGCACGCCGGACGAGGCGGGGATGAAGTTGGATCGCCAGCCGCGCCCCTTCACGTTGCACACCAGCCGCCACCTGATGCGGCTGCTTGGCCGCAGTGACGAGAAGTGGCGCAAGTACCTCTTCTATTGAGGTAGACGGGCCGGGGGCGGGGGAGCGGGAGAGCCGGAAGCGGGAGCCTTGGGCTTCTCGGGAGGAGCTTTGGGCTTCTCTTTTTCCTTCTCTTTGTCCTTCTTCACCGGGCTGATGATGACGTGGGCCATCTTGCCTTCCAGGCGCGGATGCCCTTCGATCTGGCCTACCTGTGCCAGGTCCTGCGCGAAACGCAGCAGCAGCTTTTGGCCCAGGTCCACGTGCGCGATTTCGCGCCCGCGGAATTGCACCACCGCCTTCACGCGGTTGCCTTCCTGGAGAAAACGCAGGGCGTGGTTCTTCTTGAAATCGTAATCGTGGTCGTCGGTGTTGGGCCGGAACTTGATCTCTTTGACCTGGATGACGTGCTGCTTCTTCTTGGCTTCCTGCTGCTTCTTCTTGTTCTCGTATTGCCACTGGCCATAGTCCATCGCCTTGGCGACTGGGGGCTCGGCCGTGGGCGCCACCAGGATCAGATCCAGCCCCAATTCCTGGGCTCTGCGGATCGCTGCCTGGGTGGGCATAATTTCTACGGACCCGTCGGGGAACACCGCGCGCACTTCGCGAACGCGGATCGCCTCATTGACGTTCTCCCGGATTCTGGGCCGGCGTGGCGGAAACTGTCTACCTGGATACATGCAGTGTCTTTGGGGTGCTCATGCGGATAGGCCTACTCTGGCGATCATCGGACGAAGGACGACGCGGCATTGTGGGTAACGCCGAACTCGCTCGCGGGTTGTGAAGATGCCAAATCTCAATCTCAAATGGGGCTTCTATAACATAGCGCACCCGGACCCCATCAGGCAAATGGGGGTAGCCTGGCGGTGCCAGGTCGCCGGGGGCCGGGCGTGGCCATTAACGTTAGCAGTACTCATGGCCCGTACTGAGACCATTAACGTCTTTTAATTGTCACGACAAGCTACTGATAAGCTTATAATTAGCCACAGTAAATATCTATGTCTACCGCGATAGCCAAGGCTCCGGTGGAGGAAATGGCACCCTACGAACCTGCTACGGTCGTCCGGCACCTGCGCCAGGAGTTGCGCCATCCGCTGACTGCGATTGAATCGATTGCTGCCTACCTGAACATGGTATTGCCGCGAACCGAGGGCAAGGCCCGCCGCCAGCTCGGGAAGTTGCAGGAGGAGGTCCGCCAGATACAGTGGGTTCTGGCCGACGCCGCGCACTTCCTTCAGGACGCTCCGCCCAACACCCACCTGCTGGATCTGACCGAGGTGGTAGCCCGAAACCTCTCGGAATGGAATCCCGTGGACGGCGCCGGATTGAGCTTCGCGCTGCAGCCGGAACTGCCCCTGGTCCACCTCGATTTGGAGCAAATACAGCATCTGCTCCGCAATATCGTGGCGTTCTTCCGGCGAATTTCGGCGCCGGGCCGCTCCGTCCATCTCGAAACTCTGGCGGCGGGGGACCAGGTGATGCTTAAGATCACCTCCTCGTCGCTGCAGTATTCGACTGAGGACGTCGAGCCCCTGTTCGAGCCGTTCGGAGAGCGATTTCCAGCCGGCACGGGCCTGGCCCTGGCCAGCGCCCGGAAGATCGCGGAAGCCCATGGCGGCAGGATTGAAATGGCCTCCGACCCTCCGCACACACTGACGCTGCTGATCTCATTCCCGAAGGCCTGAGGGCGGCCCGCCGCGCTCCAGGTCCGCCAGTTTGCGGCGCAACTCGGCCACCTCGTTGCGCAACGCCGGCAGCCGGCTCATGCCGGCGAGCGTCTCCAGGTACTCCCGGATGGGACGCGCCGGCGTGCCCCACACCACCTGGCCGGAGCGGATGATCTTCGAGGTGAGCACCCCGCAGCCGGAGCCGAGGACCGCGTGCGTTTCGATGCGCGCCTTGTCCCCGATGCCCACCTGGCCGCCGATGATGGCGTAATCCTCGACGACCACACCGCCTGAGATGCCGGTCTCCGACGCGATGACGACGTGCTTGCCGATGCGGCAATTGTGGGCCACCTGCACCAGGTTGTCGATCTTGGTGCCCTGGCCAATCCAG
>Ga0182027_10012989_pt1 | contig 11657 bp, 19 predicted proteins | sample 712E1DmetaG_FD_121300 | JGI IMG/M metagenome (GOLD analysis project Ga0182027, IMG submission 121300) | Permafrost microbial communities from Stordalen Mire, Sweden - 712E1D metaG (Illumina Assembly) | ecosystem: Environmental > Terrestrial > Soil > Wetlands > Permafrost | place: Sweden...
GCGAAGAAAATAACGTTGCCGGTCGGGGTTTCAGGAGATCATCTGAAATCGCTTCAAGTGATAGGCATCTTCAACGAACTGACGATTGACCAAGTCGCCAGCGCCATCCTCGATAAGCATCTCTCAAGTTTTGAGGCTGGCAACCGGGGGATTTGCATATGGCTGAATTATCGCAAGGCGGCAAAGGAGTTGAGCCTATGAAAAAGAACGACACTGGAATCATCACCTTGGCTGAACTCCGCGCGGAGCGTGACCGGGTAGAGAAGCTGGCGCGGGAGCACGCGCTGGCAACGGCGCTGGAATACTACCTGCCTGGCGTCAAGAACCCGGACACGCTGCGGGGCATCGTATTCGGGAACTGGCTGCAAGAGCACGCGTTCACGGAACGGTTTGAGCCGTTGGACGGCATCGGGGCGTGATTTAGCCAGGACGCGGATCCGCGGCAACCCATACGGCCCGGTTTTTGGTCGTGTGGGTTGTTCGCGTCCGGTTTCCGCCTAAAAAACGGGGGTTTGGAGAGTCAGCCGGGCAGGTTGCCCAAAAACCCCGTCCGAACGTCCGTCTTGACAATCATCCGCGTTTGTGGCACAAGTGAGGCATGACTGAGATGTTTAGATGCCGAATTGAGCGTGAGCTTGTCATTGAGGCCGGCAAAGTGGCGGAGGATATTGGAACTACGCCGGGCGAAATCGTCCGGTTACTATTCAAGCAAATGGTCAAACGCCGGACAATTCCCTTTCCGCTTACAGCGGACACGTTGGAGGATGAAATCTTGTCGCCAGCGGCACGGCGGGCGGCGGTATGGGATGAAATGAATGAAGGCCAGCCCGCAACCCGGTGAAGTTTGGTTTGTTGACTTTGGCTATGACGCCAAGCCGCGCTTTTGCCTCGTGCTGGCCAGTCGCCAGGACGCGCGTCTTGCGGTGGGAAGTGTCCTGCAAATCACCACGCAGCATGGCGGCACCGAGTTTGAAGTAACCTTGCCCCGGGTCCCTTGGTTGCGTGAACAGAGTTACGTCAACGCGCAGTCCATTCAACCTGTTAAATGGGTTGAATTTGTCCGCAAGGTGGGAAGTTTTGAGCCGGTGGTAATGGGTGAAGTGAGGCGGGCCATGAATGCCTGGCTCGCTTAAAACACGCGCCCGGCGAGACTGCCGCCTGACAGCCGGTTGTAGCTGATGAAGCTCCCCAGGGGAAGATTCTTGACCCGTTCCACGTCCGCGCCCAGGGCTTTCACACAATCCCAGGCTTTCGGCTCCTGGAGGCGGAAGCAAATCAGTTCGGTTGTCTGTCCTACCACGGACGAGTTGACGTTGTGCGGCTCCTGAGTGAGAGCCAGGATGCGCAAGCCATATTCACTACCCGCCTGTGTGCAAAGCCGGAAGTTGCGGGGCATGACGCGGTTGTTGACCCACAGCCAAAGCTCATCTATCGCCAGAATCTTTTCTCCCGGTCCGCGCGTGGCGCAGTTGAAAGTCCAGTTGCAAAACCAATCGAAGGCGGCGGCGTAATTATCTGGGAACATTCTCAGCGGATTAAAACACACCCAGCGCGTGACCAGCGCAGCCTCACACTCAGCGGCGGTGTAGGCCGGGCGAAGGCGGAGCCGGCGGGACCAGCGGGAGCTTTCGTCAAAGAGAAACCGGCACGCGGGATTGCTGTTCAGCAGGAATTTTATTGCGGCAGTGGACTTGCCGGAGCGCGTCATGCCGACAATCAGGGTGTTGGCGGGGGCAGTGGTGAAGTCACTCACAGGCCGGTTTGGATCAGAATCTCATCAACGACGATCAGCGCCAACTGAACTTGACGGCGCGGCTCTTGTGAGGCGAAAGCCGGGCAGGCGGCGGCGGCCAGTTGAGCGCGCAATATTTTCAAGGTGAAGGGATTTTTATAAATCAGCTTCATCTCCCTGACCAACTCGGCTCTTTGTCGTTTTGTCATATCTTTTTCTCCGGTGCCGGGGCGGTGCCCGGCGCTCCGGCGTTGGCGGCGGCAATCAGTTTGTCGAGGCGACGCAAGATGGCCATGTGGTTCGCGCCGATGTTCAGGACAGCGATGGAAAAGTTCACCTCGATTTTGTATTCGGCGGAAATGCCAGCCTTGTTCAGATACTTCGCGGCGAGGGCATCGGATGTTTCAATCAGCATTTGCCTGGATGCGGCGGGCCATTTCGCGTCCTCCTCTATCTCACTGATAATTTCCGCCGGCAAGCGGGCGCGTTTTGCCTTGTGAATTATTTGGCGGCCAAGAACTTGTTCCAGGAGCGGGACGCCAGCCTTGGTTACCGGGAGGAGATCACCGGCTTTCCACGCAAGCGCCAGGCCAGGAGATTCAAAAGTTTGGACAGGAACCACACCATGATCCGGCGGGAGAGTTTTTTCTGAAACCGAACCAGCCATCGGCACAGTGGCACCAGGGAGCGCAGCAGGCAACGGCGAAGGAGTTGCAGCAGCCAGCGCAGCAGCGCGTGTGCGGATTTTGCGCTCATTATCTTTTCGCCGGTCCTCGGCCAGGGCTTCGGGCGATCCGGGGCGCAAACCGTCTTTGCGTTTTCGTCCGCCGCGGAATCCTCCAAAAAGCGGGACAGAAGTTGCAGCGGGGACAGCAGCAGCCACAGGCGCAGACGGTCCCGGCGGGTTTCCGCTCGCCAGAGACGCAGCAGTTTTTGCGTCCAGCGCTTTTCCAGGCGACGTTGCTGGCGCGCCACTCGCCACAGGCGGAATCGGAGGCGGAAGTTTTGGAGCAGCTTCATTCATCGTCAAGGATGGTTGGAAACCACGGGGCTTTCTTCGGTGCCGCCGGATCGGGACGTTGAATTTGATCCAACTTGTCTTGGAGAAAACTTATTTTTATCTCCCGCTCTTTTTTCTCGCTGGCAGTTACGGCGTGGCGGTCCCGCTCCGCTTGCAATTCGGTTTCAAGGTTAATTTCGCGTTCGGAGCGCTGGCCTTCGACTACGATCCGCGCGGCGGGCGGCGGCGCTGGTAAAGTCTCGACCGTTGCCGGATCGGGCGGCGCTGATGGTTGAGGAACTACTTCGGCAGGTGGATCAACTTCAAGGAGTGTTCTCACAGCGTCCATTCTACACGGCTACTGGCAAAGTCATAGCCGAGCGTGGCCGTAACAAATTTTCCGCATTTTCCGGCTCCGGCCCCGGAAGCGTCCGGGGGAAGTGAGAGTGTCCCGGTTGCCACTTGGTATAGGTGGTGTGAAGTAAGAGAACAGAGAACGGCTTTCGATTGTTGGCGATGGTGTGTGTTTGAGAGAGAGAGAATAATCATTCTCATCTCTCCCAGTACCCCTATAGCGCGCGTGCGCGCGTGCGTGCGCGCGCGTAAGGGGGGTGATAGTGAGAGAGAGTGCCATAAAACCCTGTATTTACGGCCACGCTCGGCTATGCAGTTGAGTTTTTGCGTGCGAGACTGCTCTCACACAAAAGCTCGTGCGTCTGGAACGCCGATGAGCGCCGCCTATCAAGCGGGGCCGGCCTGAAGGATGCAAAGGGTTTGAAAATAGGGCCGATTCATCGGCCCAACGAAACTCCCGCAAGGGAAATCCCTCACCATTATGAAAAACTGGAAATCCATCCTCGTAACCGGCCTGATCGCGGTAGTCGCCGTGATTGTGTTCAACAAGTTCGTCAAGCCGATGCTGCCTGCCTCGTTGCAGAGCATCGTCAGTTGAACCGCCCGCCGGCCAAACCAACCGCAACGTCCGAAACCAAAATTTGACTATGTTAAAATCCCGCATCGCCGGTCCACCGGTCAACAATGTTGTTCTCGGTCAGAATGCCACGCTGACCCTGGAATCCATCTGGCGTTATCACGCTCTCGTTCTGATTGTGACCATCGCCAAAACCGCCGCGACCGCGGGCTTTGCTTCGGCAACGCCCAGTGACGCAGTCGGGCTGATTGACATCAAGGTCAACACGAAGTCCCGCCGTCAGCACACCGCTGCGGAATTGGACGCGGTGCAAACCGCCTGGGCCGCCAATTTGGGCATCACGCAGATTGACCATGTTATGAACGATTTGGTCACTCCGGCTGACACCAATGGCGCGGACACGGTTGTCGGTGCCAACACGACCCGCACGAGCACGTTTGTCATCACCTGCTCTTTTGCGGAACCGTCCCGCGACAGTTACACGGCGCGAGAAGCTTTCGCCTGGCCGACTTTTTGGCAGAGCGGCAAGAAAGCCAAAGTTGAAGCGGTCATCGGCATCCCGGCCAATGACGGCATCACCGCGCCGGTCATGCGGACGGAAATTGTCGTGGACAATGTTTACGGCCCGACGGCCAATGGCAAGGATGTCATGCCCATCGTGTGCTGGATTCGTGACACTCAGGATTACGCCGCGACGCTGATCCGTATGCGTAACTGGCCATTCGAAGGACGCCTAGCGCAAGTATCTGTCTTCTCCCCGGCCATGGATGACGTTGCCACCTTCGAGTTGAAGGGCGACACGACGATCTGGGCACATGGCAGCAAGACCAGTAACGATATCATCAACCAGAACTATCAGTGGAACGCCGCCGGAGTAGGCCGGGATCGGTTCGATCTCGCGCTCGACTTCGACGACGACCCGACGAACTGGTTGAACACCGGCGCTTACACGACGCTTGAACTTGCTCTGACGCTCACCCAGGCGGCGGCGGCGAACAAGAGCCTCGTGGTAATGAGCCAGGTGTATCTGGACGCGATTGCCTGACGTTTGTTGGTTCTCACTCAGCCCCGATGCTTGAAGGCATCGGGGTTGCAGAGAAAAAATAAACGTTATGGACACATCCTCTACCGATCTGTGGGATTATTTCACATCGCCATCAACATTTGATGTCAACGCGGCTGCCAATCCCGCCGCCGCTGCGGTCACATCGCCACTCATCACGACGAACAGCACCGACGGCACATCGCCGGGCACATCATGGCTAACCTCTGGTTGGAATGCCTTAACCAGCTTGATCGCTCCGGCGACGAATGCCTACACCGCAGTCACCAAAGCGCAGACAGCGCAGACAACGGCGCAAAAGGCGGCAACGGCGGGAACGAACACAACCCTTTACGTCATCATCGGCGCGGTTGTTTTGGTGATTCTCGGTGCGGTAATGCTTTTCCGCAGAAAATAAAATGGCCTCTGCAACCTCAACCGCACTCAGCAGCGCAACCGGCGGTTCAATCGGAACCGATTCGGGCGGTTACACCAGCTTGCTGATTGGCTTTGCAGTGGTGGCAGTCGTCATTTTGGGCGCGTGGTTCTTGTTCAAACGAAAATGAATTTATGGCCGGTTACGCAGATGTCGGAATCAGTGGATCAAGCTCGGCTTCGTCGGCAACGGGCGCGACAAAGTTTGGCCCGGTCACGATCTTTCAAGGCCTCGGCGGAAGCAACGGCAGCGGCAGTGTCACCACCTGGCTAATCGTCGGCGCGGCTGTCCTGGCTGCGTGGTTTTTCTTCCGAAAGAAAAAATGAACCGATTTTTACAATCGCCCCGACCAGCTCGCCTGGCTGTGACAGACCAGGAAGCGCCGCGTCGGGTGGAACTGTTCACGTCGCCCGCGTGCTTCGGCCCGTCCGTTTCGTCCTCACAGTCCACACCGCAGCAGCCGGTTGCCTCAACGTCTGGCGCGAATTCCCCGGCCACAACCATTGCTTCCGGCGGAAACGTGCAAGTCACAGACGGTGGCGCGATCAAAAGCATGTCCGATGTCGTAATGGCCGCACTTGCCGCCGCCGGGAACGCGGGCCAATCGTTTTTGGACACCGTTGGCAGTTTGGCCAGCCAACAAACCGACGCAACATCTTCCGCTAATGCGAACGAAAGCGATCTTATCAAGGCCATGATCGCGCAGGACCAGGCCACCGCCGAGAACACAGCCAGCGGCGGCCAAAGCAACGCAAATCAAACCGTGGTCTATGTCATCCTGGCTGCTTTGGCAGCCGTGGCAGCCATTTTCATATTTCGTAAAAGATGAACCCCGCACCCCTCGATTCTGTTTCCTTGATTGTGCCCGCCGCCGCCGGAGGACAGCCCGGCGCAAAAAAATACAGCCTCGGCGGAAACATGCTGCTCATCACGAGCGCGACGTATCCTTTTCGGATGCAATTTGACGCCGGCTCGCCATTCGCTTGCCGGGCCGGTTACAAATTCGGCCCGGACGAGGACGGCTTTAACACGCTCACTTTTTTCAACGATCAGGCCACGCCGCTGGCCATCAATTTTGACCGCGGAGCGCTCGGCGTGGACTACGTCGGGACCGACGAAGTTAAAAATGTCGCAACCTTTTCCCTCGGCAACATAGGCACGGCTGGCAGCGTCCCGCTAAACGCTCCCCTGGCGACCACGGTGAACGGGCTGTTCACGAATCTTGCAGCAGCGATCCGCGTCCCTGGCACATACAACGGGCACAAGCGGAAATTCATCACGTTCACCTGCCCGGCAACAAATAATTTCCTTTTGATTCTGGACGCTGCCGGGAACTACTTTTCGCAACTGGACGGCGACAATACCCACAGCGTCGCGCTGACTTTGGAAACGGACGCGGACTTTCTCATCCTCGGCAGCATCGGCATTTGCCCGTTTTGCGTCGGTGAAATTTACTACTCGAATTGACCATGAAGAAAACGCTCTCGACCTTTTTTGCGGCCTGCCTGACGCTGTCACTTGGGGCGCGGATCGTGACCAACGTCCCGACGCTCAACCCGGCTTACACCAACACGATCCCGACGGGCGGAACGATCACGCCAACAACAAACACCCCGACGATAAACACCAACGTCCCGACGCAATATTCTCCCTATTCCAGTTATGCAACCAACGCCGGCAATGCTCGCTTTGCGACCAACGCCGGCGCGGCCGCCTTCTCGACGAACTCCGGCACCGCCGCCTTCTCGACGAACTCCGGCACCGCCGCCACTGGCATCGCCGCCGGCACTGGCCATGCTTTCGACAATTCGACCGCCATCGCCACAACCCACTTTTTGCACAACGACATGCGGGACCGCCGGCATTGGACGCAATTTGCTTTTAAAAACTTTTCCGAAACCCGCACCAACACCGCCACGCCGGTTGCCGATCCAGAGCTTGCGGTTTGGCTGGACCCGAACAGCTTTTATTATATAAAAATGGAACTGTTTGCCTACTCCGTGGACACAAGCTCTGGCGGCGGCTTGCAGTGGTTTTTAACCATGCCCAATGTGGTAAACATGGCTAATTATATCATTTATGAAACGGTGACCAATTCCTTGATGCACAACTATTTGTGCAGGACTTATTACAACCAGTCGCTGACGAGTCAGAACGGGGTGAACGGTTCTGGACTCTCCAGCAGCGGAAATTCATTGGTACACAATACTTTAACCGGCTCATTTTCAACGGCACAACAAGACGCCGCCTTGCCTGTTGCTGTTCATTTAAAATGGGCGGAATTTACGGCTCAAGGCGGCTCAGCCATTACTCTTTTGGCCGGCAGCTATATCGAGCTTGAAAAGGCGGGGCCAGAAATGAACAGTCAAATGGCTTTCATGCTTGAGCAGGGCAATAGCACCAACACGGTTGTTGACGCTCCCCGCAGTGACCAGATTCCTGTGTTCGCCCGATCCCCGGACGGCTTGACGAAAATTTGCGCTTACAGTGACACACTTACGGGGCAATTCGGCAACCTTTGCAATTCGCAGGTCCGATATCTGGTGCCCGGCGCGACAAATTGGAGCGCGGCTTCGCTGGTTTTTGAAAAACCGCACTCCCGGACTGGAGGATACGGAATCACCGGGATTACCCAGTTGTCCGGCACTAATTACGTTGTCACCGGGCAATACCTGGAGACGTGGCCATCTTCACCGGAAACATGCAACGCATTTTTTTGCGCGGCGGACTGGGAAAGCAACCATCTTAATTTTCATTCTTTCACCGACATGACCGGCCCGACAAACTCGATCTGGACCGCAGTAAGCACCGCGATTAAACAGGCACCGAATGGTGACTGGCTTTATCCCGGTTATTACGCCGTTCTCGCCGCCTCGACGAATTACGCGGGCTTCTGGCGGTCCACGAATAATTGCGCGACCTGGGGCAACTTCCAGACGGTTGCCGCCGGCCAGGACGAAATGCAATTCGTCACCAACGGCCAGACGCTTTACGCCCTGACACGCGGATTCCGCTACGCTTCCACCAACAGCGGGGCCACATGGTCCGCCGGAACCAGCTGGCCCAACATGACAAATAACATGGCGTGCAAACCGGCGGTGTGTCTGTCTCCAAATGGAAAATGGGTTAATATTTACCGCGCCGCCGGCAACCACACCTACCAGGCGACAAGCGCCGACGGGTTGACCTGGACCAATTACACGCTGCTCGACACCGGCTTGCAGGAGTATTCCGACTTGCTGCCAACCGGAACGAACGCGGTTGAAGGTGTCTATTCGTCAGATACGACCAACGCGCTTGGTCAACTCGATAGCGGGTTGAAATTTAACACCGCCAAAGTCAAATACATCCGCTTTGTCCCATGAACAAAGTCACCATTCGAAATGTCCTGCTCGTGCTGCTCGTTGGCGGCATTGGCTATGTGGTCTGGACCATCGCTCAAGCCTTTCTGGCCGGCGAACGCAGCATAGCCAAACTCATCGCCGCGCCGTTCAACGCCGCTGGCGCCGCCTGGGATGCAGTCGCAAAAATGTTCGGCGGTTCAGCCTCAGCCGCGCCGCAAAACATCACGCTCACTGACAGCCAGGGAAATCCAATCGGCACCGTGCTCGCCGGTTCGCCGTTCAACGGTCTGTTCACTGCCAACCCGCTTGACGTAACCGCGCCAGTCACGACTGACTACGCACAAGGCCAGGCTTCCATCTGGGATTTTTCAAACTACCCGGCCAATCCGTGAACATTTTCCTGAAACTATTATTGACCGGGATCGCGCTCGTGCTCGTGTTCAGCGGCGGCGTTGACTTTGGCCTGACCACGATCCCCGGCGTGGCCATGCTCGCCTGGATATGGGGCTTCTCACCAACCATCAAATGAACGCGCGAACCGCCATAGTCCTTTTCTTTGTCGTAGCGGCGGCGGCATTCGCCGCGCTGATCGCCTGGACGTTGATCGTCAAAAATCAGATCGCCAGTTCAACCAGTTCAAACCCGACGCTGGCCGCGCTCGGCTCGCTGCTCACCAAGACATGAATATACCCGTTGAAGTTGTCGGAGTCTTTATAGCCGGAGTGCTCACGGCCATTCTGGGCGTGCAAGGCTGGATGCTGGCCGCGCTCGTGGCGCTCAAAGTGCAGGTAGCAGAAGTGAAAGTTTCACTGTCCGATTGTCAACGAACCAGAAACGAAAAAGGAAATTGCCCCCTCCCATGAACGCTCAACAATTACAATCCATCATTCGCGCCATCCTGCTCATGTGCGGGACCGTCCTGACAAAAAAAGGCATAACCGACTCTGCCACCTGGGAAACCGTAGTCGGCTTCATCGTCGGACTCGTGCCGTTGATTTGGTCTTGGAACCGCCACGCGGACCCGCCCGGCTCCTTACCCACACCGCCCGCCGGCCCCATACTACGCGGCCCGCTGATGCTGCTTCTTTGCTGTGGACTATGGACTATGGACTGTGGACTGATTACCGGCTGCAAATCCACGCCGCAGCAAGTGGCCTACCAGTCCGCCGGCACGACGATTGTCACCGTGGACACCGCCATGACTGTTTGGGGCGATTACGTTGCCGCCAAACATCCCGGCCCGGCGGCGGAAGCGACGGTGAAAGCCGCCTACGAAAAATACCAGGCTGCAATGGTTGTCCTCTGTGACGCTGGCGCTGCCTACGCTGCCACAGGCGGCACAGACGCCACCGCCATGAACGGACTCACTCAGGCCGCGTTCAACGCCACCACCTATTTGCAGGACCTCGAAAAACTCATCGCCACCTTTGGCGTCAACCTCAACGCACCACCATAATATGTCACCCGCTGCCCTTGCCCTCATTGTTTCCCTCGTGGAAGAAATCGTGAAAGTCGCGCCCGGCGCTTACGCCGACTTCAAGGAAATTTTCTCCAAAGCCAACCCGACGCCCGCCGACTGGGAAGCCTTGCGCGCCAAAGTGCTCGCCAAAGGCTACGGCGATTACGTCCCGGCCAGCGATTTGCCGAAGTCGTAACTTATGCGCGTTCCCAAATGGACAACGGCCTTGGTCCTGCTCGGCGTCATCACGCGCGAGTCAGTCCTTTGCGCCCGTGGACTACAATCGCCCATGCCGGTCCTGCTCCCTGATATATGGTAAAAAAACTCAACACAAAACATTCGCAATGCAGCGACGGAAGCATTGCGCCTCACCATCTGGCCGAGGCTCACGAAGCCACGCTGACACCCGCTCCAACAGCCAAGCCCGCGCCGGCCCCGGCAGTGGCAAAGAAGCCCGCGCCCCGGGTCCGTAAAGCGAAAACTGTCCCGAAGTAATTGACACAGGTAATGGCCCGGCGCTCTGTTGTCCGCTGGTCATAGAATTCGCCTGCCCGGTAAGGCCATAAAAGCCGGGCGTTCCCCTTTGATGGATCGTCCCTGCATCATCCCCGTTGCCGCCGACGATGCCCTGGCATGGGCGGCGGGCAACTTAAACGACCGCGACCTGCTCCTACACGCCCCGATCCGCCCCGAAGCCATTTTCCTTGTTAATCTGCCAGATCGCCGCTCCTACGCCGCCATGCTCAAACAGGCCGCGTTCTGGCACCGCGCAGGCGCACGGTGCCTCATTGTGCGAACACACAACGACATCGCCGATGATCACCTCATCAAAGCCGGTTGCCTTTGCACGTTCCGGGAAAACACCGTGCCAACGTCCTTTCGATTCCTCGCCGGCCCGGAAGCTCTGGCAAAATGGGTTGCCAAGTTCAGCAAGGCGGTCCCGGCGCTCTGTCTCGTGCTCGCTCTGGCCGGTTGTGTGACGCGGCAGCCAGTGGCGCCACAGGCTGCAACGCCGGCCCTGGCTATGCGGACCGCAGCGGCGGCACAAGCGCCCGTTGCCAGCTTCACAGTCACCGCCCTCTTTTGCCCGCGCGGGGAGATCGCCGCGACAGCTTTTTTTGAATACTCAACCAACCTTACGGACTGGCAACGAGTCACGCTTGACTATCCCGCCGACGGCGGCTGGTTGACAAACACTTTTCCCTTTGCTTCTCCCGCAGGTTTTGCCCGCTGCGGATTTACCACTCCGTGACGCCGCCGGCACGATTGCCCAAAACTCCCGCGCTGCCGGCCGTGTCACAACTTCCCGATAATGAGCGAACAGCATCGCTTCACTGTGCCCCGCTTCCAGCGCCGTCTTGCCCGCGTTCTGTGACTGTGCCAGGCGATAGCTGACAAAGCTGTGCCGCGTGACATTGTGCGCCCAGACGATCCCGGTTGCCCGTTTCAGTGCGACCGTGAAGTCACGCCAGACGTTTGACTTGTTGCCGAGCACCGGGAGCGATCCGCCACAGTCAAGCCAGGCTTTGAGCGCCGGCAAAACTGTGACCAGCCGGCGGCGGCGCGTCTTGGACTTGATCGCCGTCACCTCGATGAACCGGGCGTGAATTTCCTTTTCCTCCAATGCCGCCACTTCCGACGAACGCAGCCCGGCGAAGTAGCGCACCGCCAGCGCCCGGCAGATATTCAGATCGTAGCCCCGCGCGAACTCCA
>Ga0182027_10012990_pt1 | contig 11657 bp, 9 predicted proteins | sample 712E1DmetaG_FD_121300 | JGI IMG/M metagenome (GOLD analysis project Ga0182027, IMG submission 121300) | Permafrost microbial communities from Stordalen Mire, Sweden - 712E1D metaG (Illumina Assembly) | ecosystem: Environmental > Terrestrial > Soil > Wetlands > Permafrost | place: Sweden...
ATGTCATAGTAGGTTTTATCGCTGTATTCCCGCCCGAATATCCAGACAAAGATAAAACCAAAAATTATCAACCCTCCGACGCTAACCAGCAGCAGCATGAAATTGAAAAAGCTGGTCCAGTCCGCGCTGCCGCCGAAAACCTGCGCCTTCGCCCCGATAATGCCCAGCTGCCGCGCCCGTTCCGGATCTTTTAAAATAAACATGAACAGTCCGCCGATACCTGTAGCCAGGATAAAACCAAAGACCGTCAGCCAGAGTGTCTTCGAACGCCGCATTTTCTGAAATTCCACCCGCAGCGCCGGTAAGAACTCACGCAGTATCGTATTCATGATTATTTTCCCTCCCGCGCATTCGCGCCCACTAGTCCCAGGAAATAAGATTCGAGGTCTTTTTGTTCCACCACCAATCGGGCAGGCGGACAATCCGCTTCCACCAGTAAGGTGGCGATTTTTTCCGGGTTCTGCAGCGCTAATTTATCAGTAATTATTAAAGAACGCTCGCCTTCAATCTTCGATGTAATACCGGCTTTTGCCAGGGCTGCTAATGCGGCTTTGGTATCGCGCACATCCGCCACTAGCCGCTGTCCTTCCTGTTCTGCTAACTCATCTGTGTTTAGTTCCTTGACCAGTTTGCCCTGATGCACCACTCCGATGCGCGTTGCCAGCCGGGCTACTTCACTCAAAATGTGGCTGGAGATAAAAATCGTCACCCCGTTATTTTCCGCCAGGCCACATAACAGGTTCCGCACTTCGACAATTCCCGCCGGGTCGAGCGCATTCGCCGGCTCATCCAGCAGCAGTAGATCCGGATGATGGATGAGCGCTTTCGCCAGCCCCAGCCTTTGCGCATTGCCTAATGACAACACCCGTGCGAGGCGGTTGGCGTAGGAACTCAGACCCATTTGTTCCATAATCTTCTCTACAATGTTTTTATCCGGCAATTGCCGCAACTGCCGGACGATCTCCAGATTTTCCCGGACTGTCAGGTCGGGATAGGCATGGGGTGTCTCCACCATGTAGCCCACCCGCTGCCAGACCGCCCGCTGACCCGGTTGTACTTTTGTGCCAAACAGTGAGACCGAACCTTTACTCGGCTTGATCATGCCTAATAGCATGCGAATGGTCGTGGTTTTGCCAGCTCCGTTCAATCCTAAAAAGCCGTAGATTTCGCCCTTATGTATATTTAGTGAAAGTTCATTAACCGCCAATACATCGCCGAAGCGTTTCGTGATCCCGTTTGCCTCAATTGCCGTTGATGTACTCATATCCAAACCTCCGTGTTCGTTCGAATCTGAGGCTGTCCGAGAATAACTATTGGAAGAAATTTATATGGATTCCTCCCGCGCTTCTTTTTGGAAATTGGTAGAAGTGTGGGACCAATGGCGATCAGGTCGTACATTTGCTTCGAATGGCAACACAAAGTATCTCCGGTTACGACCTACGAGGAATGACAAGTCGTGAATATTCTATTCCAGCAAGCTGGAAAAGAATATTTGTTTTTGTCATTGTCGGGCTTGACCCGACAATCCAGAGAATCTCGGACAACCTCCTTAAGTTAGAGTGTAAATTTCGTCGAGTTTTTGAAGATACTCATACTTTACGAAGTTAACGTATGATATTCGAACTCGACCGCCCACGTCCTTGCTTATATAATTCCTGGGCTCTCACTTAGCTATTGTTATATATTTTAGAACGCCACACTATAATCTCTATAAAAATACTATAACCAATATTTGTAATTGTCAAGACGTTTTACTATAATTATTACAACACTAAGCTTTGGGAGAGGGAAATATGGATGGATTTGCGCGCCGTAAAGAACAAAGTAAGGAAGATATCCGCCGGGCTGCGGAAGAACTTTTTTCCCGCTTCGGCGCCGATAAAGTCAGCGTCAACGATATTGCTCGCAAGGCCGGCGTGTCCCAGGCTACCATTTATAACAACTTCGGCAGTAAAGAAGAGCTGGTGCACGATTACCGCAAATCGATCGTCAGCGGAATGGCCGGCCGTTTCCGCGAGATTCTGGTCTGGAAAAAATCGTTTATTGAAAAATTCGAGGGGCTTTTACAGTCGTGGATCGACGTCGCCGACCGCTACAAGATTGAGATCGAAAATCCGGATGTTAAATCTCCGGACGCCATTAACCTGGAAATAGAAAGTGCGCTGCGGGAATTTATCAAACAGGGGAAAGAACAGGGTAATCTCCGCACCGATCTCTCTGAGGAAGCCATTACCGCCTACATCAAGTTTTTCCATCAGGGTATCGCCAATAATCAGGAAATCCGGGATAAAATGAAACGCGACGGCAAATATTCGCAGGACCTTTTCTCACTCTTTATGTACGGCATCAAAGGACAGGCAGCCTAGACCGGGCTTAAAATAAACTCTTCTTTTTATTGGGCTTCCTTCAGCATAGCCCAGTTGTTCAGATTCGTTTTCGGCACGGCAGCTTTCTCCACCACCTTGAATCCAAGATGTTCATACCGTCGCACATCTATCTCGTCCATTGTATCCAGAAAAACCGGCAATCGTTCCTTATCTGTTCTGGCCAACATCGCACGGATCAGCGTTCCGGCATAACCCTGCCCCTGGTATTGAGGCAACACCCCGATCGAATCCAAAAACCAGTGCCTGGCTGGCGCAACCTGCAGATGTCTCGCCTCCACAAAATTTGCCGCGCTTTGCATTCTGGCAGCCCCGGACGCAGGAAAACCCAGCAAAGCAGAAAACGGAACAGAACGTAACATTTTGCAGAATCTCATCGGGAAATGTTCGGAAGAATACCACACAGCGACCCCTTCCATTTGCGGGGATGTGGCATAAACTTCACCCCAACGGAAACCGTACCTGACAATAACCAGAAAAAAATAATAAGCAGCTTTATTTCTCTGCGATTCATCAGGATATTTATACACCAGCAGCGGATAATTCCGGAATGCCTCAGTCAGCGCTTTAGCAGCCGGTTTGATATCTGACTTCTGTATTCGATAAAGACTTTTCAGATCAGCGACCATACCGACATTTTACTGTTGACGCCGGATTTGCGCAAATGACTATCCTGGGCACCTAAACAAAAGATAGCTTTTTCTATTCCGACCTTAGCGCCTGAATGGGATCTAGGCGTGAACCCTGAAAAGCTGGCAAAAATCCAAAGAGCAACCCGATACCAACAGAAACCCCAACTGCCAGCAGTACTGTGTTTAAAGTTACCACTGCTGTAAGAACACCGGAGGCTGTGATCAGGGCGGAAATTCCCCAACCGATCGCTAATCCTATCAAACCGCCGGTAAAGGTTAACAGCGCTGCGTCAAGCAGGAATTGTCCCCAAATTTCTGACCCTTCCGCCCCTAGCGCCTTACGAATTCCGATTTCTCTTTTTCTTTCCATCACTGATACCAGCATGATATTCATAACTCCGATGCCGCCCACCAGCAGAGAAATACCGGCGATCGCTCCCAGCAGTATAGTGAGACTGCTCAACGCCGTATTGATGCTGGCCGATATTTCGTCCATTGAGATCGCCGTAAAATCGTTATCCGCTCCCGGGGCTATACGATGCCGGTATTGGAGTAAACTTGTAATAGCGCTTTTGACAGCAGATGCCGATTTTTTGTTTGCTGCTTGAACCGCGATAGAACTAACTTCGTGCTGTCCGGTGGTCGTCAGTTTTGATGCTATTCCTTGGAGTGTGGTGAGAGGAATAAGCACGGCGCTGTCGGTGGAGCTGAATGAAGCTCCTTTGCTTTTTAGCACACCGGCGACATAGAAAATATTATTGCCTACCCGGATGGTTTTACCAAGTGGGTTTTCTCCGCCAAATAGTGTGGTGCTGACAGTCGGACCGATTAAAGCTACTTTGGCAAAACCGGTATACTGATCCTGGTTGATAAAATCACCCCCCACGACCTGTACATTGTTGACCAGCTGGTAGGATGGAGTCACTCCGGTAATTTGCGCAGTCATGTTTTGATTACCTGCAATTACCTGCATTCCGATAGTATTAGTGGGCGCTACCGCATTGATATTTGGAATGGATGTTACGATCGCCTGGGCATCTTCCAGCGTTAACATACCCGATACGGGCGCGCGTCCTATACTTGATTGGGCTGCAGACTCGGCCGTGACATAAAGGATATTGGGGCCTAGCGTATTCAAGCTATTAGTGATCGTTTGTTGTGTTCCCTGACCGATGGACATTAAAATAATCACACAACTGACGCCTATCACTACTCCCAGAATAGTTAAAATACTTCTCAATTTATGGGTAACCATGGTAGTCCAGGCTGTGGATAAAGGATCAAATATATTTGTCATGATTTTTCTTCTCCTGTTATCTGTCCGTCCTGGATATAGATAATTCGCTGGCAGTAATGAGCGATATTGGGATCATGGGTAATCATGACCAGCGTAATGTTTTGTTCGACGTGCAGATTGGTTAATATCGCCATGATTTCCTTACTGGACATACTATCAAGGTTACCGGTAGGCTCATCCGCCAGTATTATCGGGGGGTTCTTTGCTATCGCCCGGGCGACTGCTACTCGCTGTTGCTCCCCGCCGGATAACTCATTCGGACGGTGTTTCATGCGGCCGCCAAGTCCCACTTTTTCAAGCGCTTCTTTCGCAGCTTGAACGTTGGGTTTCCTGGCATACTTCTGCCCCAGTTCTACATTCTTGAGAGCGGATAAATATGGTAACAGATTAAAGCTCTGAAAGATAAAACCGATCTTCTGTCCCCTGACTTTAGCCAGGGATTTAGCGTTAAGATGAGCAACCTCTGCCCCTTCCAGCAAGTAACTGCCTGAAGTCGGTCTATCGAGTAATCCGATCATGTTCAGCAGTGTGCTTTTTCCGGACCCCGAAGCGCCCATGATCGCGACCATTTCACCTTTTTCAATATTCAGGTCTACTCCCTGTAATACTTTTAACTCACTTTTACCCATCGGATATGTTTTGACAATATTTTCCAGCTGTATCATGTAGTCTAACCTCCGCCTCCGCCAAAAAATCCGCCTGAATTAGTTGGCACGGCAGTAGGAATTAACGGAATGACAACCTGATCGCCTTGATTAAGCCCATCGATGATCTCGGTATTCTGAAAATCGGTGATTCCGATCTTGACGACGCGGGTTTCTGTGGCAGTACCGGTTTTTACCTGAACCACGTAATCCTGCCCTTTATGAGAAATTGCGCTGCTGGGTACGATTAAGACGTTATCCTTTTCCTGAACCGGTATGTTCACAATGGCAGAAAATCCGTCTTTTAAGTTTATTAGCGGGGTACTTGCAGTGGTAGTTCCGGCTCCATTGACAGGTTTGGTGGATGTTAATTCAACAGTCACCTGATAATTGACTACACCCAGTTGTATGGTACCCAAAGGCGCTATCCGTGTAACCTTAGCTGCGTATGTCAGTCCAGGCAGCGCATCAAATGTCACCGTGGACTGTCCGCCCACCGTCAAAGAAGTCACGTCTCTCTCTGAAACCATGACATTGGCTTCAAATTTTTCCGGATCAGCTATTTCGATTATGTCGGTGTTCCTTTGTACGATATCCCCCTGTTTCACGCTTACTTTCGTAACTATACCTTTAATGGGGCTGGTAATTACCTGCGCGCCGTTCTGTTCTTCGGTTAAAGCCGCCTGGGCATCATCTACGGCGTTCTGGCTGACGATAACATTGGCCTGGGCGGATTCTATGTTTTTCTTAGCCAGTTCCACGCTGGCCTGAGATTGTGCTATTCCGTTTTGAGCCTGCTGTACTTGCGCCTCCTTGGTCGTTATGTCAGTCATCGAAAAACCCACGATCGGCAGGTTAGTCTTTAAATCTTGCAGGTCTTTTTGATACTTCGCTATAGTATCCTCACAATTAGCTATAGTTTGCTTCCAGGATATTAAAACCTCTGCCGGCGAATTTGATAATAAAGCTTGCTGATAAAACATTTGAGCTTGCTGTAATTGAATATTAGTATTATCAATTTTATCCTGAGCGGCCTTAATGTCCTGCTGCGCTTGTAAATTGTATTGAGCGGCATCCAGATTAGCTTGAGCGGTAGCTAAATTGTATTGCATCGTAACCAGATTGGATTGCGCGTTTACTACATTGGTCTGTGTTTGAACCAGATTAGCTTTAACTGAATCCAGTTGGTGTTTTAGTGTGTTTACGCGGTTCTCCCAGTCTTTTGTATCCGCTTTAATTAAAACCTGCCCCTGGTCCACCGTCTGTCCTTCAACGACATCGACTTCGGATATTTTAGCGGCTTCGGCGCTGGCTACCAGACCCGTTTGGTTAAAAGAGAGAGACTGTTTTTTTTCTAATGCCAGGTTGCCGGTGCCCGTAACCAATATGGTAATATTACCTCGTTGTACGGCAGTAAGTTGAGTCTGAATCGGTGTAGTAGAATTTGCCCGGCCCGTACATCCCGCCAACAGACCAGCAGTTCCGCATAAAACCAGAATTACTGCTGCGATTTTTTTTAACTTAGTGTTCACATTCGTTCCTTTGTTTCATAGTTACAATTATGAATTATATTCTCATGATTTTACTATATCAAATGCAAATTAAAGAGCACGTAAAGAGAGCCTGCCCAAAGGCAGGCTCCTTTTAACCGATCTCTCTCTAAAAGAGAGTGATAACTTCTCTGACTCTACAAAGAATCTGCCGGCGCCATTTCGAACTGGCTCTTATAGAGGCTGGCATAGAAACCATTGGCGGCCAGCAATTCCTCATGCTTACCCTGCTCCACGATGTCCCCGTCTTTGATGACAAGGATTACATCCGCGTCGCGGATCGTGGACAGGCGGTGGGCGATGACGAAGCTGGTCCTGCCCTTCATCAGGTCTACCATTGCGTTCTGGATCAGGATCTCCGTTCTGGTATCCACCGAGCTGGTGGCCTCATCAAGGATCAGGATCTTGGGGTCTGCCAAAAAGGCGCGGGCGATGGTTAACAGCTGTTTCTGCCCTTGCGAGATATTGCTGGATTCTTCGTTCAACTCCAGATCATAACTGTGGGGTAACGTGCGCACGAAATGGTCGACATTAGCCATCTTGGCTGCCGCAACTACAGCCTCGTCGCTGGCGGTCAGGTCACCATAACGGATGTTCTCCCGGATGGTGCCGTTGAACAGCCAGGTGTCCTGTAAAACCATGCCGAACATGCCGCGCAGATCGGCCCGCTTGAACTTCCTGATATCCACGCCGTCAATTGAAATTGACCCGCTGTTAATGTCATAGAAACGCATCAGTAATTTAACCATTGTTGTCTTGCCGGCGCCCGTTGGTCCGACCAGCGCTACTTTTTGCCCTGGCTTGATATCCGCCGAGAAATCATGGATGATGACCCGATCAGGGCTGTAACCGAAACTGACATGATTGAAAGTAACATTGCCTGTGACCACTTTTAAGGTCACAGCATCCACGGGATCCGGGACTTCCTCCGGTTCGTCGAGGAACTCGAATACGCGCTCGGCTGACGCTGCCGTGGATTGCAGGACATTAGCAATATTGGCCACCTGCGTAATTGGCATCGTAAATGACCGTACGTAATTGATAAATGCTACAATATCGCCAACTCCAATCGTCCCCTGGAGGGCCAGATAACCGCCGAGGATACAGACGCCGACGTAAGACAGGTTCCCCACAAAGGTGACGATGGGCATCATCAAACCGGACAGGAATTGCGACTTCCAACCAACAACGTACAGCGCTTCATTGAATTTATCGAACTGCTGTATAGATTTCTCTTCGCCGTTGAAAGCCTTGATGACGATGTGGCCGCCGTACATTTCCTCTACGTGTCCGTCCACATGTCCCAGTTGTACCTGCTGCTGTTTAAAGTACTTTTGTGATGCCTTGATCACAATACTGACCAGCGCGAAAGATAACGGCAGCATCACCAGCGCTACCAGCGTCATCAGCCAGCTGATGGTCAACATCATCACCAGCACACCGACAATCATCGTTACCGATGTAACGATCTGCGACAGGTTCTGCGCCAGCGATGTGCTGATCGTATCAACATCGTTCGTCACGCGGCTGAGCACTTCACCGTGCGTTTTAGTGTCGAAGTAACTAAGCGGCATCCGCTTGATTTTTTCGGAGATATTCTTGCGGAACATATAGGTGATTTTCATCGCTACGCCGGACATAATATAACCCTGAAGATAACTGAAAATGAAACTCAGAACATAAAGCCCAACCAACTCAAGGCAAATGCGGCCGATAGCGGAAAAATCGACTCCCGGACCGGTTTTGGTTGCCTTTGCCACAATGCCGTTAAAAAGTATGGTCGTAGCATTGCCGAGCATTTTTGGACCCACGATCATAAACACAGTACTGGCAATCGAAAAAACAAGCACAAAAATAAGCGCCACCTTGTAAGGAGCCAGATATTTGATAAAAGTTGCCATGGCCTTTTTGAAGCTCTTTGGTTTTTCACCGCCCATGCCGGGGCGTCCCATTGGCCCACCGCCCATTGGTCCGCCGCCCATCCTTCCTCCTCCAGGTCTTCCTGGACCGAAAGCTGGCGCGCCTTTATCTTTGTTTGAACCGTTATTTGGTTGATTCATTAGACGAGTTCCTCCTTGGACAATTGGGAAAGTGCAATTTCCTGGTAGACCTTGCAGGTTTGCATCAGGTCCTTGTGCGTCCCGACGCCGGCAATTTCACCGTTGTCCAGCACGACAATCTGCTCTGCGCTCATCACGGTGCTGACACGCTGGGTTACAATCAATACCGTCGCATCACTTGTCTCTGTTTTTAATGCTTGCCTGAGCGCTCTATCGGTCTTGAAATCCAGCGCCGATAAGCTATCATCGAAGATATATATTTCCGGTTTTTTGGCTAAAGCGCGGGCGATCGCCAGTCTCTGCTTCTGCCCGCCGGACAGGTTTGTGCCGCCCTGGGATACGGCGGTTGCCAATCCTTGCTCACTTTCCTTGATAATATCCGTAGCCTGGGCAATTTCGGCATAATGCGCTACTTCCGCTTCGGTGGCATTTTCATTGGCATATTTAATGTTACTTTCGATTGTTCCGGAAAACAGCACCGCTTTCTGCGAGACATACCCGATCTTGGCGCGCAGATCATGCTGCGTCACTTCCCGCACATCTACCCCGTCAACCAGCACTTTGCCGCTGGTAACATCGTAAAAACGCGGTATCAGGTTGATCAAAGTTGTTTTACCGCTGCCTGTACTGCCGATAAAAGCGGTGGTCTGGCCGGGCTTCGCGACAAAGCTGATATGCTTCAATACATCATCTTCCGCGCTCGGATAGCGGAAGGTGACATCCTTGAATTCCACCGTTCCTTTCAGGCTGGAGCTGAATTTTTGCGGTTTTTCCGGATCAACAATGACCGGTTCGGTTTCCAGCACTTCGCTGATTCTCTGCGCAGAAACACTGGCCCGCGGAAGCATAACAAATATTATTGTCAGGAAAAGGAAGGCCATGATAATTTGCACGGCGTATTGCATGAAAGCCATCATGCTGCCCACCTGCATCGTGCCGGCATCAACCCGGTGCGCGCCCACCCAGATAATCAGAATCATAATGGCATTCATCAGGAACATCACCGCCGGCATCATAAATACCAGTACTGCGCGGTTGATGAACAGGTTTGTTTTGGTCAAATCCTGGTTTGCCTTATCAAACCTTTCCTCTTCATGTTTTTGCGTATTGAATGCGCGGATGACCATCAAACCGGTAAGTATTTCACGCATAACCAGGTTCAACTTATCGATCAGGGTCTGCATCGCTTTGAATTTAGGAAGAGCAACCGTGAACATCACCAGCATCATCGTCAATATGATACCGAGAGCTGCGGCGATAATCCATAGCATCGATGTATCGGCATTTATTACTTTCAAAATGCCGCCGATGCCCAGGATTGGCGCATAAAATGCTATCCGGAACAGCATCACCATCAGCATTTGTATCTGGGTGATATCATTCGTCGAACGCGTAATTAAAGAAGCAGTGGAGAATTTATCAAATTCGGTATTGGAAAAACTTTCGACCCGTACAAACAACTGTTTACGCAGGTTGCGCCCCAGTCCGGCTGCGACACGGGCGGAGAGGTAGCCTACCAGAATCGAAGCGGCGGCGCTGGCCAGCGTCAGCAGCAGCATCAGTCCGCCGATACGGAAAAGGTAGTTATTTTGGATGGTGCTGATATTCATACCGAGCGCTTTATATTGCACTGAAATATAGGTTGTGGCAGCCGCTGTCAGCAGAATTGACGGAGTGGCATTGATTTGCGACTCAGCGGCAGTCAACAGCGGCGCGAGCTGGGCTGGCGGCAGTTGCCCGATAACCGTGAACGGGTCTGTGCCTGCCGGTAATTGAACGCCAAATTGGGCAAAAATAGCGGCTCCGTTCTGTTCAATGACAAAAACCGAAGGAATAGCCCGGGAGAAAATCGAATTCAGTTGCGAAATTTCTGTTTTATTACCGGTATTAAGTTTATAAACATCCACGTTCGCCAGTTGCGGATAGTTTTTCAAGTCTGTGGCATAATCGGCAGCGGAAAGCTTTTGCTTGCTGAGTAAAGTATAATCCGCGGTCACCTGCGCTTTCTGGCTATCCGTCATAAAAATAGTGATTTTATTGAATTCGGTTACACTGATAGCCTGCGGAACCGCATTCTCGATACCGTGTTGACTTACACCGATATTGACAATGTTCGCCATGTAGCCGGGCAACGACAGGTCTGCCATCGCCTGGCCGAACAAAAGGGCAAATATCAATACTATCGACCAGACAAAGGGCCTGAGATGTTTTATTAGTTTCCCCATTTTTAGACACAACCTCCATTACAATGAAAACAACACATTTGAAAAGATGAGATGACTAAAGCCCCTCCCGGAGATGCTTACAATTTAACGACGATATTTCTTAGCGTTTCCAGAGCGGAAGACATCTGGGCGAGTTCCTCCGGCGATAACTTCGCCAAACGATTTTTAGTGTTTTCTTTCACCTTCTGTTTCATTTCTCCGAGCAGTACGCGTCCGCTCTCCGTCAGCGCCAGATTAATTACCCGCCGGTCCTCGGTATCCGGGCGCCTTTCCACAATGCCCAACTGGACAAGTGGGTCCACCAGGTGCGTTAATTGGGGTTTGGTCATCATCAGTGTATTGGCCAGTTCTGACATCGTCATGCTGGTTTGACTGAGTTCTCCCATTACCGCAAGATGCAGACGCGTCAAATTATCGCTGCTTCCCCCCAGATCCATCCTGAGCATTTTTTTATGAGTGACAAGCATGACCACAAACATGTTTTCCAGGATCCGGTCGATGTTCGTGTCTTTCATTTTATCCAATCCACTTCTTCAAACATTTTTAAACAATATGTTAACTAAGATAATAGTTAACTCTATTAACTATATTAACCTTTCGGAAATAGTTTGTCAATGCTGGTTTTACTGCTTGGTATTTTGTTGTTTTATATAGCGTGGCAGGAGACTTTTTTCTTTAATTGCACTCTTTTCCATTTAAAATTATCCTCTTTTTTTATATATAATGCTGTAGCAAAATTGAACAAATAAACTTCCCACGACCTTACGGTCGGGGTATTAACTGAATTCAAACTTCGTTTGCCCTGCATCTTTCTTGCCTTGATTCTCAATGTAGGCCTGTATTACAGCTTCATCGATCCCTACCG
>Ga0182027_10012991_pt1 | contig 11653 bp, 10 predicted proteins | sample 712E1DmetaG_FD_121300 | JGI IMG/M metagenome (GOLD analysis project Ga0182027, IMG submission 121300) | Permafrost microbial communities from Stordalen Mire, Sweden - 712E1D metaG (Illumina Assembly) | ecosystem: Environmental > Terrestrial > Soil > Wetlands > Permafrost | place: Sweden...
CTTACCGGGAAGACCAGTTGCTCTAACAGTGGGCATAGTAAAAATACTATCCCGAAACCTATTTTCGCTGGCTCTCCGTTTTCAGTATACCTTTCTCCAGGGGAATGATACAAACCTATTTTACTTCACCATTAGTTGTAGAAGGAAAAATAAGCTCATACTTTCCACGATTGGAAAACAGTGGTCTATAATTTCCGTTACCTTTATCTTCAAATTGTGCTATCCTTCTAGGATCCCAAAGAGCATGAAGTTCATATCCTAAGCTTCTAGCTACTCTTTCCGTAAGATTCTCTTCTGTATATCTGTAGTCATTAAATAAATCTCCATCAGGTTTTTCTGTTCTTGGAATTTCTCCCCACTCACCCTTAGTTAGCCTAAATGATTCACCTTTTCTATCCTTAGCGTTTATCTGTTCACAGGAAAAAAATCCATCTTTTTCATGTTGGAAATTAAATCTAATATAAACTTCTATATCTTCGCTTTCTACCCCCGTTGGGACGGAAATTGCTACATGAGTATCGGGATAAATATTCCTTAATGCCCTAGCAGCTTCTATAAAAACATCAGGAATCCCGCTTTGTTTTAATTTTTCCAACGCAAGGGATTGCTTAAGAAGAACTTCCCTGACCCGTATTTGCCTAGCTTCTTCTTTTCTGGCTTCTAACTCTTGTGGCGATAATCCCATATATGGAGCAATTGCTTTAGCTACCTCGTCATATCCTGGAGTTCTCTTTTCTGTCATTTTGGGGATATTATCAAAGTATTATATGCTTGTCAACTTTCTTCTACATTAATTTAAACTAGGAATGCCTAGCTCCGAGGGATAAACGACGTTTACTGCTGTCAGAAGGTGCGACCATTCCAACTGTGATGTGGAAAACTGAGGCTAAAAAACCAATGTTGCGGGGCTAGGAGTTGCGCCTAGCCTATGAGATTATGCTTACTGTAATCTCTGGTTACCCAGAGTGTCGGACTATATCTTCACCCCCGGTTAAATCGGGGGGCTCAGCGTGTAGTCTCTACGGGTTCTTGATGATATATCTCATCAAATCTTCCCTCGGTATTGCCCTAACTTAGGGGTTCACCGATATAGCTGAGTACTGTTTTGTTATTACTATCAAAACGGCCCAATATGTTAAGCCTCATGTGCACTGTACACTACCCCGCGCGTAATAGAATACTATCAAAGATAAAGCTAATAGTCAATAAAATGAAGTCATTGACAATATTAATAGAACACTCCATACTAGTACTAGTACTTGATAAACTGGGTGGTTTTATATGGCTAAATCCCTACTCAAATTAGAAGCTCGTAAATTACGTAAAAGGGGGGTAAGTGTTAAAAAAATAGCAAATTATCTTGGTGTTTCCAAAAGCTCGGCAAGCTATTGGACACGAGACATTATACTAAGCGTGAAGCAGTTAGAAAATTTAAGAAAATCGATGCTTAAAGGAGCAGAACTTGGTAGATTTAGAAGCGCTCTGATTCAAAAAAAGAGGAGATTAAAACGTTTGGAAAGTTCGAAGCAGTACGGAATAAAAACGCTAGCCAACTTAAAAGAAAGGGAGTTTTTAATCGCCGGTTTAGCACTTTATTGGGGAGAAGGAAGTAAAAAAACTCAAGAAGTTGAGTTTTGCAATTCAGACCCTAAAATGATACAATTTCTTCTACTTTGGCTACAAAAATGCTTTGCTATCACAGTTAATGACATAAGATGCAATGTTGGAATTAATGAAATACACTATAAGAGAGAACAAATAGTAAAACAGTATTGGTCAAAGATTTCTGGTATACCCTTAGTACAATTTAAAAAAACGAGTTTTAAGAAAGTGAAAAATAAAAAGGTATATGAAAATTTCAATGAACATTATGGTACTCTTTCAGTTTCAGTTGCAAAACCGAGTCGTTTTTACTATAAAATCATGGGTCTGATTGATGGATTATCCGAGGCAGGAAGTGGACTGGTGTCCCGGAGCGTTTCATAAGCGCTCAGCGGTGGGTTCGATCCCCACTCCTGCTACAACAAATTTGACTTATAGTTAATGCGGTACTATAATTCCCCCATTATGGCAGAAGCCCAACCAATTAATAACGATAGTCCCATTACTGGGCAGGAAAAAACCGGTATATCAATTCACGGTTATTGGATGAGTGAAAAAAGGAAAAGAACGGATTTAAGCCTAAGAAGCAGTATTAATACAAGAGCAGGTGTTGTTGAGTATAGGGACAGAAGGACAAAAGGAAAAGAATCTACACTATTTGTAAATTTAGACCACTTATGGGGGCCGGATAAACCTACGGAAGGAAGTCTTGTTGGTAAAAGATTGACAAAGCATTATCAAGTTCCTGAGGAAGATTTGGTAGCTAGAGAGGATGCATGGAGTACGAGTGGAGAAGTTAAAACATTTGCCGAAGAAGCAAAAAAACGTGGCTGGACAAATCTTGTTGATGTCGCTTTTGCAAAACATCAATCCTTCATAACTATTCTTGGAAGAAGATTTGGAACCATTCCTTTAATTTATAAAGGTCTTGGTTTGAATCCGGAGTATAAATCTGCAGAAGATATTCTAAGAGCAAAAGACATTCATAGAATTGACAGAAAATACAAAGTAAGAAAAGTTCTTGGTGTGGACAAAGACGGTAATCCAAAATCATGGAAAGAAGTTCCTATTGCAGAAAGACAATATGCCGAAACCGAGGAAGAAAGACAATTCGTACACGAACACAATCATTCAGCAAGACTTGTTAACAAACTTACTGGATTTAGATCCAAGTTTGAAAGAATGTATTTCCTATATGAGGGCATAAAATGGGCTGTAATGCACAGACCTGGATTTAATTATGAAGCTCTTGAACAGACAAATAGAGATTCAAGAAAGGAAAAAGGTACAGACTCTCCTCTTTCAAGAATATTTGGTAGGCTTGCCGACTTTGACGTTTATACTCTAAACGGAATAAGATCCCCATTCTCCTATAAAAACAAGAAAAAGGCTTCTTAAAAGCTATATAATAATTTTGGATGGCTCCCCCTTAATAGACTAGGCTAACCTAGCGCATCTATGATTAGGGCATACAGAGGATGAAACCCTAATCTAAAAAAATAGATTTAGCCACTTTTGCCAGTTTGGGATATTTTGAGCCTGTTTTTGCGGCGATTTGCTTATTAGATCCTGTGAAATTAAAATCTCCTCCTCCCCCGGTTTTACTAAAAAAAGCTTATTTCTAGCCTCCTCGTCTATAAACTGTGGACTTTTTGCATTTGGAATTTCAGCTTTTAGTTTTGTATTCTTGAGTTTTTCTGTTGAAAGCTCTTTTTGAGCCTGGGTTAGAAGATCCTGTTTTTGCCATAAATCATAAATTGAATGCAAGAGATTATTTATTATAAACAGAAGAACTATAACTATAAGTATAAAACTAGCCTTTTTCATTACAAACATTATAATACACCATTAAACCTGAGGCTACAACTTTTTTGTACTTGACTATTGTGAAAATTGGTGATATTATAGGATACTAAATGACCCTAAATATAGGATTGGAATAGGATTTATTATTAATTATGACACCAATTCGGCTTCGAAATGCCCATGAAGATTTTAAAAATTATCTAAAGGATAATAATAAGTCAGCATCGACTGTTGTTGCCTACGGCAAAGACATTGACCAACTTGTTAAATTCCTGGAAGATTTAAAAAGAAATCATGTCCACGAAGTAACAAAAGAGGATATTGAAGCATTCTTAGCAAAATTAACCACAGAAGGTTATACTCCAAAGTCAATTTCAAGAAAAATTAACTCAACCAGAACTTTTTATAGATTTTTAAAAGTAAACGAATATATAACCGATGACCCCTCCCTTTTGGTTTCACACCCTAAATACCAGCTTGCCCCTCCAAGAATTCTAACCCCAACCGAATACAGAGCCTTAAGAGATGCTGCCAGAAATGACCCAAGAATGTTTGCAGTTATTGAGCTTTTACTTCAAACCGGAATTAGAATCGGCGAGCTTGCCAATTTAAGACTTTCGGATATTAAAAAAGATTCAATCCATGTTTTGCCTTTTGAAAAACACGAAGAAAGAGACGTTCCTTTAAATAAAGGCGCACAAGCTGCATTAAACAAGTATTTGGACATAAGACCAAAAGTTGCAGAAACCCATGTTTTTGTCACAAAATCGGGAAAACCATTTTTGATAAGAAATATTAGAACCGCGGTTGAGCGGTATTTTAGGCTTGCTGAAATAAAGAATGCAAAAGTAAATGACCTACGGCACACATTTGTTGCGCACCACTTAAAACACGGTGTTTCTTTAGTTGTTTTATCCAAAGTTTTGGGACACAAAAGAGTTTCAACAACCGAAAGATATCTTCAATACGTGCCGGATAGGGGCAAAGAAACCTCAGTTTTAACAGAACTATAAATAAAATATGCCTGAAAATCCATCATTTCCAAATCTAAGAAAAGTAGCTGGAGAAAGCGTTGAAAAGGCCCTTAAAACCCCTCCAGAAATTGTATATCCTGAGCCGGAACTAGACTTCGTAGATCCAAGCAAGGTAGCAGAGTTCCTGGGAAAACAGTGGAAAGTAGCTGGAGAAAGTCAAGGGAAATATTTCTTCCGATATCTAAAAAGGAATGGAAGGTTCTTACAACTTGGGTTTCCGAAATATAGGAATGGAGCATTTACAGCGGAAACATCCAGTGGCGGACCATTCATTGCAATAACGCATGTTAATCAACTCGAATTAAATCCAGGACGTGTAACAGCGGAAGGACAACCGGAAACCGAAAAAGATATCCAAGTAACATCTCCAACCTCTTCCTTTCATGTAAAAATGAGGAATCTTAACGTTTATTTAATGAGTCCTGAGGCTCAAGTTTTTATTAAATTCAACAACGACCTTAGAAGACCTTTGTAGTGCGTCTGCTTGGAATGTGGTGGGACCGGATGGATTCGAACCATCGAACTTCCAATTTATAAGATTGGCACTCTACCGCTGAGTTACGGTCCCAAACTAAAACATTATAGCAATAAATTTTTATTCTTCAAGCTAGAGCCTTGCTCTTTGCGCAATTTGAACCTCCAATTGCTTAACGTCTTTTCCGTATTTTAGCCTTGAAAGTTCGCGGATTAACTCTGCAACGCGCGGGTTTTCCATGGCTTTTTCTTTAGTCATGTCGCGTGCTAAATCCATTGAAAAAGAAGTTACAGGTTCATTATTAACAATTGTTTTTACAAAGGTATTGTAAACGTCAACATTAATTAAATCCGCTTCCGTAAAAGTTGGCTGGAATTCATGCGCAAGATAATTTGCGTCATTTACTCCTACTCTAAAAGAAACCAAAGTTCCGACGTTTCCAAAAATAGCGTTTTTTACGTCCTCGTCCATTTGCCCGATAAACTGGTTGGCAACTATTAAATTAAGTCTGTATTTTCTGGCTTCAGATAAAATCTGGGCAAAATCAGGAGTTGCAAAGTTCTGGAATTCGTCAACATAAAGGTAAAAGTCTTTTCTCTGCTCTTCTGGCACATCCTGCCTGCTCATTGCCGCAACTAAAATTTTCGGAACTAATACAAGACCTAAAAAACTTGCGTTTTCTTCGCCTATTTTTCCTTTAGATAAGGAGACAAGTAAAATTTTCCTCTCATCCATGGCTTTTCTAAAATCAAATGCGGAAGCTGATTGACCGATTATATTTCTCATCATTTTGTTTGTAACGAAACGCCCGAATTTTGAAACTATGTAATCTAGGGTTTCGGATTTATGAAAATCATTGGTTTGGGCAATTTGATCCGTCCAATAACGCCTAACAATCGGGTCTTGGACTTTTGGCAAAAGTTCCTGAACAAAAGAAGCATCGGTTAGAGCTCTTACAACTTCAATAAAAGTACTTCCGGGTTCGCTCATTACCGTTAACATTGCGTTTCTGATTGCGTGTTCAAATCTTGGTCCGATAATTCCGGTTTTATTTGGATCGTAAAGTTTGTACATAAGTCCAACAATTGATGAAACAATATAATGTCTTTCCTGCTCGGTTTTTCCCTCAAGCATATTAAGCCCAAGTGGTCTTTCTGTATCCGATGGGTCAAATAAAATTACATCTTCTGCCCGCTCCGGCGGGATTAAAGGCAAAAGTTTGTCTATTGTGTCATGAGGATCTATAAAACAAACCCCTTCCCCGTTTTTAATATCCTGCAAAACCATGTCCTTTAAAAACTCGGATTTTCCTGTTCCTGTTTTTCCAACTATATACATGTGCCTTCTTCTGTCGTCTTTTTGAATATAAACGGGCTTTGAAAGACCCCTGAAACTGCTCATGCCAAGATAAAGACCCGATGAGGGGATTTGAGCCGGAGCAGGTGCCCGTTTTGAATTAAGCCAACTGATGTGAGGCGTTTGAATATTTTTGTTTGGAAAATGAAAAAGGCCTGCAAGCTCTTCGCTTGTTAAAACTAACGAATCTCCCCGCATTGGAAGGTATCTATAAACAAAATCTGTTATAAAACCGCCTTTAAACCATTTTTTAGCTTTGGTAAGAGAATTAATCCCGTTAAACTGCTCAAAAGCTGCAACCATATTTTCCAAATGAGCCTGCGCCGCTTCTTTTGAAGTTGATGAAACAACAAGTCTTATTACTGTTTCAAATCCGGGTTTTGAAATCTTATTTTCAATTCCTTCAAGTTCCTTTGGGTCAGCAGAGTATTTGGCGGTTTCGGGGTTTGCCTCGATTTTTTTAGTTGATGATATAAATGTTCTTCCCTGTTTACTCCAGTTTGATTTTGCCGCGGTTATTAAAATCTGGATTGCGGCACCCTCTCCAACTCCCATTTTTGCCAAAACCGAAGTAATTGAAGAAAGTGGATCAACTGCAAAATCTTTATAAACTTTAAGCGGTTTATAACTTGAGTCTTTAAGTTTTAAAGAAGCAAAAGCAACTTGACCTTGTTTTGAAAAGATATTATATTCATTCCCCAGAACATAACCATCTCTTGCATTTTTTTCTTCAACTATTTTTATCTCGGCATCGGGATACGAACCATTTACCTGTTTTTCAACCAAATCCTTGTATTTATTGGGTGTATAAACATAAAAACGTATGTCTTCTGGAAGTCCGACAATTTCAAACGATAAATGAGGCTGAGGATGTAAGAATGAAAGAATTCCGGAATGAGGTTTAATACCCACAAAACTTGCAAAAAACTGCTCAGCTGCGTCAATTTTTATTTCATTGTCTCTTGGAAGAGTTACTTGAATTAAAGTTGAGTCAAGCGATTGTTTTTCCCTGTCTTTATTTTTATACCAAAGAGCTAAAACGTAAAAAACGCCAAGCATTAAACTTATCAGAATTGCAACTATTATAAGAGTTACAAACAAAGCAAAAATTAGATTTGTGATTAATGTAAATGCACTCATAATTATTTTTTCCCTGTTATTTTACTATGTATTTTTTTCAGGTTCTTTAGAAAAAGTGTTGCTAAACCAAAAATCGAAGGCATAAAGTATTGTGCCTCACCTCGCTCTCTAATGTCAAAACTTCCTTTATTTTGTTTAAGCGTTTTTTCTGCCTCAGCTTCTGATATCTGATATGAAATATTTGTGTTTGAATTAAGATTTGGCTCGGTTGCTTCGGGTGAAAGTTTAACTCCGATTTTTTCGTGAACTTCATCAAGCTTTGGCTTTTCCGAAACTGCTTCAACCCCTGCGTTTTTTACTTCCGTTTCAATTCTTGGCTCAACTTCAGAAGGTTTTACAAAATCCGAAATCGAAGCTGTTTCTTTATTTAAAGAGGACGAAACAGGAGTTGAAACTACATTTGTTTTTTGACTATTGTCGTTTACCAAGTCATTATTTGCGCTTTGTTTTTGAGCAGTGTCATCCATACTGATAATTTTAACACGATTGAACTTAAACGACAATTAAATTAACTTAACAAGTTCCTAACAAAGTTGTTTTGTAGTAAGTTTTACAGTCTTGGTTTTGTTTTTGAACTGACTAATCACAGGCTTCTCCCCCTTTTTCTGCGTACTGCTCTTTTGTTAATCCGCACCCAGGACACCTATTACCAATGGGTCCATCAGCTTTATATGAACACTTTGGACAGCTAAACCATTCCTGGTTTGTACCGTTCTTAGCAAATTCGGAAACACTAAAAGGCGAACTCATCAACTGATTTACCTGGTTAACTGAAAAACCTCCCGAAGCACCGCAGCCTGTTGCAACAACCCTAACCGGTTGCATCCCAAGAGCGTAAATGCTTTCTTTGGTATTAAACGCCTGCTTAAAAGCAAGAGATTGATTCGTAGCACTTCCGGTTTTTCCACGAACTATATCAAGTGCAATATCGCCTCCGTTTAAATAAGCGTTAATACGAAGCAGCTGATCCTTTTCATCAATAGGTTTTCCCAAAAGACTATGTAAGTAACTTACGACAAGAAATGCAGTCATTCTTTTAATTTCCTCGAATTCTTCTTTGGTTACATACTCATGGTCTTCATGAAGAAATTGGTGTAAATCATCGGCTGTAGAAAATTTATTTAATGGAACAGCTATTGGATTTTCCAAAAAATGCTCGGGCGTTACTTCAAAATCATCTGTTATAAGGCTTACTTGCCTAAGTCTTCTTGCGGTTTCTTCTAGGATTAAAGATGAGCTATATCTTCGTGCTTCAAGATATTTTCCTTTGTCATCTTGTTTTAATGTAAAAATATCGTAAAAATTATGATTATATACCGATCCTTTGTCAACCTCTCCCTTCTGGGAAATAGAAATTTTAATATCCCCAACTTCAGCATCTTCTCTTGCAAAATCTTCAATCTTTGCAAATCCTAAAACTTCAGCATCTTCTCTTGCAAAATCAACCGAATTTCCGTGTTTTCTTCGATAATCTCTTCCTCTTTTAAGCATTTGCATGAATGGTTCGTTAGTGTCTTCTCCAAAAATTTGACCGTCTCTTATTTCATACCTTGTCGTTGATAAAATTACGTTAAATCTTTCACCTAAATGAGTTTCAAGTTGTCTCTTAGTGTAAGAATTAAGCCTTTCCCTGTCTTTTTCTTTGACCACTTGATATGCAGATCTGTCAAAACCCGGTTCGTAAGCAACAATTGTTGTGCTGGGTTGATAAAAAAAACTTTTTGTTTCCATAAAAAAACTCCTCTACTTTCCGAGGAGTTATGTATTAAAAATACACTTCTGCTCGGAAGATTTGTTACGGGGATCTGGCTTTATCGCGTCAAACGCGACTTACAGTTGCGGCACAGCGCGGAAATTTCATCCGCTTCACCCGAGAAATTATCTTTTTGACCAAATAATTTCTTTTTGATTTTGCTTTTTATTTATAAATCTTGCAAACATAAAAAGCAAGTCCGAAAGTCTGTTTAAATAAACAAGCGTTTCTTTATTAACTTTTTCTTTTTCGGAAAGTTCAACTACCCTTCTTTCAGCTCTTCTGGCTAGGGTTCTGGCGAAGTGGAGAGATGATCCGGTAATTCCTCCGCTTGGAAGTATAAAATTTTCGAGCTCCGGAAGTTCCCTCGTTAACTGATCAATTTCTTTTTCAAACTCCAAAACCCGATTCCAAAGATATTTTCCTAAAGCTTCGTTTTTATTTGTGGCAGGACTGGCTAAAGAAGCGCCTATTTCAAACAAATCGTTTTGAACAATTGTTAAATCTTGTCTTATTTTTTTATTCTTTGTTTTAGCTAAAACAACTCCTAGGAAACTATTTAATTCATCCAAAGTTCCGTAAGTATTAACGCGTAAACTCGCCTTGGAAACAGTTTTTCCGGCATAAAGAGAAGTTTTACCTTTATCGCCAAACCTTGTATAAATAGTCATAAACTAGTAATTAATTATTAGCGTATAGCGTTTAGTTAACTATTCCTTAGACGCTATTTCCTAAGCGCTGATCTTTAGCACTCGGAGTAACCGCAAGAGTAGCATTTCTTGCAACCTTCTTCGTACGCAAGGCTTGCTCCTCCGCATTCGGGGCAGATGTCATAAAGTCCCGTTGCTGTACCCTCTGTTGTTGACAATAATCCCGATGGAGTTTCTAAACTTAATTGTTCAAGTTTTACAATTTCCTGTTTTTGAGGTGTATCTTCTTCTGCTGACCGTATGTGAGTTTCAGCACGTCCATTTACACCATTCCCATTAGGTGCGTTTAAGTTTGCGGTACTTACTATCCTTGGCTTATCTTCAACAACGCCGTTTACTCTAAACTCAAAATGCCTTGACAAAATTTTTGCAACAGCATCGGGAAGAGAAAGCACTTTGTTCGCCCCAAACCCAACGCTTCTTGCTCCTCCGATCCCAATAAGCTGGGCAACAATTTGCCTTACTCTTTCTCTTGGCGAAAGTCCTCCGTTAAGCCTTAAATTAAGCGAAATCATTCTGCCCAATGCATCCGCCATTGCCGTAACATCCGACCCTGATTTTCCAACCGTTATGAATACTTCAAACGGTTGGTGATTCTCATCGTGATTTATTGTTATGAAAGTTTTCCCGACAGGAGTTTCGGATTGATAAGTAACTCCTTCTACCATCATTGGCCTTGGAAGAACTGGGATATTTGTTTGAATTTGAACTGTTGCCTGCCCTTCCGAAATTTTAGCGGCAGAGGGTTTATCTTCAATTCTTTCCAAAACTCCCGCTCTTGAACTATCCCTCATGTAAGTTATTCCTTTTAAACCTGAGTCATAGGCTAACATATAAAGTCTTTTAACATCTTCAACCGTGTGTGTTTTTGGAGCGTTTACTGTTTTTGAAATTGAAGAATCAATATAATCCTGCGCAACTGCTTGTACCCTAACATGTTCTTCCGGAGTTAAATCGTTTGCCGAAACAAAATAATCGGGTTTTGGATCTTTTGGATGATCTTTTTTCCACTCATCGAAAAGCGGATGATACATCATGTGTTTTCCAAATCTGTCATTTCTTATGAATTCAAATTCATAAACCGGCTCAATTCCCGAAGAAACTCCGGAAATAAGTGACGTTGTTCCCGTTGGAGCAATTGTTAGCAAAACCGCATTTCTTATTCCCTGTTTTGCGATTTTCTTTCTAATCTCTTCCGAAAGTTTTTTAATATGAAATCCTTTTTGATATTTTTCTTTATTATATTTTGGAAAACTTCCTTTTTCTGCTGCAATATCCGATGAAGCAATATATGCATTATCTCTTAGGTTTTTGAAGATTTTTTCTATAACCGGCAAGGACTCGTCAGAGCCGTATTTTACTTTCATTTTTATTAAAGCGTCGGCTAAGCCTAATATTCCTAGACCCGTTCTTCTTATATCTTTTGCGACCTTTTCATTTTCTTTATAGAAGTAGTGGGTATCATCAATTACGTTGTCTAAAAAACGCATTGCAACTCTTATGTCTTTTCCAAAATTGTCATAGTCAAACTGATTTTTTTTATCAACATAAGCTGCTAGGTTCATTGCCCCCAAATTACAAACCGCCCAGGCGGATAATGGCTGTTCTCCACAGGGATTTGTTGCTATAAGTGTTTCAAAATACCATGTATTTGATCTTTTATTACTTCTATCTAAAAAGTGAAGTCCCGGCTCGGCAGATTTCCAGGCGGCCTGGCAAATTAAATCCCAAAGATATCTTGCTTTTATTGTTTTTGAGATTATTACTTTTCCGCCTA
>Ga0182027_10012992_pt1 | contig 11653 bp, 13 predicted proteins | sample 712E1DmetaG_FD_121300 | JGI IMG/M metagenome (GOLD analysis project Ga0182027, IMG submission 121300) | Permafrost microbial communities from Stordalen Mire, Sweden - 712E1D metaG (Illumina Assembly) | ecosystem: Environmental > Terrestrial > Soil > Wetlands > Permafrost | place: Sweden...
CAACAACGGGTTGCCGTGGCAAGGGCGCTCGCACCAAAGCCTAAGTTCATCCTTGCCGATGAACCCACAGCAAACCTGGATTCCAAATCGGCAGAGACACTGCTCAACATTATGGAAAAACTGAATCAGGAAGAAAATACCACTTTCATCTTTTCAACCCATGATCCCAGGGTGGTTGCCAAGGCACACCGGGTAATTACCCTCGAAGACGGGAAAATTGTAAGTGAAACAACCAGGGAATGAGGCAGAGGTTTTTAATCCTGATCATTTGTTTAACAAGCTGTATAAGTTTATCATATGCACAAAACGACAGTGTGTTACCTGATACAACTATCCTAAATAATTCAGCAAGTTCATCATTTCACCGGAAGCTGGAGTTTAACGGCTATGTAAAACTGCTCGAAACCTCGCTGATACTTAATAATAATTCCGACTGGATCAATGATAAACTCATCCATAACCGGCTGAATTTTAAAGGGTATCTCACAAAGCATATCAATGTCATCGCTGAATTCAGGAATAGGATGTATACCGGAGAAATGATGGAATTCTATCCCGGATACGATTCATTGCTCACGAAAGACCAGGGTTTTGTGAACCTTTCGTGGATGTTGTTTTCGAAGAAGAACAGTTTCATAAATATTTTACCGGATCGTGCCTATATCGATTATTCAAACGGCAAACTTCAATTAACTATTGGCAGGCAGCGTATCAACTGGGGACAAACATTTGTCTGGAACCCCAATGATATTTTTAATACCTACTCCTTTTTCGATTTCGATTACGAAGAAAAACCAGGCTGCGATGCCTTGAGATTGCAATATTACAGAAATGCAATCTCAACGGTTGAAATTGCAGCAAAACTCAACAGCAATAAGCAACTCACAGCAGCTGTCCTGTATAAAGCAAACTACAGGAAGTACGATCTGCAGGCATTGGCAGGAATGTATAATGATTCTGACCTTGTTGCAGGTATTGGCTGGTCGGGCGATCTTTTTAAGGGTGGTTTCCGGGGAGAGCTATCGTATTTCCATCCTGTAAAAAATATGACAGATACTTCAGGCCGCCTTTTGGTATCTGCCGGTTATGATTATTCTTTTAAAAACGAAGCGAGTGTCAGGCTGGAAGTGTTGTATAATTCCGGCGGTAGGGCGAATGGGAATATTACCATGCAGCAATTGTATTATGAGCCTTTGAGTGCTAAAAGCCTGTCGCCTGCTAAATTTTCTGTTTTTGGCTCATTGTCTTATCCTGTAAACCCGATTACTTTTGTATCATTCTCGGCAAATTACAGTCCGGGTATATATTCGCTTTACCTTGGACCATCACTGGATGTATCGCTTAATGACAATCTTGATCTGAGCCTTGTTCTGCAATCATTCCTGAACAAGCTCAATACTCCGGATGCTGAGTCGGTTTTTTTATTCTTTTACAGGATAAAGTGGAGTTTTTAATACATCGAAAGGTCTGCTATCCACTCAGGATCGATTTTGTGCCCCGCAACGCGGGCTCTCACTGGCAAGGTAGGGTAGGGGGAGCTTTTACTGCCTCATTACATTCGTCGAATAAACCTTCACTACCAACTTTAAGTATATAACTTCATACCGTGCGGTAAACAATAACCTCATTATGAATAAATTCCATATTTTTAAACTTGTTATCATGACAATCTTTTTAAGAATTTTATTAGCAGTTTGGTATGAGAATTAGATTTAGTATTTTTGAATAAGCAAAAGGGAAGAATATTCAATAAGGAACTAAAACAAAACGTAGGAGCAGATACATGCACAAATTGAGGAGTTTGGTGGATAAAAGGGAAAGGTATTAATGAGTTAGCGTGCATTAATAAAATGAGACCAATAACAATTTTAATATTACTCTTGACAATTACTTCCTTAAAAGGGCAAGTGACTCTTTCTCCAGTAATTATCTCAGGTTATTATAAACCTTACATAAATTATTATCAAGCCCCAGACACAATAAAAATAGATTTAGAAAAAATTACCACAAGAGACATAATAGTTCTTACTGGTTGTATTAGAGAATGTGGAGAATATGGTGGACATGAAGAATACATTAAAATTTGCAGGCGTGGTCAAAATTTAATTTGTTGGTTAAAAATAGGACCTAGTACTTGTTATAATTTTGATATTAAAATGCCAAAAGCTAAAAAAATTGGAGAATCTAAAGAACAAGAAAAGACTAAAATCCCTAATGAAACAAATTTTGACACTATTGTCATTCAGGATGAACAAAAAGACCTAATTGAAAATTATTTTAAAGAATATGGTAATGTAGCAGTTGATTGTCATATTTTTTCTAATGCTCCAACTTATTACATAATATCCTATAATTATAATATTTTATACAATCGAGAAGATCCTAGTGGTGATTGGAAAGGTTTTATTGAATTAAGAGACAAAATATTTAAAAAAAAATAACATAACGCACGCTAACAGCGGTCTTATACAACAACTTGCATTGGAAAACCATATAAGCATATTAACTTTGAATGAGCATTCCGCTGAGCCTGTAAATTACAGGATCAAAGATGCTATGTATACAGACACAGGAACTATGCAAGCAAAGAACCCCAAATAATAATAAACTAAAACATAAAAACATGAACTTCTTAAAGAAAACAATCTTACCTGTTTTATTAGCGACCATCTGGATCAGCATTTCGGAATTTGCCAGAAATGAATTATTAGTAAAATCGTTTTGGACAAAACATTACCAGGACCTTGGAATTAACTTTCCTTCAGCACCGGTTAACGGAGCCATATGGGGTATATGGTCGCTTTTATTCGCTATTGCTATTTTAATTATTGCTAAAAAATTTACCTTGATCCAAACCACTTTTCTTTCCTGGTTAATGGCTTTTGTAATGATGTGGGTAGTTATCGGAAACCTGGGTGTATTGCCTTATGGAATGTTATTTATAGCAGTGCCATTGAGTTTACTCGAAGCTTTTTTAGCATCATTGATTATTAAAAAACTGTCATAAAATGTTGAGTTTAACTGCAACTAAAGCCATTGAAGCCTATGGAGGCACAGGGTTTTGGCAAAATTCGAAATACCTGGAAGCAATTGTAAGTGTAAAAGGCCTTGCATTTACTTTAAAACGAAGGCCTTTCTTTGAACATGCCAAAATCGTAATGGAAATTGGGAAGCCATTTTCCAAACTGACACCGATCGGGAAAAATAAAAACATTACAGGTGTTCTTGACGGAAATGATGTCCGGTTAGAAGATAATAATGGAATTGTGGTTGCTGAAAGGGAAAATGCAAGGGAATATTTCCCGTTTGGCAGGAGACTTTTTTATTGGGATGATCTGGATATGGCATATTTTGCCAATTATGCCTTCTGGAATTATTTTACTTTACCGAATTTATTGTTGAATAAAAACATTGCATGGAAAGAAAAGGAAGAAGGAATTTTGGAAGCAATTTTTCCGGAATCGATACCAACACATTCTAAAATACAGGAATATCACTTTGATAAGTCGTCAGGAAAACTGATTCAACACAATTATACGGTAGATATCATAAGCAAGCTGGCTAAAGTTGCAAATATGATCACAGAAAATTCTGAAATTAACGGAATAGTATATCCTTCAGCAAGACGTGTCACGCCAAGGTTGAATAATGGAAAGGTATTAAACAGTCCGGTTATGATTGATATTAAAGTTCACAAATATAGCCTGACTAATAGTGAAATAATGTAAGCATGATTATAATTGGTCAGATGGCACGGTCAACTTTCGCTGTCAGGTGCTCTTCTGACATAATTTTGTGAACTTTTATCTTAACAGGATGGATTATTTTTCCGGTAATGACCAAATCCCGGGAGTATTTTCAACCGATTTAAACAAGGGATGTGTATCGCTATCCTTCCCTTAAGGCATTGGCGCCGCCTACGATTTCCAGGATTTCACTGGTAATGCTTGCCTGGCGTGCCTTATTGTAATGCAACTTCAGTTCATTGATGAGGTCTTCGGCATTTTCAGTGGCATTGTCCATGGCAGTCATTCGAGCACCGTGTTCCGAAGCAATCGATTCAAGTATCACCCTGAAAAAATTAACCCTTAATGACATTGGTATCAATTCATTGATAATTTCTTCCTCGGTTGGTTCGAAAATAAAATTATGAACTATAATGTCCTTGAAGGATTTTTTCTTAGAAGGCTCTACTTCTATAGGAAGGAACTTTTCGAGTGTAGTATAGTAAACAGCGGCATTTTTAAAAGTATTGTAAATAAACTTAATGGTATCGTATTCTTTCAATCTGAATTCATCTAATACCCGGGTTGCAATGTCTTCAACAATTTCGTATTTTGTGTAGACACTCATATTGGTATGGGTCTGAATAACATTGTAACCATGCTTTTTAAAGTATTCAGCTCCTTTTTTTCCAATGCAAACGAGGTCGAGTTTTGCCCTTTTATCCCGTCGGGTTTTGTATAAATTAAGTTGTCGTTGTGTTTCCCTGATTATACTGGTATTGTAAGATCCGCAAAGCCCTTTATCAGAAGTTACCGGTATGAGTAGTACTTTAATTTCAGGCCTTTTATCGTAATACGGATTGCTATGAAGATCGTCAATACCTTCGGCAAGGGTTTCGATTACTTCTTTAAGCTTATAGGAATATGGCCGGATACGTACAATTGCATCGGTTGCCTTTTTCAACTTTGCTGCCGATACCATTTTCATGGCTCGTGTAATCTGTTGGGTAGATTTTACAGATACAATTCTGTTTCGTATTTCTTTCAGGTTCCCCATTATTGGTCTAAATTAACCTTACTGATTATATTTTGCTTCAAGATCTTTGGCCACTTCTTTCAAAACAATTATCACATCGTCATTGATATCGCCTGTTTTCAATACATTCAACGTTTCCTGATGCTTTAATTGAAGCAACTCCAGGAATTCCTTTTCAAATTGAGGTACCTGTTTGGTTGGAATTTTTGACAATAAACCGGCTGTTCCGAGGTAAATAATTGCGATCTGTTTATCAACCGATACAGGTTGGAACCTGGGTTGTTTTAGTAGTTCGACATTTTTCTCTCCTTTGGAAATGACAGCTTTTGTAGTAGCATCGAGGTCGGATCCGAATTTGGCAAAAGCAGCAAGTTCGCGGAATTGTGCCTGATCGAGTTTCAATGTACCTGCAACTTTTTTCATCCCTTTGATTTGAGCTTTCCCACCAACCCTTGATACTGAAATACCGACATTTATAGCCGGACGGATCCCGCTATTGAACAAATCGGCCTCGAGGAATATCTGTCCATCGGTGATGGAAATCACATTTGTTGGAATATATGCCGAAACATCGTTTGCCTGTGTTTCAATAATCGGTAATGCGGTGAGTGATCCTCCTCCTTTTATGAGGTGTTTGATTGAGGGTGGAATATCGTTCATTTTGTTGGCAACATCATCCGAAGAAATAACTTTACAAGCCCTTTCAAGCAAACGTGAGTGCAAATAGAAGATGTCGCCGGGATATGCTTCCCTTCCCGGTGGCCGGCGCAATAAAAGCGATACCTCGCGATAGGATATTGCCTGCTTTGAAAGATCATCATAAATAATCAATGCCGGTTTTCCCAGATCCCTGAAGTATTCGCCAATAGCACATCCGGTAAACGGAGCATAAAACTGCAGGGGAGCTGGTTTTGAAGCAGCAGCTGTTACAATAACTGTATAAGCCATTGCACCAAATTGCTCAAGGGTTTTATAAATTTTAGCAACATTCGACTCTTTCTGTCCGATTGCTACATATATACAAATTACCGGTTCGCCTTTATCGTAATTTTCTTTTTGATTGATAATGGTATCAATGGCGATGGTTGTTTTTCCGGTTTGGCGGTCACCAATAATCAACTCTCTCTGGCCTCTGCCGATGGGGATCATGGAGTCGATGGCTTTAATACCTGTTTGCAATGGTTCGGAAACGGGTTGACGGAAAATAACCCCCGGAGCTTTTCTTTCGAGGGGCATTTCGAAAAGTTTACCTGTAATGGGCCCTTTATCGTCGATAGGTTCACCCAGGGTATTTACAACCCTTCCGAGCATGCCTTCGCCAACATTTACCGAAGCGATCAAACCTGTTCTTCTTACTACATCGCCTTCCCTCAGGTTATCTGATTCACCCATCAACACAACACCTACGTTGTCTTCTTCAAGATTTAACACAATTCCTTTGGTCGTATTCGAAAATTCAACAAGTTCGCCGGCGGCTACGGAACTGAGTCCGTAAACACGGGCAATACCGTCACCTATTTCAAGTATATAGCCAACTTCTTCCAGTTCTGTTTTTGAATCGAAGCCGGATAATTCTTTCCGTAAAATTGATGATACCTCACTTGGCCTAATATCACTCATGTTGCTATTTATTAATAATATGTTTTTTTAACTGTTCAATTCTGTTTGATATGGTTGCATCAATCAACTTGTCATCGTACTTTAATGCAAATCCTCCGATAATCTTTTCATCGATGGTGGTTTTCATCTCTACTTCGCTTGATCCGGTTACTTTTTTTATGTAATTGCCAATTTTATCGACTGTTGATTTGTCGATCGGCATTGCAGTAATAAGTTCTGTTTCCAGGATGTTTTTCTGACTTTTATATGCCCTGATAAATTGTTCAAAGATGTCTTTTAACAGATATTCCCTGCGATTATTCAGAATAATGTAAATGAAATCCATGGTCAGTGGGTCCATTTTCCCTGTGAAAACACTTTTAATGATGCTCCTCTTTTTGTTGATATGTATCACAGGATTTTTTAGAACCACCCAGAATTCCCGGGCTTCCTTACAAATCTCAATGAAATTCAGAACGTCAGTGTAGATCGTTTCTACATTTTTTTGCTGGTTTGCATTTTCAAGCAATGCAAGGGCATATCGTTTTATGACTCTGAAGTCTGACATAATTTTTAGTTAGAGAGGTCTTTAAGACTTTCTTCGATGATCTTTTTCTGCTGGTCGTTGCTAGTTAATTCCTGTCGAATCACCTTGGATGCTGTTTTAATCACCAGATCGCCAATCTCATTCTTTAACTCAATCATAGCCTGTTCTTTTTCCTTTTTTACAAGCTCCCTGGTTTCTGCCAGAATTAGTTTCCCCTCTTTTTGGGCATTTTCCTTGGCCTGATTGATAATTGAATCGCCGAGCTCCTTAGCCTGCCTGAGCATAGCATCCCGATCAAATTTTGCCTGGGTCAGGATTTTATCATTCTCTAGTTTAAGGTTCTCAATCTCTTCGCGGGCTGTTCGGGCTTCGTTCAATGCCTTTTCAATACTTTCTTCACGTTCTTTAAGTGCAGTAACAATCGGTTTCCAGGCAAATTTCCGCAACAGGAACAATAGGATGAGAAAGATCAGTAATGTCCAGAACATCAACCCGATATCCGGGGCCAGTATGTTCACTTTAATAAGGATCATAATGCAATCATTTAAGTTTTATGATAAAAACCTGGCTAAACCAAAAGGTCAGCCGGGTTATCAGAATCCGGTAATCCGCCCAGGCGGACCAGAAAAAGGTGATTAAACTACCTTACCTATAATGATAATTGCTATCACTTCACCAAAAAGGGCAACCCCCTCGATCATAGCTGCAGTAATAAGCATTGCAGTATTGATCTTTCCGGCAGCCTCGGGCTGACGTGCAATGGCCTGTGTGGCATTACCTGCAACCTGTCCGATACCTATACCAGCTGCGAGAGCTGCTAAACCTGCTGCTAAACCTGCGCCAATACCTAAGCCAATGGCACCCATTCCTAAATCTAAAAGTAACATCGTTTAATGTTTTATTAATGGTTAAAAAAATTAGTGTTCTTCTTCCACTGCCTGTCCGATAAATAAAGACGAAAGCATGGTGAAGATGTATGCTTGTAAAAGTGCTATAAAAATCTCAATCAGATCAATAAATAATGCAAAAATGATCGAGAAAACAGACGTAAAAAATCCAAGGGCCGGCATATTACCCAGCTGTCCGAAAATAAATATCAGCGATATAAAACTGATTATGACCATATGTCCGGCAGTCATGTTGGCAAAAAGTCGGATGGTAAGTGCAAATGGCTTTGTAAAGATGCTGATTAGCTCAACAATCAACATGATAGGTTTAACAAATACAGGAATACCCGGATACCAAAGTATGTGTTTCCAGTAGGTGCCTCTTGCACTGAAGTTGGTTATAATTAAAGTAAGTAAGGCAAGCGAAGCTGTAACTGTTATGTTTCCGGTAACATTGGCTGTAAATGGTACCAATCCCGACAGGTTTAAAAAACAAATAAAGAAAAATACCGTGAGCAGGTAGGGCAGGAACCTTTCGTAATGATGCGGTATATTTGGTTTAACAATATCGTCACGGATAAATATGATTACCGGCTCGAATACCGATTGCATGCCTTTGGGTGCAGAATTCGGGTTTGCCTTGTATTTTTTTGCAATGCTAATAAACACCCAGAGCAATAAACCTGCAATGATAAAAATGAAGAGTACATTTTTTGTTATTGAGAAATCAAAAGGTTTGTATTTGCTGATCTTTTCTTCAAGTAGCAGTGATAGCTTTGTTTTGGTAACTGAATCTTTTTCAGAGTCAAGCTCTGATTTTATCTTATTCAATTCAATTTTTGATTCCGGTATGAGCAAGCTGCCTTCCTTAGCTTCAGGGTTGTAATCCGATTCTTTGATATAATCCTTAGCCAGAGCCCTTTTTGTTGATAAAAACAATGAAAGCTTATGGGTTTGATTGTTCCATAATATCCGGGGGAGTTCAATGCGGGCTTTTTCGCCACCAGGCTTGGTAAAGAAATCCCAGAAATAGGAGTCTGAGATGTGGTGCATGGCAAACTCAACCAGGTTGAATTTCTCTTCAGAAGCAACTTTCTTTTCTGTTGCACCTGAATTGAAAACAGAAAACACAATAAGGAGGAAAAATAAGAGAGATTTTATGGGTCGCATATCTATTTTGTACAGGGGCTCAACTTTTATTTTTTTTAATATACCATGCTATATATGCAACTTCGAATACCATAAAAACGAGGTAAGCAAAGAAAAAACTTCCAACAAAAATCAGGACCCTGTCTTTAAAAACTGAAAATGTTATCAGAAAATAAACCAGGGCAAAAATAAGCTTCAAGGCCATGGAGGCCATTACCATTGTACTGAGATTTGAATTATTTTTGCTGATGCTTCCAAGTATTACAACTGCCGATACAAAAGTAAGCGCACCAAAAACCAGAAAATTAAGAAAAATACCAATCTGAGATTTAGGAGCCAATTGCATTACCGGATATATTCCAATCAGGAACAAAACCAAACAAAAAAGGAAATATTTCTTAAAAAAATCAGCTAACATTGGCTTTATTAAATCGTATTTTAGCGTAAAATTCCGATTGGCAAACTTAATGAAATTTTTATCTAAATTAAACTTCAAATTGCATAAAAAATTAATCCTGCCAAGGTTTAGGGATTTTAAAACAGGTTTATTATTCAAATGCCGGACAATTCATCAGGCTGATAATTTGTTCAAGCCAATGCATAGCAAACAACTGTTCTGTGACAGGATTTTTTCCATTATCTTTGATAAGAAGAATTTATGCCTCCACATGGCTGCAAATCAGGAAAATCGATGGAACTCTCAACCGAACAGAAGAAAACAACATTATATAACCGTGCAATCGGACTGGCTATTTTCACAATAGCGTACAACATTATCGAGGGTTTGATTTCGGTTTATTTTGGTTTAAAGGATGAAACCCTTGCCCTTTTTGGCTTTGGAGCCGATAGCTTTATCGAAACCATATCCGGTATTGGTATTCTTATTATGATATTCAGGTTAAAAAGGTATGGCGAAACCAATAAAGGGAAATTTGAAAATGCAGCATTGAAAATTACCGGTTGGTGCTTTTATTTTCTTGCCCTTGTTTTGCTGATTAACGGAATTTATAACCTGATCAGGGGAGTTAAACCCGAATCAACACTGCCAGGTGTTATTATTACCGGAATATCAGTTGTAGTTATGATATGGCTTTTTAGTTCAAAAAAGAAAATCGGCAAAAAACTCGATTCTGCAGCAGTCATCGCCGATGCAAATTGCAGCCTGATATGCGTTTATATGTCGATGGTGGTTTTACTTTCCAGTTTATTATTCGAAATTTTCCATATTGGCTGGATTGATCTTTTGGGAACTGCAGGAATTATCTATTTTTCAGTTAAAGAAGGGGCTGAAGCTTTTGTGAAAGCCAAATCGAATGGATATGGGTGTGAGAATTGTGAAGAAGAAGTACCTGGAGTAAGCTAGAGTTGGGGGTAACTAAAGTTAATAGTAATAGTGTAATGGTTCAATATGACAACTTTTAGAAAGTTGTCATATTGAACTTTGGAAAGTTGTCATATTGAACTGATTGGCACTTGAAAAAATATCCTATCTTTGAACATGCTCCGACTTCTTCAATTTTTTTGTTTTTTAACAGGATTGCTGATTTTTACAGCTCCTTTATATGTATCGGCACAATCCGACAGCCTGCAGATAAAGAACAAAGAACTTCTTCGCAAAGCATATCAGCTCAGGGATGATCAAAAGGTTGATGAATCGAGTAAAATACTTACTCAGTTATTGCTAAAAGAACCGACCAATATGAACTACCTGTACGAACTGGCTTTTAACTATTGTCTGAAAAATGAATATGATATAGCAATATCGAAGCTAACCCCGGTTTTGGAAAATAACAATGTAACCGATCAGATTTTTCAGTTGCTCGGACATATTTATGATGTTAAGGATCAGAAAAATCTTGCTCAACAAACCTTCCAAAAAGGATTGAATAAGTTCCCAAACTCAGGGCCTTTATATCTGGAATCAGCCATGCTGCCCCTTGCAACTAAGAATTATGATGAAGCACTCAAATATATTGAAAAGGGAATTGAGGTTGATCCTTCCTTTCCATCAAATTATTTTTATGCGGCAAAAATCTATTGCAACTCCGATGATAAGGTCTGGGGGTTGATCTATGGCGAGATATTCATGAACCTGGAAAGAAACACACCGCGAACTCTCGAGATCAGCAAGTTGTTGTACGATACCTACCAGAAATCCATCACATTTACGACCGATAGCAGTTGTATGGTAAATTTCAGCGATATAGGCAGCTATCGCATCACCGGAAGGGGCGATGCCACCAGGCTAAAAATGTCGTACGGACTGAATGTTTATCAACCGGTTATTTCCATGTCGATGATTGGAATCAAAAAACTTGATATTTCTTCTCTTTGCAGGATCAGGAGCCGTTTTATTCAATACTATTTCAGCACGGGTGCAAACAAAAAATATCCTGTCATACTATTCGATTACGAGCTGGCCATGTGGAATAATGGCTTACTCGATGCCTATAGTTACTGGCTGCTACAAAAAGGAAATGAAAAGGAATACCTGCTATGGAAAGAGAAGAATAAGGATGCTTATAATTCTTTTATGTTCTGGTTTACTCAAAATCCTTTGCAGTTAACAAAGGGGCATAGTTTTTACAGGGGACAGATTGATTGAATTTCATCAGATTTTGCCATAGCCCATGGTTTAAACCGTGGGCTATGGCAAAATCATGCTCATTGTAACACCCGAATTAGATTATCAGTACTGTAACCCCTAGAA
>Ga0182027_10012994_pt1 | contig 11652 bp, 10 predicted proteins | sample 712E1DmetaG_FD_121300 | JGI IMG/M metagenome (GOLD analysis project Ga0182027, IMG submission 121300) | Permafrost microbial communities from Stordalen Mire, Sweden - 712E1D metaG (Illumina Assembly) | ecosystem: Environmental > Terrestrial > Soil > Wetlands > Permafrost | place: Sweden...
CGCCCTTTTATGAACCGGAATCCACATGTGGCCGTCGTCGGCGCGACCGGCGCCGTCGGCATCGAAATGATTAAAACGCTGGAAAAGAGAAATTTTCCGGTGGGCAAACTGACATTGCTCGCTTCGGCGCGTTCCGCCGGCAAAAAGCTCAAATTTCGCGGCGCTGACATCGCCGTCAAGGAACTCACCAAGGATTCCTTCAGCGGCATTGACATCGCGTTGTTCAGCGCGGGCGGCAGCATTTCCAGGGAATTTGCGCCCATCGCGGCCAAAGCCGGCTGCGTGGTCGTGGACAACTCCAGCGCGTTCCGCATGGACGAAGCCGTGCCGCTGGTCGTGCCCGAAATCAACGCCAGCGACGTGAAGAAACACAAAGGCATCATCGCCAATCCGAATTGCACCACGGCCATCACGCTCATGGCGTTGTTTCCGCTGCACCGGGCGTTCGGTGTGAAACGGATTTTTGCCTCGAGCTACCAGGCCGTTTCCGGCACGGGCGCGAAGGCGATTGAAGAATTGAAGCGGCAGGTGGAGGAAATCGTTGCCGGCAAACCGGTGACGAAGGAGGTTTATCCGCACCAGATCGCCTTCAACGTGCTGCCGCAGGTGGATTCATTCCTGCCGACGGGTTACACCAAGGAGGAAATGAAAATGGAAAACGAAGGCCGCAAAATCATGCATCACCCGGCGTTCCGCGCCAGCGTGACGTGCGTGCGCGTGCCGGTCTATCGTTCGCATTCCATTGCCGTGAGCGCCGAGTTTGAAAAGCCGGTGAGCGTGGAAGCCGCGCGCGCGGTTCTGAAAAAAGCACCGGGTCTCGATCTCGTGGACGAGCCGGAGAGAAACAAATATCCGATGCCGCTGTTCACCTCGGAAAAATACAATTGCGAAGTCGGCCGCATCCGTCTGGATTGCGCGTTGGACAACGGGCTATGTTTCTGGGTGTGCGGCGACCAGTTGCTCAAAGGCGCGGCGCTCAACGCGGTGCAGATTGCGGAAGAACTGCTGAAATAAAGTTCAACCGCCAAGACGCCGAGAACGCGAAGAAGTTTGTATGGTAGCACCCGCGTCCCGCGGGTTGTTTCGGGCGTCACGCCCGAAACCGTTTGCAAACAGAGGTTACGTCCTTCGTTGAGCTGCTGTAATTGTACGCCCGCCACACAATTCGGCGGGACGCCGAATTGAACCCGCGAGACGCGGGTGCTATCTCATTTTCACGGCGTTTTGAGCCGGTAAAAAGCGTTGCTGCCAGTCAGCGGCAAAGTCACTTCGTTTTGCAGATTCGTGAGATTGGGCGTGGTCGTGGTCGTCATGTCCGTCCAACTGTACAAATCCGGGCTTTGCTGCAACACGAAATCCGTCGAAGGCACAATCCATGAAAGCGTGAGGTTGCCGTTTGTCGGCGTGATGTTCATTTGCGGTGCTGGCGTGGTTTGCAAAGTCCAAATCCCGCTATCAGCAGGCGTCCATTCTCCGGCGGCGGCGACCAATTTGCATCCGTCCGCTGACGAGGCGACCCAACTCCAATTATGCACCGCCACATTGTTGTGTATCCATGTCGCTCCTGAGTCTGTCGAAGAATAAATCAGGCCGCTGATTGTAGGGGGAAAAGGACCGAAATTATCTATTCTTTCCGCCACCACCACCAATCTGGAACCATCCGCTGAAGAGGCAATTGAGACCCAATTTGTGGCCGGCACGCTTGTTATTGCCCACGCAATCCCCGAATTGGTGGAAACATAAATTGAGCGTCCCACTATCGCCGCCAATTTGGTTCCATCCGCCGATGATGCTATGGCACTTGCAGACAGCAAAGAATTCATCAACGTCCAACTGCTTCCCGAATTCGTTGAGGTATAAATCCTTGGGGTGGGAGGAAAAACCATGCTGGCAGCCGCCACCAATTTGGTCCCATCCGCCGAGGAGGCAACGATTTCCCAATGCTCATCGGTATTGGTTGATGCCCAAGTAGTTCCCGAATTGGTCGAGATGTAAATTTTCCAGGAACCCGCCGCCACCAACCTGTTCCCATCCGCAGAAAAAGCGATGGAATTCCATGCGGCGTTTGGCACGCTGTTCGATATCCAAGTGGCTCCCGAATCCATTGAAGTGAGAAGCGAGCCGAGCGGTTGTCCTAGTGCTGTTGATGTTGCTGCCAATTTGCTCCCATCGGACGAGGTAGCAACATGATTCCATAACTTGTGCGGTACATTGTTCGATATCCATGTGGTTCCTGAATCCGTCGAGGTGAAAATTGAGCCGTCACCCGCCGCCACCAGCTTGGTTCCATCCGCCGACGAGGCAACGCAACTCCAAGAATTGGTTGGAGCGCTGGTCTGTGTCCAGGTTTGGGCAAGCGCGAAATTGGCTGTCAGCAAAGCAGTCGAAGCCACCAGTAGAATTCCGAAGTTTTTCATGGGTCGTTTGGTGAACCTCATTCATTCAAGCATTTCATGGAATCATTGTCAAGTCAGCAATTTTCTTATGGATTGCCCGTTGCCTTCGTGCAGGCACCGACAGTGCAGATCGCGGAAGTAGCACCGTAGGACAGGCGTCCCGCCTGTCTCCATATTCAATGAGTCAGAGACAGGCGAGACGCCTGTCCTACTTTTACTGCTTGGCTGCTTCCTTGGTGTAGGCGACGAGGGACTTGATTTTGGCCTCGGCGGCGGCGTCGCGCACTTTCACGATTTTCCCCCACGGCGCCTTTTCGTCGGCGTTGATGGCCAGCACGAGTTGTGGATTTTTCGCAGCCTGCTTCAGCAGTTCGCTTCGGAATTGGTCGTACAACACCGGCAACTTTTCCAGATAATAAATTCCATTGGCATCAATGCTGACCTCGAACGGTGGATTTGCATTCGCGCCGGATTTTTGCCCCTGCGAGGATTCGGGGATCGCGAGCTTTAACGCCGATTGCTGCTTGAACGTGGTCGTCACCAACAGGAAAATCAGCAGCACAATGAGTACGTCCACCAGCGCGACGATGATGATGGTGGGGGTGTTGCGGCGTTTATGGATGAGGAACCGCATAAATCAAGAAAAGGTAAAACATCGAACATCGAACATTGAACGCTCAACATAGAACTGTCCGCCATGTGCAGGTTGGTTCGGAGTTCGATGTTCGATGTTGAATGTTCGATGTTGCTTCATTTCTTCTCCGTGTATTGCCGCCGGATGAAGTCGTCGCAGAGCGCCTCCATCTCGACGGCGAGCACCTCGACTTTTTTGCTGAAATAACTCCACGAGATGAGCGACGGAATGGCGATGAGCAGACCCATCAACGTTGCATTCAAAATCAGCGCGATGCCCTTGGCCAGCCGCGCGGCGTCGTTCAAGCCGGTCAGGCCGATGTCGCCAAACAGCGTCATCATGCCTGCGATGGTGCCGACCAGCCCGAGCAACGGCGCGATGCCGACGATGATTTCGAGCACGACCAGGCCGCGTTCGAGCCGGACGATTTCATGGCGCGCGGCGGTTTGCAGCGCGTCCACGTTGTCGGCTTTCGGCCAGGGGAGATGGTCGGCGGCGAGGAGCAGCAGGCGTCCGAGCGGCGACGGTTTTTGTTTGCACACGCGGCACAGCTTGTTTGCATCCTCGCGCGTTTCGCACGCGGCGAGCGACGCGGTGATTTCCGGCGGCACGACTTTGCGCCAGCGCAACGCCAGTCCGCGTTCCACGATGAACGCCAATCCGACGACCGAAGTCAGTCCCAGCATGATGTAAACCGGTATTTCCATAAAAATTTCCTGTTATTCACCGCCACCCGCATCAGTAATAATAAAACGTGAACGTGATTTCGCGATAATTCTCGCTGATTATCCGCCGCATATCGGCCGGCCACGGCGCGAACGGCGCCGGATCCGTCACCGCCTTTTGACAAACATAGCCCAGCACGTCGCCGACTGTGTTTCCCAGAACCTTCATATCGGCAATGCTTCCGTCGTAATTCAAGTGAAATCGCAACGTCACCTTGCCGCTGCGATCCATCGCGAATTGCCGGCTGTCCAGCAAATCATACCAACGCTGTGTCACCGCCTCAATGAACTTGGAATCGTAATCGCCGAACGGCGTCGTCTTCACGTCAAGCGACGACACCAGCGCCGGACGACGCATCCCGCCCTCCTGCTTCATCTGGATGCCGGGCAAACGGTGCGCTTGCTGCTCGCTCACCTGTTTCATGGTGCGCGGACGCGGTTGCTCCTGCTGCTTGGAATCTTCCGGCTTGCCCAACGTCAAATCGCCCGGCCGGACCGCCGCCGGTTGCGATTTTTGTTGCGGCGCGGGAGTTGCCGGTTGAAGTTTGTTAAAGTTCGGGCGCGGCACATTTTCGGTTTTTACCACCTCGGTCTGTTTGCCGTTCAATTGCGGTATTTCCTTGTTTCCCTTGGTCGGGTCGGCGGCGCGGGAATTTTGGCTGGAATAATACTTTGTGTCCGGGGGTGCTTCGGTCGTTGGCTGCGCCACCTCCACGAACGTCAGTTGTTCTTCGTTATTTTGAAGCACTGGCGCCGGCACGATTTTCATGATGGCCAGGCGGGGCAACCACGTTGGCCAATGCAATTGCTGCCACCAGCCGAATTCCTTGCCCGCCGCATAGCCGCCCCACCCCAGCAAATGCACCGCGAGCGACAACGCCAGCGCCAGACCCAGCCGCCGCATTTCGGGGCTGCTGAACCGCAAAGAATCAAATCGTGCGCCGACTCCGGTCATGGCTGGTTAAAACATGCCGATAATCAGGTAATTGAGGAGAAAAATCACGGCTTGATTTTAGCGGCTTTGAGCGCGGCTTCGTAAATCCGCTTTAACGGCACTTTTGCCCGCGCCGCAAGTTTCCGGCACGATTCAAACTCCGGCGCGGCTTGAACCACTTTCCCGTTGAGCCGGCCAATTTTCACGGCGACATCGCCGAACGGGGTTTTGACTCTGGTGAATTCACGCCGCAATTTTCGCCGTTCAGCAATTGTGCGCCGGACGCCAAAGGCGCTCGTTTCGCGCAAAATCAACCCGCTGAACCGGTCCGCTTCCGTTTCGGCGCACAAGACCGTGAGCAGCACTCCGGGCCGGTTTTTCTTCATCTGAACCGGCGTGTAAAAAACGTCCAGCGCGCCCGCGGCCAGCGCCGTTTCCACAAAATGCCCAAGAATTTCCCCGCTGACGTCGTCGAGATTCGTCTCAAGCACGGCGATACGATCCGTTTCCCAATCCAAAGCAGTTGAAGGTTGAAGGTTGAGGGTTGAGAGCTTGCCGAGCACGGCACGTAACACGTTGGGTCGCGTCTGGTGGTCGCGTGTGCCGAGTCCGAAGCCGGTTTTTTCCGCGACCAGGTTTTGCATCGGCCCGAAATTTTTTACGAACTCCGCCAGCAGGGCGGCGCCGGTGGGTGTGACCAGTTCGTGTGGTTCGTCGCATTGCGTGACGCCGACGCCGCGCGCGCCCAGAATCGCCAGCGTCGCCGGCGCGGGAACAGGAAACCGTCCGTGGGCACAATCCACCCAGCCGGTGCCTTCGACCACCGGCGCGGCCAGCACGCGCGGTTTGCCGAGCAGTTCGAGTGCGACGCACGCGCCCACGATGTCCACAATCGAATCCACCGCGCCGACTTCGTGGAAATGGACCTTCTCCGGCGGCAGACCGTGGATTTTCCCTTCGGCCTCCGCAATGCGCTGAAACACGGCAACGGATTTTTTTTTCACCCACGCCGACAATTTGCTTTTCGCGATGAGCCTCTTGATTTCGGCAAACGTCCGGTTCTCGTCGTGGTGATGGTGGTGTTCGTGATGCGTGATGCGTGATACGTGATGTGTGTCGTGCTTGTGGTCGTGGTCATCGGCCAGATGGACATCAAACTTCACGCCCGCGATGCCGGATTTTTGTTTGCGGGCGATGTGGAGGTGATAGCCCTCGAGCTTTAATTTCTTCAACTCGCGCTCCAGTTTGGCCGCATCCGCGCCGAGGTCAATCAGCGCGCCGAGAAACATGTCGCCGCTGATGCCGCTGAAAATATCGAGATAAAGCGTTTTCATTTTTCCGCCAACGCATTGATCTGGCTCGCGGCATAGCCGGCGCCAAAGCCGTTATCAATGTTCACCACCGTCAAGCCGCTGGCGCAACTGTTCAACATGCCCAGCAGGGCGGCGATGCCGCCGAAGCTCGCACCGTAACCGATGCTGGTCGGCACGGCGATGACCGGTTTGGAAACCAGGCCGGCCACGACGCTCGGCAACGCGCCTTCCATGCCGGCGACGACAATGAGCACGTTTGCGCGCCGGATGTTTTCCGATTTTGCCAGCAGGCGATGCAGGCCGGCCACGCCAACGTCATAAATCCGTTCAACGCGGTTGCCCATGATTTCCGCCGTCACCGCCGCCTCCTCCGCCACCGGCAAGTCGCTCGTGCCGGCGCAAATGACGCCGATGGTCCCCGGGCGTCTGGGCAGGGGCGATTTTTCGATCGTCAAGCACCGGGCGGTTTCGTGGTGGACGGCGCGTTTAAATTTCTTCCGCAGCGCGCGGGCGTGTGCATCCGTGATGCGCGTGATGAGCACGCGCGATTCGGACGCCAGAATATTTGCGGCGATTTTGACGACTTGTTCCGGCGTTTTGCCCCCGCCGAAAATGACTTCGGGAAAACCTTTGCGAAGGGCGCGGTGCGTGTCCACCTGCGCGAAGCCGAGGTCGGCCACCGGCGCGGACTGAAATGCGCGCAGGATTTTTTCGCGCGGAATTGTTCCGGCGCGAAATTGTTCCAGCAAGCGGATGGCTTCGACGGTAGTCACGCGGACAACATGCCACAGGCAGGTGTGGCGGTCACGCCGGAAAAAGTCAGTGATGATGCCGGAACAGCCACTTTCGGTTGGCAAACAGATACCAGACGATCAGTACGTTGAAGGCGAGCACGCCGAACACGACCTCATTCGGACGGATTACCAATTCCCGCACTTCAATGGGAATAAAAAACGCCGATTCGCCAATCGCCAGCCACCCGGCCCACGGCGCGCGAAAAATCAGGCCGATGCCTTCCACCAGCGAAAACAGGCTGTAAATAAATGTGCCGGTGGCCACCCAGCGCACATTGGCCGGCGTGACCGTATCCAGCTTATCGCCGATTTCCGAAAGAAAACGGTTTTCCGGATCGAGATGTATCCAGTGAAGAAACCGGTCGAACAAAGCCGATAAATCCTGCTTGACCAGTTTCAGAACGCCAAACGCCAGCGCCAAGGCCAGAACGCCCTTGATCAATTTGCCCGCGATGATGAAATAAAGCATTGGCGCGCGCTTCTTGAAAACTGTCGGCGTTTTTGCGTTTTCGGCCATCAACGGATCTTTGGCAACAACCAGTTTAACAATTCACCAATCGCCATGCGCTCCTGCCTGCCATCGTCCCGGAATCGCACCGTCACCGTGTCCTTCAACTCCGGTTTTTCCCCCAGCGTGTCGAAATCTATCGTCACGCAAAACGGCGTGCCCGCTTCGTCCTGGCGCGCGTAACGGCGGCCAATCGAACCGCCGTCGTCGTAAAATACATTCATCCATGGACGCAGCAAGTCGCGGACTTCCTCCGCTTTCTTCACCAGCTCCGGTTTATTTTTCAGCAACGGCATCACGCCGACTTTGACCGGCGCAACACGCGGATGAAACTTCATCACAACGCGGGTTTCGGACTTGCCCTTCTCGTCCGTCGTCATTTCTTCAAAGTATGCGTTGGCTATCAAGGCAAGGATTAGACGGTCCACACCCGCCGACGGTTCAATCACGTGCGGAATATATTGGCCTTTGGCGAGGCCGTTCGCGTCATCGTTCGCCTGCTTCTGCGCCGGCTCGGATTCGACGCCGGATTTCAAAAGATAATTTTTTCGGTTGTCGTAGTAACGCTTCCAAAGTTCTTTTTGTTTTTCTTCGGGAAGTTTTCCCCACGCGGCGCGCAGCTCGTCGTCGAACACGCCCATGGGTTTGCCGGAGAAACGCGCATGCTGGCTTAAATCAAAATCGCTGCGCGCGGCGATGCCTTCCAGCTCGTCGCCGGTCACGTTGCCGCTCTCGTCTTTTTTGCTGAACGGGAACTTGAACAAAATATCCACACAGGCGCGGGCGTAATGCGCGAGTTCCGCCGCCGTCTGTCGGTGAAAACCGAGCGTCGAATGATCCAGCCCGATGCCTTCATAAAAGCGCACGCGCTCCTCGACCCAGTATTGATGCCACGCCTGCCAGCCCCAGTTCGGCTGCGGCTTACCCGGATGGCCGGTTTCGGGCACGGTGGCCACGCTGCCGGAAATCGCCTCAATGACTTCATCCGGCTTGATGAAAAATTCCAGTTCCATCTGCTCGAACTCGCGCGAGCGGAAGGTGAAATTGCGCGGTGTGACTTCGTTGCGGAACGCCTTGCCAACCTGCGCGATGCCGAACGGCACCTTCTGCCGTGATGTTTCCAGCACGTTCTTGAACTGCGCGAAAATCGCCTGCGCCGTTTCGGGGCGGAGATAAGCGATGTCTGCTTCCGTCGCCGTCGGGCCGACGTAAGTTTTGAACATCAAATTAAATGGAACTGGCGGAGTGAGCAGTGAACCGTTCTCCGGGTTGAATCGCTGTGAGTTTTCAACTTTTTCCGTGCGTTCACCGAGCAACGTAGGAAGTGTAACGCCACGCTGTTCATAGAATTCAATTGCCGTTTTTCGCGCACTTTCCGGCGGCTTTCCGGGCTTAAGAAGGACGGCAAAAGGTTCAAAACATTGCTTCGTCTTCGGATTGTTACCAAGCACTTCCCCAAGCAGGCGATCGCATGCATCGTCACTAGCCTTGAGTCGAGTAATCTCCTCGGCCTTTTTCGTCTGGTCCATCATGATCGGGACGAGGTGGAGGATTTTGTTTTCATATTCAGCTCCCCATTTTTCTCCGAGGCGCTCCGAGGCAATCCGCACGATCTCGGAGATTTGCACCGCTCCGATGAAGTGGTAAGCAATGCCTGACTGTGGTTCGATTTGATCTGCACGAAATCTTTTTTTCGTCAGCAGGCAATCGCACATTGGATCACTGAAGGTCTTCGTATGTCCGCTCGCTTCCCAAATTTTTGGGTGCATGATGATGGTGGCTTCGAGGCCGGCAACGTCGTCGCGCTGGCGGGTCATGGTGTTCCACCAGAGTTCCTTGACGTTGCGCTTGAGTTCCGCGCCGAGCGGGCCGTAGTCCCAAAAGCCGTTGATGCCGCCGTAGATCTCGGAGGACTGAAAAATGAACCCGCGCCGCTTGCACAGCGACACGATTTTTTCCATGAGCGCGTTTTCTTTTGGTTCCGCCATAGGGTCGAGCAGTGTTTGCGATGCGCGCGGCGCTGTAAATGAGATTTTGATTGGCAAAAGGGTGGCAGGCACCCGGACACTGCTGCCAATGCACGATGCCGCGTCCGCATGGAACCCCGGATTCATCCGGCAAGTGTGCAACCAGCGCGTATTGCTGCCGGATAAATCCGGCGTTCCGGTGGTGGTGTCGAGGCGCGCCCAAGGCGGTTCGCCGCGTGAATTTCACGCGCGATGCGTGAAAATTTCACGCATTGTGCCTTCGCAAAAATTCCCCCAGCGATTTTCATTGGCGTTTTTGCATAAAAATCGGTTGGCATTGGCACTGCTAAGGAATTTTCTGGCATTGGTGTTGACAGCGCGTTCGATTTGAGTAATTTCGACGGTTTGTCACCCAACAAACGAAAACCAAAAAAACCATTCACCGTATGAAAAGAATTCTGAGACAGAAAAAGGCCTTCACGCTGATCGAGTTGCTCGTCGTGATCGCCATCATCGCCATCCTTGCCGCTCTGTTGCTGCCGGCGCTCGCCGCGGCCAAGCGCAAGGCTCAACGCATCAATTGCGTCAGCAACCTCAAACAGGTCGGTATTGCTTTCCGACTTTGGGAAGGTGACAATGGTGATAAATATCCCATGGCCATCAGCACGCTTTACAACGGCGCCCAGGAGAGGATTTACTGCGCAAGTGGGACACCCAACCCCTACAACTTAAACCTTGTTTTTGTTACGATGTCCAATGAATTGAGCGCGCCCAAGATTCTTTATTGTCCGTCTGAAAGCGGCCAAGGCATGGCCGGCGGCTATGCCGGCAGCCTGGTACTTCGTACTTTTGCCACAAACTGGATGGCCTTCAGCAATACCCCCGCCTGCTTGAGTTACTTTGTCTGTGGCGATGCGGTTGAAACCAGTTCGCAGATGATTTTGGATGGCGACCGGAATATTGGAACGGCCGGCACCCAAGGTGTTCCGGCCACCACGACCAACAGTCACCAAACTCCGGCCAGTTTTCAATGGCCACCAAGCGCGAATTCCTGGTGGTCATGGACGGCCGTTGATATGCATTTGAAGGTTGGCAATGTCGGGATGGCTGATGGCAGCGCGCAGCAATTGACCATTGTCGGGTTGCAGACGACCTTGCAAAATTCCACCAACGATGCGCCGACCGCGGCTCCGTGGTATAATTTCCCGCAGTAAGCGCAGCCTGAATTTTACTGATTCTCGCAACAACAAGGCATCCGCAAGGATGCCTTGTTTTGTTTTAACCAGTGAAATTCCCTTGAGCGAACCCAATCAAAAGATGCGGCCGGAGCTGTCGGGATCATCGTTGCTGTTTTTCTTTTCTGACTTTTCCGAAAGCCGCTGCCGGGCGAAGAAATTTTGCAACAACCCCCGGCAATCCGCTTCCCGGATGCCGCCCGTGATTTCGCAACGGTGATTCAGCGTGGGGAATTGCAACAGGTTCATCGCCCCGCCAGCCGCGCCACCCTTCGGGTCGCTCGCGCCGAACACCACGCGCGCCAGCCGGGTATGCACCAGCGCGCCGGCACACATCGGGCAGGGCTCCTTGGTCACGTAAAGCGTGCAATCCGTCAGCCGCCAGTCGCCGACGGCTTCCTCGGCCTGGGTGAGCGCGAGCATCTCCGCGTGCGCCGTGGCGTCCTTGAGCTGTTCCACCTGGTTGAACGCCCGCGCAATGATCCGTCCCTCGCGTACAATGACTGCGCCGACCGGCACCTCCCCGGCTTCCTCGGCGCGGGCCGCCTGCCGCAATGCCTCGCGCATGAAATAATCGTCGCTGTGCAAATCAATGATGGGCTCGTCCATAAAATCAGTCCACAGCCCCCAGTCCACAATCACCAGTCCGGTATCCTTCAACTATGGACTGAAGACTGGAAACTGTGGACTCTTCGAGTGTCCAATCGTTGTGCCCGTCGGGATGGCAATGGCAGTGCGCCGCGAAAAATCCGCCGCGATGCCGCCAGAACCAGGGCCAGATTTGTTCCCGGTCGGTCTGCGGCAGCTTCAAACCATCGAGCGCGGCGCGGGTGAAGAATTGAAAGCGCCCTTCGGCATGAACGGGCGGCAATGTTTTCAGGCGTGGTTTCACTTCAAACAAAAACATCAGCCAGTGCGCCCGGCCCTGGAAGCCGTGTTCGCTGACGAGACCGGTCAGGTGCAAATCTTCGGGGCGCAGCGACAGGCCGGTTTCCTCGCGCGCTTCGCGGCAGGCGCAGGCGTAGGGCGATTCGCCGATGTCCATTTTCAATTTCCCGCCGCAGGGGCTCCACAAGCCGCGGTTCGGCTCCTGCGCGCGTTCGAGCAAAAGCGCTTCGTCGTGCTCGCTGAAACAGTAGAGCAGCG
>Ga0182027_10012995_pt1 | contig 11651 bp, 8 predicted proteins | sample 712E1DmetaG_FD_121300 | JGI IMG/M metagenome (GOLD analysis project Ga0182027, IMG submission 121300) | Permafrost microbial communities from Stordalen Mire, Sweden - 712E1D metaG (Illumina Assembly) | ecosystem: Environmental > Terrestrial > Soil > Wetlands > Permafrost | place: Sweden...
CGGCGAATCGCGTTACGTCGCCATCGCCACGGTGAACAACGTCATGGAGGCCTACGATTCGCCCGCCTTCCGCGCCATCATGAACGCCGCCGATCTGGTCACCCCCGACGGGATGCCGCTGGTGTGGGGCCTGCGCCTTCTGGGTATCCGCACTGCCGCGCGGGTCTACGGGCCGGATCTGACCCCGTGCGTGCTCGAGGCGGCCGAGCGGGAGGGAATTCCGGTAGGCTTCTACGGCTCGACCGGTGCGGTCCTCGAAAAGCTTCTGCAGGCCGTCCGTGGCCGCTATCCCCGCCTGCGGATCGCCTGCGCGTCGGCGCCCCCGTTCTGGCCGCTCAGCCGGGAGGAGGACCTCGCCACCATCGCGCTCATCAATGGCTCAGGCGCCCGCATCCTCCTGGTCGGGCTGAGCACTCCCAAGCAGGAGCGCTGGATGGCGGCCCACCGCGGCCGGGTCGAAGCCGTGATGCTCGGCGTGGGGGCCGCCTTCGACTTCCTGGCCGGGACCAAGCGCCAGGCGCCGCGCTGGATGATGCGTGCCGGCCTGGAGTGGTTTTTCCGCCTGGTGAGCGAGCCGCGGCGCCTGGCCCTCCGGTATCTGAAGCACAATCCGCGCTTCCTGGTGCTGTTTCTCGCGCAGGTGTGCGGCTTGCGGGAATTCCGATGAATCCCACCCTCGATTTGTGCGGCGCGCGCGTCCGCGGCCAGACGCGTGTCGAGGCTCGCGTACGCCCGATTGCCACCGGTCTGGTGCTGGCCGGCGCCGACATGGCTGGCTTAATCGCCGCGGCCGGTCTCGCCACCTGGCTCTGGCTGCTGGTGAACCCTGCGGCGGGCGGCTACTACGGCCCGTGGTCCACCTCGGCGCTGTTTCTGGTCGCCTATGCCGTCCTGGGTTTGTACCCGGGAGTGGGACTCAGCCCGGTCGAAGAGCTGAGGCGTCTGACGGCCGCCAACGCCACCGTCTTCCTGGTGCTGGCGGGCGCCATTTTCCTGCACAAAGACGCGGCTACGTTCTCGCGCGGCATCTTCATCGCAAAGTGGCTGCTCTCGATGGCGCTAGTTCCGCTGGCCCGTTCGGCTGCCCGCAGCCTGTTCGCCCGCCGGCCGTGGTGGGGCGTACCGATTCTAATCTTCGGCGCGGGCCGGGCCGCTCATCTGGTCATCGCCGCACTCAAGAAGCAGCCCGCGCTGGGCCTGAAACCCGTCGCCTGCCTGGACGACGGAGAGAGCGGCAGCCGCGCCGACTGTGGCGGCGTGGAAATCGCCGGAACGCTGGCCGAGGCGCCCGCCATCGGCCGCGCCTACGGCATACGGCACGCGCTCGTCGCGATGCCATCGCTCACGGCCAAAGAGCTGATCGAGGTCCTGGAGCGCCGGGCGGCCGTGTTTCCGCACGTGATCATCATTCCCGACCTGCTGGGGATGGGCAGCCTGTGGGTGACGGCGCGCGACCTGGGCGGTGTGCTGGGTCTGGAGCTGCGCCAGAACCTGCTGGTGCCCCTCAACCGGCGCCTCAAGCGCGCGCTCGACCTGGTCCTGTGCGCTCTGTTCGGGCTGGTGGGGGCGCCGCTGGTGGCGCTGGCAGCCCTGCTGATCAAATACGTCAATCCGGGACCCGCATTTTACGCCCAGGAGCGCGAAGGCGAGGGCGGGTCGACCATCCGGGTCCACAAGCTGCGCACCATGTACCTCAATGCGGACGCCCTGCTCCGGGAGCACCTGGAGCACAACCCGGAGGCGCGCGAGGAGTGGCAGCGGCATTTCAAACTGAAGAACGATCCCCGCATCTTGCCCGTTGTGGGCAGCCTGTTGCGCCGCACCAGCCTGGACGAGTTGCCGCAATTGTGGAACGTCCTGCGCGGCGAGATGAGCCTGGTGGGCCCGCGGCCATTCCCCTTCTACCACCTCGACCAGTTCGGGACCGAGTTCCGCCGCCTGCGCGGGCAAGCGCCCCCCGGTCTCACTGGTCTGTGGCAGGTGGAGGCCCGCAGCGACGGCAACCTCGACGTCCAGGAGAAGCTCGATACCTACTACATCCGCAACTGGTCACTGTGGCTCGATGCATACATCCTGGCGCGGACCGTCAAAGCGGTGCTGGGGCGCAACGGAGCCTACTAGCCGCGATGACCTGCCCGCTGACTCAAGTCCCGCCGCGCCTGGCCCGCTTTTCCGTAGCGGCCCTGGCCGCCCTGCTCGCCTTCGGGATCGTGACGGTCTCCGCGACCGGCCGCTGGGCCACGCTCGCCTTCGACACCGGCGTGTTCGCGCTGGGAGCGGTCTGGGCCGTGCGCCTGGCCGTGCGGCCGTATGCTGTCCGGCTGCACCCACTGGTGGCGGCCCTGGCGTTGGCGGCTGCCTGCCCGCTGATTCAACTTGCGGCCGCGACCACCATCTACCGGTTCGAGACCTGGCACGCCGCTTTGATCTGGACCGGCCACCTGACCGTCTTCCTGCTTGCCCTACAGCTCTTCGGCAACCGGGCCCGCCTCGGCCGCTTCCTCGACGCCCTGCTGTGGTTCGCCACCGCGATCGCAGCCGTGGCTCTGGTTCAGAACTTCACTTCAGCCGGGCGCATCTTCTGGCTCTTTCCCACGCCTTACAAAGATCTGGTCCTGGGGCCGTTCTTGTATCGCAACAACTATGCCGCCTTCGTCGAGCTGGCGATGCCGCTGGCGCTGTTACGAGCGCTGGCACGCCCCCGCACCGCTCTGGGGTGGTCGGCGGCGGCCGCGCTGATGGCTGCCTCGGTGGTGGCGTGCGGGTCGAGGATGGGCACGGTTCTGATCGTCATCGAGACCCTGGTGGTCCTCGCTCTCGATGCCCGCGGCCGCGCCCTTGGCGCTGTGTGGAAACTGGCGGCGGCGACGACGGTGCTGGTGGCCATCGCCGGCCCCGGCTTCCTGTGGACCCGCTTCCAGCAAGCCGACCCGCTAGAGGTGCGGCGGGAACTGGTCGCCTCATCGCTCGCGATGGCACGCGAGCGGCCTGGGATGGGGTTCGGCCTTGGCACCTGGCCCACGGCCTATCCCGCCTATGCCACGTTCGATCCGGGCGTCTTCGCCAATCACGCTCATTGCGATTGGGCGGAGTGGGCGGCTGAAGGAGGATTGCCGTTCCTGGCAGCCACTGTGGCGCTCGCTTCGGCCGCGGTGTTCTGGTCCTCGCGGCGCCGCTGGGCGATCGGCGTGGCTGCGGTTTTCGCGCACGGGCTGGTCGACTACCCGCTGCAGAAACCGGCGCTGGCGGCTCTCACCTTCACCCTCCTGGGCGCGCTTGCGGCCAGGTCTTCGTCGAAGGCACAAAAATGGCCGGCCTCCTGATCGCGTGGTTCCTGCTGGGGGCGTGCGCGTTCACGCTGGGGCGCACCGTGCTCCTGGCCCTACGGGCCGAAGGGGCGTTCGCCGATCCTCTGGACCGGATGGCGATCGCGGTGTGGCTGGGCCTGGGAACCGCGGCGTCGCTCTCGCTCGCCGCCGGCCTGTTCGGACCGGTCCTGCTGTGGGCCTTTCTGGCGCCTGCGCTGGTGTTGGCGGCTACCGGCGGGCGCAAGTTTGCCGCGGCCTTCCGGTTGTCCGGGTTCCAGGCGGGCTGCTGTGCCGCCGTCCTGCTGGTCCTGGCCGCCCACGCCGCGGCGAGCAGCGTCGACGCCTATGACACGGCCCTGTACCACCAACAAGCCGTGTCCTGGCTCTCGCATTTCGGCGTCGTGAAGGGACTGGCCTGGCTCCATTTCCGGCTGGGCTGGAACTCATCCTGGTTCGCCCTGGGCGCGGCTCTGAATCACGGCGTTCTGGCGGGCCGGGTGAGCCCGGTCCTGGGTGGATTCGCGACGGCGCTCGGCGCCCTGCACTGGCTGCTCACACTGGATCGCATCGCCCTCCGCAAGGCCCGGCCCGCGGACTGGTACCTGCTGTTCACGTACCCGATCCTGCTGGGGGCCGCATGGTCCTGGCATTACGATGTCTCACTCGGTCCGGACCTGCCGGCTTGGATTCTGTGCGCGCTGACGGTCTGGATGGTGCTTGTCCTTCGGCCGGCCGAGGCGGGCTTCGGAGCGCTGTCGCTTCCGTTCCTGATGGCCAGCCTGGCCTGTTCGTTCAAGCTCAGCATGCTGCCGTTGCTTCCGTTCACCCTGCCTCTTCCATTCCTGCTCGCGAAGCACCCTCATCGGGTCCGGCTCGCCGCGCTGGCAGCTTGTTTGCTCCCCGTCCTGCTGGCACTGGCCGCGAACGTCAAAACCAGCGGCTGCCCTCTGTACCCGTCGCCTGCGGCACGGATCCCTGCGAGTTGGGCCGTGCCCGCCTCCTTTGCCCAACTGGTGTCGCATCAGACCACGGAGTTTGCCCGCTGGGGTGCGGTCGGCGATCGCTCCGGGCGCGGCGGCGCGGCATGGCTGCTCTCCTGGGGCGAGCGAAAGGACAAAGCCGGGCTGCTCGGTCTGGCCCTGCTGGGTGCGGCGCTCCTGGTGCGCCGATGGATCGCGGGGCGCTCACGGCTCGTGCTGTGGGTGCTCGCCACCGGGTCGGCGGCGCTTGCTTTCCTGTTCTGGGGCGCCCCGAACCCGCGCTTCGGCTTGAGCTTCTTCCTGCTGTTCCCGGCCACCGCGCTCGCTTTGGCGGCCGGGCGCCGCCAGTGCGGTGTCCTGCGGCTACGCCCCGTTGTGCTCACTCTGGCTGTGACCGTGATTGCGGCGGGCGTCCTGGGTAGCGGCGTCCCCCTCGGAAATCGCTGGCTCCTGCCCCAGCCGATGCCCGGCCGCGAAGGCGCATCCGTGCACGTTTTCAATCGAGCCTCGGATCGGTGGACAGAGCTCAGAGCCGCCCGCGCCGTCAACGGCGAACTGCGTTTCCTGGTGCCGGTGGCCTCGGATCAGTGCTGGGACCTTCCCTTACCTTGCACTCCCGAGCTCATCGACCGGCGCTTCCGGCTACGCGACCGCGCAGCAGGCTTCGGCGCTGGATTTGCCGGCACTCAGACGCGGGCGTCCGGATCCACCAGCAGCCACGCCGCCGATCCCCCCGCCGCCAGCGCCGCCGCCACCAGAAACGCGGCACTCCAGCCGAACTGACCCGCAATCCAGGGCGTCAGCGAAGCGGTTACCGCGCCGCCGATCTGGTTCCCCATGTTCATCAGGCCTGAGGTCGACCCCGCCCACGGTCCCGCAATGTCCGCTGTCACGGCCCAAAACGCGCTTTGCGACAGATAAAGCGCGCCGGCGCCGCCCGCCAGGACCACGCTGGCGAACTGCGCACTCTTCACCCCGGTCGCCAACGCCAAAAAAACCGCGGCTAGCGCCAGTCCAAACGCCGCCACACCGCAGCGCCCCACCCGCCGGCCGTACCGCTTCACCAGGGCATCCGCCACCAACCCGCCCGCCGGTGAGCAGATCGCCATCGCCAGGAACGGTAACATCGAGTAAATCGCGCTGGCCTTCAAATCCAGACCGCGGACCCGATTCAAGTAAATAAAGAACCAGGTAAAGAAAATGTACGCGACATAGCCATAAGTGAAGTAACTCAGAGTCAGGGCCAGCACGTTCCTGTTAGTAACAATCCGCCTCCACGGAGGAGACTGCCGCGAATCGATCTTCCGGCCCGCCTCCGGCAGCCCCGCCTCGATGAGCGCTACCTCGCGCGCGCTGGTCCACGGATGGCCCCTGGGCGTGTCTCTGGCCAGCAGATACCACACCGCTCCCGCCGCCAGGCCCATCAGCGCGCTCGCATAGAAGGACCAGCGCCACCCCCAGTGCACCAGGATGTAAGTCATCAGCGGAGGTGTAATCCCCGCGCCCGCCCCTACTCCCGCGAAGATCAGGCCGTTGGCGATTCCCCGTTCCGCCGAAGGGATCCAGTTCGCCACCAGCCGGTTGGACGCCGGATACACCACCGCCTCGCCCGTCCCGAGCACGAATCGCACCGCGATCAACAGCGGCAAGGCCAACGCGAAACCGCTCGGAACCAGCGCGGTCAGCGTTGTAAACAGCCCCCACCACACCACGCCCAGCGCAATGACACGCCGGGGTCCGAAGCGGTCGGCCAGCCGTCCGCCAGGAGCCTGAGCCAGCGCGTAACCCAAAACGAACGCGCTGAATACCCACCCCAGTTGCAGGTTCGAGAGTTGGAACTCGCGCGCCAGCGCCTGCCCCGCGATCGAGATGTTGACTCGGTCGAGGAACGCAATCGCGCTCATGACGAACATCCACCCGATGAGCGCCCACCTGAGCCGGCCTTCGACGAGTCTTCGAACCACGACTCGCATTATTTCACAGCGCCGGGTGTGCGGCGGCGGAGCGGCATCGGGGCGCAGGCCGCGCCGCCCGTTCTGTATACTATGAAGAGACCCGTCCCCAAGCCGGTGAGGTGCGAGAGTGGTTGAATCGGGCGGTCTCGAAAACCGTTGAGGGGGTGACTCCTCCGTGGGTTCGAATCCCACCCTCACCGCCAGAATTGCCCAAGGCAACCCACGGAGCCAGACGAGCATCCGCATCGGCTGAGAGTCAATTCCACCAGGCGCAGGCCAGTAACAGCCGGACCTTCCCGGCGGATACGGTTTTCTTAGAAGCTGATCTACTGAGATCCGGCCGAGCCGGCAAGACCTGGCGTCCGACTCGCCGCCGGTCGAATCGTCCCGGCGTGAGTGCGATCTCGCGGAGCTTCGGTGGTTACTTCAGCAGAGCGGCCACCTGGATTGACATGTCATCGTAGGCTTTTTGGTCGAACTGGCCGCTGTGCCGCCACCGCACCATGCCGCGCTGGTCGAGGAGCAGCAGGTAGGCGGCATCCGGTGACTGGAAGCCCAGGCGCTGCTTCCACGCATCTGTTCCACCGTAGACCGTGATCACGTTTTCGTGATCCCGCTTCGGGGTACCTTTCCGCATTCCGCTATCGATGAACCACTTTCCAAGGCGGGCCAGGCCGCCGATCATCGGGACTTCGTAGAACGTGACCTGCGGTTTGTCGCCGAAGTCCTTGCGGAACCGGCCAACCCAGGCTTCCACCGCGAATCGCGAATCATACGTGAAGCCCAGGGCCAGCAGTGCCACCCGGCCGGAAGCGGCGTCCGGCAGAACGGCCGGCCGGCCGGTGAGCAACTCGCCCTTCAAGACCGGCATGGGGTCGCCCGGGGAAAGAGTCTGGATCATCGCGGACGCCATCACCATCAAGGGAAGCATACAACTTAGATGCGGCCTGCGCCAGAGTGGTTGTCGCAATTCATACCGACGCAGAAATCGCGCGCGTCAGCGCCTGAATAGATTACGCCCATCGCTTCCAGGCACACGCCGGCGGTACGCCAATGACAGACGTCGTGCGATACCGTCTTCCGCTTGATATCCTTGGCACGGTGGTGCACGCTATCAAAGTGCGGCGCGACGTGGAACGGATCTTCGACTATCGGTTCCGACGAATTGCCGAAGTGTTTGCCGGCCCGCGGCTATGAGCGGCGCACCGTCCGTGGTCTGGTTCCGGCAGGATCTGCGTTTGTCGGACAACCCGGCCCTGGCCGCTGCGGTGGAGCGGCGCTCCCCAGTGATCCCAGTGTTTATCTGGGCCCCTGAAGAAGAGGGCGACTGGCCGCCAGGGGCAGCCTCCAGATGGTGGTTGGGCCGCTCCATCGCGAAGCTCGGCACGGAACTCGAAAAGCGCGGTTCGCGGCTGGTCGTCCGCCGCGGACCGACCGCGGAGGCCCTTGGCCGTCTCGTGGCGGAGTCCGGCGCCTCCGCCGTGTTCTGGAATCGCCGTTATGAGCCCGCGGCCGTCGCGCGTGACAGCCGGGTGACGTCGAAGTTGCGCGCTCGCGGGCTTCTCGCCGAGAGCTTCAACGGCAGCCTGCTGTCGGAACCGGGGACGATTCGGAACCGGAATGGACAGCCGTTCCAGGTCTTCACGGCGTTCTGGAGAGCCTGTCTGCCCAAGCTGGCAGCGCCGGTCTCGAAAGACGCACCGAAGCGCCTGCTCTCACCCGAGACGTGGCCACACTCGTTGGACCTTCCGGAACTCGGACTGGAGCCGGCAGTGGATCGGACGAGCGGGTTCCGCGAGGTCTGGCAGCCGGGCGAATCCGGGGCTGCGCACCAACTGAAGCGCTTCCTCGCGGAAACGCTTGCGGGGTATCCCGTGAATCGGGAAAGGCCCGGCGTGGCGGGCACATCACGGCTTTCTCCGCACCTCCACTTCGGTGAGATCAGTCCCGGACAGGTCTGGCGCGCTGTTCTGGACTCCATGAACGACAACGCCGCGGCCTGCCAGGCCTACCTCAGGCAGATTGGCTGGCGCGAGTTTGCGTACTACCTGCTGCATCATCATCCGGAATCGCCCAAAGAGGCTCTTCGACGCGAATTCGCCGCCTTCCCCTGGCGGATGGATCCGAAACGGTTCATCGCGTGGAAACGAGGAAGGACTGGTTACCCGCTGGTGGATGCGGGCATGCGCGAGTTGTGGCAGACGGGCTGGATGCACAATCGGGTGAGGATGGTGGCCGCATCGTTCCTGGTCAAGCACCTGCTGACCGGTTGGCAGGATGGTGCGGCCTGGTTCTGGGACACCCTGGTGGATGCGGATCTGGCTAACAACACGCTCGGCTGGCAGTGGGTCGCGGGTTGTGGCGCGGATGCGGCGCCTTACTTCCGAATCTTCAACCCCTCCGTTCAGGCTGAGAAGTTCGATTCTCAGGGCGAGTACCGTCGCCTTTGGGTTCCGGAGTCGCAGCGGTCGCCAATTCCAATCGTCGACCACAGCCAGGCCCGCGACCGTGCGCTCGAGGCGCTGGCGAGTATCAGGAAGAAATGAAGCCACTCATTCTGGTCACAGGCGCCACCGGTTACGTCGGAGGGCAGTTGCTGCAGGCCCTGCTGGCGGCCGGCCATCGGGTTCGCTGTCTGGCGCGGAGGCCGGAGTCGCTGCGAATCCCCGAGATGGCCGGGGCGGAACTCGTGGCCGGGGACGTATTGGACCCTGCTTGCGTTCGCGCGGCCTTGGCGGAGGTGCGCACCGCCTTCTATCTGGTTCACTCGATGGGCTCGGCGGGATCCTTCGAGGAAGAAGACCGGCGGGCCGCTGGGAACTTCGCCGACGCCGCCCGCGATCTCGGCGTGAGTCGCATCGTTTATCTGGGTGGGCTGGGCGCGAGTTCCCCAACGCTCTCGCCGCACTTGCGCAGTCGCCACGAGGTCGGCGAGATCCTGCGCTCGTCGGGCGTGCCAGTCATCGAGTTCCGCGCCTCGGTCGTGATCGGATCGGGGAGTCTATCGTTTGAAATGATTCGATCTCTGGTAGAACTCTTGCCTCTCATGATTGCCCCGCGCTGGGTCGCCATTCCCGCGCAGCCGATCGCCATCCGGGATCTGCTCGAGTATCTGCTCGCGGCGTTGGATTTGCCGTGCGAGCGGAGCCGCGTCTTCGAGATCGGTGGGGCGGACCAGGTCTCCTACGGCGGCCTGATGCGGGAATATGCGCGCCAGCGCGGGCTCAAGAGGCTCATTATTCCCGTGCCTGTTCTGACTCCCCGGCTGTCCAGCCTCTGGTTGGGACTGGTCACCCCTCTGTACGTTCGAGTGGGCCGCAAGCTGATCGACAGCATCCGCCATCCCACCGTCGTGAGAGATCGCTCGGCTCTGGCCGAATTCACTGTGCGCCCCGTGGGATACCGCGAGGCCATCGCGGCCGCGCTCCGCGCAGAGGATCACGGGGGTGGCGGGGCGTTCGTCCATTCCCTGGAAACGACCGTCAACGCCTCGCCCGAGCAGGCGTTCGCGCCGATCCGCAGGATCGGAGGTGCGACTGGCTGGTACTACGCCAATTGGCTCTGGCGTCTGCGCGGGATCGTGGACATCTGGATGGGCGGGCTGGGGCTCAGTCCCGGTCGCAGGCATCCCGATCAACTCCAAGTGGGCGACGTTGTGGACTGCTGGAACGTGGAGGCCTACGAGGCGAATCATCGCCTCCTTCTGGCCGCACGGATGAGACTGCCGGGACGAGCCTGGCTGGAATTTCGCGTGGACCGGAGTGACTCACATTCGGTGATCCGGCAAACCGCCATCTTCGATGCTCGCGGACTCTTGGGCCGAGCCTACTGGTACGTTACCTACCCGGTGCACCGCATTCTGTTCGCGGGGATGCTCAAACAGATCGGACGGGTTGCGCAGGGCAGTTCTGAAGTGGTCGTATAGGCCGTATGGGATCGAAGGCGGTTCGCGCGGCAATCCTGGATCATGGGCGTTCCAAGGCTCACAATCCCCTTGTGGACGAAGTTCTGGCCCGAAACTGCCGGTTTCTGCAAGGTCCCGCCACAGATGAGGCGACATGGGACGATCCGCGGCCCACTCTGCGAATGTGCAAAGGTTGAGCCATGGCCCAGGTACTCGTTCTTTACAACACTCCGGCGGACCCCGCCGCCTTCGATCGCTACTATCGCCAGACGCACATTCCGCTTGCCTGGAAGATCCCGGGTTTGCGTTCGTATTTGATCAGCAACGGTCCGGTCCAGGCTCTCGCCGGGAGCGCGCCGTATCTGGTCGCGATTTTGAACTTCGACTCGATGGCGGACCTCACCGCGGCGCTTGCGTCTCCCCAGGGGCAGGCGGCGGCGGCCGATCTGCCGAACTTCGCATCCGGGGGCGCGACCCTGCTGATCTATGACAGCAAGGCGGTATAAACGCCCAGGCCGGTCCGCTGCCGCGGTAGAGTGAATGTGCTCATGTCACTCGTCGGTTTGTTGCTCGGCCGCCCGCTCGCAACGGAAGAAGAGAAGGCAGAGAGGATTGGCCCGGCCAAGGGCATCCCGATCTTCGGACTGGATGCGCTGAGTTCGGCCGCGTACGGCCCTGAAGCCGCCCTGACGCTGCTCATCCCGCTCGGCATGGCCGGGGTGGCCTACATTGTCCCGATCAGCGCCAGCATCATTGTTCTGCTTGGCATCGTTTATTTCTCCTACCGGCAGACCATTACCGCCTACCCGCAGGGCGGAGGATCGTATACGGTCGCGAGCGAGAACCTGGGGGTCTGGGCTGGATTGCTGGCGGCGGCATCGCTGATGGTGGATTATGTGCTGACCGCGGCTGTTGGGATTTCGGCGGGCGTCGGAGCGCTGATCTCGGCCGTGCCGTCGTTGGAGAAATATACTCTGCCCTTCTGCTTGGTGATTCTGCTTCTGGTAACCGTCGTCAATCTCAGAGGCGTGCGGGAGACGGGCGCAATCTTCATGATCCCGACCTACCTCTTCATCTTCTGTCTGCTGGGCACAATCGCGGTTGGATTAGCGAAAGCTCTGGCAGCAGGGGGACATCCGGTGCCGGTGATCCAGCCGCCAAAACTGACGCATGCCACCGAAGCCGTCGGCATCTGGCTGCTGCTGCGCGCCTTTGCCAGCGGTTGCACGGCCATGACGGGCGTGGAGGCGGTGAGCAATGGAGTGATGGCCTTCAAGGAACCGCCGGACAAATACGCACGCCGAACCCTGACGATCGTCATCGGGATCCTGATCCTGATGCTGGCCGGTATCGCGTTTCTAGCCAAGGCGTATGGAGTCGCAGCGACTGTGCCGGGGCGCACGGGATATCAGAGTGTGCTCTCGCAGTTGCTCGGGGCGGTGGCCGGCAAGGGTGTCTTTTACTGGGTGAGCATTGCATCAATCCTCGTCGTGCTGTCGCTCTC
>Ga0182027_10012996_pt1 | contig 11650 bp, 7 predicted proteins | sample 712E1DmetaG_FD_121300 | JGI IMG/M metagenome (GOLD analysis project Ga0182027, IMG submission 121300) | Permafrost microbial communities from Stordalen Mire, Sweden - 712E1D metaG (Illumina Assembly) | ecosystem: Environmental > Terrestrial > Soil > Wetlands > Permafrost | place: Sweden...
GCAAAGTGGTGCTGTTTGAGCCCCTGCTGAACCAGGCGCGGGTGATGGACGCGGCAAAATACGAGAGCTACCTGCTGCTTGGGTTTGGCGCCAGCGGCAAGGAACTGGAAGACAAGTGGCGCATCAAGTACATGGGGCAGGAAGTGGTGGACGGCATCGGGACCGACAAGCTGGAACTGGTGGCCATAGATCCCAATGTGCTCAAGCTGTTTCCCAAGGTGACGATCTGGCTGGATACGGATCACGCGGTGAGCCTGCGGCAGGTCTTCGATGAAGGTCAGGGAATGACGCGGACGTGCATGTATTCCCACATAAAGACGAACCAGGATTTGCCCAAGGACGCGTTTTTGTTGAAGACCAACAAGCAGACGCATTTTGTGAAGTAGAAGGCTGGTTGTGTGAACGGAGATCGGTGGGCGAGGAGATTTCCCGCCGGGGATGAATCCCCGGCCTGCCCAGGCTGCGGAAAAACTCAGTTTGGCGGGTGGTCGGAGGGAGGCGGGGGTTTCAACCCCCGCATAAAGCCAGCAAAATCAAGCCGGGCTTTAGCCCCGGAATCCTACTCCCCGCCAATTGCCGCTTCGCTCCCGAGTTTTTCCGCAGCCTCTTTTAGCCCCTGCAAAATTCCACCTCGCACCAGAATCGAATCGGGCCCTTTTTCCGCAACCTCTGAAGCCCGTACCCTTCGCCGGGACCAGTTCTTCAGCAAGCTGCGAGGCTGTGCCTTGATACGGAGACCTGGGGCACCCGAAGTTTGATTTGGTCATGAGCCGGCTTACAGCGATTCCGCCGAGCGCGAACAGGATGGGGAAGAACTCGAGGGTATAGCGGGCTTCGGGTGCTTCGACGGTGAGCAAGAGGGCGCTGCGCATGACGATGTAGGCGAGCATCGCCTTCCAGAAGCGGGGGCGCAGCCAGAGGGCAAACGCGGCCAGCACAAGGTAGAGGGCGTTCAGCGATGCATAGAACCAACTGAAGCGGGTCTCTTTGTGGTGGTGGGAGTAGACCCACCAGTCAAGATCGATGTCAAGGTTTTCGACACGCGGGCGGAGCACCATGTCGGCGACGCGTCCCAGCGGGAGCCAAAGGTAATAGCGCACGGGATGGGCGGCGATGCGCTGCTGGGCAAGGCGGGCGAAGCGGGCGTCGATATCAGGCGTGAGGTTGTAGCCGCTGCTGTTGTAGTCGGCGGCGATCGCGGTGGTATCGGCGTATTGCGCGGGCGAGTCGAAGGCGCGGCTGGGGAGTTTGTTGACGTCCAGCGGCTGGTCGGGCACGGCCCAGTAGATGTCATAGGTGGAGACGAAGTCGAGGCACCAGGATTTGGTCCAGCTTTCCCAGCCCGGATACGTGTCTTCGCCGGGGTCGTTGGCGAGGCGCGGGGCGAGGGGCTCAAAGACATGGAAGGTGTGCCAGTTTCGGGCTGTCCAGGCAGCAAAGGGCGCCAGCGCAAGCAGGAAGCATGCGAGCGTCATGCGGATCAGCCTTTGCGTCGGGATTGGGGTTGGCGGAGTGGCGCGGCGGAGCGAGAGGACCAAAGCCGGCGCGAGGGCTACGGCGACTAGTGCGCCATCGGGGCGCAGCATGGCGGCGAAGGTGACCGCGAAGGTGAACCAGAGGGCATTGGTCCATCCCGGGCTGTCGTGGAAGCGGGCCGCGGCCCACAGAGCGAGGGCCAGCGCGAAAAGGGTGGGGGTTTCCGCAAGTGGCGCGGCCGCGTAGGAGGCAGTGAAGGGACAGAGGGCGGCAAGCCAGAGCGTGGCATGGCGTGCGCGGGTCGCGAGGGCCGCGGGGGCTATGCGGCCAGCGAACTCCGCCAGCAGCAGGCAGCCCAGGAGTTCAAGGGCGATCTGCAAAAGGGCGGCGGAATAGTAGTTTTCCATGCCGAAAAGCTGAAAGCAGAGGGCGAGCAGGAAGGGATAGCCGGGCAGGCGGATCAGCGTGGGAGTGAAATCGCCGTTTGACCCGGAAAAGGCATAGCGGCCATGCAGAAGGAGGTTTTTCGCGATCCCGCCATAGATGAGGGAGTCGCCGTTGACCTGAAATAGATCTTTCAGCATCCAAAGGCGGAGGACGAGGCCAATTGCGAGCGGGAACGCCCAGGCGAGGGCGGAACGCACAAGAGCGGTACCCCGGGAGGGAACCCGCTGGGACGCCGGCAATTGACTCTCGGGTGTGGCTTCCATACGATTCGTAATGTATAGCGTAGAACGCCAAGATGGCATTTGCTCATAGGTAATTGAAATCATCCATGCCCGATAAACAGATATTCTTCGACCCGCAACGCAAACGATGGAAGCGTCTGAGGCGCATTCTCGATGCCTCGGCAGTGATTTTGACGCTGGTGCTGGCCGGGTTCATCTTCAACGTGGTGCGCAATCAGCAACTGCCTGAGTTGCTGCTGCCTACGCAGAAGCACAATTACAAGGCCCTGCCTGAGCGGGCCCCAATGCTGCGCGGCAGCAAGAGCCCGCGGCCGGGACGCAGGAAGACGGACCGCCGGCCCTCCCAGATTCCCTTCAACACGGGTGAAGGGTTGCGCGCCGCTTATTACGTTCAGGACGACGCGGCCAGCTACTCATCGCTGAAGGAGCACGTCCACCAGATCGATTTGCTGTTCGCCCAGTGGTTCCATGTCAATGCGCCTTCGGGAACGCTGATGGCGATGTCCGGCGACAACCTGCATGAGTACCAGGTGGTGAGCGGCGCCACGGTGCGCGACCCGGACGACATGAACCGGATCAAGCGCGTGATCCAGGCGGCCAGGGAAGATACGGAAATCATTCCACACCTGAATAACTACAACCCTCGCAATCAGAGCTGGGATGTGGGAGTCGGCGGCCTTTTGAAGGACGAGGACAAGCGGGCGGCGCTGCGCGATCAGATTATTCGCTTCTTTATTGCTTATCCGTCCTATCCGGGGCTTTCACTCGACATCGAAAGCATCAAGGAAGATGCGATACCGGCTTACCTGATCTTCATCCAGGAACTTTATTCCGAGATGCATGCGCGCAATCTACATCTCTATGTGAACGCGGCCGCGTCAACGCCGGACAACCAACTCAAGCTCATCGCTGCCAACTCGGCCGGTATTGTGCTGATGAACTACGACGAGCACGAGGCCAACAGCGATCCGGGACCGGTGGCGAGCCAGAACTGGTTCGTCGCGAACCTACAGCGCGTGTTGAAGATCATTCCCAAGGAGAAGATCATCTGCGCAATCGGCAGCTACGGCTACGACTGGACACTCTCGATCCCGAACCCCAAGGACCGCAAGCATCCCAAGCCCGAAGTGCTGGACACTGAAGATCTGTCGGTCTCCGAGGCATGGCAGCGGGCCTCGGACGCCGACGCCGACCTCGACCTGGACTACGACACACTCAATCCGCACTTCGAGTACATCGACGAAGACAAGAATCAGCGCCACGTGGTGTGGTTTCTGGATGGCGTGTCGCTGTTGGACGAGATGCGCGCAGCTCGGGCTCTGGGCCTGCAGACCTTTGCCCTTTGGCGTTTGGGCGAGGAAGACAGTTCGCTATGGAGCGTCTGGGACAAACCAAGCGCTCCGGAATCGCTGCAGGCGCTAAGCTCCGTGCAACCTGGACACGACCTGGACACCGAGGGAGAAGGAGACATTCTCCGTGTAACCGGATTGCCCCAACGCGGCAGGCGCACCGTTACTGTCGACACCGACGAGATCGACCCGCGCAAGAAGCTCATTGTGGATGAGCATATGGATGTGTATCCGCGCACGTACACGATTCAGCAGTACGGGTACCATCCCAACGAAGTTGCGCTCTCATTCGACGACGGGCCGGATGCCAAGTGGACGCCGAAGATTCTGGAGATTCTGAAGCAGAAGAACGTCAAGGGCACCTTCATGATCATTGGTGTGGATGCCGCGAGCAATGTGGGGGTTTTGAAGAGGATCGCTCGCGAGGGTCACGAGATTGGCAATCACACCTGGTCGCATCCTGACATCAGCGAAATCTCGGCGCGCCAACTCGACCTGGAGGTGAAGCTGACCGGCCGGCTGTTTGCGAGCAAGCTGGGCGTGCAGCCGCTCTACTTCCGCCCGCCGTACGACATTGACGAAGAGCCCGACACCGACGATCAGGCCGCGCCGGTGGTGAGCATCCAGCGGGAGGGCTATACGATCATCGGCAACAAGATCGATACCGATGACTGGAATGAGAATCCCCGCAAGACACCCGGTGAAATTACCCGGACGGTTCTGGCGCAGTTGCAGACCATGAAGGTGAAGCCGCAGTTCCGCGGCTCGATCATCCTGATGCACGATGGGGGCGGCAATCGGCAGGCAACGGTGGACGCTCTGCCCATGCTGATCGACACACTGCGCGCGAACGGCTACACCATTGTGCCGGTGTCGGCATTGATGGGCAAGACCACTGCGGAGGTGATGCCACCGCTGACCTTCTGGCAGCACCTGCGCGCATTGCCGGACTCCATCGCTTTCTCCGTCGTGGATATCATCGGCAACTTTATCGTGATGGTTTTCTTCGTCGGCGATATCCTGATGAGTGCGCGACTGATCTTCGTGGGTCTGCTTGCGGTGATCGACCGCCTGCGCAAGCCATACCACAAGGTGTCTCCGGGATATAACCCGCGTGTCGCGGTTCTGGTTCCGGCCTATAACGAAGAGACAGTGATTGTGCGCACCATCCGCTCGGTGCTGAACTCCGACTACAAGAATCTGCATGTCATTGTGATCGACGACGGTTCTACAGACCGCACGGCGGAGGTGGCATGCGCGGCCTATGCGGCGGAGATCAAGGCTGGGCGCGTCCAGGTGCTCACAAAGCCCAACGGCGGGAAGGCGGCCGCGCTCAACTACGCGCTCGATCGGCTGACCGAGGAGATTTATGTCGGTATCGACGCCGACACGGTGATTGCCGCTGACGCCATCTCGAAGCTGATTCCGCACTTTGAGGACCCGATGATCGGGGCTATGGCCGGCAATGCCAAGGTGGGAAATCGCGTGAACCTGTGGACCCGCTGGCAGGCGCTGGAATACATCACCAGCCAGAACTTCGAGCGGCGCGCGCTGGATCTGTTCCACATCGTCACGGTGGTTCCGGGAGCGATTGGCGCATGGCGGACAGCGCCGGTGAAGGCCGCGGGCGGCTATCCGCTGAACACGGTTGCCGAGGATGCCGACCTGACGATGAACCTGCTGGAGCAGGGCCTGAAAGTCGATTACGAAGACCGGTCGCTGGCGTTCACCGAGGCGCCGATCGATGCTAAGGGATTGATGCGGCAGCGCTTCCGCTGGTCGTTTGGAACACTGCAGGCCGTGTGGAAGCATCGCGCCGCTTTTGCGCGGAACAAGGCGATGGGACTGTTTGCCCTGCCCAACATTCTTATCTTCCAGATGGTTTTGCCGCTGCTCTCGCCGTTCATTGACCTGATGTTTCTGGCCGGCGTGGTGAACTACTTTGTCGATCGCCACTATCACCCCGAAGCGGCTTCGGCAGCCAGCTTCGAGAAGCTGTTGGTCTACTTCCTTGGCTTCCTCGTAATCGACTTCATTACTTCGTCGGCGGCGTTCTCCCTGGAGCGGCGCCACCCGGCCAACAAGGGCGACGGCTGGCTGCTGTTCCACATCTGGTTGCAGCGGTTTGCTTACAGGCAGGTGTTCTCGATCGTGCTGTTCAAGACGCTGAAGCGGGCGATTGATGGGAAGCCGTTCAACTGGGACAAGCTGGAGCGGACCGCGAAGATGAGCGAGGCCACGGAAGCGCTGACGCAAACGGCTGGGGATTGAGGGGCGTGCCATCCCAGCTCCCAAATGCGGGACTTGGGGCGCGGCCTTCTTTTGGAGGTTGATATGAAGACTCTTCTTCGCACTCTTCTTTATCTCGCGCTGATCGTCTGGCTGGGCGCGGAGATTTTCTTTCCTGTGGTGGCCGCGATTACGTTTACGACGCTGCGGCCCGACACGCACACTGCCGGGACAATCGTGGGCCATTTGCTTCGCATCCTTCATGGCATGGGGCTGGTGTCAGGAATCGTAGCGCTCGCGCTGCTGGCGCTGGCTCCGGCCTGGAACATCTACAAGCCGCGCGCAGTGCTTGCGCCGATGATCCTGGCCGTGCTGATGATCGTGTTGACGGCGTTCTCGCAGTTCGCCATTATTCCAGCTATGGAGCGCGACCGCGTAGCCGCGGGCGGAGCAATCGATGCGGTCGAAGCTACCGACCCGAGCCGCATCGACTTCAACAAGCTCCATGTCCGCAGTGAGCGCGTCGAAGAGACGATTCTGCTGCTCGGCGTGGCGACGGTGGCGCTGGTAGCATGGGCCGAATCCGCGAAAAATTAGAGCGATTTCAATGTTGCCGTACCTAAGACCTGTTCAAGACCGTCGCCGCTTTTTGTAGCGCCGGACTCCAGTCCGGCTGTCGTGCGGGTGTCCACGCCCGCACTCCCGTTCGGAATGCCATGAAGCCGCTGGGTACACCATCAGGAGAATTGCTCTTGGGGCGGTGATAGGAAGGCGGTTGGTCACCGCCGCATCGATCCGCATTTCCCTGTTCCCTGCTCTTGTATCATCGTAGAGGCTCTTGTGTGCGCAATCCATTCTGACAGGGCCTCAATAGGACGAACATGAAAACCGGCATTATCGGCCTGCCGCAAGTAGGCAAGACTTCGCTGTTCAAGATTCTGACCAAGGCCAAGCTCGAGGAGCGCGGCCACTCGCGCCAGGAGCACATTGGCGTAGCGCGCGTTCCCGACGAACGCCTGGAAAAACTCTCGGCCCTCTACTCGCCGAAGAAAACGACATTTGCTTCCGTCGAGTTCGTTGACGTGGCCGCTATCGGTCAGGAGGCGCTGAAAGAGACGGCGTTTCTGGCCAGCCTCCGCCAGGTGGACGCTCTGATTCACGTGCTGCGCGCGTTTGAGGACGAGTCGATTCCCCATGTCGGCCCCATCGATCCTCTGCGCGACATCAAGAATGTCGAGTTCGACCTGATGATCAGCGATCTGACCCAGGTTGAAAAGCGGCTCGAACGGCTCGAAAAGGATCTGAAAAAGGGACGCACCAGCGAGTTGGAGCGCGAACAGGCACTGCTGCTGCGTTCGAAAGAGGCGCTGGAGAAAGAGCAGCCCCTGCGCGAGTTGGAGATGACGAACGAGGAGAAGAAGCTGATCAAGGGCTTCATGTTTCTGTCGCAAAAGCCGATCCTCTACGCGCTGAATATCGGCGAGAGCACCACACTGGGCGTGGACCTGGACGCAGCTGTGAGCCGCTTCAAGCTGGACGAAGTGGCGCAGCGGCCGAACGCCGGAGCAACCGCGATCTGCGGCAAGGTCGAGGCTGAGTTGGCGGAGATGGACGACGAAGAGGCTGCGGAGTTTCTTGGCAGCTATGGGCTTAATGAGAGCGGCCTGGTCCGGCTTATCCGCAAGAGTTATGAGTTGCTGGGTCTCATCAGCTTTTTCACTGCCGGCGAGGACGAGTGCCGCGCATGGACGGTGCCTGTGGGCTCAAGGGCGCCGCAGGCCGCAGGTGCAATTCACTCCGACCTCGAACACCATTTCATTCGCGCGGAAACCATCCGCTGGGACACGCTGCTGGAGGCCGGCTCTGAGGCAGCCGCAAAAAGCAAAGGCACACTGCGGCTGGAAGGCAAGGAATACATCGTGCAGGATGGCGACGTAATGCATATCCGGCATAGCGGCTGATGGCGATGCTGAAAATCTCACTCATCCTCGGTGCGATTGCCGCGCTGGCCGATGTGGCCGGCGGGCTGGTGCTGGTGCGCGCCAAGGGCATCGAGCGCTACCTGCGCTATTTCGTGGCGCTCGGAGCCGGTTTCCTGATGGCCGTTGCTCTGCTGGAAATGGCGCCGGAGAGCTATCGCTTGAGTCCGCGGCTGGGGCCGATTCTCATCATGGCCGGCTACTGCATCGTGCACCTGCTGGAACACACGATCAGCGCGCACTTTCACTATGGCGAGGAGACGCACCGCGGTGAGCTGGTCACGAGGCGCACGAGCGGCGCGGTGTTGGTTGGCCTGAGCGTCCATGCGCTTTTTGACGGCGTGGCCATCGGCTCCGGCTTTGTTGTTTCCAATTGGCTGGGCTGGCTGATCTTTCTGGCGATCTTTCTGCACAAGGCGCCGGAGGGTTTCACGATGGCTTCGGTGATGGTGGCCAGCGGACACAGCCGGGCGACGGCGCTCTATTCCGCGGTGGGGTTGGCCGCGGCTACGCTTCTGGGTGTGCTGGTGATTGAAGTTGTGCCAGGTTGGCTTTCGTACGGATTGCCGGTATCGGCAGGCGTCGCCATTTACGTGGGCGCCACCGATTTGGTGCCGGAGGTCAATCGCGAGCCCGGCATCCGCATGGCGCTGGTGTTCTTTGCAGGGGTGGGGGCGTTTCTTCTAATGCGGATGCTGTTGCCGGCACTTTGAGCGGGAGTCAGCCGCGGCGGAGGCCGATCTTGCCCGCATAAAGCCTTGCCAGCAAGCGGCCGTAATCGATGGCAACTTTAAAGCTGGCCTTGCTCGCTCCGCGGTTTCTTTGCCCGAAGGCCAAGGGGATCTCCTCCAGGGAGCGAATGCGGCCGCGGACCAGGATCTCAAGCAGCAGCTTGAAACCGGCGCTCTGGAGCGGAACGCGCTCGACGCACTCGCGGCGCACCATGAAAAAACCGGACATGGGATCGCGTGCGTAGAGGCCCGATCGCTGAATGGGCCAGGTTGCCCAGACCGCGGCGGCGGAGATCAGCTTGCGTAGCGGGTTCCAGTCGCCGAGACGGCCGCCGGCGATGTAGCGGCTGCCGATGACCAGGTCATGGCCGGTGTCGATGGAGTGAATCAATGCGGGCAGCAGTTCCGGCGGGTGCTGCAGGTCGGCATCCATGACGCCGAGAATTGAGGCATCGGTGTTCTGCCAACCGTAAAGGACAGCCCCCGACAAACCTCTCTGCCCCTTGCGCACCAGCAGGCGCACCCGCGGATCCCGCTCCGCTATGGCGGAGACTATCTCTTCGGTGCCATCGCGGCTGTCGTCGTCAACGACCAGAATCTCGTAGCGAATATTCAATGGATCGAGTACGGAACGCACGTGGTCGAGCAGGCCGCTAATGTTTTCGGCCTCGCGCAGGGTCGGAATCGTCAGCGCCAGTTTGTGTTGAGTAGACTCCGGGTGTCCCGGCGCCAGGATCGAATGCGTTGCCGGCCCATCTATCACCATGTCGGATGGAACTATAATTGTTGACGACATTCTGTGCATGAGTATACGGGAGTGACGGTGTTAAGACGCAAATCTCTGTTCGACCTCTTGTTAATCCTTGGCTTCTCCGCGCTCGCCTTCGCCGTGATGGGATACCACCCTGGTATCGAAGATGACGGCATCTATCTCACTGCCATCAAGAGCGATTTGAATCCGGCCCTCTTCCCTCACGACGCCGAGTTCTTCCGTCTGCAGCTTCAGGCCACGTTATTCGATAAATGGGTTGCGGGCTTGATAAAGCTCACTGGCATTTCGGTGGCGGCTATGGTGATGATGTGTCAGTTGGCGGCAATCGTGCTGACTCTCTATTCATGCTGGAGGATTGCACGCATACTGTTTGCCGAGGAGCGTGCGCAATGGGCCGGCGTGGCCCTGGTCGCGGCCATGCTCACGCTTCCGGTCAGCGGGACCGCGCTATTCCTCTTCGATCAGCACCTGCACGCGCGGAATGTGGCCTCAGCTCTTATTCTGCTGGCGGTTTCATGGATACTGGCGGGAAAGCGCTGGCAGGCTATTCCATTGCTCCTGGTGGCATTTCTGATTCATCCCATCATGGCCGCGCTGGGGATTTCATTCTGCTTTTTCCTGACGCTAGCCTTGTATGAGCCGGCTCATCTCTGGTTCCAATCCAAACGCAACGCCACGCTGGCTGGGGCTGTTCCTTTGGGATGGATCTTCCAGCCGCCAAATCCGCTCTGGAGAAAGGCTCTGGATACCCGAACCTACTATTACCTCTACAAGTGGGCCTGGTATGAGTGGCTGGGCGCGATCGGGCCGCTTGTCCTGTTCTGGCTGCTTTGGCGCGTGGCCCGCAGACGCGGCGAAAATGTATTGGCCCGATTTGCGCTGGCTGTCTTCGCCTACGGAGTCTTCCAGCAGTTGGTAGCCATGGTGATGCTTGGCTTCCCATCGCTGGTCCGCCTGACACCATTGCAGCCCATGCGCTACCTTCACATTGTCTATTTCTTTCTTGTCCTGATCGCAGGCGCGCTCTTTGGAAAATACTTGCTGAAGGCGTCCGTCTGGCGTTGGGCTGCGTTTTTACTCGTGGTCAATGGCAGCATGTTCGCGGCGCAGCGCGCGGAGTTCAGCAGCAGTCAGCATATCGAGTGGCCGGGACGCGCACCCTCGAATCCCTGGCTACAGGCGTTCGCATGGATCCGCACGAATACCCCTACAGACGCTTACTTCGCCCTTGATCCGCGCTATCTTGAGGCGCCGAGCGAAGACTACCACAGCTTCCGCGCGCTGGCTGAGCGAAGCCAACTGGCCGATGCCATCAAAGACACCGCGGTCGTAACCCAGGTTCCCGAACTCGGGCCGGTCTGGAATCGGCAGCTTGAAGCGCAGCGGGGCTGGAAGGACTTCCAGTTGGCGGACTTTGAACGGTTGAAGGCGGAGTTCGGGGTGGATTGGGTTGTGGTGCGGTATCAGCCGCCGGCAGGGTTGGCGTGCCAATGGCACAATGACGAGTTGGCTGTATGCGAGATTCCGTGAGAAGAGCGGACCGTGAGTTGCCGATTGGTTCTCGGCGGCTCCCTGCGGGAGCGCGCGCCGAACTCGTTCGAACTGCCTGTTTTCAGGGCCTGAAGATGCTTTCAGGAACTGAACTTGCCACCCTGGTGATTGCCGGAATCTGTGATTAGAGCGATTTCAATGTTGCCGTACCTAAGACCTGTTCTAAATCGTCACCGCTTTTTGTAGCGCCGGACTCCAGTCCGGCTGTCGTGCGGGCGTCCTCGCCCGCACTCCCGTTCGGAATGCCATGAAGCCGGTGGGTACACCATCGGGAGAATCGCTCTAGTACTACAGTTGTAGATTGCGGATTCCGGAGGGAGCAGGGGGTTTCAACCCCCTGAAAAAAGCCCAGTCAGCACGGCCTTCAGGCCCGGATCGTTGCGGAAGAAGGCAAATACAACCTTAGTACCAGCTGCGATTTCAATGTTGCCGTGCCCTAAGACCTGTTCTAAATCGTCACCGCCTTTTGTAGCGCCGGACTCCAGTCCGGCTGTCGTGCGGGCGTCCTCGCCCGCACTTCCGTTCGGTATGCCATGAAGCCGTTGGGTACACCATCAGGAAAATTGCTCTGGCTGCGGAATCGATCCCGTGTTGGCAGAAGATTTTGCAGAATGGGGTGCTTTCCGCGAGAATGATGAAGATACCCCATACCGGCGCGGAGACCGGGCAATGCTCAATCTTACCCAGCGACTGATTCTCGGTTGTGCGCTACTGACCTGTCTAGCGGCCGGGCTTGTGGCTGTGACTCATCGCGCGCTGGCGGCGACGGGACAGTCCACGCTCGGCTACGCGTTTATTTTGGCTGTATTGGTGGTCGAGGTGGCAACAGTCTACTTGGTGCTCAGCCCGATTCGCATGCTGGCTCGGGATGCGC
>Ga0182027_10012997_pt1 | contig 11648 bp, 7 predicted proteins | sample 712E1DmetaG_FD_121300 | JGI IMG/M metagenome (GOLD analysis project Ga0182027, IMG submission 121300) | Permafrost microbial communities from Stordalen Mire, Sweden - 712E1D metaG (Illumina Assembly) | ecosystem: Environmental > Terrestrial > Soil > Wetlands > Permafrost | place: Sweden...
CTTTTGTGATATGATCCGGTATTTATTGGCAATGTCTGAAACTAGTTCTGCAATTGAGAAAGGTTCCGGATTAAGTTTAACCTGGTTGGTCTGAAGTTTGGAAAGTTCAAAAAGTTCACTTACCAGTTTTTCAAGTTTATCACAGCTTGCATAAATAATCTGAAGGTATTTAAGCTGTTCCGTGGCTTCGATAGTATCCTTTTTTAAAATAAGGGTTTCGGCATATCCCTGTATAGCAGCTATAGGAGTTCGCAGGTCGTGTGATACATTACTAATCAATTCTTTGCGGAATTCGTCCGTTTCTTTTAATTCCTGTATATTTTTTGAGAGTGTATCCGCCATTTCATTAAAAACCAACCCGATGGTGTCAAGTTCATTGGTGCCTTTGACTTTGATTCTGGCAGCAAGATTACCTGATTTAAATTTCTGAATACCACTGGTAATTACGTTCAGTTTGCTGGTTATAAGCCAAATAGCTAATAACCCCAGGATTGCCGATATACATAAAATGGCAATTATAGAACGGATGGTAAGTCCAAGAATATAACTGCCAATTACCATTTGAGCCGCAGAGATGTATTCCTGGCTTGCAAGCACAATGTAAATATATCCTGTTAAAGTATTGTTATCAATTACTTCAGCAGCAGAAAAAGTTTTTTTTTCTCCGGGATTTCGGGGATCATCACCTAAGGTGAGCGTTTGATCCTTTTCCGTTAAGAATTGCTTTATAGGAGTTAGTGATACCTTGTCCATTTTGACTACTTTTTCAGGAGCTACATACCCCAGAATTTTGCCTTCCGGATCGAGTAAGTAAATTTCGATGCTCGGATTTATGACCATCATGGAATGCAAAAGATCCGAAAAGGTTTCTTTTTTTACCTCTCCTTTTTGAAATTGCGGCTTTATTACCTGAACTGTATTTTTTGCCAGGTTCCAGTTAAGTTTTTGGTTTACTTCAACGGAATAACTTCGGGCTGATTTTATAGAAATATATAAGGTAATACTTCCAAAAACAAACAGCGCCATAAGAAATACTAAAGAAACCTGCCAATAGAGACGGCTGAATCTTCTGTTACCTTTGTGTTTCATAATAATTCAGTTTTAACTGCAAATATTTTATGACTCTCTGAATTTATAACCTACTCCCCAGGTTGTAAGTATAAATTCAGGGACATTAATATTGCGTTCAATCTTGGAACGAAGTCTGTTAATGTGTGAATTCACTGTATGTTCATATCCTTCGAATTGATATCCCCAAATAATATCAAGGAGTTGGGTACGTGTATAAGTTCTGCCAGGATTAGAAGCAAATAGGATCAATAAGTCAAATTCCTTTGGTGAAAGCTCAGTTCTTTTGCCATCTACTTCCACGATACGAAGTGTAACGTTAATATATAGCCCATCGAACTTGATTTCATTGATTAAATCACCGGGAGGAATATGCTGGGTCAATTCAGTCCTTCTTAAAATTGCTTTTACCCTTGCTATTAGTTCGCGGATGCTGAATGGTTTGGTAATATAATCGTCTGCACCGATTTCCAGACCAATAATTTTATCAATTTCTTCTGATTTGGATGTTACCATAATTACAGGCGTATTAATTTTTTCGAGCCTGATTTTTTTACAGATTTCAATCCCGTTAAGACCAGGTAACCGAATATCCAGGATGATTATTTTATACGAATTGTTGAGAGCTTTAAGAAGGCCCTCTTTACCATCATATTCTTTATCAATTTGAAATTCAAGATCTGCGAGATGGATTGCAATCAGATCGGAAATATCTTTATCATCCTCAATAATAAGGGCTTTGTCCATAGTTGTATTTTCTTAATTGTGGAAAGTTAAACACAAATTATAACAGAAAAGTCACAAAAGGTTAAAGTTTTTAGCAAAGAATGTAATATCTGAAGGCCGGAATTGCATGTTCAATTTCAGATGAGTATTTTTAATTTGCTGTTCCTCCGGTTCCTAAAATGGCCATAAATATCCATATGGACTTGTATGAGCAGATGAAAACAGGACGGACCATAAATTGGAAATAATCTGGCGTGAAAAAGAATTTATTCGAATAAATTCCTTTTTAGTAAGATTCATTCATTTATTTCTTATTTTTTTACTTAAGCAGGATACAGTATATTTTTATTATTCTTTCGTCGCAATAGGATCTTATTCGTTTTTATCCGAATTAATCCGGATAAATTTGAATGTATTTTCAATATATATGATACAGCATCAACTATGTTAATCTTGATATTTTAGAAGGGCAGATCTATTAATTTTCATGCTTCTCATATTATAGTTTATTAACGTTTTTTAATTTTTGTTAAGTGTCATTATAACGCTACATGCGCTGATGATATGTATCTTTGTGTTATTGAAAAGTTACAAACCAACCCTAATGAAAGTAATTTCGTTTATCGTTTTTTTTCAAATTTTTCAATTGCATAATATCTTTGGTATTGAGTCGGCAATACGAAAATCCCTGACACCCTCTGATTCGATAAGATATTCTCGTTCTAATTCTAATAATAATCTAACCTCTCATAATCGCAGGAATGTGGACAGGTCATATCCTTTAAAGAAAGTGTTGATTGTTTTAAGTGACTGCAACGATTCTGTAATGGCAGTGGCTGCTGGAGACGAATTGTACAATTTACTTGGCCATTTTAACACATCAGTAGATATTTTAGATTCTAAAAATTATGCCTCTGGTACTTTAAAAAATTATGATGCTGTGTTTTATATAGGGCTAAAGCCGGAAAATATACCTTCTGTTTCATTATTGAATGATATTTATAAAGCTAAAAAAACTATTGTTTGGATAAATAGTGGCTTTCTAGCCTGCGAGAATTTAAAGGATACAAAGGGTAAATTCGGTTTTACAGTTGAAAATATAGATCGGTCTGGTACTTATAACTCCGTAAGATCCGGAAACAATTTCTTTTCCAGAAATGGAGATGATATTTTTCCTGTACATATATTTGACAAAAACAAAGTAAAAATAATTGCTACTGCTGTAAGTGATTTGCCTGGCAAAAATTTACCCTATATCGTCAAATCCACAAACCTATACTATATAGCAGATATACCCTTTTTCAATTGTTCATCAAATGACCGGTATCTTTTGTTTACCGATATTTTGCATGATATAATGAAAGAAAACCATCCGGTAGAACACAGAGCAATTGTCAGGATCGAAGATGTTACACCGATTCGCAATCCTGAAAATTTAAGAAAAATTGCCGATATACTTTCCGAACGCAATATTCCTTTTTTAATAGGAGTCGTACCTTTTTTCATTGATCCGGCCAAAAATGTTCATATAAGTCTTTCTGATAAACCCGAATTGGTTGCAGCATTGAAATATTGTGTCTCAAAAGGAGGATCCATTGTTTTGCATGGTGTAACTCATCAATATAAAGGTATTTCTGGAATTGACTTTGAGTTCTGGGATGGTTCTGTAAACAAGCCGATTGCCAATGAAACTCATGACGGGATTGAAAATAAAATTGATGATGGTATAAATGAATGTGTCAAAAATGGCATCTACCCGTTATTATGGGAAACGCCGCATTATACGGCTTCAACTGAAACGTATAATATAGTTTCGAGTCATTTCAGTACTGTTGTTGAAAGGCTCATCGTTACCAATAATTTTAAATATGGTCAGTTTTTCCCGTATGAAATTCACAAAGATATTTATGGACAAAAGATTTACCCCGAAGATCTTGGGTATATGCCGTTAATCCAAAATAGAGATAGTAGTGAACTATATGTAAACCACATTATAAAAAATGCAAAAGGTTTACTCAATGTCCGGGACGGGTATGCCTCATTCTTTTTTCACACTTTTGTAAATCCTGATTATTTAAAAGAAATAGCAGATGGAATCAGCAAGCTGGGCTATAAATTTATCGATTTGCGTAAAGAATCCAATTGGGTGAAAACAAAAGACATGGTTATTCTTAGTGGTTCGCAAAAATATACTCTACCAACCGATAACCCTCGTTTAGTCGAAATTTATTACAACAAATCCGGGAAAGTGGAGAAAAGGATTGTTTCTACGATTCCAGTAAAGGGCATTATTTCTAAAAAAATAAGTCTTAAGCCCGGAGAATATTATGTTGCTGAAGATACATTGCAACAAGGAGGTATAAATATTGCAGAGCTTAAGATTAAGCATAATAACTTAGTGACGAATTCAAACGGTTTAATAAATAATATACTCAACAAGAATTAAAAGGAAGGGTATTAGTTAGGTTTAGACATAGGAATTTAAATCGTCAATTTAATCGATTTTTAAACTCAAATTAATTTGCTTTTCACCAATTTGGTTTGACTTATATTTAATATTGACTTCAATTTATTGAAATCATTAAAGAGTAGTAATTATATTATTTATTCTTACTTAAATTGGATATAACTTTATCAAAAATTTTATTATTCTGTAAGCGATCTATTTTAAGATTAATAAAATGGAATCTACCATAATACTTATAGTAGAAGATGAACCCAAAGTTGCCAGATTTATTAAGACTGGTCTTGAAGAAAATGGTTTCCTTACAGAAATTGCTTATGATGGGTTAATTGGTAAGGCAATGGCTTTGTCAAACAATTATCATTTAATTATTCTTGACCTTAATTTGCCGCACCTGAATGGTTTTCAATTGTGTAAAATCATAAGGGAAATAAATGCTAAAGTTCCAATACTTATGCTTACGGCGCTAAGTGGAATAGATGAAAAAACACAAGGTTTTGATGCAGGTGCGGATGATTACCTATTAAAACCTTTTGAAGTTCGTGAATTGGTTTTACGCATAAAGGCATTACTTAAAAGAACTTCAGATATACCCCAAATTTCACAAGTATTTAAAATAGCCGATTTGGAATTGTATAAGAATGAAATGAAAGTTATAAGAGCCGGGAAAACTATACCTTGAGTGCAAAAGAATATAGATTACTTGAATATATGATAATGAATAAAGGTACAGTTCTCAGCCGCCTCGAAATTTCTGACCATGTATGGGGATTGAATTTTGATACAGGGACAAACGTAGTGGATGTCTATATGAACTTCATAAGAAAAAAAATGGACAACGATTTTGAGCCCAAACTTATACATACACGAATCGGCTTTCGACTCTGGTCTTGCATTGTGCCAGGTAATTCCCGGTGCTATTATCATGCAGTTGGTGGCTTACATTGGTTTAAAATTAAAAGGCGTTCGAGGCTCTGTAGTATGTTTTGTCGGCTTTGGGTTTCCGGCATTTCTCATCATGTTTATTCTTTCGGTCATTTACAAACAATCCAAAAATATCGCGGCTGTTGAACTGGTGTTAAGAAGTTTAAGGGTCATTATTGTAGCCATAGTTGCAAACGCTGCATATATCTTTGGCAAAAAGAATTTTCGAAATATAAATGACTAGATTATAGCAATAATTGCCGCCGGACTATTCCTAACCAAATTGCATCCTGCATTAATCTTGTTAATTGCAGCATTTTTAGGAATAGTACTCACCAAAAAGGATTCCAATCAAATCGAAATGGTAGTCAGGTCCAGGACCTTTAGGTTTTTCCTATTGATGCTACTTTTAATCGTTATTTGTACGGGTATCTTGCTTTTTGTGAGTAAAGAATATTTCACATTGGCAACCATTATGTTGCGCATAGACCTTTTTTCATTTGGAGGAGGACTTGCTGCAATGCCGATTATGTATCATGAGTTGGTTGACTTATTTGGCTGGTTCGACAAAAAAACATTTATGGATGGCGTTATCCTGGGACAAGTTACTCCGGGCTCTATTATTATCGCTGCCACATTCTTTGGTTATATGCACTTCGGTGTCGTGGGAAGCATACTTTCTACAGTTTGCGTATTTCTGCCATCATATCTGATCCTGATGGGCATAATTCCTTTTTTCAATAAGCTTAGTTCATATCCACAATTTAACAAAGTCATAAATGGAATTCTTTGTTCATTTGTAGGTTTACTGACGGTTATAACGTATCATTTTACCAATGGAATCCACTGGAATCTTTTCAATATATTATTCGTGCAGGTTGCTTTTGTTTTGCTGGTGCGTAAAGTGGATGTTATTTGGATAGTTCTGGGAGGGATTTTAGTTTCAATCCTGGTATAAATTAAATATCCGTGATTTTCCAATCGCTACTTATGGATAAACAACGAACGAGAATGAAACACTTAGGGATAAATTAGAATAAAACCGGGTTTATTTTGCTTTGTCTTCTGGGCAGGTCTAAAAAAGCTAATCTGTTTCAATTGATAAGCATTATAACATTTTGCAATTAGATTGACCGGGATTTCAGAAGAGAATCAGCACGAAACTCGATTAATATAAAAACGCTTGTAAATTGATGACCGGTTAATACTAAAATGCATAAGTTATATGGCACATACCCCTGAGCTTAGCATCTGTCTGTCCTCCTGATAAATCCGATGATATCGGGATTTCAGCATTGCAACCAAACACGATTTTCTTATACTTCAATTCGATTCCCACTGCAGATAGTAAGACATTCCCTCCTGTATCTTCGACCTTTGCATGGTCTTTCATATTTGCAGCGGATTTTTCATCCAACAATCCTAAGTTAGGGCTTACCATAATCTTTTTAATGTGAAAATTACGAAAAACAAAAGCGGTTCCGTAAAGGCGATTGCCAAATTTAAAATCGTCAGCGCTCCCATTAATTTTGTAATTGAGATTGAAATTAAAACCCCAGCTTCGAATTTGAAATGTATACATTGCATTCAGAATAAAATCTAAACTGCCGGTACCAGGTTGAAGATTGGCAGATGATATCAACTCACCAGTATCGACTGAAAACTTTCCGGTCGGCAATTTAATGCCTACACCAATCCATAATTGCTGGAAAACAGTTTCGGTATCCCGGTTTAAATATTTCCGTTCAAAAAGATCATAGTTTCCAATTATACTTATATCGCCAAGGCCATTTCTTTGTTTTATCCCATCGTCCGATTCGCTATGATATATATTGTAAGGAACGAACGTGAAGATTTGCCATTTATTTTTAATTTTTGTCCCGGCCAGCAATTCGGTAGTCTGATAAAAATCTTTACTGAATTGAGTGTTATCACCATTCAGAACCGTGCTGAATTTTTGAAATGAATACTGCAAGCCTGCAAAATGACTATTGAACTGAGGAAACGGACCAATGAAATAATTGCCGGAACTGCAGCCGCAAAGGTCACAGGAATATAACCGTTGAATAGTTATTGCGGTTAAAATGATAATTAAATATTTTTTCAAGGACATATCGAGTTATCCGTCACAATCAAATTAAAACAATATAAAGACCGGAAAGTTTGATTTTATGCAGGTTCAATGTTTCTCATAAAGAGCATATAATTTCTAACTATGGAACAGATGCTATATTAGACAATGCTATTAAAACATTCTTACTGTATCTCTAAAGAATGTCATACAAAACATCTAAAATTGTAAATTAACGATGGAATTTACAACGAGATAACTAAGTTGTTTGCATACCTGAAAATCGTTAATCTGACAATATATAGACAAAAATGAATAACCAACGCACAAAAAGAAAGATGATATGAAACCAAACATATTGGAAAAAATACTCAAAGACCTTTTAGCTTATTACTTAGGATTAGATGACTATTCTTTAGAGAAGCATGTAAAGTCAGCTAATTTGGCGACAAAGGAACGAATAGAAACAATTGATGATTTAGAAGTTATAATTTATTCAAACGACCATAATCCACCACATTTTCATGTAAAATCAAAAGATTTAAAAATTGATGCAAAATTCACAATTGAGAAATGTGAGTTAATTACAGGTGAAATTAATTCTAAATACCTCAAAAGAATTCAAGCATTTTATGAAAGTCCTAAAGGCAAAATCGTTTTACAGACTATTTGGAATAAGCGAATCCAAAATTAAGAAATTGTATATTTGTGATTATAAGTTAACTTTTTAGCAGATAATTGATTAATGGAAATTAGAATCTTGAAACCACGAAAGGCCCTCAATAAAGCCTTTCTGAAAGTAAAACCAAACAGGACTGAAATCGAGAGTTTCAAGACTAATTTAATCCAGTTACTCGATAGGATTAATGACAAGGAATCGGAAGAATTTCATAAAAACCTTGTTTCTGATTTTCTAAAAGACACTTACTATAAGCAAAAGCATTTCATAAACACAAAAGGCAGAAATGACCTTGTAATTCATAACGGAGATAACGCCACCAGCACAGTTGGAGTAATTATTGAAGCTAAAAAGCCTACCAACAAAACCGAAATGGTTACAAAAGAAAAGGTTAACGTTAAGGCATTTCAAGAATTGGTTTTGTATTACTTGCGTGAGCGGATTACCCACAAAAACATCGAGATAAAATACCTGATAGCAACAAACATTAACGAATGGTTTATTTTTGATGCAACGCAGTTTGACAGGTTGTTTGCTCAAAATAAAAACCTAGTAAAACAATTCAATGACTTTGAAGGTGGACGATTAGCTGATACTAAAACAGATTTCTTCTACAAACAAATTGCCGAGCCATTTATAAGCGAAATAAATCATGATATTGACTTTACCTATTTCGATATTCGTGAGTACGAAAAACCGTTACGTAACGTTGACAGAAAGGACGATAATAAACTAATTCCGTTATTCAAATTACTTTCGCCCGAACATCTTTTAAAACTTCCATTCGCAAACGACAGTAACAGCCTTGATAAACGATTTTATAGCGAACTACTTCACATTATTGGATTAACCGAGACCAAAGATGGAAGTAAAAAACTAATCGAGAGATACAAAGAAGGTGAACAAAATACGGGTTCGCTTCTTGAGAATGCAATTATCCAATTAGACAGTCTTGATAAAATCTCACGACTTGAATACCCAAGTCAGTTTGGGGCGGATTTACGGGAACGACTTTTCAATGTTGGGCTTGAATTGAGCATTACATGGATAAATCGTATTTTATTTCTAAAACTCTTAGAAGCACAATTAATTGCATATCACAAAGGCGATAAATTATACGAGTTTCTAAGTTTTGATAAAATCAAAGATTACGATGGTTTAAACAGCTTGTTCTTTCAAGTACTTGCACGCAAGCAAAACGAACGCAACGAAGATGTAAAAACGCTATTTGCAAAAGTTCCGTATTTGAACAGTTCGCTATTTGAACCAACAGAAATAGAACATTCAACGCTATTTATAAGTCAATTGCGCAACGACAAAACAATTCCAATTTATGCATCGACCGTAATAAAGGATGACAAGGGAAAAAAGCGAACAGGCAATATAAATCCGCTTGAATATCTTTTCGGGTTTCTCAATGCTTACGATTTTGCAAGCGAAGGCAGCGAAGAAATTCAGGAAGACAACAAAACTCTTATAAACGCTTCGGTTCTTGGACTAATTTTCGAGAAAATAAACGGTTACAAAGACGGCTCGTTTTTTACACCTGGTTTTATAACCATGTACATGTGCCGTGAAACCATTCGCAATGCGGTTGTTCAGAGATTCAACGATGCCAAAGGCTGGAATTGCTCTGATATTGCTAAACTTTATGACAAAATAGAAGACCGGATCGAAGCAAACAAAATAATCAATGATTTAAAAATTTGTGATCCTGCTGTTGGTTCCGGACACTTTTTAGTTTCAGCTCTCAATGAAATGATTGCCATTAAACACGACCTTAGAATTCTGCAAGATCGGGATGGTAGACGTTTAAAAGAATACCATTTTGAAGTCGTAAACGATGAATTGATTGTAACGGACGAAGATGGCGAACTTTTCGAGTATAACCCTACAAACAAAGAAAGTCAACGCATTCAGGAAACATTATTTCACGAAAAGCAGGTGATTATTGAAAACTGCTTGTTTGGCGTCGATATTAACCCCAATTCGGTTAAAATTTGCCGTTTGCGTTTGTGGATTGAACTTTTGAAAAATGCTTATTACAAAAACGAAACAGAGCTTGAAACGCTTCCAAATATTGACATAAACATTAAATGCGGAAACTCTCTCGTTAGCCGCTTTGCACTCGATGCCGATTTAAAACAAGCACTCAAAAAAAGTGCAAGCAAATGGACAATTGACAGCTACCGGCTTGCAGTTGACACTTATCGTAATGCCCAAAGCAAAGAGCAAAAACGTGAAATGGAACGGCTTATAAACGAGATTAAAGCCAATTTCCGTAGCGAGATTTCTCAAAATGATCCGAAAGTAAAACGTTTACGCTTCCTAAACGGCGAACTTTTTACACTCACCAATCAAGGACAGCTTTTCGAACTCTCGAAAAAAGAAAAAACCGATTGGAATGCAAAAGTCGCAAAACTAACAGCAGAGAGTAAAAAACTGGAAACCGAAATTGAAGAAATAAAAAACAATAAAATATTCGAAAACGCCTTTGAGTGGCGGTTTGAGTTTCCCGAAGTGTTGGACGACAAAGGTGATTTTGTGGGATTTGACGTTGTGATTGGGAACCCGCCTTACTTTTCATTGTCAAAGATTAAGGAATATTCTGGTTATTTCGAAAATTCAAACTTTAAAACTTATTCGAAAGGTTCAGACATTTATTGTCTTTTTTATGAAAGAGGAAATCAAATTTTAAAGTTAAATGGTTTTCTAACCAACATAACTTCTAACTCCTGGCTAAGAGCTATTTATGGTGATTTACTCAAAAGGTATTTTATCCAAAATATGCGGCCTATTAGCTTATTAAATATAGAAGATATTCAAATATTTGAAGAAGCAACAGTTGAATCTAACATTATAACCTTACAAAAGAATAAAAGCATATCTACATTTTTAGTAGCTAATTTATCTGACGACTTTATCGTTGGTTCATCTCTCTCAATCTATTTTAATGAAAACAGCTTCGAATTTAAAGTACCGGAGACATCCGAGTGGATCATTGGGAATGAAAAAACTAGTATGTTAAAACTAAAAATTGAGAAGAATTCTAAATTATTAAAGGAGTTTGATGTCAATATCAACAGAGGGTTATTAACGGGACTTAATGCCGCATTCATTATTGATGAAGATACAAAAAATAAGTTAATCAATGAAGATCTAAAATGTTCAGAAATAATTAAACCAATTCTTAGGGGTAGAGATATTAAAAAATATGCTTATGAATTTGCAAAAATATGGGCAATTTGCACTTTCCCAAGTTTAAAATTTAATATTGAAGATTACAGGAGTATTCTATACCACTTTTTAAATTTTGGTAAATCTCGTCTTGAACAGTCAGGCAATAAAGGGAGCAGAAAAAAGACACGTAATAATTGGTATGAAACTCAGGATGCAATTGGTTATTGGAATGATTTTGAAAAGCCTAAGATTATTTGGGGAGAAATTTCTGATAAACCAAAATTTGCATATGATGATTCCAACTATTATGCAGAAGCTACTAGTTTTTTGATGACGGGTGAAAAATTAAAATACTTACTGGCAATAATTAATTCACAAGTATCAGAATGGTATTTCAACCAAATTGGAACTACCACGGGAATGGGGACAAATCGTTGGAAAAAATACAAAATTGAACTTCTTCCAATTAAGATTCCGGACAATGAAAAAGAAATTCAGATTGAGAAAATTGTAAACGAAATTTTAACGGCTAAAAA
>Ga0182027_10012999_pt1 | contig 11647 bp, 7 predicted proteins | sample 712E1DmetaG_FD_121300 | JGI IMG/M metagenome (GOLD analysis project Ga0182027, IMG submission 121300) | Permafrost microbial communities from Stordalen Mire, Sweden - 712E1D metaG (Illumina Assembly) | ecosystem: Environmental > Terrestrial > Soil > Wetlands > Permafrost | place: Sweden...
AACAAATTTGTCAGGCGATTCAACACGCCCATCAAAAGGGAATCATTCATCGGGACATCAAGCCATCGAACATACTCGTCACCTTGCATGACGGCGTGCCGGTGCCCAAGGTGATTGATTTCGGCATTGCCAAGGCGATTGAAGCGCGTCTGACCGACAAGACCCTGTTCACTTCCTTTGAACAAATCATCGGCACGCCCGCCTACATGAGTCCGGAGCAGGCGGAAATGAGCGGCCTGGATGTGGACACCCGCAGCGACATCTACAGTTTGGGCGTGTTGCTGTATGAGTTGCTCACCAGCAAGACGCCCTTTGACGCAAAGAAATTGCTGCAGCATGGTCTGGACGAAATGCGCCGAACCCTGCGGGAACAGGAGCCGCAGCGGCCTTCCACAATGGTCACCACCCTGATAGGCGTTGAATTGAAGGCGACGGCGGAACACCGCCACGCCGAACCGCCCAAATTGATCTCGCTGCTGCGGGGCGATCTGGATTGGATCGTGATGAAGGCGTTGGACAAAGACCGGCGGCGGCGCTACGAAACGGCCAACGGACTGGCGATGGACATTCAGCGCTATTTGAGCAGCGAACCAGTTCTCGCCCGTCCGCCAAGTCGGCTATATCGATTTCAAAAGCTGGTTCGACGGAACACGGTGGTTTTTATTTCCGGGGGTGCAGTGGTGTTGGCACTCTTCATCGGATTGGGAATGTCGAGCTGGCTGTTCATTAAGGAAAAGGAGGCACGCCAACGTGCTGTTGCCGCCGAGTGGCAAGCTGAATTGGCACGTATCAATGAAGTTAAATTGCGCCGCTTGGCTGAAATTAGGGAAAAAATCACCCAAGCCACGGTTCTGATCAATCAAGGATATTATGACAAGGCCGACGAATTAGTGCGCGGGATTTCCATCACCCAGCCGACGGTGGAAGGTGCCAACGTATTACGTGAGCTGGGAGAATATCATGCCGTGAGGAATAACTGGAGTGAAGCCGCCGACCGGTTCAAAGTCTTGATGCAAATTGATCAGTTGGATGGCTGGGATATTTGCACGCTGGATTATCTTCGATATGGCCCGACTCTGGTTGAACAGGGCGACCTGACCGGCTATGAAAATTTCCGGCGGGAGGCGCTCGTCCATTTTACCGGCAGCCAGCAGCCATTTGCTGACCGGATTGTCAAAATCAGCCTGCTCCTGCCCGCTAACCAGAAAATCATGAAGATTCTGGAACCTCCGGCCGGCGTGCCCGTGCAATTTGTTGACACCAACGAGGATGTCAGCGGCGACATTTTTCTGGCTGCGTGGCGGTCGGTTTCACAGGCGTTGCTGGAATACCGTAACGGCAATTTCCAAAAAGCGGCTGACTGGTGCCAGCAAAGCCTGAATTATCCCGAGCACATTGCGCCGCGAACCGCCACGGCCCGCATCATCCTCGCCATGTCCGATCAAAAACTCGGCAAACAGGATGAGGCACGTTCGCAACTCGATGCCGCTCGGGAAATTATTGATAACAAATTTCGAAGACAATTGGATCAAGGCACCCCGATGCAGGGGTTTTGGTTTGACTGGATTTTTGCGCGGATCCTTTTGAACGAGGCAAAGACCTTGATTCAGGAAAATTCAGATAATACAAAGAATCAGTAAATCCTGTCTCCGGGATTCGGCGGCTTATGATTTTTTGTCGGGTTTGGCCGGTGAACGGCGCATTACTTGGTACAAGCCAGAATATGCAATATGTATTACCTGTGATTCCTCGCACTAGTTGCCAAAAGACCTTTGTCAAAGCGTTCACATTGATTGAGTTATTGGTGGTCATTGCCATCATTGCGATTTTAGCCGCGATGCTGTTGCCGGCACTCGCCAAGGCCAAGGAACGGGCCAAGCGCATCTCCTGCATGAACAATTTGAGGCAGTATGGGCTGGCGTTGAGAATATATGGCAACGATGCCAGTGACAATCTTCCCAATATTTATTCGGCCGCAAATCCCACGCCGGCCAATTGGCTGTGGGACGTGCCTACAAACACGGTGGATTTGCTGTTGGCCAACGGAAGCCAGCGGAACATGATGTATGACCCGTCATTCAGCACAGCCGATCAAGACGATCGTTGGAATTTCGGCTTGATCGCAGGTGGAAGTTTGGCGCAATTGCGTGTCACTGGTTATGTGCCGACTTTCCCCGACATGACCCAGTATTACAACACTGGCAGCCACATGATTATTTCAAACGTGAATTTCAACTATAACGCGCGGTCTTTGCACTCGGACAGCGTGGGACACACAATCGATGCACCTCCTCCAACGGATCGCACGCTGATTACGTGCGCGATTCTTTCTGCGGATGACCAAATCAATCTAGGTGCAGACAGTTTCGACGGCGTTGCCGGGCTGGGCGGTGCGCCCAGCCAGAATCAAACTTCGCATTTGAATGGAAACACACCCGCTGGCGGTAATCATGCCATGTTGGATTGTCATGTTGAATGGAATAAATTCTCTGTTCAAAAACCGGCCATCAGCAAGATTCGTTCTAACATCACCGGGGTGTATTTCTGGTGGTGACTTCAATTCCGGCCAGTAAAAATGTAGTAAATAAATGTAGTAAATGGAACAGACAGCAAAACAACCGCTATGAAAACCAAAACAATAAAACAACTAGGATATGCCTGCGCAGCAGTCTCGGCACTGTGTTTAGGGCAATATGTTTCGGCCCAGGATTCGCACTGGAACGGCACAGTGGGTAACACGCTGTGGGATGTCGCCACCAACTGGAACCCTGTCGGCGTGCCGCCGCCGGGAAACCCGACGACAGGGTATGCAGGAAATGTATGGCTCGATCCCTCACCCGTTGACGGTGATACGGTGATAACGATTCTCTCCAGTGATGTGGAAACCCCCGGCGTCGGCAATTCTGTTGAAGATTATAATACTATCTTTGGTCCGGAATTCGGATGCACTTTGAATGTTTCCGGCACGTTGGCTTGGGATTGGACATTGGCTCCTTACCAACCGGACCCTACTCCCGGCCAGCGCAGCAAAATCAATATGTTTGGGAATGCCAACCTGTATACCTCAGGTGCGTCATTGAATCTTGGTTCCGGCTGGTGGCCGATTTGCGAAGGAACGTATTGCACGGTAAATCTATACAATAATTCCACTTACAGCAGCCTGGGGGGAGCTGGTTTGTGGTCTGGTGGCCACATCAACATCTATGACAATGCTTCTTTTCTCGTGAACGGGTATGTCAACTTAAACAATGGACAAGCCAATAATGATGGCACAACCGACTTCGTTGTGGGTGGTGGCACATTGACGCTGCCCGAAGGCTTCAACACTTCAACCGTCACCAACTGGATAACCCGGGGTATTTTGCGGGCCTATGGCAAAGGGTATGACACGAATGAATTGATTGTTACTGATAATGGTACCAACACCATCGTTACCGTCCCTCCCCTGGGCGGCACCCTGCAGCGTGTGTATTTCGAACCCTTGATCCGTCCCAGTGTTACTGTGGGCACCTTTCAGCAGGCAACGCTGGTTGGTGATTATCCTTCGGTCGGTGGGGTGTTGTTAAGCTCCTACGAACCTGGTGTGGATCCGGCAACCTTCGCAGCCCCGGTCTATTCATCCAGTAATCCTAATGTTGCCACCGTGGACACCAATGGGATGGTGACGGCGGTTAATGCGGGAACGGCAAAATTGACGGCCAGAGTGGGTTTGTTGAACAGCACGAATTCGGTAACCATCACCGTGACTCCAGTTGTCCCCGGCTTGGCTCACCGTTATTCCTTTGGCAGTGCGTCGGGAACGACCGTTCCTGATTCGATTGGTGGCGTGAGTTGGAATGGCACACTCGCTGGTGGATACACGTTAAGTGGAGGTCAAATCAATCTGGATGGTTCTTCCGGTTATGTGTCATTGCCCGCCGGCATTCTCAGCGGCGTGAATGAAGTGGCGATTGAAACGTGGGTGACGTTTGGCTCTCCCGTCAATACGTGGGCAGATTTATTTGCCTTTGGAAATTCTGAACTTGCCGGCAATGGGGAGAATTATATTTCGATGCAGCCCCATACCGGTGGTGGAACCGCATCATTAAATTTCGGCCAGGGAGATCCAGGCAATTCAGGCGAGCGTGATGCTGTTATAAACAATACGCTCGATGGACAGGCCAATATGCAAATCGTTGCCGTCTATCATCCGCTGGCCGGATATGAGGCGTTCTACACGAACGGAGTGTTAGCCGCCAGTATCTCAATGTTCAACATCTTGATTGATCCGGTAGCCAGCGTTGACCCTGCTTTTAACAATGGAAGCATACTTTCATACACGCTGGGTTCCGACCCTATCAACTATATTGGTTGTTCGCTGTATAGTTCAGATCCCACTCTCAATGCTTCAATCCAGGAGTTCCGTATTTACACCAATGCGATTACAGCGTCGCAAATAGCCGCAGATTATGCCTTGGGACCGAATCAACTCCTCGGCACCAGCGTCAATACCTCGCTTTCAGCGTCCGCATCAGGCGGCAACGTGACCATCAAATGGCCGACCACCTCGGCGCTGGTCACCTTGTTGTCCTCGCCGACACTGGGTGCCAGCGCGGTTTGGACGCATGTGACCGCCCCGTTGTCCGTGGTTGGTGGCAATTATCAGGTTATAGTTCCAGCTACCGGAACGCTGTTCTTCCGGTTGCAGTAATAATTAAAAAACAAGACACTGGGCGGAGATGTCTTATGGCATCTCCGCCCTTTACTGTATAAAGTTTTTGTAAAATTCAAAATAATCTTTGCATGTCACATCAAGGGCCATTCTGCTGCTTGGGAAGGTAAATAGAATTGAACGGCATCCGATGAAGAAAACCATTCAGAGCATTCAGTATGGTTGGCAGAAGACATCGCGCAGCCTGTTTTTATTTGTGGCGTTCGCAATGGCGACGATCTGCTCCGGGCAAGCCGTTGGTCCTTATCCATTTTATGGCAATTACTATTTGCATGATCCGGGCACAATGATCAAGGACGGCACCAATTATTTTATTTATGGCGACGGTCAGGGCATCGACGGCATAAAAAGCACTGACTTGCGCAACTGGAGTACCACCAGCGTCATTTTTTCTAGCGGCCCGCCCGCGTGGACGTCCAACTCGGTGCCCGGTTTCACTGGCTACTTTTGGGCACCGGACAATGCCTACTTCAACGGGCGCTACAACCTTTACTATGCCTGTTCGCAATGGGGCACGATCAATTCTGCCATTGGACTCGTTACGACGCCGTCGCTCGTCTCGCCGGTGTGGACGGACCAGGGAAAAGTCATCCAGTCGAATCCCGATTTTGCGACAAACGCGACCACCGACCTCACCGCCTACAATTGCATTGATCCAAGCGTCATGGTGGACACCAACGGCTCGGTGTGGTTGTCCTTCGGTTCCTATTCGGACGGCATTCTGATCATGCAGTTGGATCCAACCACCGGCAAACGCATCTCATCCACTTCTCCGATTTTCCGGGTTTCCAACAATGGTCCGGTATTTTTTAGCAATACCGAGGAAGGCTCATGCCTTTACCAGCACGGCGGCTATTACTATTTGTTTGTGAACTTTGGCGGCTGCTGCGCCGGTGTGGACAGCACCTACAACATCCGCGTGGGTCGCAGCCCGACCGTCACCGGGCCATACTTCGACAGGAACGGCATCAACATGACCAACGGCGGTGGCACTATGTTGCTTGAAAGCACCGCGCGCTATATCGGTCCCGGCCATGCTGCCATCATGAACGACAAGGGCACCAACTGGTTCACGTTTCACTATTACGATGGCAACAATAACGGTAATGCCACTGTCGGGATGATGAAATTGAACTGGACCACCGACGGCTGGCCTTCGCTGACCAACGACTGGAGTGCATTTTACCCCTTCAATCGCGATGCCCACGAGCACCTCGGTCTTTACAACAGCACGCTGATGAACGGCATCTTCATCACGAATGACCCGGGGCTTGGCGGTGTGTTGAACCTCAATGGTGCCACCAATTATGTTGTGCTGGCCGATCCGGTGGCCAATTGCAGCACAATCGCGGCCTGGGTGAAATGGAATGGTGGCGCGGCCTGGCAGCGCGTTTTTGATTTCGGCACGGACACGACCAATTATTTTTTCCTCACGCCGAAAGCCAGCACCGGCATTATGCGATTTGCCATCACGACCACCAGCAACGGCGGCGAGCAGCAGATTAATGCCGCCAGCGCCTTGCCGATCGGTTCATGGTGCCACGTCGCCGTCACGCTCGACGGCACGACCGGACTTCTGTATTTGAATGGCCATCCCATCGCCACCAATTCCAGCCTCACGATTCGTCCGTGGCAAATCCTGGCAAAAAACAATTACGTCAGCAAAAGCCAGTGGCCGGCGGATCCATTGTTCAATGGGGAGATAGGCTCATTCCGGGTTTTCGGCCGGGCTTTAAGCGGCCCGGAAATCCAAGATCTGGCCTATGCGCATCCCGCGCTGGCCCACCGCTATAGCTTCACGACGAAGGTGTGGGATTCCATCGGCATGGCGCATGGCTCTCTTGCCGGTAATGCCATGGTCACGAACAATGCGCTCCAGCTCACCGGCAACCCCGGCGACTACGTCAACCTGCCCGGCGGTCTGGTTTCCGGTAGCGCGGCGCTGACGGTGGAATTTTGGGCCACGTTTGGTGCAAACGGAAACTGGGCGCGTGTTTTTGATTTTGGAAACAACACCGGCACCAGCGGATATAATTTCGTTTTTTACAGTCCGCACACTTCCGCCAACAGCCAGCAGCTCTCACTTTCCACGCCGGTCTCCACCGCAAACTTTGTCACCCCCGGCATTCTGGACAACAGTGCGGTGCATGTGGTCTGCATCCTGGATCCCACCAACAATTACTGCGCCATTTATACCAACGGCGTGCTGCAAAGCTCGTTGACGACGGCGCTGCCGCCCTTGAACGGGGTCAGCTCAGCCTGGTCCTTCATCGGACGTTCGCTGTTCAGCGCGGATGCCTGGCTCAATGCGACGGTTGATGAACTGCGGCTTTACGATGGCGTGCTGACGCCGCAGCAAATTGCCCTGAACGACCAGTATGGGCCCAACGCCCTTGCGATGTCCGTCACGCTGGCGCAGTCAAATTCCGTCTCCGGCCTCACGCTTTCCTGGCCGTCTTGGGCGGTGGGTTTCGCACTGCAATCCGCGACCGACCTGACAAGTGGTGTCTGGACACCGCTCACCCAAACACCGTTACGTGCTGCCAATCAATGGTCGTTGACCGTTCCTACTACCAACGCCGCAACCTATTACCGGCTCCAAAGATGAAATCGAAAATGATCTTGCAATTCTCCAACACTTACGCGGCGGCGAAACGCAAAGTCCAGTTGGCTGCCGGCTTGCTCCTCGCCGGGAGTTTGTTCGCGCTGCAAGCGGGACAGGTAAGCATCCACGATCCTTGCATGGCTAAGGAGGGTGACACCTATTATATCTTCAGCACCGATCCCGGAATCAAATGTTACAGCTCCACGGACATGGTGCATTGGAAGTTTCGGACGCGGGTGTTTCCCGGCGAGCCGTTCTGGGCGAGAGGCGTGACGAGCAAATTTAACGGCCATATTTGGGCCCCGGACATTTCCCTGCACGACGGTAAATACTATTTGTATTATGCCGTATCTTCCCCGGGAAAAAACAGCTCGGCCATCGGGGTGACCATTAACAAGACACTCGATCCGGACTCGCCCGACTACAAATGGGAGGATCAGGGCATTGTGCTAAAATCCATACCGGGCCGCGACCTTTGGAATGCGATTGATCCGAATGTCGTCGTGGATGCCAATGGCACGCCGTGGATGGACTTTGGTTCGTTCTGGACCGGCATCAAGCTCGTGAAGTTAGACACCAACTGGACGGCCGTCGCGGAACCGCAAGAATGGTATTCCCTCGCCAAAAGGGAACGTTCGGTTTTCGTTGATGACCGGGAGCCGGGAGACGGCGCCGTCGAAGGGCCCTTTATTTTCAAAAAAAGTGACTACTACTATTTGTTCGTCTCGTGGGACTTGTGTTGTCGTGGCACAAACAGCACCTACAAAATCGGCGTGGGACGGTCACGCGAAGTGACCGGCCCCTATTTGGACAAGGATGGCCTCGACATGGCCCAGGGCGGCGGCACTTTGGTGCTAGCCGGCAACAAAGATTGGCCGGGCCGTGGCGGAGCCAGCGCCTATACCTTCGATGGAAAAGATTACCTCGTCTTTCATGCGTATGAAGCGGCGGATAACGGTTTGCAGAAATTGCAGATTGCAGAAATCAAATGGGATGAGAATAAATGGCCGATCATAGATGAAAAGGCCTTAAACGAATACCGGAGCGTATTGGTCAAGTAACGCTGTTGCAGATCTGATTGTCGTGTCATAACAATTTTGATTCATAACGGGTAAACAGCAATCAACTGGCGAATTGTTTGTAGAATAATGAAAACAACCAAACTTACCGTCTTCGAAAAGATCGGCTTCGGCGGCGGCGACGCAGCTGTAAACGTGGTTTGGTCGTCACTCGCGCTCATCATCACGTTCTTTTACACCGACGTGTTCCGGTTGAATCCGGCCCACCTTGCGATGCTGGGACTTCTTCCTCGGCTGATTGACGCGTTTGCCGATGTTGCGATGGGCATGTATACGGACAGCCACACGACACGCTGGGGCCGTTACCGCCCGTATTTTCTCGTTTTTGCCATCCCTTTCGGAGTTTCGGTCATGCTGGTGTTCACGACGCCGGAACTGTCCTATAACGGCAAACTGATCTGGGCATACGCCACCTACATCTTGATGATGCTCGTGTTCACGGCGGTGACGATTCCGTATATTTCACTGCCTGGCGTGTTGACGGCTGATCCACAGGAACGCCTTTCGGCCAATGGCTACCGCCTGTTTTTTGCCAAAGGCGCGGCGCTGATGGTGACGACGTTCGTCCCGCTCTTCGCGGCGAAGTGGGGGCCGGAACATATCGCTCGCGGCTACCAGATCTCGATGGCGGTGATGGCCGGATCGGCCACGCTGCTGTTCATCTTGTGTTTCTTCACAACGACGGAACGTGTCACGCACAAAAGTGACCGAAAGCCGCTGAAACAGCAGCTCGGCCTGCTCTTCAGAAATGATCAATGGATGATTCTGGCCGGAGTTTGCGTGATCGGCACGATTGGTTATGTGATTCGCGGATCCGTGGCGATGTATTACGCGAAATATTTCCTGGGCGGCGACGCCAAAATCATGTCGCTCTTCGTGACCATCGGCGTGGTTGGCAACATCCTCTCCATGGTTGCTTCGACATGGATTACGAAGAAGTTTTGCAAAATCCAGCTCTTCCGCTGGTCACAGTTGGGCACATTTACATTGAGCGTGATCATGTATTTTGCGGTGAAACCCGGCGAAGTTGCCACGGCGGTTGTGCTGTTCTTCCTCATCAACTTCATCGTAGACCTGCAAGGGCCGGTGTTCTGGTCCATCATTTCGGAAGCCGTGGACTACGGTGAGGTCAAGAGCGGCCGGCGCGTGGCCGGCATGGCGTTCGGCGGTATTTCCTTCGCTCAAAAAATGGGCATGAGCCTGGCCGCCGGGATGGTGGGCTGGCTGCTGACCTACTTCCATTACGAGGCGGACAAAGTGCAGAGCGCATTCACGCTGAATGGAATCGCGCTGCTGCTGACGATCATCCCTGGCGTCTTCCACCTCGCCATGGGGCTTTTGATGTATAAATACTTCATCACCGACAAGTATTATAACGAAAAGGTTCGCGAACTGGTTGTCCACGAAGTCGCCTGAACTTCGCCTGCAATTACGCATCTGTTGAAATAATTTATGAAAACATTGTCGCCACTGATTCTACAACGCGCCGATCCCTTCATCTTAAAACACACTGACGGCTGGTATTATTTCACCGCCTCGGTCCCGACCTATGATCGTCTCGAGTTGCGCCGCGCCCGGACGATTGCCGGACTCGCGACGGCAACGCCGGTGGACGTCTGGCACAAACCTGACATCGGCCAGTTGAGCGAATTAATCTGGGCACCCGAAATTCATTTCAATCAGGATGCCTGGTATATTTATTTTGCCGCCGCACCGACGCGCGCCATCAAGGACAATCTATTCCAACACCGCGTTTATGCTATCACCACCAGCGACGCTAATCCGCTGGAAGGAAAGTGGGCTGCGCCTATGCGGATCGAAACGGGCATGGACACGTTCTGTCTTGATGCCACGACGTTCACTCACCGGGGCGTGCTGTATTATGTCTGGGCGCAGAAGGAATCCGGCATTCCCGGCAATTCAAATTTATACATAGCTCCGATGTCCACACCTACCCGGCTCGCGGCGAAAGCGGTGCGGCTTTCCATTCCGGAACAGGAATGGGAAACCCGCGGCTTTTCAGTCAACGAGGGGCCGGCGGTGCTGATCCGTAACGGGCGCGTGTTCCTTAGCTACTCGGGCAGTGCCACGGACGAGAACTATTGCGTGGGCTTGTTGCACGCCCGGGAAGACGCCGACCTGCTTGATCCGCGCAGTTGGAGCAAGTCACCCGTGCCGGTGTTCAAGACCTGCTATGAAGGTCAGGTCTATGGCCCGGGTCACAACAGCTTTACGGTCTCCGAGGATGGGAAGACCGATATGCTGGTTTACCACGCCCGCACCTATACCAAGATTGAGGGCGACCCTTTGTGGGATCCGAACCGGCATACTTACGTCAAGCCTTTGAAATGGGACGCCCAAGGCGTGCCTATCTTTGGCCGCCCGTCCGAAGCTGAATAACACTTGCGACGCACACCGTTGTCATGAAATAACGCTCCAAGCGGGCGTCACAATGTATTTGACCAGAACAAAGTTTTTTTCTGGACATTGCTGCCGATTGATTCTGGCTCTGGCGGTTCTGGCCAGCGTGACTGTTCAGGCGCAATCCAGCGCGGTGATGACGATTCAAGTGGATCAGCCCGGTGCAGTCGTCAGTTCAAATCTGTTCGGCATTTTTTTGAGGAAATCAATTTTGCCGGCGAGGGAGGCCTCTACGCGGAGATGATCCGCAACCGTTCGTTTTACAGTGCCACCAGCCCGCTCTACTGGACTTTGGTTACGCAGGGCACGGCTGCGGGCGTGATCAGCGTGGACACTGCCAAGCCGCTGAACGCCAACAACCCCAATTCACTTAAACTGACGATGCACTCCGGCACCGGCAGCGTTGGTGCGGGCAACGCCGGTTTCTGGGGAATGTCGCTTCAATCCGGCGCGACTTATGATTTGAATTTTTACGTAGCCGGTTCCAGCGGCTTTTCCGGACCGGTGATCGCGCAATTGCAAAACGCCAGCGGCAGCACCGTGTATGCGCAGACTCGCAACCGAATCCGGGTTGTTGAAGAATTCCGTGAACATTTGAAACCTCGTTGTCTGCGAATTCAAGTCATAAGCTTCTGGTGGAGGAGGCATCTGGCGCAACAGGATGTCCTGTTGGAATATTTGAAAATGGTGGTGGCGCTTTGCGGCATCCCGCAAAATGCCGCGCGTGTGCGCATCAAGCAGTTCATGCTTGAACAACGCTGACGAAATCAAACAAAACGCGCTGTCCGTCGGTTGATTTATTCCGTTTGCACAATGAAGCGAATTACGCTA
>Ga0182027_10013002_pt1 | contig 11645 bp, 14 predicted proteins | sample 712E1DmetaG_FD_121300 | JGI IMG/M metagenome (GOLD analysis project Ga0182027, IMG submission 121300) | Permafrost microbial communities from Stordalen Mire, Sweden - 712E1D metaG (Illumina Assembly) | ecosystem: Environmental > Terrestrial > Soil > Wetlands > Permafrost | place: Sweden...
AGCCAATAAAATAGCTGAGATGATAAGAGCAATTGCGATTATCAGTTTTGTTTCCATGATACTTCCTTAGTTATAATTCTCTTTTCTAATATTTCTTTCCACAAATATTTTTCCCTGAAGACCTCCCTTCCCTGCAAATCAGAAAGCGATATAATTTTTCCTGGTACATGCTTATTTTTTTACGGGACATTTTACCTGAAAAGATTATTTCAGTCGAATACCCTACCGACTTCTGTATAGATGAAAACTTCCCTGCGAACTGTTATTAACTAAGGTATTTATATTCTAAGCTACTTTTGCACTATAAAATAGGACTATGGGATGCAAACTATTATGTCTATAGAAGAAGATAACACCTATTTTTTGTGAGAAAACTTATGTATTTTCATATTTTCCAGCCTAAATCATAGGACATTTTTACCAAATTATGCAGAAGAGGCTTAGTTTTATAAAAACATGTGTCATGTTCAAAAAATTGCTATATTTATCTTGCGACACATGGCAAGCATATCATCTCTGGATTGACATCGTAGGTCCAGATAATCCGGAATTCTTCCACAATTCTTCATCCGCTTTTCCATGGTTTACGCTTTCGGGGTCGTCCACCTAGTCCCCTTACATGCCATAGATGATACTGCAGACTTTTACAAACCGTCTTTGACACGTGCGTTGAACTCCCTGACACCACGGTTCCCCGACCCTCCAGGCCATAAAAGCGCATTTGGGCGCAAACATACCCTAAGTAGGAGATGAAATGTAGAGTTAACTCAACAACGAACGCGTTGTTGTCAGCGTCACACTAATGTTTTTCGGAGATAATCGGAATTTCCTCGCCATTTCCGGATGGCCAACGAAAACGTACTCTTCAGTGGTGCAAACTCGAGGATGTTGACCCGCTTGAGATGATCTTCCACAAATCGTAAGCTTCTTGCGCCGTCATATAAAGCCCCAAGATTGTCTGCTTTCCTTTAGGCACTTGGTGACTCGGTTGAGAGTTTGACCCGTCATTAGTCGTCATGATTATCTCCTTTAAGTACGAGACATCCAGTACTGTCATACAGATTCGATGTGGCAGTCGGATCCGCGAATCGACCCTGTGGCACGCTTCGTTGAGGTCACCTTCTGCCGCTACTCCTCTAGCAGCTCTTTCGTCGCCTTCTCAAGGAACTCCGGTGCGACCCACTCATGCACATCGAAGTCGTTCTCGATGTAGCCGTGGCTCAGCATGAAGTCCTTGCCGATCTCAATGGCTACCAGGTTCTGAGGCGACAGATTGGGTACCATGTCGATGTTCTTGATGTTTTGGTACGTATTCTCGACGTCCAGGTAGAATGTCTGCTTGTCAAGTATTGCAGTTGCAGCGTGCTTGTGCTCTTCAGCCCACCGCGCCCCACTTTGATCATGCCTTTCATAAACGCGACAATGAGTTCGGAATGCTTCACAGCCATCTCTTAGGTGCACATGATGACGGTGGGAACGTTGGCCATCTGCAAGGTCCAGTCTGGATACCGGGATAAGTCCTCAATCGCCTTGAACTTGCCAGTCGCCTCCTGGAGATGCTGACAGGGGCAGCTCTGGGTGTAGATCGCATCGACTATGCCCTTTTCCAGCGCACTATCAAGCGGATGGAAGGCCAAGTCGTGCTTGTGGTCACGCTTGAGCCACAACTCCGACGGGTTGTCCATGGGCTCCAGCATTTTGGGATCGTCGTACAGTCATCCGGGTAGGGAACTTCCACGACTTCCACGTCGTCGCGAGTCAGGTCGTTCAGCATCAGTTCAATATCCTGTTCCTCCTGGATTCACCACCACCGTTCTTGATCGTGTTCAGGCTCTTTGTAAGGCCGATCTTTTTGCCCTTGAGATCTTTCAGCCTGTAGATATTGTCCCTAGCGCACACCATCGTGCAGCCGCCTTCATATACGGGTGTCGACCCAAGGAACCTGGGCCTGCGGATGTCGGCGTGAACGTGGATGGGGGGTAATAGACTGCCGAAGCGGATGAGGTTGTCGAGGTTGTGGATGTAGTGAGGATAGTAGTCATTTTCACGCACCGAGCGGAGAAAAGCGTACTTGACGCCGATCTTCTTGAACTCTCTTTTGTCCAACCCAGTTCTTGGTCGATATTGCTGGGGGACACGAGGGGACAATTGGTGTAGTAAACCTCTTTCCAATCCAACGGTACCGTGCTGAATTTCTTTTCTTCTTGCTTGGATACATCTGATTTATTCATTAGTACTCTCCTTTACTCAATTTGTAATTTTATGTCGAATATGCTATTATGAAAAATAAGAAGAAACTCAGCCCTTTCTCTATCAAGTGTTACAACAGTTTCATCAGTTACATCTCGAGCCTATCCCGAAACTAGCATTATGTTGAAATTAGAAAGATATAATAATATATCTCCATGGAATCGGTGATGCTATGGTAATTCATAGAACCTCATCTCCTCTATATAAACCACAAACAGGAATATCTGTAACTATTTCAAACAATAAAATTAATGTAGATATATATATCAGTTTAGATAATATTCCTAAAGATCAGAGCCACAACTTCATAAAGCTATATTATGAAAAATAATACCCTTGTCGCGGAAATTTCTTTAAGTTTGATTCGCGAGAATAGAACGTATTAGAAGCTCGTGGGTTGGTAAAAGTCCTAGAGTTACAGTTATATAGGAAAATTCTGAGTGAGAGAATGTGCAATGAAATTTAAATAAGTCTGAGCCTTATTACCGGACCTTCGCACAATGGATTACAACCCTGCTGATAACAACCCATTTGATGGGCAAGTGATCTAGATTACCAGCTGATAAAACTATTTATTTAGGCTCTTCTACATTGTAAAAGCTCTCCGATTAAAGATTGCAAAAAGACATTCTGCTTTGATCGACGGGATATTCGATATCTATTAGTGATTGGAGGGAATAGATATGTCATTGAAAGAGTATAAATCCGGAACCACTTTTCCAGGCGTAATAGAGCGCACAGCGGACAAGTAAGAACCAGCCTGGCCAGAACCACTACGTGCTAAAGAGAATGCACCCAACATACTGTTCATTGTGCTGGACGATACAGGGTTTGGACAACTGGGGTGCTATGGCAGCCCTATCAAAATACCCAATCTGGACAGCTTGGCTGCTAATGGTCTTGCTTATAGCAATATGCATACTACTGCGCTATGCTCGCCTAGCCGCTCATGTATGCTTACCGGTCGAAACCACCATTCTAACAACATGGCCTGCATTACCAGAGGGCTCAACCGGTTATCCAGGCTATAACGGGTAATATACCTTTTGAGAACGGCTTTTTGTCAGAGATGCTTCTGCAGCATGGTTACAACACCTATGCTATCGGCAAATGGCACCTGACACCTGCTAACCAAATATCGGCAGGTGGGCCTTATGACAGGTGGCCTTTGGGACGAGGTTTCGAATGCTTCTACGGTTTTTTAGGAGCTGAAACAAACCAGTATTACCCTGAACTGATCTATGATAATCATTCCATAGACCCTCCCAAAACTCCAGAAGAAGGCTACACAATGAATGAGGATATAGTAAACAGGACTATCCAATTCATTGCTGACTCTAAACAAGTCACACCCAGCAAGCCCTTTTCCATGTATTTCTGTCCAGGAGCCATGCATGCCCTTCACCACATTCCTAAAGAATGGGCAGACAAATACAAAGGAAAATTCGATGACGGCTGGGAAGCTTATCGGAAGAGAACATTTTCCTGGCAGAAGGAATTTGGTATTATTCCAAAAGAAACAGAGCTGTCTCGCCATGATCCAGATGTCAAGCCCTGGGATCAATGCTCACCTGAAGAAAAGAAAACTCTATGCCCGTATGATGGAGGTCTTTGCTGAGTTCCTAGAACACACAGACTACTACATTGGGAGACTATTGCAATTCTTGAAAGATGTTGATGAATTTGAGAATACGTTGATCATGGTAATTTCAGATAATGGAGCAAGTGCTGAGGGTGGTCCCACAGGACCAATTAACGAGTCCAGGTTTTTCAATAACGTGCCTGAATCTCTCGAGGAGAATCTCGCAGCTCTGGATAAACTTGGAGGTCCAGAGACTTACAACCATTATGCATGGGGCTGGACATTTGCTGGAAACACACCCTTTCGCCGCTGGAAACGAGAGACTTATCGCGGCGGCATCAGTGATCCCTTTTATAGTCCACTGGCCCAAAGGAATTAAAGCTAAAGGCGAGATTCGCACTCAGTATGCTCACGCTATCGATATGATACCTACAGTTCTAGAATGCTTGGGAATTGAGCCTCCGAAGATTATCAAAGGTGTAAGCCAATCGCCTATCGAGGGCGTAAGTTTTGCACATACCTTCGACGATGCCAGTACGCCTACCAGGCACCACACCCAGTACTTCGAGATGATGGGGCACCGCTCCCTCTGTATCATGATGGTTGGCGTGCCGTATGTCCATGGCCTGGTCCTTCTTTCACTGAAGCAGGAAAACCTTTTGGAGAACCAATTTCTGCAAATACATTAACTGAGCTTGATGCAAAAGGCTGGGAGCTTTATCATGTTGAGAAAGACTGGACAGAGAATTATAACGTGGCTGCAGAAAATCGGCCGAAGTTAATCGAGATGATTTCAATCTGGTACACAGAGGCCGGGAAATATAATGTGTTGCCTATCGATGGTCGTGGGGTTCTGCGTGGTTTCTATTAACGGCCAAGTGTTGCAATTAATCGAACGCATTATACCTATTACCCTGGAACTCAGGAAATCCCCGCAACTGTAGCAGTCAACATCCTCAACCGCTCGCATAGTATTTTAGCTGATGTTGAGATCCCTACAGGAGGAGCTGAAGGGATATTACTCTCTCATGGTGGTGTCGACGGCGGATATTCATTCTATGTTCAATACGGAAAGCTTCACTGGGCACACAACTACGTATCTAGGGCTTTATATCATATAGAGTCCAATGAGAATGTTCTTGAAGGGAGACATCAACTTGGCTTTGAGTTTGAGGTGACAGATAAGCCAGATATTGCTAATGGCAAGGGCTCACCTGGAATTGCTAAGCTTTTTATAGACAGAAAATTAGTCGGCCAAACTGATGTATCGGTGACTACTCCACTTTCATTAGGGCTAACTGGCGGAGTTAACCTGTGGGTCAGCTCCATAGGTCACCAGTCACACCTGGACTACCAGCCTCCCTTGGGGGAGTTCACAGACAAGATCTATAACATGATTGTGGATGTCAGTGGCCAGCTGATAGAAGACAAAGGAGCTGAGATGCATATTGCCATGGCCCGCCAATGAGATTGAAATATCATATTGACGGCTTTGAATGACTATCCTGACAAAAGTATCATGCTTCGATCACTCGCTAAAGGCCAGCTAACCAGGTAATAAATAAAAAATAAATATTGCTCTTTTTATCGGGTTGCTGCTCTATATTATTTCCGATCCATCAAAGCGCCGTTATTTATTTTTAAAATCATTACCACATCTGAAAATTGTCGACTCGTTTTCCTGGTTATCGAACTAATGATAGTATGTACAGATAGCATTTACTCAACCGGAAAATGATTAATAGGAAATGAAATGATAGATAATGCAAGTACATGGAATACAATGACAAGAAGCTCTATCTTATAGAAAATTGAATGTTTGTTTAAGAGATGAAAATGACATCCTCGGATAAACGTAGAAAACAAGCAATTTGTATTGCATCACTACTCTGCCTAATCAGTTTTTTGCTACTGATATATGTGGGATATGAGTACAAAAGTAGCAAGACAAATGAAATAATTATGGAAGATGCAAAGAACGATGCGCTTCAAAAAGCCAAGTCTGCTATAAAAAAATTAATCTGGAAGTTAATTCCACGAGCTCCCTTGTTTATGAATTGCAAAGATCTGAGTTCCGGAAAACTGGGTAATGATTCCCGGCTCAAGGAGCGTCTTCTGGCTGAAATGAAAAACAATTCCAACATTTTTAGCATCGTCGTTGCATATTCCCCTGCTTTAAATGCTGGGAAGCTTTATGCACCTCATTTTAAGAGAAACGGTTCAGAAATCTGATATGATCCACTCACATATGACTACACGAAGGATAGTGAACCAACGGCATGGTACAATGATACCCTGAAAAAAGAATCCAAAGTATGTATTTCGCCTTATTTCGGAATTGCAGATCGCAATTTTCAGATCGATTATTCGGCTCCTTTTTATCTTGCAGAATTAGGGAATGGGGACAAAGTTGCTGGAGTGGTAAGTGTAAGTCACTCTCTTGAAGGAATAAGAACGAAGCTAGGTAGCCTCAACATAGGAAATACGGGTTATGGTTTCATGATCACTGGGAAATGAATAATTATTCTTATCCTATCCAAGAGTATCTGACCAAAAATATTAACGATCTTGCAAAAAAAGATCTCAATCTTGACTTCATAAACAATAACATAAAAAAGCACGATTACTGGGCAACAAATTCCCTTACAGGAAAATCCTACTGGGTATTTCAACAAAATATTCCTTCTACAGATTGGATCATGGGGTTCGTTCTCCCGCAGGAAGAAACCCTGCTGAACAGAAAAACAGAGCAAACTCACTCTATTATTTTTGTAGTTTCCGCAACGTTTGCTTTTTTATTCTTTCTATGCCTGCTTTTTGTATCAATTTACAGGTATGACCATACAAGGGCTCTGGATGCTCGCGGTTATTTTTTCATTACTTTGTATCCTGAGGATAGGCTTTATGTGGCACCTTACTATGAATAATTCCTCTCTTGATGGCAGGAATGGAGACCTTGTTGTTTTCGACAGGGAGATGTTGAAACGGTTTTGCAGCACGTTGATACGAGTCCGACAACTCCAAGAATTCCTACATGATTTTTTCTTCAGTCCATGGAATTCTTGAATGCTAATGATGTCTTAATAACCGGATCGATTTGGCAAAATATTTCAAGCCTAGGAGCTTGGAAAGAGTTTCCTGACTTTAGATTTCCAGATTCAAAAGAAACTACAATTGAAAAAATCTATATTAATAAGGATAAAGGTGTCACAGGCTGGCGTTTTAAGACTAATTTGCACCAGCAGTTTGATTATTCCAAATATCCTTTTGACAAGGAAGATGTAAGGATTAGAGTATTGAATAATAATTCTGCAGAAAGCGTCTTGGTTCCGGATTTTGATTCCTATAATACCTTGATTCCAGAGAGTTTACCTGGTTTGGGACGCTCTTTCATGCTTGATGGTTGGAAACCGTGAAAAACCTTTTTCAGTTACAGGGTTGATTCTAATAATACCAATATTGGGTTAGGTAACTTTGCAAATTCCAATACATCCAAATTTTATTTCAACGTCGATATTCAGAGGGACCTTAAATCTCCCTATCATTCTGATCTTCTACTCGTAATGGTAGTACTCATTCTTCTGTTTGCAGTCCTTACGATAATTACCAAGGGTGAAAACAAAACTCATTTTGGGTTCAGTTCTCATGGAGTCCGGGGCTACTGCACCTTAATTCGTTTTACTCTTATCATTGCCCACTCTTCTCTAGAGCTCGAATTCCCATAGGCTGGAGAATATACCTTGATATTTCTACTTTGTAATGTACATTGCAATCTTGGTTGTTTCCTTGAATTCAATCGTTTTTGCGTCAAATCGGAGTGTCCCCTTTATTGATACAAAAGACAACATGTACGTGAAGGTTCTGTACTGGCCTGTAATCATGGGAATTCTGCTGTTAATCACATTCTTAAACTTCTATCGATAGGTATATGCCACGGTTTCTATCATGATCTCTGACATACTCACTACGGTCACAAAATAATCGGTTCCGTTGCAAAAAATCTGGCTCCCTTGCAAAATCAGAAAAAACCTTCACAATTAGGAAAGTTAATCATTTTCATTAGAAAGACAATGACACATAAAGGTTAAAATTATAGTGTAAAAATGCAGAAATATTTTTTTTGCAACGGAACCCTATTTTAATAGTCCCTGGTTTTAAGTCTTTGAATCGGTTATATATACAAAACCTGCATCTTCTTCTCCTCTGTTCACGTATAACAATGCTTGTTTGACATCTTCAGCAAGTACAGCTTTATTTTTTAACTGACTCCACAAGCCATTCTCAGTTAGTGCAATAAGTGAATATTCACCTACTGAAACAGTATCTGGGTTTCCAATGCTTATTTTTTGAATATTAGGATTAGTCATATCTGTTATGTTTGTTATTTTAAGAGAAACGAACCGAATAACCCAAAAATGCTGAACAAATGCGGTTTATGGTTTTGTGTCGAAAAGAAAAGATCATGTTTTAAGACAGAAAATATTAAAAAATATATCAAGTAAGTACATTAATGCTGTTTAGTAGAACAGATCACCAAACTTTTCGAGGTAAATTAAATACTGTTGGTATGTACATCTTCAACAGTATCTCCCTCTCAAAATCATGATGAATTTTGATTTTCATAATAGTTAATTTTTGCAATGTTCAGACCTATACCACATATTCCATTATATTGCAAATGAGCATTTGTTAGATATCCGTTTACTAGAAATACTATTTTTGCTTCTAATAATTGATATTACTGAAACTCAATCACATTTCGCAACCAAACATTAATAAAGTTATTTAACTTCCTTTTAGCTTTGGATAACATTTTCCCTAGATAACCAACTTGATATACGGCAACGTAATCGTTTTGATATGTAAAGGCTTCAGTCCTTTTTTATCTGGGTAAATTTTCATTTCCATATGAAAACCAACCTTCACATCGCGGTTTTGTAATCCACTAAAAATAAAAGGTAGCCAAGAAAAGGAGCAATAATATAATGTTTCTGCGTAAAGTTCCGCTTATATTTCAAAACAAATCCTTAATACTCTTATTGGCTGCCCGTATATCAACCACCATTGCTTTCCAGATATTAACTGTTGCTGTAGGGTGGCAAATTTATTCACTTACTCAAATGCCTTTTTATCTTGGACTTGTAGGATTAGCCCAGTTTTTGCCTATGTTTCTACTTACTCTTGTAGTCGGCTATGTAGCAGATCGTTATGATAGAAAGTTGATAATTTGTTTCAGTCAAATTGTAGAAAGTATAGGGATTTTCCTTCTTGCTTTCGAAAGTCATAATGGATGGATTACAAAAGAGGGAATTCTCATTACTATCTTTTTTATAGGTATTGCCAATGCTTTTCAAGGTCCTTCGATGCAATCTTTGCTACCAAATGTTGTCAGCAAGGAACTTTTCCCAGAGGTAGCTGCTTTTGCAACCTCTACAGCCCAGTTTGCAATCATTATAGGTCCAGCAATTGGAGGAGTCCTTTATGCATTAAATCCCGAAGTTGCGTACTCTATAGCTGGTATATTACCATTGGCGACAAGTGTGATTGTTCTCTTCATTTCAATAAGGGAGGAGCAGAAAAACTCTGAACCACTAACCATAAATTCAATATTCGGGGGAATATCTTTCATTAAAAGCAAGCCTGTTATACTTGGGGCAATATCCCTTGACCTTTTTGCAGTATTATTTGGAGGTGCGACAGCCTTATTACCTGTTTATGCCAGCAATATTCTAAAAATTGGACCTTTAGGTTTAGGATTGTTGCGTTCAGCACCTGCCATAGGTGCATTGATAATCTCCGTTTTTTTGGCACGAAAGCCTTTAAAGAGAAACGAGGGGTTTATTATGTTTATCGGAATAATATTTTTTGGAATCTTTACCATGATTTTTGCTGTATCAAGTTCTTTTGTATTATCACTCATATCACTTGTAATGTTAGGAGCATCTGATGTGGTAAGTGTAGTCGTCCGTTCAACATTGATACCAATGAAAACCCCAGATAATGTGAGAGGTAGAGTAAATGCTGTAAATGCAATGTTTATAGGTACATCAAATCAACTTGGCGAATTTGAATCTGGGTTAACTGCTTCCTTGTTTGGAGTTATGCCTGCTGTGTTACTTGGTGGAATTGGTACAATAATCATTGCAATTCTATGGATGAGACTGTTTCCAGAACTTTTGCATATCACTAGATTGGGACATTCAACTGACTAATGCTTCGATTTAAATCAAGATAAAGACTGGATATATGCGTATATGTATTGCATTTCTCATGGAAAACAGTACCAAGAGCAAACTTTTTTTCAAACTATTTTAGATAAACTAAAAAGTATTTCTTTTTTGACTTTCTAACAAAAAATAAATACTATATATTTTATAACACAAGAACATGGCATTTACATATTAATAACCCAAAGGTATTACATTTTAGAAAACAAGTAGTCACTAGTTCGTGTTCTCCATGAGAAATGGGATACATACAAACAAGAATGTTACTTTTTAAACTTGGAAATAAAATTATTAAGAAGGATTTTTTCAATTGGTTACATTCTAAAGTCTTTAAGTAAAAATTCTAAAGTAGAGCGTTCAGACGATATACTTATAATTTTTTTGTTTCTACCATACATTCCTTTATATTGCAGTGTATAAGTACATTAATAACTGACAGAAATGGGCGAAAAATTAGGGTTATGTTGCAAAAAATTTATAATAAAGATACAATAGAATAAAAAGGAAATCGAGGTGTTAATATGCTATCTAGTTCCTTTAAATGGAAGCATTATGAAGAAGAAATATCTCATTAAATGTAAGTGGTGCCTTATTCTGAATAGCTGTCTAAATCTGGATATTATCTGAGGAATATTCTGCCTTTTTATGTTCTTTGCTTTGCAACCAAATTTTTACGATACTGATTTCAAAATTTCCCACCTGAATAAGTTACTGCTTTGCATCTCATTTAAGCGACGCTGGTATTACCACTAGTAGGTAGAGTAGCATTCTTATTTTAGATTGTCTGTGATTTTATATTTATATTTTTTATGATTGAGTCTGTGCTTCGTATAAAGTTACAAACGAAGTGAAAAATAAGACAAAGCAGATCAGTAATCGACTTGGTCTGTTTCTTTTATCTTTTCCTTAAACAGAGTATATACCCACAGCTGGTAGAAAATGACTATGGGCACGAATACCAATGCTCCTCTCAACATGATGCTCAATGTCTTGTGGCTTGATGCTGCCTCAAAGATATCTATTCCGTATTCCAGAGAAACAGAGGACTTAAGCATGTAAGGATAGATACTTGCAAGCCCGCTTTGAAGAACGAAAAGAAGCGCAAAGAGATTGCTGCAAAAGGCCAGGAACCCCTTTTCCTTTTTGCAAAGAACACAGCAAGGACAGCTGACACTACTGAAAGAACTGGCAATAAGTACAGAGCTGGCGTGGCTGAATAGTTGGTTGTAAAACCTTCTATCCCTCCAAAGGAATATGCCAGATAGATCAGAGCAAGTACAAGTACAATAAGAGTGCTCTTCTTTGCTAGATCACCTGCTTTTACAGCTATGGCACCCTCGGTCTTGACATTGATCCAGAGTGCACCTGAAGTAACACTCATAAGCGCGAACAAGACACCGCCTATCAATACATATGGGCCAACAAGTCCAAGAAGGGTACCATTATAAACTCCTCCTGCAGCTATTTCAAGCCCCTTGAAGAAGTTCGTAAATGCAACTCCCAAGACCAGAGAGATCAGCAGACTTCCAACGAACCATCCCCAAATAAGTACTTTCTGTATCTGGGGATTATCATCCTTGTGGAGG
>Ga0182027_10013004_pt1 | contig 11644 bp, 10 predicted proteins | sample 712E1DmetaG_FD_121300 | JGI IMG/M metagenome (GOLD analysis project Ga0182027, IMG submission 121300) | Permafrost microbial communities from Stordalen Mire, Sweden - 712E1D metaG (Illumina Assembly) | ecosystem: Environmental > Terrestrial > Soil > Wetlands > Permafrost | place: Sweden...
TGGCTGAATCAAAGGCCAAGCTCTCCCAAATAAGACCACGAAGTCTTGGGCAGGCCTTGAGGATTCCGGGGGTCACGCCGGCAGACATATCCGTGGTTATGATGTACTTGTCCAAACAAAAACATGTTTCACGTGAAACAACGGTGAACCAATGAACAAGACCAACAAGATCTACCTTGAGCGATCAAGGAAGTGCTACGAGCTGAAGGAACTTGAACGGCTCGGCCTTACTCCCACCCTCGAACAAAGGGACATGATTCTCACCTATGTGGCTTTGTTGCTGAAATGGAATGCCGCAGCGGGGCTCATTTCGCCGGGCGACGAAGATCACCTGTTCCTGCGCCATTTCTGCGATTCATTGCAACCGCTTTTGCTTTTTGGATTCAAGAAGAACGCAAAGATTCTGGATATCGGCTCAGGAGGGGGATTTCCTTCAATTCCAATTCGAATTTTTAGACCGGATCTTGCGTTTGTACTGGCCGAATCAAACAAAAAGAAGTGCATGTTTCTTGAGCAGGTCAAAGCCGACTTGAAGTTTGAAAACGTCGAGGTATATTCCGGGAGAGTGGAAAAGCTTCCCCTGTCGGAAAGAAAATTTGACTATGTAATAAGCCGAGGTTTGGGAACAATGCAAAAGTTTTCCCAGCTTGCCAGACCGTTTCTCGCTGCTGATGGACACATGTACACCTTTAAGACGAAGCAGTTTGCCCAAGAGCTCGACTCCATCACCTCGAGCAAGGACAAGGATGGCATCAAGATAAGCGAGATAGCCGAATATGATCTCGGAAACCAGATCTTTGGACTTAACCTTGTTTCTCTCGAATTGATGAAATAGCATACCATCAGACCTTTGTATGCAAGATCGCCTGCCGAGGCCAAAGAGTAAAGAGCCACGGCCCTCGGCCGTGGCTTTGATGAGGGGTAAAAGGGCAAACGACATAATGGATGGTGCGCAGCACCACTACCAAACCCTTACGAAACAAATGTGAGAAACCCCGAAATCAAAGAGCCGGAGGCCTGGACGGCCGAGAGGCCATCCCGACAATGTCGGGAGCCCGAAGGGCACCATGCACGATGCATGGTGTAAAAGCACGTAAGTGCTTTAGCGTAACGTTGTGCACCACGCCCCAAGGGCGTGTTCTCTTTTCGAGAAACGCCATAGGCTTTGCGCATGAGCTCGTTCACGGTGCACAAAATCGACTCTATTCCCGTGGCATGGCTTGATTTGAAGCACGTTATCCCTCATGATCCTCGAAAACGCTATTACGAATCGGGTACGTGAAAGGGCTTGTTTTGGGAAGAATAATTGCAGTCTGTAATCAAAAAGGCGGCGTCGGCAAGACTACCACCGCTATCAACCTGGCAGCAGCCCTTGCAGCAGCGGAACACAAAACATTGCTGCTGGACATGGACCCCCAATGTAATGCAACCACGGGTATTGGTGTAGAGAAGAAAAACATCGAAAATTCGATGTACGAAGTGATCACCGGCAGGAAGAAGGGGAACGAACGGATCTCCCTGGCGGAAATTATTCTTCCCAGCGAACACATGCAATACCTGGAAGTGGCCCCGGCAAGCCCCGATCTTGCCTCCGCAGAAATTGAACTTGTCAATGTACTTGCTCGCGAAAAATGCCTCAAGAACGCCGTCGATACCATTCGGGACAACTATGAATTTGTCATCGTGGATTCACCTCCGTCTCTGGGTCTTCTCACGGTCAACATTCTTACTGCAACGGATTCGGTCCTTATTCCCATTCAATGCGAATATTACGCGCTGGAAGGGTTGGCCGAGCTTCTCAACACAATTCGTCTTGTTCAAAAGAGCCTCAATGCAAATCTTGTGATTGAGGGCGCACTCCTCACCATGTACGACGGGAGGTTGAATCTCTCGCGCCAGGTTGCGGAAGACGTGCGCTCGTGTTTCTCGGGAAAAGTGTTCAAAACCATAATTTCCCGGAATGTCAAGCTGTCCGAGGCCCCTTCGTTTGGAAAGCCGATTATTCTTTACGACATCATGTCCGCGGGATCGGAAAACTACCTGAATCTTGCAAAGGAAATCATGCACAATGGCTAGCGGTCATTCTCGAAGAGCCCTCGGCAGAGGCCTAACCAACCTTATTCCCCAGGACAGTGAAGAGAAGGGGAGCGACAATGAAGTCGTTCTGGTCGACAGCAATTCGATTCGGCCTAACCCTTTCCAACCGCGGAGGGAATTCAACCAGGAGGAAATTGAAGGGCTCGCAGAAAGCATAAAAAATCAGGGTCTGCTTCAACCCGTTATCCTCAGAAAGAAAGTGGAAGGATACGAAATAATCTCGGGCGAGCGCAGATTTCGGGCACTCAGGTTTTTGGGCCACGACAAGATTCCATGCATTATCAAGCCCAAAATCGCTGATCGCGAAATGATTGAAATGGCGCTTGTCGAAAATATTCAACGTGAGGATTTGAACGAGATCGAACAGGCCCTCGCGTTTCAGCGGCTCATGCTCGAATGCGGACTTTCGCACGAAGAACTTTCAAAACGGGTGGGCAAGAGCAGAAGCGCCATTACCAATACGCTTCGATTGCTCAGGCTGCCGGAGGAGCTTCAGCAAAAATTGATGCAAGGCGATATTAGCATGGGACATGCCCGCGCACTGCTGTCGATCGAAAGCGTGCAGCAGCAGAAAGCGCTCGGCGAGAAAATCGTGTCCCAGAAGCTGTCCGTCCGAGACGTAGAGGAGGCGGTTCAGCATGACAAGGAGAAGATGCCGCACGATAGAGCCGGCGCAAAACCACGAGCGCGAGGCCAGGAAGACCCCAACGTGGTCGCGCTCGTTGAGAAATTGCAGCACAAGTTCGGGACGATGATATCCATTGTCAATTTACATAACGATAAAGGGAAGATAGAAATACATTTCTATGACAAGGCCGATTTCAACAGGGTTTGCGAACTTCTTTCGGGCGAATAGTTGTTCCTTCGATCCCCGGGAAAAAACAACAGAGGGCGAGTCCGACCCCCCGGTAAGCAATGGTTGACCAGCGAATCTAAGATGCAGAAGAAAAAGAAGTATTACACCATAATGTTTGTTCCGGAGGGAAACGCCCGGACGTTTTCGATGCACGTCCACAAGAATATCGTTTACTCCCTGGTGGCGTTTCTTTTTATTTTCCTTGTCGGCTTCGTGCTTCTCGTCGTAAAATCCGGCGAGATTGCCGCGAAGCTCCAGCTCGTCTATATTCTTACCAGCGAAAACAAGAGGTTGAAGGACGAAAACAAAAAGATGAACTACGTGGTGGCCAAGCTGGACAGAATAGAACAGCTTGGCCATTACCTTCAGAGCATCGCGCGGGCTACGGGCGCGGATCAGAAAAAGAACCAAAACGCCACCCTGGGAGCGAAAGAGACTCCAGACAAGGTGTTTCTGCGCGACAACATGGACGACATGCTGGACAGCCTTAGGAAGTCTTCAACGAATGATTCAAACGGAGCTCACAAAGGGGGAGCGGCAACGCAGCTGTACCTGGCTTCGCTACCCAACATTCAACCGGTTATTGACGGATGGATAACTCGGCGATATCTGGTGGAGACGAACGACACGGAACAGGCCCATACCGGCGTCGATTACGCCGCAACCCAGGGAACGCTGATCCGGGCAACTGCGCCGGGAATAGTGGAGGATGTGTTTAACGACAGGTATTTTGGCCTCATGCTTACGATAAACCACGGCTACGGAATGGCAACGCGATACGGTCACTGCTCCCAGATTCTGGTATCAAAAGGGGATCATGTTGAAAGAGGCCAGACCGTGGCTCTTGTGGGAAACACTGGACGCTCTTCCGCACCGCATTTACATTATGAAGTCCTCAAAGACGGCAAGAACGTTGACCCGACAAAGTATATTTTTGGCAGCGATGACAAATGAAAGGAGAGATGGGCATGGAGAAAAGCAATGACAAGGGCCTTCATACAATTCTCGGTGAAGGCACAATCCTGGAGGGAACCCTTACGGTGCCCCATAGTGTTCGCATAGACGGCCAGCTCAAGGGCAAGATCGAAACCTCAGAAACACTCACGGTGGGCAGCACCGGACACATTGAGGCGGACATTGTTGCCAAGAGCGCCATTATTGGAGGCACTGTGCGCGGAAATCTGTCTGTTGAAGACAGGGTTGAACTCGATGCAAACGCGTCCCTCATTGGGGATCTCAAGACTCGCGATCTTATTATTAACGAAGGAGCCACATTTCATGGCAATTGTTCTATGGACGTTGGAAAGAACGTGAAAGTGTGACCTCGTGCTGGCTTGTCGGAGGTCTTGATAAACAAAGAAAATTGAAGAAAGTTTTGCGGGCAATTTTCAGGAATGTGGATAAACTTCACCGACAGCCAACCAAACAATAGTATTGAAAATCAACGGCTTGTATCCTGAGAAGCCTTCTTCAAACAAGTTGTCCACAGCCGTGCTTGACGAAAAACCGCAAATGTTGACAACATGTTGTCATTGTTTAAAGTGGTCAATGATGTAAAACAGGAAGTTCGTGCCAAATTAATGATTTGCGAAACTCCGCAATATAGCCTCTTGTAAAGAATCACCGCACTTTGTCTCAGAGAAAACTGTTGGATTGGGAATTGGCCTGAATGCCTGTTTTTGAGCGTCCGGCCAAGCAAGACGAAATACCCCATGCCAGGTGTCGAAAATTGACTTCGCCACGGGATCAACGCGCTGGCGCGCCAAGTTATTCGAGGCTTCTCAAAATTCCTTCAGCGGCAGCAACCGGATTCTTGTCTTCGGTAACCGCACGACCAATCACGAGAAGCGTTGCTCCATTGCTTATAGCCTCTTTTGGGGTTGAAACCCGTTTCTGGTCGTGGGCATCCGCGTGCAAAAGCCTGATCCCGGGAGTGATGATTTCGAAGCCGTCCGGAAGCAAAGGCTTCACATGCGGGAGATCTGCGGCCGAACATACGATGCCGTCGAGGAGTGCGTCAACCGCGCGCAAGGCGAGGATCTTTATGTGCTGCTCAAGAGCGACCGAGACATTGAGCTCGTTGAGCAGTGCGGAGGCATCAATGCTGGTAAGTAAAGTGACGCCGACGATTTTTGGCGGGGCGAGCCCTTCGTTGCGAGCCGTCCGAGCTGCGGAAAAGGCGGCTTTCATCATTTCGGTTCCGCCTTGAGCATGCACCGTTATAAATTGCACTCCCAGGCGCGAAGCCGAACGAACCGCGTTTCCAACCGTTTGTGGAATATCGTGAAACTTGAGATCGAGAAAAACCTTGCGACCCGATTCAAAAACAATGTCGAGAACGGGGGGGCCGAAGCGAGTGAAGAGTTCGAGTCCCACCTTGAAGGTGCCAAAGCAGTGCTTGGTCTGAGCAACGAGCGACCGCACCTCTGCGGGCGATTGCAAATTGTCAAGCGCAAGAGCGAGGTGTTCGGACAAGTCTCTGGCCATATACTAAAAATAATCGATGTGCACGATTTTCCAAATGGGGATTTCTAAACCGAGGCCGGCACATCAAATTCGCGGGACAATGCTTGTATGGAGCAGGGACAAAAAAAGAGCTTCGCCTCCACTCGCGGCAAATTTTTTGATCTCACTACTGGGAACTTGGTTGTTCTCTTGGATAGCGCGCAGATCCGCAAAGCGGCGTGTGCTTGCAACCCAAAAAAGAATTCCCCGTAAAATGGTGTTAGTTCAAAAAATTATGTATCGCGCGAGCAAGACGAAGCTCATGCAGAAATATAATCAATAATTGCGGAAAAAGATCACTTTTGGAAAAAATAGTTGCGTGCAGCCGGCCTCGCTGTCCGCCAGGAACGGGGCTGTGCACAGGAAGAATCGACACCCTCGGTGTTAGTTATTTTCCAGACCCACGCTAATCAGGTATATTATCCTCTCACAAGAAACAAGAGGCACAGGTGAGCAGTTTTGTTGTTGAGGGCGGGCTTCGGCTCAGCGGAACGGTCGCAACCTCCGGAAACAAAAACGAGGCTTTGCCCGTTATTGCCGCCGCAATGATCTGCGGAGAGACGGTCACGCTTTCCAACGTTCCGGATATTGGTGATGTTCGAAGCATGCTCTCGATAGCTTCGTATCTCGGGGCAAAGGTATCCGAAATCAAAGACGGTACGCTTACCATAAACGTTCCCGGTTGTCCATCCTCTATGCTTCCTCTTGAAATGTCAAGCGCCATTCGAGGATCAATTCTATTTGCCTCTGCGCTGCTTGTGCGCACCGGGAAAGCCGCGATACCGCAGCCCGGCGGCGACACGATTGGCAGAAGAAGGCTCGACACGCACTTTTTGGTCTTTAAGGCGCTCGGAGCAAAACTCACGATGCGCCATGCCCGCACGTCAAATCCATCGTCCTCCGTGCTTTATATTCTTGAGGCCCAAAAAGGTCTTATCGGCGCAGATATTTGTCTTGATGAAGCATCTGTGACGGCAACCGAAAACGCCATCATCGCAGCCTCGGGTGCGCGTGGCAAGACAACCATCGTGAATGCCGCTTCGGAGCCGCACGTGCAGGGTTTATGCAGGTTTCTGCAAAGCGCCGGCGTTGGCATTGAAGGGGTCGGGTCAAACGTCCTTACCGTGCACGGGGCCAGCACCTTTGGCGGGGTGCGGCATTGCATCGGGAGCGATTACATTGAGACCGGCTCCTTTATCGGGTTGGCGGCGGCAACCCGCTCGGAATTGACAATCACAAATGTTGATATTCAATCCATGAAGATGATTCTTTTCCAATACGCGCGCCTCGGCGTGCGCGTGACGGCCGACGCCGAACGAAGGACCATGACGGTTCCGCGCCGCCAAAGCATGAAAACGCGGGAGGATCTTGGCAGCGCCATACCCAAGATAGACGATAACATCTGGCCGGCGTTTCCCGCGGATCTCATGTCGATTATGATTGTTGTTGCAACACAGGTGCATGGAACGACGCTGCTGCACGAAAAAATGTTCGAATCCCGCATGTTCTTTGTTGACAAACTGATAGCCATGGGCGCCCATATCGTTATTTGCGACCCCCACCGGGCGGTTGTGACCGGGCCCTCCCCGCTCGTGGGAGCGACAATATCCTCGCCCGACATCCGCGCCGGCATGGCGTTGCTTATTGCCGCATGCGCGGCAAACGGAACGAGCCGAATCCACAACATTGAACAAATCGACAGGGGATACGAACATATTGACAAAAGGCTCACAGCTCTCGGGGCGCGCATTACTCGAGACGTCGATCGCCGAAGAAACAGCCAACCCGGTGGGAAATAGCAGGACCGGTCTATGAGGCGACGCCAGCTCTGGTTCTCATGTATTCTCCTGGGTTTTGGCTGTGCCGCGCCTCTCAAGGAGTTCTACCCGGGAACATTCCTTCCTGCACAGAGAATTTATCAGAACAAACCCATTGGCTTTTCGCTCGCATACAGGGGAAACTGGGACATCACCACGGATCCCAACCGCATGAAGGCGCACCGGAAGTTTGCGCGGGAACTTCATCATACGGGGGCGGAACTGCTGTTCATCGGTTTCACGGTGGAAAAGACACAGGGAACCAGATGCATTGTGAGCAATCTCAACGAGACGAACTGGGAATACGCGGAACAGATACAACTGATCAACAGGGCCCAGATCGACAGCGACAATGGATTGACGAACGATACGATCGGCGCCGTTCCCGTGGTACGGTGGGAATATTCCAAGTATGAATTCAGGTTTGTCGAGTTCTTTTTTACAGTCGACACCTATAATCTGCGCGTGGCGTTCTGGACAAAGCCCCTGTTGTACGGAAAATTTCTTCCTGTCTACAAAGAGATCATGGGAACGCTGGCGCTTAGTGATAAGCACTAGAGAGCAACCAAAACCACACGTTTACATTTCAGGAGGATGGGACCGGTATGATAGTGAATAACCTTCGGCTCTTGCTCGAGAAGCTGAACGACAACTGCACAAAGGCGCTTGAATCGTCGGTCGGGCTCTGCGTGAATCGCGGACACTACGAAGTCCGTTGGGAACACCTGTTTATGGAGTTCCTGAGCGACACGCAGGGAGACGTTGCCGCAATTCTCCGGCGATTTGATGTCGATACGGCAGCGCTCAGGAAGGCCCTCAATCAGGAACTCGAAAACCTTAAAAGCGGCAATACCGGCAGGCCGTCCTTTTCCCCGCCGTTGCTTGACGCAATTGAATATGCCTGGAGCATAAGCACCCTGTGCTATGCCCTTCCCGCAATCACGTCCGGCACGCTGTTTGTGGCGATGCTGGAAAAGGGACAGTTCTCGCCGACGGCCTACGGCGATCTCCTGAAACCGGTAAGTGTCGAGACGCTCAAGAACGACTTTCTGTCCATCACCAAGACCTCAACGGAACAACAGGCCGGCGTCGGCGGCTCCGCGGGCGAAAGGTCCGCGGGAGCGCGCTCGCCTCAAGCCGCGCAGGATGTGCTGAGTCAGTTCTGCACGAACTTTACCCAGGAAGCACGGGCCGGGAAGATAGATCCCATTCTCGGCCGGGACGACGAAATCCGTCAGGCCATGGACATACTCAACCGCAGACGGAAGAACAACCCCATTCTGGTCGGCGAAGCCGGCGTCGGCAAAACGGCGATTGTGGAAGGCTTAGCCCTCCGCATCGCTACCGGAGATGTTCCGGATAACCTGAAAAACGTCGACGTCTGGGGGCTCGATCTGGGGCTTTTGCAGGCTGGCGCATCGGTAAAGGGCGAGTTCGAGAAACGACTCAAGAACGTGATCGACGCCGTGAAAAGCAATTCGAAGTCCACCATCCTGTTCATCGACGAAGCGCATACGCTGATCGGCGCGGGCGGGGCTGCGGGGCAGGGAGACGCGGCCAATCTGCTCAAGCCCGCTCTCGCCAGGGGCGAGCTGCGAACATGCGCCGCAACCACTTGGTCCGAATACCGGAAATATTTCGAAAAGGACCCTGCGCTCGCGCGGCGATTTCAGCTTGTAAAGATCGAGGAGCCCGATGAAGAAAAGTGCGGAATCATGCTGCGCGGCGTGGCCGACAGTTTTGAGAACCACCATGCCGTGCACATTACGCAGGACGGCCTCAAGGCCGCGGTGTCTCTGTCGAACCGTTACATTTCGGGCCGGCAGTTACCCGACAAGGCGGTTGACGTGCTCGATACCGCATGCGCAAGGGTAAAAATGAGCCAGACCGTAAAACCGGCATCACTTGACAATGCAGAACGTGGGCTGCAGAATGCCCGCATGGAAAAACAGAAACTTGAGCGCGATCGCGATGCGGGCCTTCCGGTTGCGGCCGAGCTCTTTGAGACGTGCGAGGCCACTATTGCCACAAAACAGGAGGAGATCGAGACTTTTGCAAAACAATGGGACAAGGAAAAGGAGTTGGTGACGAATATCCGGCGGCTGCAGGAGACCTTGAAATCACTTCGCGAAACCAAAGCGGCAACGGCCGACATATCCAAGTCGCTCGCATCCATGGAGAAGGAGCTTGGCTCGTTGGCCGCCGTTCAGGGAGACAATCCCATGGTGTTTCCAAACGTCTCCGCCGGCGTCTGCGGCCAGGTGATTTCCGACTGGACCGGGATTCCGGTTGGGTCAATGGTAAAAGACGAAGCGGAGACGCTCCTTCATCTCGAGGACCGGCTGGCCGAGCGAATCGTAGGTCAGGACGACGCGCTTGCCGCGCTTGCAAGCACGATCCGCGCGTCAAAAACCGGCATGGGCAACCCGGATGCGCCGCTCGGCGTATTCCTGTTTACCGGGCCGTCGGGCGTTGGAAAAACCGAATGCGCCCGCGCGCTTGCCGACAGCCTTTTCGGCGGCGAGAAATTCATCACGACAATTAACATGTCGGAATACCAGGAAAAGCATACGGTATCACAGCTCAAGGGGTCGCCGCCCGGCTACGTCGGCTACGGCGAAGGCGGGGTGCTCACCGAAGCGGTGCGCCAGAAGCCGTATTCAATACTTCTCCTTGACGAAGTGGAAAAGGCGCACCTTGAGGTGATGAACCTTTTCTATCAGGTTTTCGACAAGGGGTTCATGCGCGATGGCGAAGGCCGGGAAATAAATTTTCGCAACACCATCATCATCATGACCTCGAACCTCGCCTCCGGCACCATTGTCGAGCTGTGCGCATCGGACAAGGGCGAACAACCCGTGGCCGAGCAGCTCGTGACGGCGATCCGGCCCGAGCTGTCGGCCCATTTTCAGCCCGCGCTGCTTGCGCGGTGCAAGATCGTGCCGTTCAGGCCGCTCGACAAAGAGGTAATGAAGAGCGTTGTGGCGATGAAGCTGGATGTCATCGCTTCCCGGCTCAAGAAGTTACATCACATAACCCTGTCGATTTCTCCGGCTCTTGTGGAAACCATCGCCCAGAGCTGCACCGCCATTGAGACCGGGGCGCGCAACGCTGACGCTGTGATCGACGGAACGCTCTTGCCCGGAATATCCCGGCAGCTGCTGTTGCACCTGGGCGCGGAAAAGGATGCGTACACCAGGCTGCACATCGGGCCCGCCCCCGACGGGGACTTTGAGATTGTATTTTCGAACGACCGGGAAGTGCTTCCGAACCAACCGCCGGAAAAGGAGCCCCCGCTTCCGGCTTGACGGAACAGGAATCCTTGCCGTCATGAAAAAGAAAAGGCGTCCTTGAGGACGCCTTTTCGCACGAAACCTCGGGGACGGTGCGTCATGCGGCCGGGGCCGCCGCATCCTTTTCGACCGCGGTCTCACCCCATACGAATATCGCGCCGCAGTTCTGGCACGTAAGAAGCTTGGTGCCCCTGCGGATTTCGTTGACAAGTTGCGTCTCGAGCACTTTGAAACAGGAGGAGCAGGTGCTCGTGTCGTCGCTGACGAAACTCAGCACCTTCGCATTCTTTCTGCGGGAAAGAATGTGATCGTATGTTCTGAGGAGCGATTTTGGAATACCGACGGTTATTCCTTCCCGCTCCTTCTTGAGCGCAGCTACGGAAGAGTCTATTGAGGCAATCTTCGCCTTGAGATCCGAGATTTTCGGTTCACTTTCCGCCTTGATCTTCTCAAGCTCCTCTTTCTTTGCTTCGAGCGACTGCGTAACTTTGTCCGATTCGGCCAGAAGGTTTCTCATTTTTGCGTCCGCGCCGGCAATGGTATTCTTGAAATTTTCTATCTCGGCATGCACGGCATCGTATTCGCGGTTTGTCTTGATGGAATTGAGCCGTTCCTGACTCTTGTCCAGGGCAGCTTTCGCATCGACCACCCGTTCTTCAAACGATTTCTTTTCGGCGGCGTTTGCATCCATTTGATTGTTGACATAGTCGACAGCCTTGCCGGCCGCGGCAATTGCCCGCTCCTGTTCCGAGAGCGACTTGGGCAAATCGCTCTGCGATTGAATGAGCTCGTGAATGCGGAGATCGATTGTTTGAAGTTGTACCAGCAGTTCCAAATCCTTTATCATTTCGCCTCCGATGACTGCAGGGCGCTGAGACTTCGGCGCAACCGCGCACCATCGCATCGCAACCCAAGGCCTTCAAACAAAAAAGCACCCCTGTATGAGAAGTGCCTTTCTGAATATTGTTCGGCCTTGTTTGTCGCTGCGCCGATAATGTAAAACAACAGAAGCCTGCGGGTCATATCTTGTTCAGGTTTTCTATGGAATAAGATTGGTGGGCCCACTAGGACTCGAA
>Ga0182027_10013005_pt1 | contig 11644 bp, 8 predicted proteins | sample 712E1DmetaG_FD_121300 | JGI IMG/M metagenome (GOLD analysis project Ga0182027, IMG submission 121300) | Permafrost microbial communities from Stordalen Mire, Sweden - 712E1D metaG (Illumina Assembly) | ecosystem: Environmental > Terrestrial > Soil > Wetlands > Permafrost | place: Sweden...
CGGCGGCTTGTCTCGGCGAAGCAATGCGAAGACGGAAGCCTTTGGCGAAGCCTGGGAAAATTGAAAACTGAAAACTCTATTTACCAAATACGCTAGTCCGCAACTGGCTGCCAGCCACGCGCCCCGACTGTAACTGTGCAACAACCCGCGACCCATTAGAATAGCCGCAATAAGGCACACAACGATGACTGCATATCCTTTAACTCCCGACTTCCAACTCCCAGCGATTGATTCTCTGAAAACTTGAAACTTGAAACTTGAAACTGCCATTCCTATGGCGAGCACAATTCCCACTCCCATGAGCAATCCATAAATGTTCGGATTATCCCATGGACCAACCCAGCGCAACTGTCCCCGGTACTGATTTTGAACCGAACCCGCATTTGTGTGCTCCAGCAAACTGAAGGATAAAAGCAAAAGTAGAGTGGCGATTATCAAGTAAATCCAGTTTTTCTTTTTATACGCATTCCCCTCCGAGCATAACGCCAGGCCTTGCCCCAGCGTTGTGCCGGCCAGCAATATCAGTCCCTGGGTTGATTGTGCGGCGGCAGAATAGTTGAAGGCGTAAACGAGCGTTCCGAGTAACAACATGCCTGTTAGCCATAAGTTTGGGTTTGCCGCATGCCAGAAGCTTAATCCGTTGATACGGCATTGAAGTAGAAGAAATGTCAAAAGGTTGACAGCCACGCACAGAAACACCATCCACTGCGTCCCTGGATCACGGAAGATGACTGGCAACTCGCGCAAGATGGAACCAATTACGCCGTTAGTTCCAGAAATATGGCTGTCTCCAAAAAGGCAGAGAAGCAACACCAGAACGGTTGCCACAATTTCTAACATTCTGCCAAACAATGTGAACTTGCCATTCATCGCGATAGCAACATGCGACATACGTCCCTTGGACAAGAAGTGTGGCATGAAAAAAAGCACGAACAATATGGCAGCGTAACACCAGCTTTGCGCGATCCGCCGAGAATGCTGATCTGCTGCTTATGTTCCATAATTACAGCACGAAGATGCAGGATAATCATTTGCCGGTTTGACGTTCTATTGCATCATGATCATCACTCAATCCCTTATGGTCTTTAAGATGATGATAAGTCCTCCATAGATGCGCATACCTCCCTCCCAAAGACACCAGCGCATCATGATTCCCCTGCTCAACAATTTTGCCTTTTTCAATAACCACAATTCTATCCGCTATGTCCGCTCTTAACATCCGATGCGAAATGAGAATGCATATTCTGTTTTTAGCCGACAAGCTGATTTCCCGCAGCAACTCCGATTCTGTCTCAATATCCAGACTGGCAGAGGGTTCGTCATACACCATTACCGGGGCGTCTCTCATGAACAATCTTGCCAAACAAACGCGCTGCCATTCTCCTAAAGACAAATCCCGGCCGTCCCGAAATTCTTTACCCAACATCGTCCCGTAACCGTTGGGCAAGCCTGTGATAATGTCATCCAGCCGCGCCGCTTTTGCAGCGTTCACAATTCTTTCCCGGTCACCCATGTGTTCAACCGAACCTAAGCCGATATTTTCCTCGGCTGTCAGGGCGTAACGCACAAAATCTTGAAATATAATACTCATCTTTTTTCTCAAAAGTGTGAGATCATACTCCCGCATGTCGTGACCGTTAATCAGTATCTGTCCTTCGGTGGGACTGTATAATCCAACTAAAAGACGCGCCAGCGTGGTTTTCCCCGCTCCATTTTTACCGACCAGCAATGTGCTTTGGCCTTTCTTGAAAACCAAGTTGATGTCCTGTAGGGCATGGGTTGAGGCTCCCGGATATATGAAGCTGACATTGCGACACTCGATGGATTCAATCACCTCGGGCACCTTTCTTTGCGCCTTTGTGGCGGGCATGGATGTCTTTTGCACTTCAAAAAACTGCTGGTAAGTCTGTAGAAAGCAGGAGCCTTCGTATATGCTGGATAACTGTTGCATTACTTGCGCCAAAGCGCTCACTCCTCCCATGAACGACTGGAAATACATCATGATTTGTCCGACTGTATAATCCGCGAAGTGCAGGAGACACTTTACAATGATGTAGAAACTGACACCGCCCTGTCCGAGATATGTAAACACAATGATTGTGAGTTCAGCAATAGTGCGATGTTTCAGCAACGAAATATCCTGCCACATGAACTTGGTGGCGAGCGCGCTCCATTTGTTTCGTAAAAAAGACCACAGATCGCGGGTGATGATTTCAGGCAATGACCGCCGGTCAGTAAAACGCGAAGAAAGATAACCGGCTGCGCGCTGCTCATGTGTCCGGCCATATTGCAGGTTGAAATTCGCCTTGCCGTAATAAATGTTTAGAATCAAATAGGGAATACAGATGGCAAACATGGCCACCACCACAAGAGGGGAGAATTTGAACAGGATAACACTAAATGAAAGCCAAGTGATTAGATTTGATATTATATCGCACACCCCGGAAACGATTAGCAAGGGCTTGTTGCTTTGTGCCTCACTTCTGGCCCTCTCTATCATGTTGTAAATTTCGGGGTTATCATAGTCTTTCATTCCCAGACGCGACATGCCCCCGATAAGGTCCGTCTGCATGTTCAACGCCAGTTTCGACGCCAGCACACTTTTGAAAAAGGACATGATTTTGCCGATGCAGGCGAACCCTCCCGTGACAACGAGTTGTAATACAAGCATGTAAACGGCTTTTTTTACATATTCCGCCTGCCCATGCTGCTGGTAAGCATTCACCACAGCGTCCAAGAAATAACGCATGACCCATACGGACACTGTTGGCGAAACACCGCCGAGGACGGTTGAAATGGCCAGAATCAGAAGCAGTCCCGGCTGAAACCTCCATATCACCGACATTGCATACGGGGTTGCCTTGAAAAAGCGGTAAGTTTCAGCGACAACGCCGCTGATTGATCTCGTGCCACCAACTTGGGAATTGGGAACGTTCATAAGCTGCTCATCGCACCACCATCCAGTAAATCTTTCCCAATTTGTTCAGACTTCCTGCACATCTGAAAGACATCGTATCAAGAGTCCGATCAACACGCCAGCGTCTTCCTAATACTTCGTAGTCATGGACGTAAGTCCGCGCTGATCGGAAAAGTGCGCCGACTGATGTCGGCGGCTACGAGTTATCAGAAAGACCGACAGCTTTGAGCAGCTTCGTGAGCGTTTCCAGCACGTGGTTGGATTCTGCCAAGGCAACCCCGAGCGGCAGTAAAAAGTACCTATTGCATCCTGAGATAAGGCAGATTGTGTTTAGGGCAATTCGCAGGCGGTTGATATACATTCCCGTAACAGTACGAAAGGTCGCGAATACAATTGCCCATCAGGCAGCATGCCTCCCATTCTTTACAATCATAGCAAGCCGTGCCTTTGAACTTCTCTCGTGGGATACCATACGTCAGCTCGCGCAAGCGGTCGCCATTCCAAACCTCCATGATGGATTGATGGCTGACGTCGCCGCAAAAGTATTCTTCTGTTTCGGGCATTTGTTCGCACGGAATCACTTTGCCATCGGTACATATCATCATGCTGTCACGTCCGGCGGTACACATGCTCCGTTTCGACCAACCCTTCTGCCTGGCTTCCGGCGAAAGCGGCTCCAACGCGGGACCGCCATTCTGGATGTTTATTAAATCATCGGGATATTCCTGCCGCAACTGCTGCGTTTGTTCCTCCAACCACTGGTAACTTGCCGTGTGATTGAACAAATCATCGGAATGGTGAAAACCGCTGCGACAATATGCGGCAAGGCGTATCGTGCCGACGCCGCGTTTCTTGAGGTCGCGGTATAATTTCGGAATGGTTAATATATTGTACGGTGTAACCACCGCTTTTGCTTCCACGCGAAGTCCCACTTCCAATGCATTGTCTATTGACTTGAATATGCGCTTGCAAAAATCTTTCCCCCTCACGAGGTAATCCGCAACATCAGCGACAGTAGAATCTATGCTGAATTGCAAGCACAGCACAACACTGGCGTTTTCCGCGAGGACTTTGGCCTTGTCCTTGCTAAGAAAACTCTTCGTACAAAGCGCTGCCGGAAGGAACTTATGTCTGCATAACGCTTGCAGAATATCCCCCAAGTACGGATAGAGCAGGACATCGCCGCCAGTGGGCAGTATGCCCACGACCCCTATGGCTGCAGCCTCTTCAATGAGCGCCAACGTGCGCTCTTTGGGCATGGGCTTGACCTTCCTCCTCCCCAGATAACAATACCTGCAATCGGTTGAACAGTCGGAGGTAAGATGCCAGTTCAAGTTCACCGGAGTACGATCGTGACGGTTGTAAAAATGCGGAAGGGTCATCTCGGAAGAATCTTTTGGGAGGAAATCGCGCGCGTGATACTCCATAGACGTAAATTTTGTGCGGCTGAACGTCTTGTCATATTCCGCCCTGCTGATCAGAATTGCTGCCGGGAATCCAGCTAGTGGGGACGGGAGTTTGGGCTGCTGTTTGCGCTCCTCTGCCGTCAGGCTCATAGTAAATATAATCCTTTTGACCTTCTCTTTGGCAACTTCGATCGCTTTTGCATCGTCCGCGATGTTTTTAACCAGCGGTCGGGTTATTCTCGCAATGTCTGCCACCGTGCGTTTGCCATCGCAAAGTGCCAGAACAACAGCCGTCGCTCTATTAACCGACTCTAGAGTCAATCCTAAAACACCCTGCACCTGCACATAATGCCCAGAGTTGTGCAGGCGATAAAGTGGATGCAAAATGTGAATCTCCTCGTCTCCTATCTTTAACCACGGCTGGTCCTTCTGGCTTTGCATCTGTGCGCCATTCCCCACGTCTGTTGCTTGACTTTCGTTGCTATTCATAATTGGAAATGTTCTTTTATCTTTCTACCCAATTCATTCCGTAACTCTGCAAAAGTATCATCAACAGGATACTAAGAAGGTGGCCACTTGCCTAACTGGGCAGCCGGCCACCTCTGTCAACTGTCTGGTTTCGCTTCTCTTTATATCAATCAAACACTATCCACTATTAGCGCGACCAGAACAATTGGTTTGGTTGATTCCTTTACAGACTTGGTTTGCCGTAGAGTTGTCACAGTACGTCGCACACGGGACATTACAAGCCAAACAAGTGCCAACAGCACATCCAGTGTTACAACCCATTATGCACCCATCACTACAGACACCGAAACAGTAACCGAATAGGCACGGGATGGCTGCATTGGGTGCAGCACCACCGTTACCACCACTGGGGAATTCCAGCCCACTACCTGATAAGTTTTCGTCTTTCATACATATTCACCTCCCTTCTGTTCAGAAATAAAATCTGGTTTGAATGAAATCATATCATTTTACACTTAGAGAAACATTGGACAACGTAATACGAAGTTGCCCAGCATGAGCCAGAGGAACCAGCGGCACAAACATGCCCTTCGACATGTCCGGATAAGGCCAGGGAGTGGGCGCCGGTGTTATCCGAAAAACTGTCGGATACCAAAAACCGTTCGACTCCACAGGATTCTCAAAGTAAACGGCGAGTTTTTCCTTCACAGCGTTTCCCGGTTGTAGTTCCATTCTACGAAACCGGTAGAAATGCCCGTTTTTGAATGAAAAATCAGGATGAGCGCCACGATCATCCCAGAAGGTGTAGGAATGTGTGGCAGCATTCGTCACGAGCCAAGGGCCAAATATCGTCAACATTTCATCGAGTGTATAAGGATCTGCGGCATGTGGATAAAGCTTGTCCCTGTAAATCGTTCCGAGCCAGTACTGGGGAAAAGTTAGCATATGAAGTATAGACGCGGGATCGATAGTCTTGATGGTTTCCGACATCTGCGGGTCTTGACAGGTAATCACCGTATTCTTGGGTGTCCCATCCGTCTTAACTTTCCAGCCGCCCCGCTTATCAGAAAGGGTCATCTCATGTTTCGCAATGAGATTCATACGCTTATCCATTGGCGATAAATCAAGCCTGCGCAACGATATGTTCCCCTCCAACGAAAAGTGTTTCCCGTCGCTTCCATCTAATTCAACATCAATGCCCCCAGACATGCCATTGAACTGCGACCACATCCGGCGTTCCTGGACAAGTATGTTTGTAGCATCTTCAACTTCCTGTGCTGTTATGTCCCTTGATATCCCTAGCGGGGCAAGTAGCGTGCCGTTGACTGTATTACGGTCTAGTGGGACAGATCGTACCCAAGTGTCACTTGATGACGGGTGCGTATGCCGATGCCATACCACCGCCGTAAAAATTAAGACGTTGATAACAACAAGCACTAAAATAAATTTAGTCTTCATTGTTCCCTCAAAAATGGCTTAACGATCTTCATAACTACAGAACAACACTAACCAATTAGGCTTATTTGCATCACTCTGCCCCGTAAACAATCTTCCACAGTTATCCACGAAAACAAGCCGCGTAAACTAAAATTACAGACCAAAACGCGACATTTCAGACCAAAACGCGACATTTACTTCCATTTCCCACAGGAACCGTATCGTCTGCGGGGTCATAGCCATTCTTCGTGGGAGCATGTCCCCAGTGCTTTTTGAATTCCCGCGAGAAGTGGGTCGAGTGTTTGTAGCCGAGAAGCGCTGCCGTTTTCTTGACGTTGTAACCATCCTGCAACAGTTCGATCGCCCGGCTTTGCCTTTGTTCGCAAAGCCAGGCCTGTGGACGTTTGCCCATCGCCTTGAGAAAATGCCTTTCCAATGTCCGCAACGAAACATCGCATTTCTTCGCCAGCGTTGCAGCAGACCAGTTCGCCCGTTGCGCCAGTTCCTTCCAGTTTTGCCTCCATTGCAAGCGACCATTCATCGCTTGGATTTGAGCAAAACCTATGCCAGCCTTGACGTCATAAGTAACTGTTTATCAAGCTCCTTGCTTTGAAGCGCCAGCAGGCTTTTGCAGTGTAACCATTGCCCCGCAATGGGGGCACGCAATTTCCTGTCCGATTCCTTGAGCGGGAAATTCGATGTGTTTGCCGCAACGAGCGCAAACATTTTTCAAGTAACCTCCGGTATTGTCCATCCAAAGCCACAGCAGCGAAGCCGAACTTCCCACCAATAAGTAAAGGAATACGAGTCCCAGAATCAGGTATGCCGCGTGGGATGTGATGCCAAATGCCTCCGCCAAACTGTTCAAATAGACGCTGAAGCCGGCATGACTCCCCTTCCAGAGAATGCCAATCTGATATGCAGAAAGATTCGCCGCCAGCCACAGAACGAGGGTTATCTTCAACCAAATCTTCTCACCGAACAGGCAAATCATCGCCACGACCAATGCAATTGCGCCAACAATCCAAAATAGGTTTCGCATTGAAATCATGAACACCGGATCATGCGGCTGCGTCAGGCCGACGCTGGCCCAGTTGGCAATAAACATGGCCAGCGCTACAGCGAGCAATAACGCTCCTGCTGAATTTGTAAAAAAACGCGTTGCTTTTGCTTGCATAATTAAAAAGGTAAAAATGTGCTTGGATTAGTTTTCACCAAGAAATCTGGCGAATTGCACCGTTCGTTCCCGCTCTGTGGCCACAGAACGTGGAATATGCTCCGTACCCTTTTGCAGAAAGAGCTTTACAGGGATGCCAAGCCCGGCAGCCATGTCTTGATATTTTGTCAACCGGTCAATCTCACTAGCTTGATCTTTTCCGGCTACGATGAATATCCTTGGATTATGCCAAGACGATAAATCTAGCAAGGTTGACGGGTTGATCAAGATTGCGCCTTTCCATAAATCAGGTTTCTCGGACACAAGCTGACTCAAAAAATCCGTGTCCCAACTGCTTCCAAAAAGGAAAACACGGTTGGTGTCAACATTTGGATTTTTCGCCATCATTGAATAAAGCGCCATCACATCCGCGCTCCAATTATAAATTGTTTTGTCGCTCCAATAAGGGCGGGAAACCATCGCAAAATAATATCCCTCCTGGGCTGCAACATGTGGATACGCAAGCCAGACATAAGGTGTCTGGGTAATAATGAGGGGATACTTTTCCCCTGCTTGAACATTAACAGGCTCCCACACATGGTAACTCATTTGTTTTCCCAACGCATTGGTGACCGCGCCACCTCGAGGGACGACAATGCTGGCGCGGACGAGAGGATGCTTCAAGCCGGACGCGAGACAACGCGACATTCCGTCCTGAATGTTGTACCGCCAAAGACCGACGGGCTGGTTGGGCAAATCGCCAGTAAAAAACAAATAATTACCATGTAAGTATTTGTCGGTTGACAGATAATCTCCAACAGGACCTACGCGATCTTCCACTGCGCCCTGCCAGAACACTCGAGTCGGCTCCGAATCGGCTTTGACCTTGATATAAAACGTATTCACCCCTGCTTCATCTCTCAAATAGGCGTACCTTTTCCGATCATCGGCCCGAGTCACATCCAAGACGGAGCCTTGTTGATCCAAATCAATAAAAAACCAACCGGTGTCATCGCTGCAAATCAGACGATATTCCTCGCTTTCTCTCGAATAGATAAAACGTTCCAAATTATTGGTGTCTGATTCCCGGATTTTTTTGCGTGTACTGGTCGAAAAATCAAGCGCCCAAATCTCATTCCCTTTCTGCCATGCCACCGAATTTTCGGAGGTTGCAACAAAAGGGTTTTCTATCGCCTCCAACCTGCCACTGGTGATGTTCGTGTAAGTACGTGATTGAGCCCACTCGCCGCTGCGCTTTCTTTGCTTCCACACCATCACGTCCTGATTGTAAGTGATGTAAGCAAATGATTGAGGCGATAACCAGGCAACTTTAGTAAGATCGGGATCAACCGATACCTTGGCCACTGTTTTGCCAGACAGGCCATCGCAGATAACTATTTGTTCTTCCCGCTGCCCCGGATTAAGCCAGCGGTCTAGTGGAACGGCATAAGCAAAAAGTTTGTAGTCCGGTGACCAGCCCAGCATCCCGAACCGCTGCCAACTATAGCCACCTTCTCTCTGTTCACACAGCAGCTTGATTTTTCCACCATCCGCGTCACAGAAAAAGACGCCCACTCCCTTTTCTGTCTCCTGCGAAAAAACCACGCGTGTCCCATCTTTATTCGGATACAAATCCTCCTTAAATTGTGCAATGGACCCAATTTCCCTGGCGATTGTACGCCAATGAGGGGGTGTATGGCTGCAAGCGATGACCAAAAGTCGCCAACCAACAACAAATAGAAGAACAATTATCGTCAATCCCAAACCGGTGCGATTGGAAATTACCCGTTTCAAATAATTATTGATCATAAATTCACCCAGACTGTTCTCAAAATGACCAGAACTTGCAACCGGTCACCGTTCGCAAATACTATTGCCACCCGTGCATGGAATCATAGCGGAAGGTCATCTCGTTGGTGTTGTAACCTCGATACCATTTCGCATGACCATCATCAAAAAGGATATTTTGGCCTTTGTTATGGCTCTGCCATTCTTTAGCAGGAACCACACCATTCGTGGGACCACCGACGCAGTTGAATGTATAATCATCTTTGTCGGCGTCATTCTTGCAAGTGTCACATGTCCACGGGGCATCACCCGATAATACATAGGCGGTGGGAAATTGAATTCGCTTGGTGTTTACCGAAGCAAAGTTGTTGCCTGCGGCCAAATACGCAGCTCGCACGCCATTAAAATAGCTGTAGGCAGACAGACGATCTTTTGGACAACGATAAACATTTGTGTTCTGCACATAAGAAAATATTTGCTCCATCCAGCTATTCGTATGAGTTACAGGGTCAGGGGTAACCGTATCCCATTGGATTTCGCCACCGGACTCTGGATATAATCCCTTGTTGTCATCCGCAAACATCTTCATGCCATAACCAATTTGACGCTCATTGGAGAGGCACTGCGCTGTCTTCGCCTGTTCCTTGGCTGCTGCCAATGCCGGCATCAGTAACGCCGCCAGAATAGCGATAATCGCAATGACGACCAACAATTCGATCAAGGTGAACGAATTTCGCCACGTTTTTGTGTCAGGACGATTCATTTCAGTCACTTGTTACTAATTTACTATCCCCGGTGCCTTGGCTTTGTCAAGTGTTTCGCCCGCAAAAGCCTTTTTGCCTCAATTACTTCTTCATTATTTTACCGCGGCGAATTGCGCCGTTTACATGCATTCGTTTTCGACGATTTGCAATGCGGCCCGCAGATAGCCCAAAGCATAAGCCATGCCCGCGTGCCATGGCGCAGCACAACTTATTTGCGGTGCGTGATCGGGAATAATGACACCATTGAAATTGTTCCGTTTCAAAATCCGCAGGATTCGCAGAATGTCCACGTCGCCTTCGTCAATAAACGTTTCTTTATAGAAAGGCACCCTGCCATGAACGTTGCGAAGGTGAACATAAGCCAATTTCCCCTGCCGACTGTAAGTGTCCACTACGTCGTAAATGTCGTCCCGCCCCTGCGGAACCATTTCAGCCAGCGTGCCTATGCAAAATTCCAACGCGTTGCGCAGGCTTGGCTTTAAATCAATGAGCTTTTGGTAAAGTTGCGGCTGATAAACCAATCGCGGTTGGGCGCGGACCGTTGGCGTCGGCGGATCGTCCGGGTGGGCGGCTAGAGTGACTCCGGCTTCCTCGGCCACCGGGATCAACGCATCGAGGAAATCCTTGAGCCGCTGCCAGAGTTGTTGCGGTGTGGCGGACGGCACATTACCCGGCGCGGCATGAGGATCATAAACCATGTTCCAAACCATGCCGTTGGGCAATGGTTTGTCGAATGGTCCATCCATGCCCACGGCTTCCGCGCCGCCGCGCGCGAACCGGCCTTTGACACGACCGGCAACTCCGGCAATCGAAAAGTTGTAACCAAACACCGGAATGCCCGCCTTGCCGGTGTTGCGAATGATTGTCTTGAGGTTTTCAAGTTGTTGCGGTTTCTTCGGCCCGTCCAGCAGGACGTCATGCCAGTGAGCCGGATCAAAATTCTCAATGGCTTCGAGTTCCAAACCGGCATCGTTGATTTCTTTCTTAATCGCGGCGAGTTCCTCGTAAGTCCAAATTTTGTCTGGATCTCCAGCCAGGCCCCACCCGTAGTCGTCTCCCACGGGTTGATCGCCGGGCCGGTTGCTTCGCGAGGAGCGATAATAATCCACGAGGTGGATAACGAGATGCGTGCAGCCGCTTTGTCTGGCAAAGCGGTAATGCTCGATGTCCAGTTGATGGCGATAAAGACCGAGGCCGAGTTTCATGGACATGTGTGGATGTTTAAGCTCAACATCATCGTCCAGCCCTGGCTGCCTCAACAAACTCGGCAGCGCGCCGGGTTAATTGAGGCCAATCGTCCTTTTCGAGAATCTGTTGCGAAATCAGTGACGAACCAACCCCCACTGCGGCGCAACCCACCTTGAAAAATTGTGCGATATTGTTCACGTCCACACCACCGGTCGGCACGATGCGCAGATGCGGCAGTGGAGCGCGCAGCGCCTTGATGTAACCCGGGCCAAGCGCGTCGGCGGGGAATAATTTCACAAAATCCGCGCCCGCTTCATAGGCTAGTTGCGCTTCCGTGGGAGTATAGGCCCCGAGCATCACAGCCCGTTGCGCTTCTTGCGCGATGCGGACAAGTTCGGTCCGGCAAACCGGACTGACAACAAATTGGGCGCCTGCCGCAATTGCGGCCCGGCATGTGTCCGAATCAATCACAGTGCCAACGCCAATCAACGCGCGTTGTCCCAACTTTTTGGCCGCCTCC
>Ga0182027_10013006_pt1 | contig 11643 bp, 12 predicted proteins | sample 712E1DmetaG_FD_121300 | JGI IMG/M metagenome (GOLD analysis project Ga0182027, IMG submission 121300) | Permafrost microbial communities from Stordalen Mire, Sweden - 712E1D metaG (Illumina Assembly) | ecosystem: Environmental > Terrestrial > Soil > Wetlands > Permafrost | place: Sweden...
CGAAATTCTATAGATTTCTATAAAACTACTCTGTCCTTTAATCAGAGTAGTTTTTTTATTCAAAATCTTTTCAGAACACATCCAACACTCTTGAGACATACCCCTGAAAAACAGATTTTTATAGTTATATTATTTACCTCAATCGCACTCCTCGAAGCTTTTACGATATTGCTCGATTGCTTTCAGGCTCATCCCCATACTCGAAAAACCTCCATCGTGAAACAGGTTCTGCATCGTTACTTTTCTGGTAAGATCGGAAAAAAGACTGACACAATAATCAGCACATTCTTCGGCAGTTGCATTGCCAAGTGGTGACATTCTTTCAGAAAAGTCTATCAATGAGTCAAAACCATGAATTCCGCTTCCGGCAGTTGTGGCAGTGGGTGATTGAGAAACAGTGTTTATCCTTACTTTCCTGTCACGGCCATAAATATAACCAAAACTACGCGCTATTGACTCCAGCAGGGCTTTTGCATCTCCCATATCGTTATAACCCGAAAGGGTTCTTTGTGCTGCAACATAAGATAATGCGACCACTGAACCCCACTCCTTTATTGCATCAAGTTTATAAGCGGTCTGAAGAACCCGGTGAAAGCTAAGAGCCGAGATATCGAATGTCTTCAGCATGTTTTCATAACTGGTCTGCTCATATGGAATATCTTTTCTCACATTTGGCGACATACCAATTGAATGAAGAATGAAATCAAACTGCCCTCCGAATATCTTCATGCTTTCTGCCAGAAGGTTTTGGATATCATCCATTTTAGTAGCGTCTGCAGCAATAACTTTGCTGTTTGTGATTTTTGCCAGGTCATTAATTGTGCCCATTCTCAACGCTACAGGCGAATTTGTAAGTACAAGTTCAGCTCCCTGTTCCCAGGCTTTCAGGGAAACCTGCCAGGCAATAGATTTGTCATTCAGTGCGCCGAAGATAATGCCTTTTTTTCCAGCTAACAGAGTTCCACTCATAGTAAAATTATTACATTAATTCATAATTCCTGAAATTCTGCCTCCAATAAATTACTAGTTGACAGCAGCTTTTAACAGTTCTCTGGCATTTTTTATTGCAGTTTCTGTTACTTCACTGCCGCTAAGTAATTTGGCTAACTCAAGTATCCTTTCATCATGTGATAACAATTTAATCCTTGTAATTGTTGAATCACCGATGTCATCTTTATATATATGATAATGTTTTGTGCCTCTTGAGGCTACCTGAGGAAGATGAGTAATATTGATAACCTGCATATATTTGCCCATGTCTGAGAGGATCTGCCCTACCTTATCAGCGACCTCGCCGGATACACCTGAATCTATTTCATCAAATATAATTGTAGGAAGATTATTGTTCTTTGTAAGAAGTGATTTAAGGCTGAGCATCACCCTTGAAAGTTCCCCTCCTGATGCAACTTTTGCAATGTTTTCTGGATTTACCTGTTTGTTAGCAGAAAAGAGGAAGTCCGCGTTATCGATGCCGGAAAGATTAAAATCATGGGCACGGCTTATTTCTATCCTGAATTTACCATTTGGCATTCCGAGTTGCCTTAGCAATTCACCGATTTTCAGTTCAACATCAGGTATAACATTTATTCTGTTTAGCGAAATCTTATCGGCCAGCAGTTTCATCGAAACGAGTTCTTTCTCAAGCCGGAGTTCAAGTTCTTCAAGGCGTTCATCGCTCGTGACAATTGTTTTCACAAGACCTTTTAGTTCTTCATATCTGATAATAAGCTCATTGAGATCTTTTACACGATGTTTCTGCATAAGTGAATAGATAAGATCCAACCTGTCATTAACTTTGATCAATCTGTCGGGATCAGCTTCAATTCTTCCGGAAAGTTTTTCGATTTCGCCCGCCAGATCATTAAGTTCAATGAAGGATGAGTCAGACCTCAGATAGAAACTTTCAGCTTCAGGTAGAAATGTTTTGATCTTCCCGATCGTCATTTGAATCTCTTTAAGAAGGTTCAGAACAGATTTATCGTCTGAAGAAAGTAGTGCTGAAGCTGTTTCAAAAGCCAGTTTTATTTCGCCAGCATGTTCAAGAATCTCCTGCTCTTTTTCAAGTTCTTCCTGTTCACCATCAACCAACTTTGCATCTTCAAGTTGTACTAGCTGGAACCTGTAATATTCAAGGTCAGCTCTATTCTGATCGGCCTTTTCTTTTATTTCATTATATTCCTTGCGTAACATCCGATAGTTGATATAAACTGCTTTATAATCATTTTTCATGGCATTGTTACCTGCAAAGGAATCCATAATATTAAGCTGGAAAGAATTATCATTCAGCATCAGATTCTGGTGCTGTGAATGAATATCAATAAGTCTGTCACCCAGTTCTTTCAGAAGATTTATTGTAACGGGTGTATCATTTATAAAAGCTCTTGACTTTCCGGCTGGATTTATCTCTCTGCGGAAAATAGTCAAAGAGTCATAATCAAGTTCATTAGTTGAGAAAAAATCAGCCAGATCATACTCATCGATTCTGAATGTACCTTCGACGACGCATTTTGTTGTCTTATCAAGAAGGACATTAGTATCGGCTCTGGCTCCAAGGATAAGCGACAGAGCGCCCAGCAGAATTGATTTACCGGCACCTGTCTCACCAGTAATTATAGTAAGACCATTTTCAAACCCGATATCGAGTTCCTTTATGAGAGCATAGTTATGAACGGAGAGTTTGGCAAGCATATCATGTTATTAAGGCTAGTTGGTTCCGTTGATTTTTTGGTATTTTGAATTATTTGCCGGATCTATCTCTGTAAGTATCTGTATTATACGGCTTTTCTCTTCCGGGAAAGCATCTGTAAATATATTTACCAGCTCATCTGATTTTGAATCAACTATCACCTGCATGAAGTATAAAAAGGGGTCAGGTTTTTTCCGGTAGAGATCCTGGATAAGCTTAAGACTTTCCACTATGTTGGTTCTTGCTTCACTTATTTTGGATTCCAGCAGGTCGAGACCATTTATATCATATTCGTAGATAAATTTTCTTACACCTTCATATTCCTTGTCAAGGATATTTTTGACCAGCCAGTAACGGTTCCTGTTTCTTGATCCGTCATAGGGTTTCCATCCAGGTTCAGGAGCATTTTGTGAATTAGTAACTATTTTCTCGGCAATCTGAAAATACTGAGTTCCTCCTTCAGAGGCGAATGAATCGTTGTCTATACCAAGTATAATATAAGCATAGTAGGCCAGAACGGAAATAAGATTTGAATTCTGTCCATTAGGATTAAACTCGAGAGGCTGAAACTCAATATATTGGAATTGGAAACTATTATCAATAAAATTAAGCAATGTTGTGTTATAAGTAGTATTGAAAACAGGTCTGCTCAATTGAATCTGAATAGTTCCATTAAATTCGTCGGCAGATAACTGGTCGGTAAGATTTATCAGAATGTTGCAATCAACTCTCTCTGAATAGCTGTAAACATTGTCAGTCCAGATTGTATTGTTCATGAATTCGTATATATCTTTCTGCATGCTTTGAAAAACCTGTCTGTTAGATCCCTGAATTTTTTGTGCAGAGACCTGAACGTTACAATTAAGTTCCTGTGAATTTGCTAGTTCAGAAATCAACATCAGCAAAAACAATACGATGTATTTCAGATTTCGTGGCAGTTTCATCTTTAAATATTATACCATCATTGAGACAATTTTGTTCAGAATATCTTTTGCAGCTTCCTCTTTCGATTTCAATTCAAATTTATCAATATTATTGTTTCTGTCAATGATCGTTATCTTGTTTGTATCGAATCCGAATCCTGCTCCATTTTCTTTAAGAGAATTTAATATAATAATGTCAAGATTCTTTCTTTTCAGCTTGCTGATGGCATTTTCCAGTTCATTGTCAGTTTCCAGGGCAAAACCGACAAGCATTTGTCCTTTTTTCTTCATTCTACCAAGTTCAGCAGCAATATCATCAGTCGGTTTAAGCTTAATAATAAGCTCATTATCAGATCTTTTTATTTTATTATCAGAAATTATATCGGGCGTAAAATCTGCAACAGCGGCAGCAAGGATTGCTATATTACAGTTTTTGAATCGTGCTGTACATTCTTCAGCCATAGATTTTGCTGAAGTCACATTAATAACTTTTACTGAAAAGTTTTTAGGCTGAATATCAACCGGTCCAAGAATAAGCTCAACATCTGCCCCGTAATCAGCAGCTGCATCGGCAAGTGCGATTCCCATTTTCCCGGATGAATAATTACTGATAAAGCGGACAGGATCGATCTGCTCGCGGGTAGGGCCAGCATTGATCAGCAGCTTTAACCCTTTCAGGGGTCTATCTTTTTTTTTTTGAAAGAATGTTTTTGATCTCTTTTACAATATCTTCTGGTTCTGCCATTCTTCCTTTTCCTGAGAGGCCACTGGCAAGCTCACCGCTTGTTGGTTCAAGAATGATGTTCCCACGAGAACTTAGAGTATTGATATTCTGAAGGGTTGCAGGATTACTTAACATATCCATATCCATTGATGGTGCTACTACTATAATACAACGTGATGATAAATAAGATGTTAGCAGCAGGTTATCGGCAATGCCGTTTGCCATTTTGCCGATTGTATTGGCAGTTGCCGGAGCAATCAGGAACAAATCAGCCCAGATTCCCAGTTCAACGTGACTATTCCAGGTTCCATTTTCAGGGTCAGAAAACTCGACAAGGACAGGATTTTTGGATAATGTGGCCAGAGTCAAAGGGGTAATGAACTTTTTTGCATTTTCAGTCATGATAACTTTAACTGAAGCGCCATCCTTAACCAGCAACCTTATAACTGAAGCAGTTTTGTATGCAGCAATTCCACCGGTAATGCCGACAAGTATGTTTTTACCCTTAAGCATAAGAAATCAGATATTCTTCTGTTTAACAGGTTTTTCCGGATTCCTGAAAAAAATCTTTGATTCTTCAAATTCCTGAAGCGCTATCAGAGTTGGTTTAGGAAGCCGTTCGTAAAATTTCGATATTTCAATCTGTTCACGGTTCTCAAAAACCTCTTCAAGATTGTCGGTAAATGATGCAAATTCCTCAAGCTTTTTATTCAGCTCCTGCTTCATTTCCACTGCAATCTGGTTTGATCGTCTTGAAACAATTATTACTGTTTCATAGATATTATCAGTCCCTTTATTGAGTGAGTCAAGGTTTCGTGTAACAGTTGTTACAGGTGCATTTGATTTTCTGTAATCCATTCTATTATTGATTATTTGCTTTAACTACCGTATTAATTTTCAGAATCTTACTGGTCGTCTGGAATATTCTGGCAACCTCTTTGGAATAGCTTCCTTTTGGAAATTCTTCCATGTAAGAATAATAGTCATCAAGAGCGGCCTGGTATCTTTCGGTCTGTTTACCCGGATAGCTAAATTCTGCATAAAGGAAGAGTGAATTAAGTTTCAGGAACATCAGCTCTTCCCTGTAACTCGATTCCGGAAATTCTTTAAGACTATTATTAAGAGCTACAATTGCAGCCTTATATTGTTTCATATCATAATAAAGCTTTGCACTCAGATACGATTTTTCAACGAGTCTGTCTTCAAGCTCTTTAATAAGTTTATTTGATTCATCAACTCTGGCGCTTCCAGGAAAATGCGAATTGAAGAGAGTAAATCCATTTATCGCATTTCTGGTGTATTCCTGATCCAGTTCTGCCCTGGGTGACTGGTAATAATCGCACATAGCAGTCATAAAATTTGCCTCTTCGGCATTCTTTGAATAAGGATAAAGATCACTGAAATTCTTGAATTCGCTTCCAGCCATGATATAGTCTTTCATACCAAGATAGCTCTGACAGTTCATCCAGCTTAATCCCTCAGCTTCCTCAGTCGCGCGGTAACGCGGAAGCACCTGGGCAAGCAGTTCGGTTGATTTGACATACTGCCCTTTATCATAATATTCCTTTACTTTATTTTTCTTCAGTTCATAATCGGTGCTCTTGAGGAGCTTTTCATATTCACTACAGGAACAGACTAATAGTGACACCATCAGAACAACAAATACTCTCAGATTCATATTTTTAAATGTTGCGCAAAAGTACTTAATATTTTTTATTTCAGACATAAAAACGTAATAATTGTGCATTTATTTTGAGAGATTCACCTGAAAAACAAATTAGGTATAAATAGGTATCATGATATATCGGTTAATAATTAATTTTGTGATACAATTTACAAAACGTATTCATCATGGATCTTTTCGAAAAAATCACATCAAATAAAGGGGCATTAGGTCAACATTCGGGTTTTGCCGATGGTTATTTTATGTTTCCGAAACTTGAGGGTGAAATTGCCCCAAGAATGATGTTCAGAGGCAAAGAGGTATTGACATGGAGCCTTAATAATTACCTTGGTCTTGCCAATCATCCTGAAGTAAGAAAAGCTGATGCCGAAGCTACTAAAGAATACGGTCTTGCTTATCCTATGGGTGCCAGGATGATGTCTGGACAGACTACCATGCATGAGAAATTCGAGAAGATGGCTGCTGAATTCACGCACAAAGAGGCTGCTTACCTTTTAAACTTTGGTTACCAGGGAATGGTATCGATTATTGATGCATTGGTTGACAGACATGATGTAATAGTTTATGACTCAGAATCCCATGCCTGCATTATGGACGGTCTGAGGCTTCATATTGGTAAAAGGTTTGTTTATCATCACAACGATATTGAGGATTGCGAAAAACAGCTCCAGAGAGCTGCCAGGCTGGTTGAGCAATCAGGCGGTGGTGTTCTTGTCATTACCGAGGGTGTTTTCGGAATGGCAGGTGATCTTGGGAAACTGGACAAAATAACCGCGCTAAAAAAGAAATATAATTTCCGGTTTCTCGTTGATGATGCTCATGGATTTGGAACTATGGGGGAAAAAGGATCAGGAACAGGTGAACATTTTGGAGTTCAGGATAAGATCGATGTTTATTTTGCGACATTTGCAAAATCGATGGCTGGAATTGGTGCTTTTGTTGCCAGCACAAAAGAGGTTGTTCACTTTCTCCGTTTTAATCTTCGTTCGCAGATCTATGCAAAATCTCTTCCGATGGCAATGACAATCGGAGCGATTAAAAGGCTTGAGATTATACAAACTCATCCTGAATATAAAGAGAGATTATGGACAATTGTAAGAGCTCTGCAAAAAGGTTTGAAAGATGCAGGTCTTGACCTTGGAAATACCGAGTCTCCTGTCACTCCTGTATTTATGAAATGTCCTCTTACCAAGGTAACGCAGATGTTATATGATCTGAGGGAGAACTTTGGAATTTTCTGCTCTGCTGTAATTTACCCAGTCGTGCCAAAAGATGTTGTAATGCTAAGGCTTATTCCAACGGCGCAGCATACTCCCGAAGATGTTGAATATACGATCAAAGCGTTCAAGGCTATTAAGAGCAAGATTGACAATGATGTTTATCCAAACGAAATGAAGGATTTTAAAATATAGATTACCGAAATCGTATTATTTTAAGCTGTATTGGTTGATACAGCTTTTTTTTTTATGATTATTGACATTAATTTCAAGACATAATCGAACAAAATCATTATCTGTGGGTTATACTGTACCTGACTATTACTAATTCTTGAACTATTAACAATATATTTCCTTCTTATCGTCTGAAAAGCCCGGATTATGACCGAAAAAATTAATAACAAGCAAAATAACATTCTTAAAGGCTATAATATGTTGCTATATTTTGCTGGAACAATGATTATGTTTGATCCGTCGAAAGAGTGTATTTTTGACTTCTGGTCGAAGGGAATTCTTAAAAATCTGCCGGTTTCCAGCAGCAATCCGATGTTTCTAAAAGCCTCATCTCAGCTCCACGAATCAGTTAGCGATCTGACCAGCAATATTGAAATGATGAAGGCAGATTATCTTTCTCTTTTTACGGGAAATATCAATCCACTTGCTCCTCCTTATGAATCAGCTTACAAAAGCAGGAATCATTTAAAAATTGTTAAGCAGGCTACTGTAGTTAACGAGTTTTATAAATCGTACGGATGGGAATCCAAATTCAAAGATAAGGTAGCTGAAGATCATCTCGGAGTGGAGTTGCTTTTTCTTACTCTGATGATTGAAAAATATCTCGAGCTTGATGACGAAGTATGCAGCAGGGAAATGAGAAATGAGATCAGAAGATTCATTGATGAGCATTTAATTTCATGGATTCCTGAATGGAATGGAAAAATTCAGGAACATGCAAATACGCTTAGTTACAAAGGAATAGGAACTTTGATTCTTGCATGTATTGAAGATATTTACAGTATAATGGATCAGACTAATAAGAATTTCAATTAGTTTCTTCTAAAGCAAAAAACCTTATTCAGTAAAATCAGTAATAAACTGGTCCTGTAAAGGCTCATTCACCCGATATTGATGGAGAGTAAATATCAGAAATTAGGATTCAGGAAATTGATTATAGCTCCGATGTAATACTCCCTCCACCCTTCTGCAATATCATTAAAATCATCATCCGGAATATTTGTATGTTCCACCGTGACAATAGAATCCTCTTTATTGGGATGAATCGTTACTATAACAGTTGATTTTTCAGGCTGATCGCCGAAATACCACTCCTGAACAACCTTTTTATCCTTAATGAATTCGATGTTTTTTCCTGTAATATCGCCATCCCATAATGAGAACTCACTGCCGGGAATCTCAGACATAATTGCAGGATATCCGGTCCAGAGCTCAATAGTATATGGATTTGTAATTGCTGAATAAATATCAGAAGGTTCAGCATTTATCTTGAAGGATTTTTTAAATGTCTTCATTATGAAATGAATGATTGAGATAAGTCTATTTTAATTCTGATAAATAACGTTCTGCATCAATTGCTGCCATACAACCTGACCCGGCAGCTGTAACGGCCTGCCGGTAATGAGGGTCCTGGACATCGCCGGCAGCAAAAATACCAGCTATATTTGTCCTGGTTGAGCCCGGAATAGTTTTAATATATCCAACCTTATCTGTCTCAATATATTTCCTGAAAATTTCAGAATTGGGAGTATGCCCGATTGCCAGGAAAAATCCATCAACCTTAATTTTGATAATCTCCTCCAGTGGAGTTCCTTTCTTCTTTACAAGAGTAACACCTTCGACTCCATTTTCTCCGAACAGGTCAACAGGTTGGTGTTGCCAGAGAATCGCGATATTTTTTGTATTCATCACTTTATGCTGCATAGCTTTGGAAGCCCTCAGAACATCTCTGCGCACAATAAGATAGACTTTTCTGCAAAGACCCGCCAGATATGTTGCCTCTTCTGCTGCAGTATCTCCTCCCCCAACGACAGCGACATCTTTTCCCCGGTAAAAGAAACCATCACATGTAGCACAAGCAGAAACGCCCATTCCCGAATATTTTGTTTCGGCTTCAATCCCCAGGTACTTAGCAGTAGCACCAGTCGCAATTATAACAGCATCAGCAATTATTATTTTATTGTCATCTATGGTAACTTTATGAGATTTCCCGGAAAAATCAACCGAGGTTGCAATACCAAAACGAATATCTGCTCCAAATCGCTCAGCCTGCTTTTTAAAATCTTCCATCATTACTGTACCAGTAATTCCATCAGGATAACCAGGATAATTATCTACATCAGTAGTTGTTGTCAATTGGCCTCCCATCTGCAAGCCAGTATAAAGCACAGGGTGAAGATTTGCTCTGGAAGCGTAAATTGCGGCTGTATATCCAGCAGGTCCGGAACCGATAATAAGGCATTGCACCTTTTCAATATTCTCAATATTAACAGTTTGTGATTCTTCCTTAAGGTCCATTGGTTTAAAAGGTTCCATAAACTTCATTTTAAAAATTATTTACAAAGATAACCTTCTTTAGAAATTTGTAGGTGATATTGATCACATCAGGTATCATAAGATTCTCAAACCGTATTTCAGAAATAAAAAGTTAATATTCACATTAAAAGAATTATTCGTTTTAACTTTGAAGCACGTTAATTGATAATCTTGTTAGTAAAAAAGATGAAGAAGAAATTGCAATAAATATTCTTTTTCCCGTTTAATATTTATAAGACTATGACGGATACAGACTCTATGCGAGTAAGTTCCGGCAATCATAAGTTTGGAGAAATATAATACATAAAACATGAAAAAAATTATTCCAACCCTTTTTATTTTGTTTATATCAATATCATGTGCAAAAACAGTGTATTATTCCTCTGACTGGCAAGCAAACAAAATAACTGTTGATGGTAAAATGTCTGAATGGTCTAATCCGCTCAGGTTTTACGATCAGGAAAGTGGAATCAATTATACTATTTCCAACGACCATCAGAACCTCTATCTGTGTTGTACCATTTCAAATGAGCAAGTGCAAATGAAAATACTTCGTTCAGGTTTAGAGTTCTCAATAGATACTCTGGGGAAGAAAGCTTTTCCGATAATAATGAAATTTCCTTATAACGCTAGTCCCAATTCTGAAGTAAAAATAAACCCTGAAAATAAACATGTTACAAATATCCAACCAAATACCTCTGTTCAACCCAATATCAATATTGAATCTGATTACAATATCCCGACTAATCCCAATATTCAGATTAACCCCAATTCTCAATCTGCCCAGGGTTCAAGGGGGAAGATTGATCGTTCTTCAATGAAATTGAAACTTCTTGCTGAAAAGACCGATTTGCAATTGACAGGATTTAAACCAAATCTAGCAAAAGTTATTTCTATGTTGGACAAAGACAGGAATGGAATTTCTGCAGCTGTGGATTTTGACAAGATGGGTACAATGTGCTACGAAGCAGTAATCCCATTTTCAACGTTTTATAAAAACAGGCTGACGCCTGCGGATTCCAATAAAGTATTCAATTACAGGATAAAAATTAATGCCGCATCCAATTCTAACAATGGTCAGAACAGGGGAAATGGTGGCAGAGGCGGAGGAATGCGTGGTGGTATGGGCGGTGGTATGGGCGGTGGCATGGGCGGTGGAATGCGTGGTGGTATGGGTGGAGGTATGGGTGGTGGAATGCGTGGTGGTATGGGTGGAGGTGGAATGCGCGGTGGAATGGGTGGTGGTGAAATGAATGGAGGATCTGAAGGAGAAGGTCGCCAAAGATCCGGATCAAATTCCGGGACTACCAAGATTGAAACGAAACTAAAACTCGCTTACAGGTAAGTCTTGGAATTTAAAAGATTCAAAAGAGGTTCCTGAACTGTCAGATTATCTTACGGATAACATAGCCTTTCATTTAGGAAAATCATGTTCAATTAAATTTGTGCTTAAATAAAAATATTGATTATTTTTGCAGGAATTAAAACGGGGTGTGGCGCAGTTGGCTAGCGTACTTGCATGGGGTGCAAGTGGTCGTCCGTTCAAGTCGGATCACCCCGACTTCTGAGAATCAAAGGGTTAGATCATTTCTAACCCTTTGTAATTTTAATTGTTTTCACACGATTTGCACACAAGTCTATTGGATATGCTACTCCGAGTTGTTAAGTGGAAAAATAAATCATATAGACCACCCTTCACCGTTTTTACACTATTCCTTTCATTTTTTTTTAATTAGTTAGAAAAGCCAGACAACCTGACCACATTTGGCCGGTCTAAATTGACCACATCGAAGTTGCTGATTTTTTAAAGAGTTTTCTCATCATAAAAAGTGGTTATACAAATCTATCTATTTTAATTC
>Ga0182027_10013008_pt1 | contig 11642 bp, 8 predicted proteins | sample 712E1DmetaG_FD_121300 | JGI IMG/M metagenome (GOLD analysis project Ga0182027, IMG submission 121300) | Permafrost microbial communities from Stordalen Mire, Sweden - 712E1D metaG (Illumina Assembly) | ecosystem: Environmental > Terrestrial > Soil > Wetlands > Permafrost | place: Sweden...
CCGTTTTGAATGCTTTTTCAGCCGTCGGCTCCTCGGGTAGCAGCTCGGTGGGCAGGCCACCCTGGACCCATAGCTTGACCAGGTCGGGGCGGTTGACAGATGCGGCTGCGAGTTCCCACCACAGCAAGTCTCCCAGGGGCTGGCCACCGTGGTTCGTGTTGCGTCGGATCAAATCAAGTTCGGTCTGCATGGTTCTCCTTTCGGTTGGGTTGATTGCGCCCGCCGGGCACACCTGTGGCCTGCGTTTGGATGGGCAGAGGCGGCCCGGCTACGAGCCGTGAAGAGCTACGAGCGCCCCGCAGTCAGGGTCAGCACTGACGCCAGGGACGGCAGCGACGGTCGTGCCGTCACTCTCGCGGGCCTGCATTTTCCGGGGAAAGGGTCAGCAGGGTCAGCAGGGTCAGCATTTTTTGAAACTGAAGGGGTGAGAGCTACCGGCAGCTTTGTGCGCTGCGCTTTTCAGCGACACCCAGGTGCAGTGACCCGTGAGAGTGGAAATTTGCCGTCCCTGCTGACCCTGCTGTCACTAATGGCGTATTTTCGCCACTTTCGGGGAAGCACGAGCACGTTTGCCGTCCCTGGTGCCGACCCTGCTGACCCTGGCGCTCCCTCCACCAACTACTTGGTTGGCTTGACCGTGAATGCGCCTTCGGCCAGGGCGCGGTTGCAGCGTCGGCACATGACGCTCACATTGTCGATGAACGTCTCGCCGCTATCGTATCCGGCGTCACCAAGGACGATTCCGGCCACGGCATCCATGGCGTCGTCACTGGCACGTGGCAGGCGTGCCTTCCTGGACTCATCCACGAAACCCCAAACCCGCAGCGCCCCTTCGGCCCTCAAACGCCCACCGCAGCCGGGACAGATGGCAGGCAGTTTGACCTTGCGGGTGGTGACAACAACATCAGTCACGGTGACCGTGGGCATGGCTGCCTCACCTTCCGGGGCCTGATGATGATGTCCAGACCGTCCCACTTGATGCGCTGTTGTTGTTGAGCGGCCAGCGCCTCGCACATTTTGATCCCGACACCGCCGGTTTGGAAGATCCCGTTGGCGGTGACGATGAAGTCCTCCCCCGAGAACTCGTCTGGCCGCATCTTGCTGCACGTATAGGCCACGCTGAAACGGACAATCTCCTTGGGCCGGAATTTGGAAAGAAAGGCGTGGACAAGAACGGCAGCGGTCCAGGGATTCCCGCTCTCGGCTGCATAGACCCACAGTGACCTTGCTCGCGGATCTCTCGACGTCAGGTCGGGCAGCACATGATCGAAATCGGGCCAGTACTCGAACGTCGATTCAAGGCCACGTGACGTGTGCAGCATCTCCAGCATGAACGGTCGTTGCTGTTCGTCCTCGAAGTCGAACGCCAGCACCTCCTCGAGCCAGGCGACCTCCTTCTTCGTGGCGTTCTTGATCAAGAAGCTGAACTTGGTGAAGTTGTCAGCCATGGTGCCCTCCCTTCGTCCCGCCGTTCTGCCCGTGTGGCCGAGCGATCCGGGCAATCTGGTCAATGGTGTCCGGCGACCAAGAGGCATTCATGTCGCCGCCGGGCCACAGGACATCACGAATGGCGGCCAGCTCGGGACTGACCGTAAGCGATGCAGTCGCGGGAATGGCGATGCCATAGATTTGGGCCCATGCTGCTTCGAGCAGCAACATGATCACGCGATTGCGTGGTAGCTCGGTGGTGAGCGTGAGCTGGTTGAGCTCAGCGAGGAGCCGGTGTGCAGCGGGATGGTTCAGGATGCGCTCGGCAGCGCAGTCCTGGCGGCAGCCAACAGGCCGTGCTCGAAGCCGGCGTCGAAAAACAGATTCTCGCGAGTGGACTGGTACAACCCGCGTGCATCGACATAGGCCATGAACGGCTTCGGGTCTCGGACCGACTGGCGCAGCTCCTCGGACAGCTTCGAAAGCCGACGCTTGAACCTGATGATCACGGGAAGATCGTTGATGACCACGTCAGCAGGGTGCTCTTTGCCGTCGATGCGTGTTTGCTCGTAGTGGTCAGGGAACGCGCTATTTGTTCCTCGACTTGATCTTGTTGAAGACATGGGAATTCCCTCTCTCGCGGGGTAGGCACCATCGAGGCACACGTGTCCCCCAAGAACGGGGTGGCGGCGACGGGACAGGGCCACCCGCGAAAGGTTCTCCCTGCAAGATTCTTATACCCGCGAATGGGGGTGGACTTGCCGGCTAGGGAGCCACCAAGGAAGTCAGCGCAAAATGAATCTCTCAGGTGAAATCGCAGCGGCTGCCGATTGTATCGGGGGCACCACAATACCGGTGATACCAGATTGTGAACACTGGCGCAGATCCCCGGAGATCGGCATAGAATCGGTCTCAAGGAAGGGGACTCGTGAATATCTTTGAATCGATCATCGACTGGTCGAAGGCGCTGAAGCCGTGGGAACGAGAGGCTATCCGCCGTCTCGTAGTGAACGGCGAACTCACGGAGCCGGACGTGGACGACATCATCGGACTGATCAAGGCACCCCCGGCTGCCCAGGAATTCAAGGCGCTGGAGATTCCCGACCCGCAACCAACGACAGCAGCACCAGTGTCCATCCTCGCCCTCAAACACGAGGTGGGAGTCAACGCCCTTGTCCCTGGACAGGTACTGAATTTCGGCGGGACCAAGGGACTCACGGTCATCTACGGAGACAATGGGTCAGGCAAGTCTGGCTACTCGAGGGTTCTCAAGAGTGCGTGCCGTTGTCGGCACACGCAGCCACGAATCCTTCACAATGTGTTCTCCGGACAGACCCCTCCGCCGGCCGCAAAGGCCGAGTTCGTCTTTCTGGATGGTACGACGAAGATCACCGAGCCCTGGACCGATGGCTCGCCATCCTCTGAGGTGCTTGCCAGCATTGCCATCTTCGACTCTGAGTGTGCCCGGCTCTATGTGGAGGAGGAGGGAGAGCTCGCCTACCGGCCCTACGGCCTGGAAGTGTTCGATCAACTCGGCGGCTTCTACAAGAGGATGAAGAACCGGCTGGCCGACGAAGCAGCTAGCATCCGGGTTCCCGGGTGCGTGCCTGATTTCCAGAACCCAAAGGTGAAGGCGGCGGTCGAGGCGGCTCTCCGGGAGAACTCCGAAGAGGCGCTCGGGATGCTGGCCAACCTTGGCACCGTGGGCGACGACGAGAAGAAGGAAGCGGTTCGCCTCCAGGCGCAGATTGCCCAGCTGGAGAGCGATGACCCCAAGAAACTGGCACTCGCACGCAGAACCCTCGCGGAAAGGCTCACAGCCAATGCACGGAGGATCGCTGCCGCGCAGGCCAGAATCGAGGATTCAGTCAAGGTCCTCGCGGATGCGATGAAGAAGGCATCAGACCAGACGGCGGCGGCGGCGCAAGCCTCCAAGATCGCCTTCGCGAATGAGCCGGTCGATGGCGTCGGCAGCGAGCAGTGGAAGGCGATGTTTCAAGACGCAAAGATCTTCTCCACCGAGGTCGCCTACCCCGGCCAAGAGTTCCCGGTCATTGGCGAAGGTAGTCATTGCGTCCTCTGCCACCAGCCTTTCGACGAGGACGCCAAGGACAGACTCACTCGATTCGCTGACTACATCAGCAACAAAGCCGAAGAGCGGGCGCGTGAAGCGGTGGAGACCTATGACCAGCTACGCATCGGGGCCATCGATGCAGCCAAGGGGATAGCTGACATCGACGACGCATTGATTGAACAGGTCCTAGAGCTGGACGAGGTGGCGGCGAAGGCGCTGAGGACGATTCGTGCCAGCTTCTCCGCGTGGCAGACAACGGCCAGCGCAGTCTGCGCCCATGAGCAGTGGCCCATGCTTACTGCTCCCGCAGCTGATACGAGCGCGATGACCAGACTCTCCGCCAGGCTCGAGGCGGATGCCGAAGAGTTAGAGAAGAACTCCAACGCCGAATCGCTGGCTAAGCTGAAAGGCGGCCTGAACAAGTTCAATGATCGGATCGCGCTCTCGAAAGTTTTGTCGACGATCTTCCAGGCCGCCGAGTGCGAGGCCAGGAAGCGGCGGCTTCAGGCCCTGTCGGATTCCATCGATACTGGTCATGTCTCCCGTCAGGCGACGAAGATCGCACAACAAGTCCTCACCGATGCTCTTTGCAACGCGCTGAATACAGAACTCGATGCCCTAGACGCCGAGTTTCTCAAGGTGGAGTTTGCCAAGAAAGGCGACGTCGGCGAAGTCCTCCACTACCTGAGACTCAAGAATGCGCCGAAGGGCACCAAAGTCGAGGAGGTGCTGAGCGAGGGAGAGCATCGCTGCCTGGCCACAGCGGCGTTTCTCGCAGAACTGGGACAGTCCGGCCACACGAGTGCCATCGTCCTTGACGACCCTGTTTCCTCTCTGGACCACCAGCACCGGGACGCGGTGGCCGCTCGGCTGGTCGAGGAGGCCAAGGCTCGGCAGGTGATCATCTTCACTCACGACCTCGCGTTCCTCTACGCCCTCGACCAGGCAGCGGCAGAGGCCCAGGTCCCGATGTGTCGCCATGCCGTCGCCCGGACATCTGAAGGCACCGGCGTTCCCGTCGACGCTCTCTACCCGGAGTCAATGACTCTCAGGGACCTCATAAGGCATATCCGCACCAAAGCGGACGCTGTGGCAGGAATGGAAGCGAACGACCCGGCCCGGCGGGGTGGGGTCACGGACTGCTACGACCTTATCCGAACGGCGTGGGAACGGGTGGTCGAGGAGAGCATCTTGCGCTCCGTGGTGAGCCCATTCGATAAGGCTGTTCATACCCGGAAGCTCAAGGGTGTAGTGGTGACTGACGAGGACCACAAAACGGTCTTCTGGGCGATGAAGAAAGCCTCGGACATCGTTGAAGCCCACAGGACTCCCTCCGGCGGGGGAACCACGAGAATTCCGAGGGACTCCGAACTCAAAGCGGACATCGATGCTCTTGATGCCTACCGCGAGACCGTGGAGAAACGGGCTGCGGAGACCAATCGCGTGAGAAAGAAGCTAGAAGAGCCGCCGACACAGTAGTTAGCTGCCCCACAGATTTGCTCTCCGCTCGATCCAATAAGCTATGGAAAGTGGGTCCCCTCTGACCTGCACAACCACGGTGGCGTGCGTACCGGGGGGGATGGGTATTTCGGCGGCTGACAAATCTTGGACCTAGGATTCAACGCGCCACGGTCTCTTCCGGTGGCGACCGCGCCGTCCATGGGTACCTCGACTACGGCGGTGAACGGTCACCAGCGCACGCATGCCAGGGTCAGCAATGACGGCATTTCCCCAACCTCTACAGGGCTGGTGCCTGGCGCGGTGGGGTCAGTGTCGCCAGCAGTGCCGGCACCGATAGATTTGGCGGCACGCTCGCGGGCCTGCATTTTCCGGGGTCTGTGCCGCCATGACGCCACGGACGCCATCTTTCCGGCCTTTCCGGTGCGGGTGCCTGACAGGCTCGAACTGTCTATTCCCTCGTGTTTTTACGATGACACGGGCCTTCACTCGCACCCAAAGCTGACGAATTTGGCGACAATGGCGGCACTGGCGGCACTGCCGTCCCTCAACCTGGCCAGCCGCAGGGTGGCCGGGACCTGCGTGGTTTCGATAGGGGCGTGGTCTTGGCAGGGCCAGGTGCGAGATTGGTCTGTTATGTACAGAGTCCTGCATCTATGCTGGAATGAACAGCCGCAGCAAGGCTGTTCATTGCTGGATCAGCCCTGCAGTTCTTCCTCAACCAGCCTGATCTCGTCGTCGGTCAAGCCGTACAGGCCACAGACCAGACGGTCAATCCGCATGCCGGTGGTTTCGATCCGGCGGGTCAGTACGGTTTGTTCCTGGGGCGTCTTCGCCCCGCCCACCTGGGCGTTCAAGTCCAGCATCTCGTCCACCAGTTTAGCCATTTCGATTGCCCCAGCCGCGGTCGGCTGTGGGATGGGTGCCGTCTCGATGTACTGCTTTGAGAACTTCACGTACCCACCGCGGAGTGGTGTGCTTTGGGTACGAACAAGCCACCCAAAGGCTTTCGAGTTCAGAACGCCGAGCAGAAACTTGATGTCCAACTTCGACGATGGGAGTGGCCGGATACCATAGAAGGGTCCTGCACCACCACCGGTCATACACAGACCAAGTCCATCAAGAATCACCGTCGGTCTGATCGCGGTTACCTGGATCACGAGCTTCTCTCGGTCCATCTCCGTCAGGTTCTGCGAACGGCCGAACGCGTACCATTGATCGTGATTCCACTTTCCATGGTCTCGGCCGCGCAGCGTCTCTTCGTGCGACCTGAGGTAGGCCCAGGCCTTGGGAAACTCACGCTTCATCCGTTCCGAAGGGATGAGCGTTGCTCGTCCACCTTCGATCTCGTAGGGGAAGAGTAACCAGGCGTTAGCTTGCGCAGGGTGGTAGGGGCACAGGCCACCCGTAGTCAGGAAAGGACGCAGGACCCGCGATTCGACCTGCCTCTTGTCCTGCAGTACGAACACCTTGTCTGCGCTGGTCTGCAAGCCGACGAAAAGGTCGGCGACGTCACCCAGGGGCTTTCCCGCCCCAAGCATGCGCGTACGCAGCGTCGCCTTGTCGCCAACCTGGATGTTCCATTCCGCCGCTCCGAACGAGGCAGCCGACAGCTTGGCACATTCGCCAAGCCCTGAACGCCTCCACTCATCCACGTCCGCAACTTTGACAATGTTACACGACGGACGACCAGCACTGCTTAGGAAGAGGAGACACGTGTATGTCGTCGCGCTCGCGAAAACCTGCTTGTCACCAAAATGGACGATCTGGTCGAGGTGCTTTCCGCCGGAAAGCACCTCTCGAAGCGGAAGGCCGTACTGCGCGTTGAAGAACTTGTTGGGCAGGATGAAGCCGAGCTTCCCGTTCTTGTTCAGCAGGCCGAGGCATCGTTCCACGAAAACAACGTAGATGTCGTAGTTTCCCTGGCGTGCAGCCCGATAGGCGTGCCCGTAGTAATCGACTTCCTGGGGCTGTGTCTCCTTCATGATCTGGATGCGGATGTAGGGCGGGTTTCCCACCACCGCGTCGAACCCGCCAGCCGCAAATATCCTTGCGAACTCCGTCCGCCAGTCGAACACGTTGATGCGGTAGCGGTCTTCATCGGTGAGCAGCGGGAGCTGCTGTTGTTGGTAGAAATCCGGCCCGATGAGCGAGTTGCCACACTTAATGTTGTTCTCCAGGTCGGGCAGTGCCCTCTCATGGAACAGCTTCAACTGCTGGTTAATGCTCTGCTCGTTTTCGCCCTCCAGCACCTTGAGCAGAAGCGACAGTTTGGTGACCTCCACCGCCTGTGGATCGATGTCCACACCATAGATGTTGTTCAGCAGGATTCGCTTCCTCTCGGCTGCGGTGAGCCGGTATTCCTTCGCCCGGGCCTGATACAGTGCTGGTGACTTCCCTTTGCTCCACTCTTCGGCGCTGTCCTTGACGTACCAGTCGCGGTGCCAGTCCAGAAGCAACTGGTAAGCACCTATCAAGAAGGACCCCGAGCTACACGCAGGGTCAACAATACGAAGCTTGGCCGCCTCCTTGGGCGTCTTGCCCTCCAACAGCTTGCCGACGGTGTTCTTGACGATGTACTCGACGATGTATGTGGGCGTGTAATAGACGCCCCCCGCCTTCTTGACCTCCGGCTTATCCTCGACACGGGCGTGGTGCCCCTCCGTCAGGCGAATCACCTTGCCCAGAAACTGCTCGTATACCTGCCCCAGGATGTCTGCCGGCAGGACCGAGAACTCGTAGGGGCTGTTAGGGTAGTACATTCCCCGAATCAAATCTTTGAGCACTTTGTCGTCGATGCTCAGCGAGAGCGTCATTCCATCAGGTGCCTCACCGCGGCCCTTTTCCTCGCGGAAGTGGAACAGCCCGGAGTTGTAGTGGTCATCGGCTTCTCGAAACAGGGAACAGAGGCGCTTGTAGACGTTCTCGCCGTTCAGGTAGCCGAGCAGATTGCCGTACTCCTCGATCCCCCGGTCCTCGCAGATGCGCAGGAAGATGAGACGGTCTATGGTGCGCTGAACCGCGAAGTTCAACTCGCGCTGAGACAAGCGCGGGTTCCGCAGCGCAATGTTGTGAGCGAAGATGCTGCGCCAGCTCTCAATTTCGGCGAGAAACGCGTTGTCGACCTCCGTGGTCCCTTTCTTCACTTTGTTCGACGCAGCGAACCTGTCGAAGGAGCCGTGGAGCAAACCATCCTTCGAGAACACGTTGAGGCTATCGGTCCAGCAGGCCTCGTATTCGGTGTACTTGAGATAGACCAGCCTGCCCACCGACGGGTTGTCAGATAGCGCAGGCTTGACCCGGCAGTCGTAGACTGCGAATTCCTGGAAGTCCGTCAAGACCGAAAGCGGCAGCTTGGCGGACCATGCGTAGCGTCTGAGCTGAAACGCCGGACTTGGGTCGTCGTGGATATCCACCGATGGCTTCTTCGCCTCGACGAAGAATTTCCGTACCCCGCCGATCCGGAACGAGTAGTCAGGGGCCTTTGTCGCGGAACCGATTTTGACGGCGTCCTCGTGGATGACCTCCTTGTAGGCCTCGGCGAAGCCCTGCCTGTTGGCCACGTCCCACCCAAGTGCCTCGAAAAGCGGGTCGATGAACTCTGTGCGGACCTGGGCTTCGTTATAGGTGGAACGAAGATACGAATCCTTGTTCTGGTCAAACTTCGCAACTAGGGCCCTGATCGCGTCGAGGGTATCCATCGAGTCCTTTCAGCCGATCATGTCCCCGCGCTGTTCCACGCGGTTGCGCATACGCTACACCAAAGTGGGTGACGCGGGGAGAATAGCGAGCCATCTCCCTTTTTCGTGTCGTCAATCAGAAAGCCGGTCACGGGCCTAGTCACGTCTAGGAGCTTTGCGCTCAGTATCCTGGCTGGTGACTTGATCGTCACCCTCGGCGCTTCCAGAACGTCCGTGGACCGGATTGGTGCACTGCCGGCGTTCCAAATCGCAAGTTGAACTGCAGTAAGACTGTCCTTGACCTGCTCTCCGGCGTAGCTCGTCTGCAAGAGTGGACCGCCACCGGCCGACACGATTGTTGTCCGTGTCGCGTGAAGGTAGTAGGACAGCACCGGCTTATGAATACCCGCAAGGTAGAGCAAGACGGCAAGCGGAATGCTCGCTAGCGCTGCAACACGTTCGACGATCCGGACGGCGGGATGGTTGAGGAACGACTGAAACTTGCCAGGGGCTCTCGTCACCACCTGCGGGTGCGGTACCGGTTCGGGTTGCGTTGTCGCCGATTCGTCCATCGCGATACTAGCCCGCAATGTACCACCCAGGAGAACGAGTGGTCCAGGACCGGGCACCAGTGCGCCTGGACTTGGCCGCCCGTGGTGCGACTATCCCAGGTGTATGGCGAGCGAGAATGTAGCTTCCGCTGAGGTTCAGAATGCCCATGGAGCCGTGGCGTCAGTCCAAGAGGCACCTCCGCCCAACGAACCCGCAATGCTCACGCGTGGTCTTGACCACGTAGCCAAGGTCATTGCCATTGCTTCTGTCGCGGTTTTTGGGACGGGCTTCATCGTGGCTGTCCACTGGTACAGCAGGTGCGGTGTTCCAACGGCCGCTCTGACCCATGAGGTTGTTCTGGGAGCTGGCGTCCAGTTCATGCTCGTCTGCATGAGCTGTCTGGCTCCTCTCGTCGCTCTGAGACTCGGCGTCTTCGGAAAGCCCACTAGTAGCCCTACCAAGGCGATGGACTCTGCGAAGGGCAGAATGCGCCGGACTGTCGTCGCGGTCCGGCAGGTCCCAGGGGTGTTGTTTGGGGTGTTTCTTCTGCTGACCGTCCCGTTATCTGGCGTGCACCTGCTAACTGGCTACGTATCCCCAGGTCGGTCTGCCTTGTTCGTTCTCGGGATCTTTCTATCCGGGGTCCTCTTCTGGAAGATCTGGACCAGAGACAGACTTGAGCTGGTGACGTGGAAGATTGGCCTCATTATTGGCTGGCTGGTCATGGCGGCAACCCTGTTCTCTTCACAGCTGTACTCGCGTTCTCCGCCTTGGCTCGGCGGTGCTCGACCGATAATCCTACGAAGGGACGATCCCACAACTAGGCCCACCGTCGCCGAAGACGCGTGGGCAAAGTGTTCTGCTAGTGCTGTTGACGATGCACGGACCACGTGTCGCACCGTGTACGTTGTCTATCGAGACGAGAAGTTCGTCTACACGGCTGTCACCGAGACTGATGCACCTTGTGTCCCTGAGAAACGTGGAAAGCCCGTCACGTTGGCCGACGAGATGTCGGTTGTGCGCCGGCTTTGCTTCATCAGCCTGCCCGCAGGTTCTGCGATGCCGCTCAGACTGGCAGGTCCGTTGGGGGATGGTCCGTTGGGGGAGCCTTACTAGCCTCTCTCTTCGACGGGGGAGGCGGAAGATATTCCCGCCTGGTACCGCCTTGTCCGCTTGGTGCCTTGACTTGTGCCGCCGTGGGGCAGTCTACTCCCCATCCAAATGGCGGACTCCAGGCAGCCGGGAGGTAGACAGACTGTTGATGTGGGCGAAACAGGGTTCTGGAACGGTTGTGGGACGAAACGGGTTGCCCACGAATAGGCCGACGCGGATCTTTGAATGCACACCACTTTGCACACCACTGAGGCGTCACGGGTTGGATGTCCAGGTAACGCCCAGTAACAGCTAAGTGCCCATATTCCCTGGCTAAGCTACTGATGTCATTGGGGTTCGGGCATCTTGCCAAGGTGAACGTCGAGCACACCGTTCACCGCCACCGGTTCCCGTGTACGTTGAGTCGGCCTAGGTGAACAGCATCTTGGCTGATGCGTGCGCGGCCAGGAACGGGTGGAAGATCATCCTGGCCAGGTGCGCACCGGAGAAGAGCAGGACCATTTCCACGCCGCCAAGATCTGATGATGGACGGCTACCCAGTTAGCTATGTCCCCACGAATTGCCGCCGGCCCCACCAACCTGGGTCACGCATACCGGGGGTGGGTATCCTACTTCTTCACCTTCATCGTCTGCGCGAGCTTCACCGCCTGGGCAACGCCCTTCTCTTTGGCGACCGCCTTGACCCTGGCCTTGTCCTCAGCAGTCAGCCCTCGCAGCGCCCCCAGGTATTTCCCTTGCAGCTTCCGAGCACGCAGAGCTTTCCGCGTCGGCACTTCTTTCCCCCAAACCCACCATCCGCGCCTGCGCCTCCGAGCGAACATATCCAGCCGTGGGTCTGGACTTGCCTCTTTGATCAGCCTGTACGCCTCTTCAGGCTTCGCGCTGTGCTTCCTCCTGCCTCTCGCGGTTTTCGGACCCTCGGCATCGAGCCGGGTCGCTAGGTCGTGCCTCTTTGTGCAGGCGCACCTCAGTTTCCAGCCGTTCCCGCGCCTGGCGAAGAGGAGTTGTTCGGTCTGCCCGCGGAAGTACCGACCGAGACCATACGATGGCTTCACCCAGGTGATGCACGTGATGTACTTGAACCCAAGTTGCTCAATGAGCCAGATGCCGTCCGGCAGGTAGTTGTTTGTAACCCACAAGTAGAGGTGGCAGTTCTCGTCCGGCGTGAACTTTCCAGAGCGCCTGATGGTCTCTAGGATCTTCTCGACTTTCATGAGCCCGTAGTGCCGGTCGGCACCTCGCTTGATCTTGCCGCCACCCTGCTCGTTCCAGGGTGGGTCAATTAGAATGGTGTGGAACTTGGTCATGTACGTCTTCCGGGGTTTCCTTGAGCGGCA
>Ga0182027_10013009_pt1 | contig 11642 bp, 11 predicted proteins | sample 712E1DmetaG_FD_121300 | JGI IMG/M metagenome (GOLD analysis project Ga0182027, IMG submission 121300) | Permafrost microbial communities from Stordalen Mire, Sweden - 712E1D metaG (Illumina Assembly) | ecosystem: Environmental > Terrestrial > Soil > Wetlands > Permafrost | place: Sweden...
CTGCTCAAGGTGATGGCCGACGAGTTCGTGGAATTGCACGGCGACCGTCTCTTCGGCGACGACACGGCCATCGTGACCGGTTTCGCCAGCATCTCCGGCCGCCGCATGGTGGTCGTCGGCTTCCAGAAGGGCCAGGACACCGAAGAGAACATCCGCCGGAACTTCGGACTGCCCCTTCCCGAGGGCTACCGCAAGGCGATGCGGATCATGGAGCTGGCCGAGCGGTACTCGATGCCGGTTCTCACCTTCGTCGACGTCCAGGGCGCCTTTCCGGGTGCCGCCGCCGAAGAACGCGGCATCGCCGAAGCCATCGCCAGATCCGTGGGTCTGATGACGCGGCTCCGCACCCCGATCGTCGTCGTCATCACCGGCGAGGGCGGCTCGGGCGGCGCCCTCGGGCTCGCCGTCGGCGACGTCGTCCTGGCTCTCGAGAACTCGATCTACTCGGTCATCAGCCCCGAGGGCTGCGCGACCATCCTGTGGCGGTCGTCCGACCAGAGCCAAGCGGCGGCCGTGGCGATGAAGGTGACGGCCGGCGAGCAGGTCGAGCTCGGCATCGTGGATGCGGTCATTCCCGAGCCGGGCGAGGGAGCCCACACCGATCCGGTGGAGACGGCCAGGCTCATCAGGGAGGCCGTGCTGGAGCGGCTCGACGCGCTCGGCCGCCTCTCCCTCGACGAACTGCTGGAAGCCCGCTACAAGCGCTACCGCGCGTACGGGCCGTACACCGTGGCGGAGCGGCCGACCGCTCCACCCGAGCGGGTCGGCATAGCCGATCGTCTGCGCGGCCTGCTGTCGGCCAGGCCGTCCATGCCGCCTCTCCCGGGAACGCGGCGATCCGGCCCGTCGGGCCGCGAGGAGGTGTAGGAGATGGCGGCCCGCGAAGAGGGCGCAATCCCCGGCTCCGCCGACGCCTCGGCGGCTCAACGACTGCGTCGGAACCACGACGAGATCGCCCGCCTGGCGGACGACCTTCTGCCGGCCCTGATCGCCAGGCTGGCGGCCAGCGGCCTGGGCGAGATCGAAGTGCGCGAGGGTGGCTGGAAGGCGCGGCTGCGCATGCCCGCCGCGACGGTGGAAGCGCGACGGACCGCCGCCAGGGCCGCCGACGCCCACGTCCGCGCCTCGGCTCATGCCGTCGCGGGCCCGAGCCACAGCCGATCAGAGGAGCGTGACCGGCGGCTACGCCCCGAGCCGGAGGTCGTGGAGGAGCCCGGCCTGGTCACCGCGAAGTCCCCGGCCGTGGGCATCTACCATCCCCGCCGCGACCTGGTGGTCGGGATGCGCATCCGGGCCGGCGACAGGATCGGGTCCGTGAACGTTCTCGGTGTCGGGCAGGACGTGGTCTCGCCGGTCGACGGCGTCATAGGCTCCAGCCTGGCCGAGTCCGGCGAGGCAGTCGAATACGGACAGGATCTGGTTCGCATCGAGCTGCCCGAAAGCGCGGCCGAGGCCGGTCCCTCCGAACTCGCCGGCCTGGCAGGTCTGCCGTGATGTTCAACAAGATCCTGATTGCCAACCGCGGCGAGATAGCGCTCCGCATCCTGCGCGCCTGCCGGACGCTCGGCATCGGCGCCGTCGTCGCCTACAGCGAGGCGGACCGCGACAGCCTGGCCGCCCAGCTCGCCGACGAAGCCATCTGCATCGGTCCGGCCGACGCCCGGCACAGCTACCTCTCGGCCCCGGCGATCATCTCGGCGGCGGTCGTCACCGGCTGCGACTCCATCCATCCCGGCTACGGCTTCCTGTCCGAGGACGAGGGCTTCGCCGATGTCGTCCGCGCCCACGGCCTGGCCTTCATCGGCCCCTCGGCCGAGGTCCTGGAACGCTTCGCCTCAAAGGAGGCCACGCGCCGCCTCCTGGGCGCCCACGGTCTGCCGACGATCCCCGGGTCCGGGATGCTGCGCGACGAGGCCCACGCGCTGGAGGAGGCCGAGCGGATCGGCTACCCGGTCCTGATCAAACCGTCGGCGGGCGGCGGCGGCAAGGGCATGCGCCTGGTCCGGACGGCTCGCGAGATGGAATCCGCGGTAAAGGTGAGCCGCTCGGAGGCGAAGGCCGGCTTCGGCGACGACGCCCTCTACCTGGAGAAGTACCTCGACGACACCCGCCACATCGAGATCCAGGTCGCGATCGATCGATTCGGCAACGCGATCCATCTCGGCGAGCGCGATTGCTCCGTCCAGCGCCGCCACCAGAAGATCATCGAGGAGGCGCCGAGCCCGGCCCTCACCGACCCCGCCCGCCAGGAGCTCGCGGAGCGGGCCCTCAAGGCAGTGGCCGAGGCCGGCTACGAGAACCTGGGCACACTCGAGTTCCTCGTCGACGCCAGGGGCGAGGCCTACTTCATCGAGATCAACTGCCGCATCCAGGTCGAGCATCCGATCACGGAGCTCCTCACCGGCATCGACCTCGTGGCCCTGCAAATCAGGATCGCAGCCGGCGAGCCGCTCGGCATCACGCAGGCCGACGTCGTCTGCCGCGGCCACGCCATCGAATTCCGCATCCTGGCCGAGGACCCGGCCAAGGACTTCCGGCCCCAGGCCGGCCAGGTCGGGGCTTACCTCGCCCCCAGCGGCCCGGGTGTCCGCATGGACTCCCATCTCTACCCGGGCTACGACATCCCGTCCTACTACGATTCGCTTCTGGCGAAGCTATGCGTCTGGGCACCCGACAGATCGCAGGCCATCGCTCGCGGCGACACCGCCCTGCGTGAAATGCTCATCGACGGCGTCGTTACGAACATCGACCTGCATCGGGCCATCCTCGCCAACCAGGTCTTCATCGACGGCAAGGTGACGACGAACCTGCTCGACCGAGTCGGCAGCGCTCCGTTCGTCGCCGCCGGCAACCGCTGAGCCGCCCACCTCCACCAGGAGCCGCCCCGTGACCGACACCGTGACAAACGAGCCGATCCTGACGACCCGCCAGATCGAGCAGCTGATACCTCATCGCTGGCCGTTCCTGCTGGTCGACCGGATCGTCGAGTACGACCAGGGGGCCAAACGCATCGTCGGGCTCAAATCGGTCACGGCGACGGAGTGGTTCTTTCAGGGCCACTTCCCGGGTCAGCCGATCATGCCGGGCGTTCTCCAGGTCGAGGCGCTGGCACAGACGATGGGCATCTACGTGGCCCAGCAGCCCGGCTTCGGCGATCGGCTCGGGCTCTTCGCGGCCATCGACGAGTGCCGCTTCAAGCACATCGTCGTGCCGGGCGACCAGCTACGGCTGGAGGTCACGATGGAGCGGTTGGGCAGCAAGTTCGGCCGCGGCAGGGGCGTCGCCACGGTCGACGGCCAGGTCGCCTGCGAGGCGCTGATCAGCTTCATCATCGCCCCAGAGAGCGCCCTGCGCTGATGGTCAAGATCGCGGCCCTTTCCGACATACACGGCAACCTGCCGGCGCTGGCGGCCGTTCACAAGGCCGTCGACGCGGCCCGTCCCGACTACGTGGCGATCTGCGGCGACCTGGTCTTCAACGGCCCCGACCCGACCGGCACGCTGGCGCTCGTCCGGGAGCTCCAGCGCGCGGGCGCCTTCGTCACCCTCGGCAACACGGACGTGGCGGTGGCCGACGGAGACTTCACGGCCGCCTTCCCGTGGTACACCGAGGGCGCCCCGGACTCTTACCGCGCCGCGGCCGAATGGGCCAGAGAGCAGATCGGCGATGAGGGCGTGGACTTCCTGCGGAGCCTACCGTCCGAGCGCCGCCTGCGCGTTGGCGACGACCTGGTCCTCTTCTGCCATGCCTCGCCCGGTTCCCTGACGGACGGCCTGGGGGCCGACCTGGACCCGGTCGTAACCATCGACCGCGTGACCGGGACCGACGCGAAGGTCATCGTCTGCGGCCACACCCATCTGCCGGAGGTCCGCGAGGTCGGATGGCGGACGATCGTCAACGCCGGCAGCGCCGGCTACGTCTTCGACGGCGATCCGACCGCCAGCTGGGCGCTCATCGAGATCGACGACGACGGCGTCAGGGCCGAGATCCACCGCACGACCTACGACGTCATGGCCGCCGCGAATGCCGTTTCGGCGCGCGGCCTGCCCGGCGACGTGTATCGCGCCGCCACAATCCGCACGGGGAAGCTTGTCCGATGAGCCCGACCAACGACCAGCCTCGCGTCGTCGTCACCGGCATGGGTGCGCTAACCCCACTCGGACTCGACGTTCCCTCGAGCTGGGCGGGTTTGATCGCCGGCCGGTCCGGCGTCGGCCCCATCACCCAGTTCGATCCGTCCCGCCTGACGACCAGGATCGCGGCCGAAGTCAAGGGCTTCGACCCGTCCCTCGTCCTGGATCGGAAGGAGCAGCGGCGCAACGACCGCTACGTCCAGTTCGCCCTGGTGGCTTCACGCGAGGCGATGAACCAGGCCGGGCTGCCGGAGCATCTCGACGGAGATCTGGCCGAGCGCACCGGGGTGATCGTCGGGACAGGCATAGGTGGCATCCGCACCCTGGCCGACCAGATCCTGCTGATGGGCGAGAAGGGCCCCGACCGCATGTCGCCGTTCCTCATCCCAATGGCGATCGGCAACCTGGCCGCCGGAGTGATCGCGATCGTCTTCGGCCCGCAGGGCCCTAACTTCAGCGTCGTCTCCGCCTGCGCCACCGGCGGCCACTCGATCGGCGAGGCCTGGGAGACGATCCGGCGCGGCGACGCAGACGTGATGATCGCCGGCGGGACGGAGGCTACCGGCCACGAGGCGCTGGTCGGCGGCTTCGCCGCCATGCGCGCCCTCTCGACCCGCAACGACGAGCCGGAGCGAGCCTCGCGTCCGTTCGATGTTGCCCGTGACGGCTTCATCATCGGCGAGGGCGCCGGCGTCGTCGTCCTGGAGGCTCTCGAGCACGCGCTCGCGCGCGGGGCTGAGCCGCTGGCGGAACTCGTGGGCTACGGCGCCACGGCCGACGCGTCGCACATCACGCTCCCCGCACCGGGTGGGGCCGGCGCGGTCCGGGCCATTCGGCGGGCCCTCGAGAAGGCGGGCCTCGGCGTCGACGACGTCGAGATGGTCAACGCCCATGCGACGTCCACTCCGGAGGGAGACCCGCGCGAGCTCGAGGCAATCAAGACTCTCTTCGGCGAGCGGGCCGGCCGGGTCAGCATCACCGCCAACAAGAGCATGCTCGGCCATACCCTCGGCGCCGCCGGCGCCATCGAGGCAATCTCCACGATCATGAGCATCCGGACGGGGCTGATCCCGCCGACGATCAACCTCGAGGACGTGGATCCGGCGGGGAAGGGGCTCGACCTGACGCCGAACGTGGTCCGCCGGCGGGAGGTCGACGTGGCGGTCTCCAATTCCTTCGGTTTCGGCGGCCAGAACAGCGCCCTGGTCATCCGGCGCTGGGCAGAGTGAAGGCGCGTCAGATGAGCGATCCCGCCGACGATCCCATGATCCCGCCGCCCGGTGGATCAGCGGCGCCGCAGGGTCCGGTCGATCTACCGCCGATGTCACCCGAGACGTCCTCCCTGCTGGGATTGATCGACAAGCTAGGGGCGCTGCTCGAGCGGACGGACCTCATCGAACTCGAGGTCGAGGCCGGCGAGACCGGGATCGTTCTACGCAAGCAGGCGGCCCTGGCACCGGCGGCTCCGACCTCGCCGACCTCGCCGGCCTCGGTCCTGGAGGCGGCGTCGGTCGATGCGTCCGCGGAGGATCCGGCCGCGGTCCCGGCCACCAGGTTCGTCAGGGCACCCCTGACCGGCATCTTCTACGCCGCCCCGTCGCCGACCTCGCCGCCGTACTTGAGCCCGGGGCAGCACATCGCCGTCGGGCAGGTCGTCGGCCTGATCGAGGCGATGAAGCTCTTCAACGAGATCAAGTCCGACCAGGCCGGACGCGTGGTTCGAGTCGTGGCCGAAACCGGGAAGCTGGTGAAGGCGAAGCAGCCACTCGTCGAGGTCGAGCCCTGATGCAGCGTCCACTCTCCGGTGTCCACCTGACCGGCTGGGGCGCCTACGCGCCGAGCCTGGTCCTCACCAACGCGGACCTCGAGCGCATGGTGGACACCAACGACGAATGGATCGTCAGCCGCACGGGCATCCGCGAGCGCCACATCGCCGGCCCGGGCGAGACGACCGCCAGCATGGCCGCCGTGGCGGGGCTTCGCGCCATCGCCACCGCCGGCCTCCGGCCGGACGACATCGACCTGATCATCGTCGGCACCCTCACGCCCGACTATCCGATGCCGTCCACGGCCGCTCTGGTCAAGGGCGCCATCGGCAACAAGCGGGCCGCAGCCATGGATCTTGCCGCGGCCTGTTCCGGGTTCGTGTTCGGCTACGCCACGGCCCATGCCTACGTGGCCGCGGGCCTCGCGAGGCACGTGCTGGTCATCGGTGCCGAGACGCTGAGCCGCTACACGGACTTCACCGACCGCAGCACGTGCATCCTCTTCGGCGACGGCGCCGGGGCCGCCGTACTGTCCGCCTCCGACGAGCCGGGTGGGACGCTCGGGATCGAGATGACCACGGAGCCTGCGGGCGCCTACTTCATCTGGCTTCCCGGCGGAGGAGCCGCCCGGCCCACCAGCGGCGCGACACTCACCGCTGGTGAGCACTTCATGAAGATGAAGGGCGCGGAAACCTTCAAGATGGCCGTTCGGACCCTCGGCTCGACATCCCTCAAGGCGCTCCAGAAGGCCGGCCTCGGGCTCGCGGACGTGGACCTCGTGGTCCCGCATCAGGCCAATTCCCGGATCATCGAGGGGCTCGCGAAATCGCTCGTCTTCCCGATGGAACGGGTCTTCGTCAACGTGGGCTGCTACGGCAACACGTCTGCGGCATCGGTCCCGCTGGCTCTCAACGAGGCTGTGGCCTCGGGTCGCGTCGAGAAGGGCGATCGGTTGCTCCTGGTGGCCTTCGGCGCGGGCGTGACCTCGGGCGCGATCGCCCTGGAATGGACCGCGGATCCGGCGGCGGCCGCCCGGGCCGAGGGGATCGGGCCGGAGGACGTCGCCGTCGTGCCGGGCTACCTGGATCCGGTAAACCCGTTCCCGCCCGCCCTGGAGTGGCTCCTCGAGGGCGCCTCCGGCGTCCCCGGCGGCGTCCCGGGCGCCCGTACCGACACCACACCAGCCGCCGGCGCCGCCGCGGGCGTCGCCTCTCCGACCGAGTGACGGGGCCGGGCTGCGCGGTGCGGGCCGCCGGCTCGACTCCGGCCCGCCTGCGTCTCGAATAGAAGGAGTCCCACGATGATCGATCTGTCCGGGAAGTCCGCCCTCGTCACCGGCGGGGCGCGAGGCATCGGCAAGGCCATCTGCTTGAGCCTGGCTCGCCAGGGCGCCGACATCGCCTTCGTGGACGTGGGTCGAGCGGAGGTGGCAGAGGCCACCGTGGGGGAGATCCAGGCTCTCGGGCGCAGGGCCCTCTACATACCCGCCGACGTGACGGATCCCGAGGCCTGCGTCAAGGCCGTGGCGGCCACGCTCGAAGCCTTCGGCAAGGTCGACATCCTGGTCAACAACGCGGGCATCACCCGCGACGACCTGATCATGCGAATGCCGGTCGACGATTGGAAGAAGGTCCTGGAAGTCAACCTCTTCGGCGCGTTCTACATGATCAAGGCGGCCGTCCGCCCCATGCTCAAGGCCCACGCCGGCCGCATCATCAACATGTCGAGCGTCTCGGGCCAGGCCGGCCAGATGGGGCAGGCCAACTACTCCTCGTCCAAGGCCGGCCTCATCGGCCTGACCAAGGCCACGGCTAGGGAGGTCGCTTCGCGCAGCATCACCTGCAACGCCGTCGCGCCGGGCTTCATCGTCACCGAGTTGACGAAGGATCTGCCGGAGGCGCTGCAGGATCAGATCAAGGCGAGCACGCCGCTCGGCCACTTCGGTACGGTCGAGGATATCGCCAACGCCGTCACGTTCCTGGCCTCCGACGAGGCGGGCTACATAACCGGGCAGGTGCTGGCCGTCGACGGCGGGCTGGTGATGCAATAGCCGTTCTCCCGGGGCGGGCTTGATCGGCGCGGCTCCCGCAGGCGACCGCGGTCGCCCTCGACGTCGCCCACACCGCCCAGTCACCACCGCCGAGGTGGCCGCATCGGCCAGACGACTTCGTCCTCCCGGGCATCCTTGTCGTGCGGGCCCGGGCTGAGTCGCGCCGCTTAAGCCACATCATCCCCGTCGCGATCGTCCGAGGTCGTCGTGGTCGCAGGGTCACCGCTCGCCCCGAACCGCCCGCGATGCCGGCGCGTCGGAGGTCCGTCGGACGGGATTGCCCCGTGGTGGCAGACTGGAGCCTGCAGATCCAGCGGGTCTGCTGGGATAGGGGGGTTGACACGCAAGAGAGACCTGGCGCGGCGCCGGAGCCGGAGGCGGTCGCCAACGGCCGTTCGCCTGCGGTCGCCGCCGGTCTGTCGTTCCTCTGGCCGGGCCTCGGCCAGCTCCTGCTCGGGCGCCGCATTGCCGCGGCTGTCCTGGCCATTCCCGCGTTCCTGGTCGCGGTCGTGGCCTTCGTGCAGTTGCGCGAGGGTCTCTTCGAGTTCGCCACCGGCCTGTGGGATCCGTCGTACTTCCTGATCGTGGTCGCGGTCGTCTGCGGCTTCGGTCTGTGGAGGGTATTGGCAGTCGGCCACGCCTTCGTGACGGCATCGCGGACGCGCGCAGCGAGGCGGGTGGAAGTGGCCTTCGCCGCGGCCCTGGTGGCCGCGATAGTTTCGATGCACGGCCTCTTCGTGGCCGGAGCCTGGGCCTGGTACGACACGAGTGTCTCGATCCAGAACAACGACGCCTTTGCCGAGGCGTCGCCGACACCCACCACGGGTCCCGCGGCGACCGCGACTCCCACGCCGACTCCGGCGCCCACGCTCGTAAACCTGTCGGTCTTCCAGCCCTACGCGACTTCCGGGCCGACCATCAATCCGGCGACGGTGAGGGTGCCGAATCTCAACCGGATCACCTTCCTGATCGTCGGGTTCGACTTCATGACGGGAAGGACTCACTCGCTGACCGACACGATGATGCTGGTCAGCATCGACACGAAGACCGAGAAGGCGGCCATCGTCAGCGTGCCGCGCGACACCTCCAACTTCGATCTCTACTACGGCGGCTGGGTTGGGCAGACGTTCAAGCTCAACTCGCTGCTGAACGCCGCGCTGTCGCCCAGGTTCCACTCGCCCGATCCCCCGATGCTCACGCTCGAGAAGGAGATCGGCTACCTGGTCGGCGTCCCCGTCGACTACTACGCCGCGATCGATCTGGCGGGCTTCGCGAAGATGATCGACGCCATCGGCGGAGTGGACGTCTACAACCCCAAGGCCATCCACGACCCGACCACCGCCACGTACGTTCCGGCCGGACCGGTCCACCTGGACGGCACGGCGGCCCTGAAATACGTCCGATCCCGTGAGAACGGCGGCAGCGACTACCTGCGGGCTTCCCGCCAGCAGGCCGTCCTCGTGGCCGCGGAACGCAAGGTCGCGAGTCCGGCCGTCCTGCCGCATCTGGCCGCGCTGCTTTCGCTGGCCGGGCAGACCGTCTCGACCGACTTCCCGCTCAGCACGGCCCGCAAGTACGTAAGCGCCGCGACCCGCGCCAGCATCCAGATGTGCGTGCTTGGGCCGCCCTACAGCTACCATCCGGACACCGCGGTGACCGGTGGGACATGGACCAGCCGCCTGAACATGGCCCGCGTGGCGAACCTGTCCGTGGAGTTGTTCGGCCAGGACAGCCGCTACTACGGGCAGCCCGGAGTGGTGCCGGCCCCCTGCGGCAAGTAGCGGTCCTGCGGGAATTGGGCGCCGCGGTGGGGCGCGCCCTGTCGGACCCCGCCGCGGCCCGGGCGGCCTTCCGGCAGGCTACTTGTAGGTGACCGCCGTTCCCGGCGGGACGCTCTGGATGAAGATCTCGCCGCGAACCAGCGGGATCTCGTTGCCGGATGAGTCGTACAAACGCGTGAGAGCGGTGTTCGAGGTCTTCTTCCACGTGCCGACGATTGCCGCCCCCTCCTCGAAGACCACGGCCTTGCCCGAGCCGACGTTGGCCACGATCGGCCGGCTGTTGTGACCAGGTTCGATGGCCGAGTTGTCGAAATAGGTGACGGTCTGGTACAGCACTATCACGCTGGCCGCGGTCACTTGCTCGTTGTTGGCCGGATCCGTCTGAAGTTTCCCGTCCACCGAACGCAGGTATGAGTCCGTCGCGGGGTCATACCGATAGCCGATGGTGCACGTGCGATACGGGACGCTGATCGTCTGGGAGGCAGGGCGGTCAGCGATTGGCTCGTCGTCCTTGAAGGTTCGCGTAGGCAGGTTCTGATAGGTGGCGGGATAGCCCTTCTTGGCGGCGCAGGTAATGAGCACGGCCGTGTTCGTGTAGGCGTTGTGCGGTGCGGGCCGGGTGCCGATTCGGTGGTAGGGGCAGGAGCCGCCGCTGAGGTCGTCCATGTTGTAGATGTTCTTCGAATTGGCCGGAATGACATTCTGGAGGGAGTTCGCGTCGCCGCCGAAGTGGCCGTAGAGTGGCTTGTACTCGTCGGCCCAGTAGACGTAGTAGGGTCGAGCGCTCCTGACCGGGCCGATGTCCGTGGCCGTCCCCTCCTGGAAGATGAACATGTAGCGGTCCTCGCCGCCGTCGGCGTAAGCCTGGTAGACGATCGAGGCCGACGAGATGCCCGACTGGGGCCTGGCGGCGGCGTTGTCGTCGATCATGATGGCCATGGGCAGGCGATGGGCGAGGTCGGGCGGAGCCAGCACGCCGTCGAGATCCGAGTAGACCCAGCCCGGACCGGGCGTCGTCGATGAGCTGGGCACAGTCGCGGGAACAAGAGCCGAGGGAATCGTCGAGTCGGTGGGCGAGGGCGAAACGCCGGCGGTAGCGAGCGTCGCGGTCGCGGCAGTAGACGCGGCGGGACCACCCCGCAAGACCGAGATCGTCAGTCCCGCTGCGATGAGGGCCACGACGAGAATCCCGCCCGCCCCGATCGCCGCAGTCGTTCGATGACGAGACCAGATGCCCCGCACCATCGTCGAGACTCGCCTGGCCAGAGCCGAGATTCGTTCGATCACAGTTCCAGACTCCCTTGTGCGATATCCACGACCAGCATAGCGAGGATCGGGGCTGCGATCATTGGCCGTCGCGATCACCATCGGGGCCTGGCTGGTGGGTATGCGCATCCTTCCTCTCCACCGCGTGGACGCCCACGACTTTGGGCCGCGTGAGCACTGGAAAGCGGCCGCCTCCATCGCCGAGGAGAGGCTCTGTCCGGGCGGCCGCGTCTACAGCAACGTACCGGCGAGCTACTTCGACGGCGTCACGTTCTACGCTCGGGAGCTGGAGCCGCGCGCCACCTACCTCGTGCAGCACGGTCAGAACCAGCCCGGCGCCGTGTCGCCAGTCCCATGGTGGGTGGTACAGTTAACTGGTGGGCGCGACTCGGACGCAACCTTGAGGGCCGGTAGGGGTAACGTCGCGAAGCCGCCACGGTTCCCTGAGTCTGAGCCTTCCGAACACGCCACTGGGACATGATGGACTTGGGCACTGACGACCGCAGGCCCACGCCCGACGCGGGCCTGCGGCATCTCTGGACTCCGGGGAGGCCCGCTAAATGGCGCTAGCCTCGGGACCGGTTGGGGTCGAGCCGGGCCGGTTGAGCGTTGCCCGAATACGCACCGTCACCAAGCGCCCCGAGCA